>Ga0172378_10001116_pt1 | contig 24458 bp, 17 predicted proteins | sample GrowelOW332metaG_FD_119755 | JGI IMG/M metagenome (GOLD analysis project Ga0172378, IMG submission 119755) | Groundwater microbial communities from an aquifer near a municipal landfill in Southern Ontario, Canada - Pumphouse #3_1 metaG | ecosystem: Environmental > Aquatic > Deep subsurface >... | reverse complement strand
GTAAGCAACAGCGCAACATATACTGCGGCTGTTTTACCTGTTATTGCTTCTCAAGCAGTCACATGGTCAACTAGTGATGCTGCTAAAGCAACTATTACCTCTGCGGGTGTATTAACCGCGGTTGGAGCTGGTGCAGTTGAAGTCATTGCAACCTCTGTTGCAAAGGGTACTGTTGTTGGTCGCTTAAATATTACTATCGTTGCGGGAGCTCCTACTATTGAATTTGCTCTTAATGGCGGAGAATGGTCTATTACAAGTCTTGATCAATTCATGACAGGTGAAGCAACAGAAACACCATTAGGCTTCTACAATCCAACAAATTCAGAATATTTATCTGTGTATACTTCCAATATTTTTGTTACTAAAAATGGTGGTAAATTTGCACCTAGTAAATGGGTAACTCGTGTTGGAATTAATAAAAATTCTACAGGACTTTATGAAGTTGCTGCTTTTCTAGTTGCGGGTGCTGATGTGCAAGACATGTCTGGATTCGACTATATGCTATTTGCTCATGATGGATATGCAACTGGTTATGCATTTTTAGGCAAAATGGCTGTAGGACAACTGGTTACAATGACTGGATTTGATATGCCATCTGCTAGTGATGGTTCAATTACAGGAACATTGAAAATTTATGCTGCAGGTGCTGGCACAATTGGTGCTACTGCTACGATGGCGGTTGATGCTGTTCTTCCAGTTCCAAGTAAAGACGGATTCACGTTTGCTGGATGGTTTGCGGCTTCTGACTTTAGTGGAACTGCAGTGACTACAGTAGCTGAAAGTGTTAAATTATATGCAAAATGGGATGAAATTGTTTATCCAGTTAGCGAAATTACACTTGAAGGACCAAGTACTGCTACAATGGGGTTAACCTCTATATTTACTGCCATTATTGGTCCAGAAAATGCAACCAATAAAGAAGTTGTGTGGACAACAAGTGATGAAACCGTCGCTACTATTAGTGATGAAGGGGTTTTAACTCCTGTTGCTGAAGGAACTGTTGTTGTTAGCGCAACTGCTAGTGATAATGCAACCATTCTTGCCACTCAAGAAGTTGTTGTTTATGGTGCTCCATCAGGTATTAGTTTCAGAGGACCTACTAAATTTGTTGTAGGTGGTCTTGGAAGCATTTATGCACAAGTCTATACCAATGGAATCAATGCTGATCAAACAGCGGTAACATATGCAAGTGCTGATGAAACAAAAGTTACTGTTGCCTCTGATGGATCGTTAGTAGCTCTTGCTGAAGGAGACGTTGTTATTACAATTACTTCAACGGTTGATCCTACTAAGTCAAAAACACAAACAGTAAATGTATATAGTGAAACTGCTGCTGCAACCGAATTTACAACATCGTCTGTTGTTGTAGCGGCTGGAAAAGCTGATAAAGAATCTATATATTATAATTATACAACATTAGTAATGGGATACAATGCATTCCCAACTCTTCAAGCTGCAATGGATGCCATTGCAGATGATGCAATTGTATATATTCTTGAAGGAACTTACCCAGATGCTGCAACCGTTGCAAAAAACAACGTTACTATGTCTGGGGACGGAACGATCACTGGCACAATTTCTGTTGCTGCCAATGTGAAGGGTCTTACAATTGATGGACTTAATTTCACTGGTGCAGGAAACGTAGAGTTAGCTGTTGCTGGTGGAGTTGATGATTTCACATTCAAAAACAACTATATTTATGATTCAAGTGCAGCCACTGCTCTTATCTATTTTGCAAATGATGGAACGGCTTTGAATAAAAATATTTCAATTATGTATAACACATTTGAAGTTATCGATTCTACTGCTGCTATTCGTCATATTCGTGGCGGAAACGTAGAAAATTTAACCATTATTGGTAACTCTTTTGAAGGCGTTATGGTAGATTATAAAGATGCCATTCGGATTGAAGGAACTAATAGTTCTGCTACTGCCGGTACTGGTGTAATGGGTATTCTTCGAATTGAAGATAATACTTTTGAAAATATTGGTCAAAGAGGCATATGGATTAGAAGATATGCGACAACTCAAACAGATATTCTTAATAACGTATTTAACCAATGTGGAGATCAAACATACGGTGGTGGCGTTCAATTTGAAAACTGGGTTAGTGGACAAACAACCGCAATCAATTTCATGTTTAACATCATGGAAAACATGTATGGTTCATTTGGACTTCGTTTAAATAACGCAGCGATCGCTGCGGATGCTACATGGAGTGCAACCGTTCATTATAATCAATTTATTGATTTTATTGTAGCGGATGGTGTTGTTATTGATGCTGGTTTATGGGATAATATTGTACAAACTTATTCGGAAACATCTAACATTCTAATCAATGCTGATTATAACTTATTCTGGCGTGATGGATTTGTATTTGTTCCTGGAGAAGATGAAATGCCTTTTGTTGGATCTTATACAAACCAATTCACTTATAAAGAAGACTTAGAATTAGCTGCTAAAATTGCATTTGCTGATCCAACTTATGGAGTAGAAGTATACAATGCAGATTTAGAAACTGAAACTAAATGGAGTAGTTATCCAACTACTGATACAGACAAAACATTAGGTGGAATTGAATGGACTTTGCAACAAACTCTATTAAATCCTGATACTAATGATAAATTGAATGCAACTGCAGATCAAGGTTCAATGATGCTTCGTTTCCGTGGAGCTAACACCGCCTATATGTATACAGCCGATTTTGTTAATGGATTGACAACTCTTACTTTTGATGCGAAATATTATAGTTCAAGTCATAGTACGTCTGTCATGACTGTTAGTAAGATGAAAGACGGAGAAACTGAATGGACAAAAGTTGCAGACATCACTCTTACTGATGCTTATGTTAAACAAATTGTTGCGATCAATGAAACCGGAGCTGTAAAAGTTCGTTTCGATGTGACAACAAAATCAGCTAATATTGATAATATTAAATTCTATCAATCTGCTGTTGTATTTGCAGATCAATATTATGCAACTGCTGCTCCTGATGCCACTGGATTCTTTGTATATCCGGCATTGGCAGCATATACTCCAGGTGATCGCGTTATTTATAATGGCGAATCTTACTACTTTGGAACAAACGCCGTTGTATCGTTATCTGATCTTGAAGGCAAACTGGTTGCTAATGAAACAGTTATTTTGGGTCCAGGAACGATTGCTGGCAATCTAACCATTGATAAAGAGGGTGTATCCTTATTAGGACAAAACGCTTTAATTAATGCAAATGCTGCTGTTCGTAATACTGAGTCTGTTTTAACTGGCACTATTACAATTGCGAAAGAATTAAAAGATATTACCATTGCCGGTGTTAAATTTACTGGCATGGCACAAATTTTAAATACAGCAGGTACTGCTGGAACAGCGAGTGTTGTTGCTACCAATCTTGATGGATTTGTTTTTGCAAACAATATCGTTGAAACCGATCTTGAAAGTGGAGATGCATTCTTGAAGTTTGTTGAAAGTGGGAATAGTTATAGTCATGACTTATCATTTATTAATAACTACTTTACAACAACAAATGCTCTAACAACGCTAGCAAATGTTATTCGTATTGATAACAATGCTGGATTAATTGTTACGGGTAATGTCTTTGAAAATGTTGTAAATGGTGCATTCTTCGTGAATGATACTACTAAAGGCCTTGCTGGAAACACACTTATTTCTGAGAACACTTTTGAAAACATTGGAAATGGTGCTATTCTTCTTAACGGGTTATCTGCTCTTCCTTCAACAACAATGGGTGTTGATGTGACTAAAAACATCTTTACTAATGTTGGTGGAATTGCCCTAAAAGTTGGTAAAATGAATAACTCCGATATATTAGATCATATTTTCGTGAAAGAAAATACATTCACTGATTGTAATGCTTGTATGTGGTTTGTCCGCGTTCATGCTGCTGCAAATATTCATGTGAACTTAAATGTATTTAATACAATTCCTACTGCTTATTACATTACTGATGAATTAACAGCTGCAACTCCTGTGACTCTTGATGCAAAAGACAATATTTATAAAAATAATGGAGTGTATATTACTCCTGAAGCATCAAAATTTGTAGGTGCTCCTGATTATTCAACATCATTCGTGACTATCCCCGTTACATTTAATGTTAATGGTGGAAGCGAAATTCCAGTTCAAAATGTTTTAAAAGACGAATTAGCTGGAAAGCCTACTGATCCTACAAAAGGTGGGTACGAATTTGGTGGATGGTATACTGATGAAGCATTCGAAAATGCATTTGATTTTAATGCCACTATTATTGCGGAAGCAACGACTCTTTATGCAAAATGGAGTATCGCAACTTTAACAATTACGTATAATTTAAATGATGGATATTGGAAATATGCTAGTAAAGAAGCAATGTTAACTGATTTCCTTACTGATTTATATGCGTTTGTTGGTGCGACTGAAAGTATAACTGACTTCATGCACGGGACTGGAAAAACATCTGGATTTGACGGATTATGGCATTCTAATACGACTTACAAAGCGAAGATTTATGCGGGTACTCGTCCAACCGAAGCCAATGCTGCATCAGGAATGTTCATTGATGCCCCTGCTTATTTTGACAAGTGGATTTCATTCTTTGATAATCTTGAAGCATTTGTGGTATCCGTTAATGCTACTCAACATTTGTATGGAGGTACTTGGACTGGATTCCTTCGTATGAAGACTTACTTTATTGGAACAATTGATGCAACATATACTGCTGAACGACAAGCGATGGTTCCTTATTATGGATCACCAAAGACTTTCACAATTGAAACTCCAGAAATTACAATTAATACCCCATTAAAAGCTGGGTATGTATTTGGTGGATGGTATAACAATGCTGAATTCACTGGTGATGCTGTGACTGCTATTGCATTAGGAACTTCAAGTAATGTGGTACTATATGCTAAGTGGGCTCCAGTAGTTTAATCAAACAAAACAATTCACTCTTTATTAATTGATAAGGAATGAATTAAAAGGCTAATCTCTTTTATAAGGGATTAGCCTTTTCTTTTTCACTTATTCTTGCATTTGTTTTAGAATTGCGATACAATAAAATAGGAGCTGATTATATGATTATAAATTATAAAAATATTCCTGAAGTTTTAATTCATGAAATGCGTGGTGGAGTGGGATGTGTCACCATTCAAAGAATAGTTGAAGACAGTCGGACTCTTGCCCGGATTACGATTCCTCCTAAGGCTTCCATTGGTCCGCATACTCATGTTAATGATGAAGAGTATGTGGTTGTTGAAGCTGGAATTGGAGAGTGTTTTCAACATGGAGTATGGGAACCCCTTACACAAGGGATGGTTCATTTAGCAAAAAAAGGCGATATGCACAGTATTCGCAACTTATCTAATCACAATCTTATTATTATCGTATATATTTATCAAATTTAAAACCAGATAAAAGGAGGTTTCTATGACCAAGGAGCAGTTTAATATTTTATTAAAAGCGAAACACATTATTTCAGAACAAGCACAAGATGCCCTTCTTTACTTGCAATCTTGTGAAGCAAATGAAGCGGTTTTAGGACATCTTTCTTTTTATCGAAGCGCTGTTGATGAACAAAACTATAAAATTGGGGGTCTTATTGCAAAATCAGTTGCGAAATATTTGCCGCTTATTGATGACAAAACATACAAAGGCATTATATATTTAATTTTAGCAAGTGAAGCGATGATTCATGAACAATACGGTGAGGTCATTCATCTGTATCAACTCTTCATTTCACTTGAATGTCCTGATCAAAAAATCACTATCAATTTTGATATGTTTATGTTTCATATTTTTTCAGAATATAAATTATATGAAAAATATCGGTATTTTGCAGAACGAATTATGTTAAACCCATATATTTATCAGATTAGTATGGTTGATGTGACGAGTTTTTATTTAAGTTATGCTTTGTTTTGCTTTGAAAACAAAGATGAAACTTCTATGAATAAATGTTATCTAAAAATGAAAAATCTTATCGATGGAAATTTTAATGAAGAAACACGAGATATTGGGCGACATGCTAAACAATTAGTCTATATGTTAATAGAATTGTTGGGAGTGAAAAAAGCAGAGGAAGAAAATCAAATATTATCTCATTATAAGCAAATATCATATGAATATCCAGAATACCCTATCGGAACTATTCATTATCATTATGAAATTGATTATTATATGTTAAAACGTTTATTGTATTATAAAGAATGGAATTATGTGGCTAAAAGATCATCATTCATTTTAAAAAAAACAACGTCTATCCGAATGAAGGTGTATTTTCAAGGGTTAAAAACCCAAGCTTTAAAAGAATTGAAAGAGAAAACATATTTTTCAAATTTAGAACGATTGGGCAAAATGCAAACAAAATATGCAAAAGAGTTATCTAGTTCTATAAAGGATGCCTATATGGCTATTTTAAAAACTATTGATTTACAAAAGGGATTTACCAAATTACAAAAACTATACGAGCGAGACGAATTAACCCAAGCATATAGTCGCAATATTTTATATCAACGAGCACAGGATATATTTGCTCGAAACAAAACAGCAACGGTGATGTTTATTGATATTAATTATTTAAAAGATGTTAATGATCAACATTCTCATCAAACAGGGGATGAATATTTAAAAAAATTTGTTCAATTGGTCAATAATATTTTTCCTCGTGATGCTCAATTATTTCGTTATGGAGGGGATGAATTTGTTATCCTTCTTCCTGGCGATGATGAGAAAAATACAAATAAATTATTAGATCAAATGCAAAAAATCTTTTCTATTCCTCAACAAATATTGTCTGAAAAAATTTTGATTCGATATAGTGTTGGTGTAGCTTATTATCCTCGTCATGGTCGCGATCTTCAAGAGGTTTTAAGTAGTGCTGATTGTAAGATGTATGAAGCAAAACGAATGAATCTCGGGCAATGTACTTCTCGTTCGAAATAAATATAGATTATTTTTAAAAAATCATTGCAAAAATTATTAAATTTGATATAATTATATAGAGCCCAAAAGTTCTCTTATAACAAGAGAACTTTTTACTTTTTAGGAAATGAGGAAATTATGGCAAAATTTATTTTTGTAACAGGTGGAGTGGTGTCGAGCTTAGGCAAAGGGATTAATGCCTCAAGTATTGGACGATTGCTTAAAAATCGTGGATGCAAAGTATTCATGCAAAAATTTGATCCCTATATTAATGTGGATCCAGGAAACATGAGTCCCCTTCAACATGGGGAAGTGTTTGTCACTGATGATGGAGCAGAGACTGATTTGGACTTGGGTCATTATGAACGATTTATTGATGAAAATTTGTCTCGTCATTCCAGTGTTACAACAGGAAAAATATATTTAAAAGTTATTGATCGGGAACGAAGAGGGGAATATGGAGGATCAACTGTTCAGGTAGTTCCTCATGTGACTAACGCTATTAAAGAGGCAGTATATGATGCGGCTAAATTTAGTGGAGCGGATATTATTATTACCGAAATTGGGGGAACGGTTGGAGATATTGAATCTCTTCCATTTTTGGAAGCTATTCGTCAAGTTCGTCGAGAAATCGGCTTTAATAATACGCTTTATATCCACAATACGTTGGTACCTTACTTAGAGGCGTCGAAAGAGATTAACACGAAACCAACGCAACATAGCGTCAAAGAATTGCGTTCTATAGGCATTAGTCCTGATGTCATCGTGTTACGTAGCGAAAAAGAGATTACCGATAAAGATAAAGATAAAATTGCCTTGTTTTGTGATGTCGATAAAGAAGCCGTTATTGAAGCACGGGATGTTAAATGTTTGTATGAAATTCCTCTTAATCTTGCTAAACAACATATTGATGATTTGATTGTCAAACATTTTGAATTGCAAGTCGGTGAACTTGATATGACTGAATGGGAAGAATTGGTTAGAATGTCAAAGAATTTAAAGGGAAATGTCACGGTTGCTTTGGTTGGGAAATATGTTGCCTTAAAGGATGCATATTTATCTGTTAGTGAGTCACTTCATCATGCTGCTATTCATTTAGGCACTAACATTACCATCACTTATGTGGATGCGTCAATATTAACCCCTGATAATATTAAAGATTATTTAAAAGATGCGGACGGAATACTTGTACCAGGTGGGTTTGGAGAACGTGCTGTTCATGGAAAACTCACAGCCATTGAATACGCACGAGTTAATAAAATTCCTTATTTAGGAATATGTTTGGGAATGCAACTGGCCGTCATAGAATTTGCTAGGAATGTATTAGGGTATAAAAAAGCCACCTCTCGTGAATTTGATGAAAATGCTGTGATGCCTGTGATTGATTTAAAATATAGTGAAAAAGGAATCGGCAATCCCATGCGATTGGGCCTCTTTAAATGTGTATTACAAGAAAACACTAAAATTAAGGACGCCTATCAACAAGAAATCATTCATGAACGTCATCGCCATCGGTTTGAATTTAATAATTCCTATACCTGTATGTATGAAGATTCAGATTTAATTTTTAGTGGGATTAATCCAGATAGTAATATTGTTGAAACAATTGAGTTAAAAAATCATCCATGGTTTATTGCGTGTCAATTCCATCCGGAATTCTTATCACGCCCTACTCGACCTCATCCATTGTTTATGGGGTTTGTAAAAGCAAGTATAGAGAATAAAATTTAACACTGAATGCCAAGACTTTCTTGGCATTTTATGTTATAATACATGTATATTAGGAGTATATGATGAAAAAGATTATTTTTATTTGCATGATAATGATGGGTTTGTTACTAGTAGGGTGTCAACCTAAATATGAAATAAATTCAAAAATAGAACAAATCATCCTTCGAGTAGGGGATACGTATCAGTTGAATGTGACGCATCCCATAGGAGAAGATCTAACTTATCGGGATCCAAAACAGTTAGTTTCGATATCGAAATTAGGGTTAATTACCGCCAATGCACCGGGAGAGACGACGATTTATATTGAAGCGGCCAATACTAAGCGCACTTCAATCGCTATTGAAGTTATTCTTGACCCAAGTTCAATGCGAGTTTATTTTGTTGATGTTGGACAAGCGGATTGTATGATTGCCATTCTTCCGAATGAGGAAGTATTGATGATTGATTGTGGTCTTGATTATGAATCGACGATGGGAGATGAAAAATATCCCTCATGGGCTCATATTGAGGAAATATTAACTAGAGAAAACATTCAAGTAATTGATCATTTAATTATTACGCACAATCATTCAGACCATTATTACTATGTTCCGGAGCTGATTGCTTCTTATGAGGTCAAACATATTTATTCATCTGGGTCAGTTCGATATAATTCACAATATTTAATGATTATGCGTTCTATTGAATATGCAGGACTGACCGTGGAGGTTTTGGAAACAGGAGACTTTATTATTGATGAGGGTCCTCTTACCCTACAAGTGGTGGCAACTCAAGTGGTTGAAGAAGATGAAGATATTAATTACTCCTCAGTGATGACCAAATTAACGTATTACAATCGATCATTTATGTTAACTGGGGATGCTGGAAGTGATCCGGGAGACGGAGAACCCATTGCCCTTGCTAGTGGCATTGATCTCAATAGTGATGTATTAAAAGTGGGACATCATGGCTCAATGTATGCAAGTGGAACTTCTTTTTTACAAGCAGTTACGCCCCTATTCGCCATTATTACCACGGCACAAGTGACTTCAACTGGTCATCCACATAATTCTGCCTTGGATCGATTAGCGTCGATTGAGGCTACGATATTACAAAGCAAAGATTATGGGACGGTTTTGTTTACGACAGATGGGTTTGACCTATCTTATACGACTGAGAAAGTCCCATCTTAATAGGAGAATGATATGAAAAAAGGATTTGTTGAAATGATAGAAAACAATTCAGTCATCGTGATATATGATGATCGAACCAAAGATGTTTTTCCAATGGATGTTTTTCCAGAAAATGTAAAAATCGATATGCAAGTTACTGTTGAAAATGGTCAAATTATCGAATTATTACCACCGTCAGATGCATTGAAAAAAGAAATTGATGAACTGACTTCAAAATTATTTGTATCTTTTAAAGATCGGAAAAAGAAATGATAAAAAAATTGGGGTTATTTTGGTTTGTTGCATTACTTTTATTGATGGTTGGGTGTAGTCAACCTTTGGATGAATTTGCCGGGATTCCTGATGCTATTTATTTAGAAATTAATGAATCTATTCGTTACGTTGGATTTTTAGAGTATACGAGTGAGGACCCTAGTGTTGCCAGTGTAGACGATGAGGGGCGAATTGTGGGAGTTAGCCATGGCGAAACAACCGTTACTATTGTTGGAACCACATCCAATAAAATCATGGTTGTAACCGTTGGCATGGGTGAAGAAAAACAGTTGATTGTTGATGTGATTGATATCGGTCAAGGCGATGCTATTTTAATTCAACTTCCCAATGATGAGGTTTTAATGATTGATTGTGGAAAAGCAAGATCTGATTCGTGGGATCAAATTAATTCCACACTTATTCGATATCAAATTACAACCATTGATTATTTTATATTGACCCATAATCATGCTGACCATTATGATTTAATTCCAACACTCTTAGACAATTATAACGTATTGAATATGTATGGATCGGGGTCTACTCGAACCAATATTATGTATTTACAAATTATGCAAGCCATTGCCGATGCAGGATTGGTTATTTATACTGTTGAGGTAGGAGATAAAATCATTGATGAAGTGGGTTTGTTATTGCAAGTGGTAGCAGTTCAAAAAATTGAAAATGAAAGTAATCCTAATATTTCAAGTGTGTGCGTAAAACTGACTTATTTAAATACAAGCTTTTTATTTATGGGAGATGCAGGATTTGCATCATCAAAAGATGGAGAGTATACGGCATTAGCCAGTGGAATTGATTTAGCCAGTGATGTGTTAAAAGTGGGCCACCATGGAAGTGATGAGGCAAGTAGCAATTCTTTCTTAGAAGCTGTTTCTCCCACTTATGCGCTGATTACGACAGCCCCTGATTCTACTAATCACCCACATATTGATGCCTTAACTCGTTTAGAAGCGGTGGGAGCTCAAATTTATCAATCAAAAGATAATGGAACCATTACCGTTATTAGTAATGGCGTAGATATTACAATTTTAACAGAAAAGTAAAGGATTATTCTTGACAAAGTTTGTAAACGTAGTATAATAGAATTAGCACTCCAAACAGTGGAGTGCTAATTTATTTTGAAAGAGGTGTACTTATGGAAATGCCAATAGATTATAGTAAAGATCAAGATATCTTACAAAAGTATGGTCGAGATATTACGGATGAAGTAAAAAAAGGGAAAATGAATCCGGTAATTGGTCGTGATGAAGAAATTAGAAAGATTGTTCAAGTATTGGCGCGTAAAACTAAAAATAATGTCATTTTGATTGGAGAACCTGGAGTTGGAAAAACCGCCATTATTGAAGGGTTGGCCATGAGAATCGTAAAAGATGATGTTCCATTGACTTTAAAAAATAAAACTATTTATGAACTTGATATGGGATCACTCGTCGCTGGAGCTAAATTTCGAGGAGAATTTGAAGAACGGTTAAAAGCGGTGTTACAAAAAATTAAAGAAAGTGATCGACAAATTATTTTATTTATTGATGAAATTCATTTAATTGTTGGAGCTGGCAAAGTTGATGGAGCGTTGGATGCTGGGAATATGTTAAAACCTATGCTTGCTCGTGGTGAAATTGATTGCATTGGAGCAACTACTTTGAATGAATATCGAATGTATATTGAAAAAGATAGAGCCCTGGAACGTCGTTTTCAAAAAGTGATGATTTTAGAGCCAACTGTGGAAGATACGATTAGTATTTTGCGAGGATTAAAAGATAAATTTGAAGCCCATCATGGGGTACGAATTATGGATAATGCGATTGTTGCGGCAGCGACGCTATCTAGTCGATATATTACTGATCGGTTCTTACCCGATAAAGCCATCGATTTAATCGATGAAGCGTGTGCCTCTATTCGTGTTGAAATTGATTCGATGCCATCTGAATTAGATGAATTGACGCGAAAAATTACGCAATTAGAAATTGAAAAATTAGCCCTATCAAAAGAAAAAGATATGGCCAGTCATAATCGTCTTGAAAAATTATTAGAAGAGTTAGATGATGTAAAACGTCAAGAAAAAGACATGAAAAAGCAATGGGAAGAAGAGAAAAAAGAGATTAATCTTCATAAAGAATTAAGAACCAAAATAGATCAATTAAAATTTGAATTGGATACGGCTTTAAATCATGGAGACTATCGTCGAGCAAGTGAATTGAAATATAGTGAAATCCCATCTTTAGAGAAAAAAATGGGTGATATTGAAGCAAAGAATAAAGATAATAATTTATTATCAGAAGTGGTCACGAGTGAAATGGTATCAAAAATTATTTCTAAAAATACCAATATTCCGATATCGAAAATCATGAAAGGTGATCGTGAAAAAGTATTGGGGTTAAAAGAAATATTAAGCAAACGAGTGATTGGTCAAGATGAGGCTATTACATTAGTAAGCGATGCTATTATTCGTCAACGAGCAGGTATTAAAGATGAAAATCGTCCGATAGGATCGTTTATGTTTTTAGGTCCAACAGGTGTTGGAAAAACCGAAGTTGCTCGCAGTTTGGCGGATGCTTTGTTTGATAGTGAACAACATATTATTCGAATTGATATGAGTGAGTATATGGAAAAGTTCAGTGTGTCACGATTAATTGGGGCACCTCCAGGATATGTGGGATATGAAGAAGGTGGACAATTAACAGAAAAAGTGAGAAGAAGTCCTTATTCAATTGTTTTGTTCGATGAAATTGAAAAAGCGCATACAGACGTATTTAATATTCTCTTACAAATTATGGATGAAGGGCGTCTAACTGATTCTCAAGGACGTCTGATTGATTTTAAAAACACGATTATTATTATGACCTCTAATTTAGGAAGTGAAGCTCTGCTTCAAGGAGAAGGGCAGGCAACTGTCATGGAATTACTGAAGAAAACGTTCCGACCTGAATTTCTAAATCGAATTGATGAAGTGGTTATTTTTAAACCATTAACGAAAGAAGTACAACGACTTATTGTTGGAAAAGACCTACAAATTTTAAAGAGTCGATTAGTAAAAGAAGGATATAATATTGAATTTTCTGACCGGTTGAAAGACTATGTATTAGAGAGTAGTTTTTCGTTTGAATATGGAGCAAGACCCCTCAAACGATTTATTCAAAAATACATTGAAACTGAATTAGCGAAAGATATTCTTCGAGGTCAAATTGAACCTAATTATCAATATATTATGACGTGGGAACAAGGGGCATTTGTTGTTCAAAAAAGTGGAATAAAATAAATAACTGACCTTGCAAAGTGTTTATCTTTGTGAGGTCAGTTTTATTTTGAAAATAACAAATATATTCAAATAAATTAAAAAAATTCACTAGATTAGTAGTGAATTTAAATGGTGCTCCCACGAAGAATCGAACTTCGATTTCAGCATTACCATTGCTGCGGTCTACCGTTGGCCTATGAGAGCGCACCCATATTATACCGTATTAATTTATAAAAAGAAATAGTATTTTTTACAAATTTGTTGTATAATAATGTTAAAAGGAGGGATGCTATGTTATCCGATATCGATATTATTAAGCAAAGTCATATGAAGCCAATTCGTGAAATTATTAAACGATATGATCTAGAGGAGAGTTTATTATTTCCATATGGCTATTATATTGCGAAGGTGGAACATCAAGCGTTTGACCGTTTAAAAGATGCAAAAGATGGGAAATTAATTTTGGTATCAGCCATAACTCCAACTCCGGCTGGTGAAGGAAAATCAACGACTACCATTGGATTAGTGGATGCTTTAAATCGTCTTGGGAAACGCTCTGTTGGAGCCCTAAGAGAGCCTTCTTTAGGTCCTGTTTTTGGTGTAAAAGGAGGCGCTGCTGGTGGAGGATATGCGCAAGTCAATCCCATGGCCGAATTAAACCTTCATTTTACGGGAGATATTCATGCGGTCACGGCGGCTAATAATCTGGTTAGTGCGATTTTAGATAATCATCTTTATCAAGGGAATGATCTTCAAATAGATCCTAATAAAATTTCGTGGAAACGATGTATGGATTTAAATGATCGTGCTCTACGAGAAATAACGGTTGGTCAAAGCAGTAAAAAAGAAATTATTCGTCAAGACGGATTTAATATTAGTGTTGCCAGTGAAATTATGGCTATTTTATGTTTGGCAACAGACATAGCTGACTTGCGAAAAAGATTATCAGAAACAGAAGTGGCAAAAACATTAAATGATGAGCCAGTGACGATTGGTGATTTAGGAATTGTTGGATCATTAATGGTCTTATTAAAGGATGCACTAAAACCCAATTTAGTTCAAACATTAGAAAATAATTTAATGATTGTGCACGGGGGACCGTTTGCTAATATTGCTCATGGATGTAACTCTATTCAAGCAACTAAACTCGCCCTTAAAATCAGTGATTATGTTGTGACCGAAGCGGGATTTGGAGTGGATTTGGGAGCTGAAAAGTTTTTAGATATCAAATGTCGTGAAGCAGGACTTCATCCTAATTTGGTAGTGGTGGTTGCAACCATTCGTGCCTTAAAATATCATGGTGGAGTGAGTCTTAAAAACTTAACAGAAGAAAACACAGAGGCATTAAAAAAAGGGATTACTAATCTTGAAAAGCATTTAGAAACCATTCATGAATTTGGGTTGCCCGCAGTGGTAGCACTCAATCGGTTTGGGTCTGATACGGAAGCAGAAATTCGTGTGATGAACCAGTGGGCAGATTCCAAAAAAGTGGTCTTGAGTTTGAGCGAAGTGTATGGAAAAGGGTCCCTTGGTGGCGTTGATTTAGCACATAAAGTTTTAGAAAATTTATCAGATAAAGCCTATCATCCGTTGTATGAATTAGAGGATGATATTGTTGTAAAAATCGAAAAAATTGCTCAAAAAGCATATGGAGCTACGGGGGTCACTTATAGTGATGAAGCAGCTAAAGCGATTGCGGATATTCAAGCAAGTAAACATAAAAATTTTTACATTTGTATGGCAAAAACGCAAAATTCATTATCGGATAATCCCAAATTAATTGGTCGTCCAACTGATTTTAATATTCACGTAAAAGACGTGCGTTTGGCTACGGGAAGTCATTTTATTATTTGTTTAACAGGCGCGATTATGACGATGCCAGGGTTAGGAAAAACCCCGCAAGCAACCGTTATTGAATTAAATGATCAATATGAAATATTTGGATTAATGTGAGGTGAAATATGTATATATTAGATGGAAAAGAATTAGCAAAACACATTAGAACACAAGTGAAGTTAGAAGCCCAAACTCTTCCTACTCCTGCTAAATTATTAGTAATTTTAGTTGGAAAAGATCCAGCTAGTCAAATTTATGTTGCATCAAAAGAAAAAGCATGTAAGGATGCTGGTATTCAAACAGATACCATTATATTAGATGAAAATATTCCGCAAAAAGATATTATCATGCGAATTCAAGAAGCGAACGAGGATCCGAAAATTCATGGAATTTTAGTTCAACTTCCTTTACCAAAACATTTAGAAGAGCAAGTCATTATTAATCATATTGCTCCGTCTAAAGATGTTGACGGGTTAACTTGTGTCAATCAAGGACGATTACTTTCTAATCAAAAAGGAATCATTCCTGCGACTCCTAAAGGTGTCATGCATTTAATTGATACGTATCACTTGGATTTAACAGGGAAAAATGTAGTGGTGATTGGGCGTAGTAATTTAGTTGGAAAACCATTAGCAATTTTGTTAATGCAACGGAACGCTACGGTCACCATGGCTCATTCTAAAACCATAAATTTAGCGAGTATTCTTATTAATGCTGATCTCATTTGTAGTGCAGTAGGAAAACCTAATTTTATAACTGCTGAAATGATTAAACCAGGGGCAGTTGTTATTGATATAGGGATTTCTCGGGTTTTTGGGAAAGTAGTGGGCGATGTAGATTATGAAGCGGTTGCCCCATTGTGTAGTTATATTACTCCTGTTCCAGGTGGGGTAGGACCGATGACCATTGCTTCTTTACTAGAAAATGTTTTAGAATGTTATAAGCTGATATAAGGTAGTTACATGAAAATAATTATTGGACTTGGAAATCCGGGACTAAAATATCGTCATACCCGTCATAATATTGGGTTTATGTTTGTCGATGAGGTTGCGTCCCATTATCAGAAAAAATGGCTGATATCAAAATCGATGAGATTGGAATATTGTGAAGTTTTTATTGACGATCAAAAAGTCATTTTAGTAAAACCTATTACTTATATGAATTTGAGTGGAGAGGCCATTCGATCTGTCGTCTCTTTCTATAAAGCATCATTAACAGATCTTCTCATTATTTACGATGATTTGGATTTAGAAATTGGGTCTTTTAAAATCAAACCCACAGGGTCAAGTGGTGGTCAAAAGGGAATGAAATCCATTATTGATTGCTTAGGTACCTCAGATATTCAAAGAATACGCATCGGAATAACAAGCGATTTAAAACCCGACAAAGAAAAAACAGTTGATTATGTATTGAGTAAATTTTCAAAATCAGATAAGGCAAAAATTGATTCATTAAAAATAATGGCCTTGTTATGGGTTGAAGATTTTGTTCGATTGAGTTTTGATGAACTTATGAATAAATATAATCGAAAAAATGGCTTATAAGAATTTATAAGCCCTTTTTCCATATAATCAGGAGAGAAAATACATGCAAAGTAGTATCATGCTTTTTAAACAATATTCAATGGTGAACACAATTTTGCAAGCAACCAAACAAGCAAGAAGTCGAACGTTAGTGGTTAATTCAACGCCGACTCATGATGCCTTATTGGCATCGTGCTTAGCTGAAGAGCATTTGCAACCAGTGGTCTATGTGGCTGCAAATATTTACAAAGCAACGAGTGCTTACGAAATGCTTTGTCAAATATTAGGATATGAAAATGTTCACTTTTATGCAACAGATGATGTGGTTGCGATGGAGCTATTGGCCGCATCTAGTGAATTTCGCTATGAGCGACTTCATACAGTTAATGCCATCATTGCTCATCAAGTACGAGTCATCGTTACCCATGTGAGTGCTTTAACAAGACCACTTTTACCGCGAAAGGTGATTGAAGATCATGTAGTTACTTTGCGCAACAAAGAGGTTATTCACCCTCAACAACTCATCCGAAAACTAGTCGAAGGAGGATATCGAAAAGTCGGTATAACTCAGGCTGTGGGTGAGTTTTCTGTGCGTGGAGAGATCATTGATATTTTTCCAATTAATCGAAATGAACCCATTCGAATTGATTTATTCGATATCGAAATTGATTATATTAAAACGTTTGATCCTGTGAGTCAAAAGACCATTTCATTGCTTGAGACGGCGGAGGTCTATCCCATGAATGAATTAATCTATGAAGACCCAGAGGCAATTATTGAGCGCATTCGTCAAGATGATCCTGACGGCGAGTTAGCCTCAGAAATTGAAGATTTGAAAAACTATCATCATTTAGAAAGTTTACATCGGTTGATTGAATATATGAGGCCGGATTGGTGCACTTTACTAGACTATTTAGATACTAAAATCATCTTATATGAAGAGGTCAAACAGATAGAAGATAGTTATAAAAAAATGGTGATGGAAGTGGCTTCGCATGTGGAAGAAAAAAAGCTATCGTCGCGGATTCAACTACGTTATTATGCTGATTTTTCTTTGATATTTCCATCTGAAACACCACAAATATTTTGTAGTGAATTTCGTCAAAGTTTGGTGGGATATTCTTTTGAAAATGTCATCGATATGCACGGTTATACGGTGTTGGATTATAGCAATCATTTACAAAATTTAGCGTTGGATTTGCAATCCATTCATCGTCCGATTGTGGTTAGTGCAACGACGATACAAACAAGGGGATTGTTACAAGAAATTTTAAATGATCGTGGCCTGGCTTGGGTGGATTATGAGGGGGTATTAAAACAAAATCAAATCTATGTTGCGTTGATTCCCAATGGGATTAGTTTTGGATTTACTAATGGGGTTGAAGTAATTCACGAATCCAATATTTTTAAGAAGTTTCGTCCTAAAAGAGCAACCTATCGAAGTGCTTATCAAGAAGCCACCGCTCTTCACGATGTGGATGATTTAAAAACTGGAGATTTTGTTGTGCATTATGATTATGGAATTGGACAATATTTAGGAATTAAAACGGTAGAGTTACAGGATGTGAAAAATGATTACATCATGCTTCGATATTCGAATATGGAACTCTATATTCCCGTTGAAAATATAAATTTATTAGAGCGATATCAAGGCAGTGAAGGAAGTGTTCCTAAATTAAGTGCTATTGGAACCAAAGATTGGGAGCGAAAAAAGGCAAAAGTTAAAGAAAAACTTGAAAGTATTGCCCAAGATTTAATTAAAATTCAAGCATTGCGGGAGGAAGAACACGGGACTGTCTATCAAGTAGATAATGATATTCAAACGGCCTTTGAAGCCGACTTTGAGTATATTGAAACGCCCGACCAATTAAAAACCATCAGTACCATTAAAAATGATATGGAAGCCGGATTGATTGTCGATCGATTGGTGTGTGGAGATGTTGGGTATGGGAAAACAGAAGTTGCTATGCGGATAGCCTTAAAAACCGTGTTATCAGGTGAGCAAGTGGCTTATCTTGCTCCAACAACTATATTAACTCGGCAACATTATTTGAATTTTAAAGAACGATTTTCATCTTATGGTCTTAACGTGGCATTGTTAAATCGAATGGTAGCTCCATCTACTCAAAAAGATGTACTGAACAAACTTCAAAATGGACAAGTTGATATCGTAATTGGAACTCATAAATTATTGGGTGATGACATCAAGTTTCAAAAATTAGGCTTACTTATTGTGGATGAAGAACAACGGTTTGGAGTGGTTCATAAAGAAAAAATCAAACAATTAAAACATAATGTAAATGTGTTGACTCTAACAGCGACTCCGATTCCCCGAACCTTACAAATGGCCTTAATGGGAGTGCGACAATTATCATTAATTGAAACACCCCCTCAAAATCGATATCCTGTTCAAACGTATGTGTTAGAACAAAACGATACCATTATTCGTGAAGCAATTTATCGTGAATTAGGCAGAGGGGGGCAAGTATTTTATTTACATAATCGCATTAGCGATTTAGAACGAATATATCGTCGTCTTCGCCATTTGGTTCCGGAAGCTAAGATATTGATTGCTCATGGACAAATGGATCGAAATAGTTTAGAAGACGCGATTGCTGCGTTTATTGATCGAGAATACGATGTGTTGTTGTGTACGACGATTATTGAAACAGGAATTGATATTCCCAACACCAATACGCTATTAGTGGATATGGCTGATCGTTTGGGGCTTGCTCAAATGTATCAAATTCGAGGTCGGGTCGGTCGCAGTGATCGAGTATCTTATGCCTATTTTATGTTTGATGAAGATAAAGTTTTAACGCAAACGGGGTTAAAACGATTGAACGCCATTAAAGAATTTACCACTCTTGGTAGTGGATATAAGATTGCCGTTCGTGATTTAGCTATTCGTGGAGCTGGAGATATTTTAGGTCGTGAACAGTCAGGATTTATTGATTCAATTGGTTTAGATATGTATATGAAATTACTAGATGATGCGATGCGTGAAGCGCAAGGGCATCCTGTAACAAAATCAAGTCCTAAGTCATGGGATATTGAAGTGTCTAAACATGTCGATAATCGATATGTTAGTGACGATGAAGTAAAAATTTTCATTCATAAAGAAATTGCCAATATTACATCTAAAGAAGAGAAAAATCGGCTGTATGAAGAATTAGTAGATCGGTTTGGAACTCTGACCGATGAAATAAAATTTTATATGGAAAAAAAGGTACTAGATGCATTAATGCGACAAGTGGGAGTGGAAGATGTGAAGGAATCACTTCATGAAATTCGGATTGTATTTTCTTATGAATATTCTAAGCGAATGAATGGGGCGACGTTATTTCAACTCGCTAATCGGATCAATCCCATCTTTCGGTTTGAATACCGAGCTCGAAAGATTCATGTTATTCTTCCTAAACGGCCCAATGATACCAAATGGATGGGAACACTGACGGAATTCTTTGAAGAAATCTTGAGGAGGCCTCATGAAATTTATGTTCAAGACTTGTAAAAGTGAGAAATTGTGATATAATAATATCATATAGGAGGAAAACATGGAAAAAATAGCAATCATATCCGATGTAAATGCGGGTCTTGATTATCTTAGTTGGGATCCTGAAATACCCGTTCTAAGATCTATTATTAATTTTGAACATGAACATCTTATTGATGGGATCGATATTCGAGCCGAAGAATTTTATCGTCGGTTACAACAAGATTCATTTATTCCATCCACATCTGCCCCTACGGTAGGTGAGGCCATGGAATTATTAGAAAAGCTTGTTACTGAAGGATATACGGATGTTATTATGTATTCGATATCATATCAACTTAGTAGTATTGGTCAAATGTTAGAAACACTTCGTGAGGATTTTGAGGGAAGGCTTAATATCCATGTCATTGATACCAAAACAGCCGGCTATATGCAAGGGTATTTAGCGGTGACTGCAAAAACCATGGCTAAGGCTGGCAACAGTGTTTCCGAAATTATGGACAGATCACATCATCTCATTAATCATGGGCATGCTTATTTTGTTGTTGATGATTTGAACTATTTAGTTAAAAATGGACGTATTAGCGGAGCTGCCGGTTTTTTAGGTGGACTGATGCGCATTAAACCTGTTCTTGAAATAAATAAAATAGGTCAAATTGTTAGTTTTGAAAAAGTAAGAACTCATCATGGTGCGGTTGAACGCATTAAGCAATTGGTACTGGAAGAAGTAGCGGATTCAAAACACCTGATTGTGTTTATTTTTCATACGGTTCGTGAACAAGATGCCATTGGGTTATCCCAAGAGTTGAATGAATTAATTAAAACTAAAAAAACCATTGAAATCCACGTGATTACTCCGGCTGTTGGAGCGCATATAGGATGTGGAATTCTTGGTATTGGCTATTACAAATTAGATAAATAATAGGAGGCATAATGTGAAAACTAAATTTATGAAAAGTTGGTACATAACTGTTGGTGGATTGACTGGAGTGGCCATTATTTACTTCATTGTTCGTTTTATTGCTTATTCGATTGATCCAGACAACATTACAGCCACATATCAAACCATGGATGTGATTGGATTTATCTTTTTAGGAATTGCGTTACTAATGCTCATTGCGCTTATTCCAATGGCAAAAATTAACGAAGCTAAAGAAATGAAATTACAACAACAAAAAGCGCTTGAACAAGAAAAACTTGCCAAGTACAAAAAGAAAAAATAGGAGATATAATTATGATAGTTAATATGACAAAAATGTTAAACAAAGCCAAAGATGAAAAATATGCAGTCGGTCAATTCAATATTAATAATCTTGAATGGACTAAAACGATTTTAACCGTTTCTGAAGAACAAAAATCTCCCGTTATTTTAGGCGTCAGTGAAGGCGCAGCAAAATATATGGGTGGATTTCATACTGTTGTCGGAATGGTAAAAGGGTTAATGACTGATTTAAAAATTACAGTGGATGTTGCTATTCATTTAGATCACGGAAGTACCTTTGAAAGTTGCAAAAACGCGATTGATGCCGGGTTTTCTTCGGTGATGATTGATGGATCTCATCATCCCATTAATGACAACATTGCGATGACAAAAGAAGTGGTTGATTATGCTCATGCACGGGGTGTGAGTGTTGAGGCTGAAGTTGGCACTGTTGGTGGACAAGAAGACAACGTGAGTGGTGGTATTCAATATGCGAACAAAGATGAATGTGTTCGTATTGTGAAAGAAGCCAAGATTGATTTCTTAGCTCCTGCTCTTGGTAGTGTTCATGGTCCTTATAAGGGGGAACCTGTTCTTGGATTTGTTGAAATGGATGCCATTAAATTAGCAACCAATGTTCCACTGGTCCTTCATGGAGGAACCGGTATTCCAGATGAAATGATAAAAAAAGCTATTCGTTGTGGAACAGCTAAAATTAATGTAAATACCGAATGTCAATTAGCCTTTCATCGAGAAATCAAGAAAGTATTGGCAGCCAATCCGGATGTATATGATCCAAGAAAATTTATTGGTCCTGCTGCTAAAGCAATTGCGGTCGCTGTTACTGAAAAAATTAGAATATTTGGTTCTGCTGGAAAGATGAACTAAGATTTAAAAAAACTAGAGAAATCTAGTTTTTTTAAATGCATTGATTGTTGTGATTTTACTTGCTTATATAGTGACTTGAGTGTTATAATAATAATGGCTTAAGCGACTACATTAGGAGGTGCGATATGGATAAAATTCAATGTCCTTTTTGTCATCGTATGACTTCTAATGATGTTTGTCAATATTGTTATCATCGAGTGTCTAGTGGGAATTCTTTGAGTTATTATCGGCGAATGATTGCTTGTGGAGTCCGAATTGATGACAAAGAAATGATTCAAGAATATGCACGGTTATATTTGTACCAACAACCAAAAGATGATGTGGTTAAATATTATTTGTTTTATGCACAAAAAGATCCTAATCGATACGATTTAGTTTTGGATTGTTCTAAAGATTCAATCCGTGAAGTGATTCTTCATATGATTCGACATACGGATATTAAAAAATTATTATGCTTACGACGGTTTATTGCAAAACAATCCATTGATCAAATGCCTTATTTACAAATAGTGGATTCGTTATTTGGGGATCAGTCTTATGATAGCGAAAAGCGGAAACAAGATGAAGACGTTTTTTCGACTTTATCTATTCCCATTGAATTTCCTGAAGAAATAGTTCGTCCGATGTACAAACGTAACGCGATTCTGGTTGGGATTATTGGGCTGGTATTGCTCATGGTCGCATATTTTGCGGGAGTTTCTTGCTTTGCTGATGAGGTTCGATATTTTTATACTGTTTTTATTTCTATTATTCCAGCTTATTTATTAGCACTTGCTTTATCGTTTGTTATCTTTAAAAAGAGTCAAATTTTATTTATACTTGTGAGTGGATTGCTGATTTTAATTTTGTTAACGTATGTCATGTTACTTCCAGAATCTGCTTCTTTTCTGACGCACTGTCTTCGTGTGTTAAAATCAGGATATGAATTCATTGTATACATTGAGGAGGGCTTCATTATATGAGAATCCTTGTTCGTGCTAAAAATGACTATTTAAATTACTTACATGAATTAGATATGGCTGCTCAAGAGATGGCGAAATCTCAAACTAATATTTCGCTTCAATTTGAAGGGCGGTATCAACAAGCTAAAAAAAAGGCGTCTGATCACCTTCACCAATGGGTATATGGAGTGGTTGGATGTATATTAGCATTCTTATTTTTATATCAAAATATAGGGAATGTATTTATTAATTTATTTTTTGGATTTATCGGATTATCGCTGGTTATGCTGGGATGGCGCTATTTAATATCGTATCAAGTATTTAAAGACGTGAAATCAGAATGGGATCAAAAATTCGCCATGAATGAAACCATGGCCGCAAGCGTTGCAAATGCTAAAAAAAAGGCTGCTTCTTGTGCGATAAATATGATTGTTTTTTCAGAAAATTATGAAGAGTTAATGGCCATTAGTACCATGGAAGAGCGTAAGACGGTTTATCGCGTACTCATGGCAGAATATTTGGATGCTTTTCAATTTTCTCATCACAATCAAGCGACTTATGAAGATTATTTGGCTTACTATTTAAAATGGGAAGCTTCGATTGAAGCATAGCATGATGCACAAAGCATCGTGCTTTTTATTTGAAATACGAAAAAAGAGCAGTTTTATAGACAATATACCCCACGGGGTATATAATAAGATCGAGGTGAAATAAATGGAAACTTGTAAAATAAAACATCGTAATCCAAGTGAGGTTAAACAAATTGAAAACAGAATTCGGCGAATTGAAGGACAACTCAACGGGATTCGTCAAATGATTGATCAACAGGTATATTGTGATGAGGTATTGATTCAAATATCAGCGGCTGAACACTCCATTAAAAGTTTAGGGCGCTTGATTTTAGCAAATCATTTAAGAAGTTGTGTTAAAGAGGAGTTATTAGCTGGAAATGAGTCTATTATTGATGAAGTCATGGCTTCCTTTAGGCGATTAGAATCATAATGGTAAAGCAATATCGTGTGAAAGGAATGTCGTGTGTCATATGCGCTCAAACCATTGAAAAAAAGACTATTTTATTTCCTGGAGTGGTGCACGTTAATTTACAATTCGCTAATGAAAAACTGACATTAGAGGTAGATTCTTCTTTTCAAGAAGAACCATTTATTGCCTATATTCACAAACTAGGATATGAAGTAAACGCAGCAAATCACCTGGTTACTCAATCGTTTAAAATAACCAAAATGAGT
>Ga0172378_10001114_pt1 | contig 24471 bp, 14 predicted proteins | sample GrowelOW332metaG_FD_119755 | JGI IMG/M metagenome (GOLD analysis project Ga0172378, IMG submission 119755) | Groundwater microbial communities from an aquifer near a municipal landfill in Southern Ontario, Canada - Pumphouse #3_1 metaG | ecosystem: Environmental > Aquatic > Deep subsurface >... | reverse complement strand
TATGCCAACGCCGTCAAATGGACAGGACTTGAAAACGGATCTGCCGGCAAGGAATACATTTTCAAGCGCATTCAGGACTGGCTCACAAAATATATGGGAACAAATAATGGAAGGGCTCTCGGACTTTCTGAATTCGGAGCGATTGACGGAGCAAAAAATAATCCGTCTGCAATAGCCGTATGGTATGCGTCCACTCTCGGAGAATTCGCCGCAGCGGGCAATGTAGAATTATTCACGCCCTGGACTTGGTACAACGGAATGTACGAAGCGCTCCATCTCTTTACACACTATGCAAAAGAAGAGAGTTTGCCCGCCATCAAAAGCGATTCGCTCCTTTCCGCATACACAACCGTCAATGCTGCTAAAGATTCCATGACAGTGATACTTGTCAACCGGAATATGGCAAGCTCTTCCAACGTAAACGTCACGCTCAAAAATTTCAAACAATACGGAAACACGGCCTCCACCTATACGCTTTCCAATTTGAGCGGAGAATCTTTCAAATCCGAATCTGACAATGCAATCAAAACCGGCTCGGTAAACTTTTCAAACGAAACATTCTCGATCACGCTGCCCGCACTTTCCGTAACGGCAGTCGTCCTCAATAAGACAGAGAATACCGGCTTGGAAAAAGCGCATCTTGCTGAAGCAAAATTCAAAGCTTCGGCAGCCGATGGGTTCATTTATCTGGAACTTCCGAAAGACGCGGAATCGGCCACACTTTTCAATATTCAGGGACATATCGTCCAAAGCTGGAAACTAGGCTCCAATTCATCCCAGACATTAAACGCAAGCAAGATTCCAGAAGGCCGATATCTGTTAAACGTCAGGGGCTTGGGCAGCAGACCCATACTTATCCAATAACGAACTCCTACACACCCATAGTTCCTCCCTTGTTCATTCAGGGGAGGAATTTTTTATGGATAAGGAGAGAAATTGATGGAAAATGAATGCGACCAAACATACTTTACACTTAACCTAGAGAGAACTGCTATCGCGGAGTTTTCTCAAGGCACATAAAATAACGGATATTCCTAAAAAATCCGTTCTAATACTACGCGTACAAAGTTCAAATACGCCGTGACGCAAAATAGGGAACTAAAGAAGATTAAAGCAAGGGTTATCGCTGCAAAATGAGAACTGTCATAAACTAGAATTTAAAGTATGCACGAACTATCGCGGAACAACATTAATAGGATCGTTACTATCTTCTAGCATAATAATTTCAATATAAAAGAAACTTCTTATGCCACCGGGCTAAACCCGCAATTCTAGTTCTAATCACTAACGTCTAAAGCAAGACTTTCTTTGATCGTAAACTTGGTGGATGAACTTAAAATTAACGCTTTTTACAACCTAGTAAAAGGTCAACATAAAATGCTTTTATTTCTTGACATCAATAAAATAGTTCCTATTCTTGCTGCGTAAGATGTAAACGCCACTTCTTAAATTGGACATTCCAAGTTCTGTTTTAAGCACAGAAAGATCCGCAGCCTCAAAACTGCCTAGATACCGCCCTCTTATATTATAAGCTTTGAACGTCTGCAGGCCTTGCACAAAGCCTTCCTTTATTTCGGCTACATGAGTAATCCCTTCCGTGAATACAATTTTATCAATATTTACATAACTTCCGGTAATGGCTATTTTAAAGACATGCGTTCCGGCAGATAGTGCAGAAGTCACTCCAGTAACTACACTGTAAGTGCCCCAATCTCCGCCGCCATCCGGCACTTTAACTGTATCCGTGATGGCTTCATTGTCTAAAAACAAGCGGAATGAAGAAGATCCAGAGCCGGAAGACACAGTGGCTTCGTAGGTGTAAACACCTGCAGTAGCCACATTCACCGTGTATTCCAGCCATTCTCCGGCAATAGTATAATCTACTTTGTAACCATTTGTCGCGTTGCCTTCGATGTCCACTCCATCTGTGCGATAAACGCCTCCTTGATTTTTGCTTTCATTGTCAAAGTAAGAGACGCCCTGCCCACCTATGTCATAATCTTCGGCTTCAATAGTGCCAGGCAAAGCAAGGGTATCCTTATAAGGAGCTTGTTCAATCGTTTCCATCGCGAGTTGTATTTCGTCAGTATAATCCTTGCCGATTTTGAACCAGCCAAAGTCTGCATAACCACCCGCTGTTTTGGAAGCGTAATTAAAAAGTGCATAGCGATAACCGACGAACATTCCAAGCGTATAGCTCATCGAAAGCGTCGATCCGATACTTTTCCAAGTGGTGCTATCCAGACTGTAATAGAACGTAGCTTTGTCCGTCTGATTTGTAAAATCCATATCAATCCGGAAGTACACTTTGTTTTGGTTGACCGCGACACTTGCTTTTTGCGTTTTGCCTTGATATTCTACAATAGAAAGCGATGAGCCGGATTTGTAAACGGCAACAAAGCCCATCGAATCCTGAAGAGCTGCGAGGCCAGCCATATCGCCATCCTTCATCCCGCTCGCATCGAGAGCAATGCGCCCAGAACATTTAGGACCGAAAGTTCTTTGCGTAAGCGTGTTCCGGGCATAATAGAGCCCATTGTTAAGTGAAGCTTCTACTTTCGAAGTAGTAATTCTCAAATTTCCTTTATTTGCTGTCAATGACCAATTTGCATTGTCAGGATTATGATTCCATTGCCATTCAAGCGGAAGGGTTTCTTCATCAAAGTCATCTGATGTGACCATACCATAGCCGTCGATCTGCGAATTTGCAAGATCAAGCGTTGCCGGGGCGGCTCCATTAGTACCGAACACAGGCCAATTGTCCGACCAAGTTACGGGAATCAGATAAGGAATACGGCCAACAGAGCCGTTATCGCGGAAAAGCATCCCGTACCAATTTCCTTCTGGGGTGTCAAAAATACTTCCCTGTGCAACGCCATTGTTCTGAAGAGCAATTTTACCTTCATAAGTTCCAAATAATGACGAAGAGCGGAATACTATTTCGGTGCGGCACTTTCCCGATGGCCACGAAATGACAAATAGATAATACTTTCCATTCACCTTTTCCATGTGCGAGCCTTCCATCTTGACGATATAGTTGCTCGTTCCTGTAGTGGCATCAAGCGGTAAGTTCAGAGTTCCTTTTTTGCCGCTGGAGTTAACTCCAGAAAGGTCTGAATTCAACTGAACATAACTAATGGATCCCGTACCGTAAAAAATGTAAACGCTGCCATCGTCCTCAAAAAAAAGTGAAGGATCGTGATAAAAAGGAAGTATGGTTTCGGACCAAGGGCCATTTTTAATATCTGTCGTTTTATAAAGATGTGTTTTCCCAGTAGTATAAGAGGGCGTTAAAATATAGTAGGTGCCATCGTGATAGCGGATACTAGAAGCCCACGAGCCTTTACCATAAGCGGAGGAACCGCCTGTTAAATTCATCGCATTGGAATTAGTAAGCGTAGAATACGCGTAATTAATTGTGCGCCAATTGGCAAGGTCAGTAGAAGCCATAATGGGAACACCCGGTGCAAAATGCATTGTCGTGCTCACCATATAATAAGTGCTATCCACGCGTAGCACAGAAACATCAGGAACGTCAGCCCAAATGATGGGATTGGAAACCGTAGCGGAGAAGGCCGCTCCGGCAAAAATCAGTAGACCCGCAAGAATACCCGATTTGATCACTTTATTCATAGACACTCCTATTCATCTAGAGTAAAAATATTTGGGAAAAAGTTTTTTTTGCTGAACACTACACAGGTTCTATTGATAAATTGTCAATGGAAAATAAAATGAGGCCCTATAGATTCTAACTATAGGGCCCCGTATTTCTTCAAATTCTCTTATTTCTGAACATTGACCATAAAGGGCTTATTTTGTGCGCCTTTTATAATATAGACACCAGCTTTTAAATCCGACTTCTGAAGCTCCGTTTGCAAAATCTGAACATTTGAAACGTTATTAATTTGAATGGTCTTTACAAATCGTCCTTGTATAGAAAATATTTTGTAAGTAAAATTATTATTCTCCGTGGAAAGATTCATCAACGAGGGCATACCTGTGAAACCATCGCCAAATTCAAGCCAGTCTATGTTTACAGAACTTCCTGTAATAGCAAGTTTAAGTATATGCTCACCTGTGCTGAGCGCTGTCGTTTTTGTGGTGACGGCACTGTAAGAGTTCCAATTGCCGCCATTGGGGACTTTGATCGTGTCCGTGATGGCGGAATCATCTAAGAATAATTGAATACTTGAATTATCAGCACCCGAAGAAACTTGTGCAGACAAATTGTATACACCCGCCGTTTTCACGTTCACCGTGTATTCCATCCATTCGCCCGCATTCGTATATCCCACAGCGTAACCCTTTGTCTCGTCAATGGAATCAATAGCAACTATGTCCACGCCATCTTCGCGGTATTTTCCGCCCTTGTTTTCGGTGTCGTTATCCTTGTAAGCTTTGTTAGAACCACCCAAGTCATAATTTTCGGCTTCAATTTTGCCAGGAATCTCCAAAGCCGTTCCCGTATAAGGTTCCTGCGGAATTACTACCTGTGGGCCACATCCGACAAGAGTCGTAATAGATTCCTTGTCAAGCGTTATGGATAACTTTCCATCTGTCGCAGTAACTTCGCCTTCATTCTGGGCATTTTTCGTTTCGGATGTAGTGTACTTTGTAAAAGATGTAATAGAGGTTGCGCCCGGAATGGAAATATCGATAGTTTTAGTAGCTCCATAGTCTCGGTTGATGAGGACGACAATCACGCTATCATTGCTTTTGTAAGCGGATACAAATACATTCGCTTCAGGCTTGGCCGTAGCTCCCACGCGAATTGCTCCCGGACGCACAAAGCGCGCAAATTGTGAAAGCACGTAACCGCGCTTCGTTACTTTGCCAACTTCACTTGATGGAATTGTCAGCTTGCCGCTTGCATCTGTTTCCATAATGAGACCGTAGCAGCGGCGAATATACCACCATGTATATTCACTGAAATTTCCATTCACTAAACCACGATGGATTTCATAGCCCACATCAAGGGCGCGTACCGTATCCGTAGTCGAAGCCGTAGCTTGGTCTCCAGTCACCATAACCTTGCGCCAGTAATTGGCACTGCCCTGGCTTTCCGTATAATGTTCCGTCATCCAGCGTTCCACGTTCTTCTGATCAGCCAAAGCGTATTCGAACCAACTATCTGCGGATGCTGCGGTACTTGCATAAAAATGCGCGCCAAGAATATCCCAGTTTTTAAGGGCGTCGGCATCATTGAGGACTTTATTGTACAAAGTCTTCTGATAAGCAAAGGACTCTGCAGAAATTACTTTCGTGCCATTTTTGCGGAGCTGATCTCCGTAACTTTTAGTGTAGTTGTATATTTCATCAGCCGTCCAACAAGTCCATTCGTTACACCAATCGGGTTCATTCTGAAATGAAATCGCATACAGTGGAGCCCCTTGATTCTTCATATACTCCGCAAAGCTGTTCAAATGATCCGTATAAGCCTGGTACTGACTCGCCGCCACATGCCTATTAGAAAGCATACTAGAAGGCGGATTCCAAGGAGTGGCAAAAACAATGGCGCCACGGGCTTCAGCATATTTGGCTGCTTGCAATTCCTTCCCAAAATCGCTTGAATTTTCGTTGACAGGAATGCGGAGTACCGTGAGTCCCAATTGACCGTCACCGGAACCGAAAGCGAGGTCCGCATCGGTTTCTGAAAGGCCTTTGCCACCTTGCCAAGTATTATGGACCATTCCACCAAAACCGCGGATGACCTGATGTTCTTCGTTTACATCAACCGTGACGGAAGACGCGAATGCGAATTGGAAACTAAAAAGCCCAACCCATGCGAAAAAAAATTTGCCTCTGAATGATCTTTTGTTCATCCCTTTACCAACCTTTGTTATTGGAACTAAAAATATTTGAAAAAGAGCGGATTCTACAGGACTGAACGGCGATTCCATTGACAAATTGTCAATAAAAACTTTGCCCATTTATCGCCGATAGAACCCTATTTTTATTTAAGATTGAGCTAAACAAAGACCTCTTGTTGCAACAAAAATCAAAAATATGATAGAGTTCTACAATAAGAACAAGAACGTAGCAAAAAACATCAATATATTTTGGAAGCGCAATGAGAAAGAATTCTCAAAGAATTGCCCCATATGCAAAACGTTGGCAATTTGGCAGAAAGCCGCCCTTTGCGATTCAATTCTTTCGACTTCAATGCAGAAACGCCGGCACTTCAAATATTCTATCTGGAAGTCCGAAAAAAATAAAACGAAATCACCCCCTAAAAGGAAAAATTTCTAGAGAAGCGCATTAGAAAAATAGGTTTCAATACCCGTTTACAATTGACGAATAACTGGAAATTCGGTTCGAAAGCCAAGTGCGGAGATTGGATATTTCCGTTGCATAATCTTTATCAATAGGCCATCTCTCGGCATTGCGAGCCATAGCAGCACTTGTATGCAACACATAGTCATCAAGCTTCGCAAATATTGATGAAAGCATTGAAGCGCCGAGTTCATTCCAGCGGGCTTTATATGCCGCTAAGAATTTTTCATTGGCAAACATACCGACAAAAAAATCAGATATTTCCGTATTGTAGGAATCCAAAGGATGCTGTGAAGGATTGCTGCTTCCAAGGACCCAGCTATCGCTACCAAAATAATTATGACCGTCAGACATCGAAGCCCAATCAAAAGCAAAACCGCCATCAAAGTCCCAGACCGGGCCGAAATGGTACACAGAATCAGCGCTGCGATACATATACATGCTGCGCGGTGCAACGAGTTCTACATTGCGCGAGAGTTCCTGAATAATAAGGAAATCTATCATTGAAGCAATATCCAAACGCGCGGAAAGCGCATCATAATCGCCCATTTTGATTAAATCTTCCAACTTGGCAAAATCCGATTTGATTGCCGCAAGCGTCGCTGCATCGGGACTTTCCGGATACTTTACCGCGATAGGCAAACTATAGACCGTCGACGAAAAATTATCCGTTGCGTTTGGAGATTCTTCCGGGCCATCATCTACATCTAAATTCAAAAGAACTCCTGTAGCATCATTTACGGCAACGCGATTCTTACCCTGCTCCACCTGTTCCGTGAGCTGGTACATTCCAATATAGGCACCATTGAGATACACTTCGACAAAACGATTAGAATTCGTATAAGGCATTTCCATATAATTCGCCATATCAAACACGACCGCGTTCATAAAGTTTGTCGGATCGCGGTAATTGGCAAGCAGCACCCAGTCTTTTTCTTCTTTAAGACCGAGAATAGCGAACTTGCTCCCAAGTTTCAATTTATAGGGCTTCTTATCGTAATAGATGCGCGTGGAATTGCCGCGAAGTCTTATCTCTGCATCTGAAGCGGAATAATCTGCATACATATTTTTTGCGTCAACAGAAATACTGCAAGACGTATAAACATCCTTAGAAGTAATCTCAGCACCATCAAGCGTTTCAATTTTGATTACAGGAATCGCATAAGCGCGTTTGATATAAAACGCCACTTTTTTTCCATCAAAAGAAACTTCACAAGTATCCGGGAATTGGACTTTGGTGTTTCCACTCGTGAGTACCGTTCCATTCAAAGAAACCGTTCCCCCATAAGCAAAAGACGGAATGATATTCGAAAGATCCACTTCAGGAACTATTTCTACAGAATAACTTCCATCCGAATTTTCCGCAAACGTTATATCCTGGTAAAGATTGCCGTTCTTTGCAGCCAAGAATTGAATGACTTTAGATGTATCATTCGACACAAAGGCAGAAGATGAGCTAAGCTTCATGCTAGATGAAGATACGACAGAGGAAGAAGACATCCCCGGCAGATTCATTTCCGAAGAAGAACTGGAGAGAACCTCTCCTGAAGAGAGTGAAATCCCGCTTGACGAAGAGACATTCAAACAACTTGAAGAGCTTTTATCAGAAGAGACCGCAGAAGATGAAGAATCCTCAACTGCGATAGGCGAACTTCCGCTATCATCGCTACAAGACATAAAGCTTAAAACAGCAAAAGAGCAAAGAAAGAATTTTAAAAATTGCATAGAAGACCTTGTGACAAAGAAATACATTTGTCTAAAGGACAAGGCCCTTATTTTTGCGAAATAACGTGTAAAAAGCGTTTTGAAAGTAAAGAAGGACAATAGAAATAGCCAAACAACATATCAGAAAATTTCTACATCTTTACCAAAAAATTTTTATTCACTCGTGTCCAAAATAAATCCGTCAAATTCTTTGGAACGCTTGTAAACATTAGGCTGAACTCGATTTTAAATTTTGATGGGATGATTTTTGCTGGATTATGAAGGATGAGGATTTTGAATCCATTCCAGAAGTTTACAACGGATCAAATTCTTGTTTTGGACTGTAGTGATTTCTGTTAAAAAGCTCAAGATTTCTACAGTGTATTTTTATCTCAATCTGTTATAAAAAATAGCACACCCCCGATAGAGGCATGCTATAATACTCCTTAACTCAAACTGAAAATAATTTGCTTACCCTTTAAAAAGTATTTTCCATAAATAAAATTTTTCGGCAGTGATTTCAATTACACCGGATTAGAATACACCGTCAAAACAACCCATAAGACTCAATTTTCTTTGCAAGGCAGGACTTTGGCATCGTTATAAATTGTTAATGAGAAATGAATTATTTTACATCATCGCGATTCAAGCCGTAAATCCGCACATCGTCTATCCAGATTTCCGCATTGCCTATCGCCGAGAACGTGATATTAGTAACCTTCTGCCGCACAAAATACCACCCAATATTTCCGCCATTGCTATCTGCAGCTATAAAATCAGATGGTTTTACACATTGACGGGTCCATTCCGTCTGAAGCGAATCAAAGAACAAAGCCTTGCCACTTAATTCTTCCAAAGCTTCAATTCCAAAAGAGTACTCCCCACTGCCGCGTACATAATACACCACGGAATCAATATGTTCCAAAGCTTTGGGAATCGTATCTAGCCGCATTCCAAGGAAAGACCAATGTCCGTTATCCGAAGCGGTTTTCCAATGGAACGCATAACCCGTCCGATTTTCCCCTGCTTCGACAATACCGCTAAGAACGCTGTCGACCGAAGGCTCGGTGGTTACCGTCGAATCTTGAAGCAAAAAATACCAAGAATGCGGCGATACGGGCGATTTCATGTTCGACGCTAACGTCTGCGATTCAAAATCCGCAATATCCAACGTATAAAGTTCTTGGATCAAAGAATCCGGTAAAGACTTCCAAATATCAGAATCATTAGATTCTAGTGCGGAAGATCGTCCCCACAGCATTTTAACCGAGTCAATACTTGCCACATCATTCAAACGGATTCTCACGACAGCCAGTTTGAGGGAATCATCCCAGAATGCAATCTGATGCATTAAACTATTTCCACTTTGATCCGTGAACCGCAAGTCGGTTCCATGCAGCATTGTCTCCGAAAAATCAAAATTATTCGAATCCAGACGGACAAACCCTATTGTAGAATCAGAGAGCGGGAACATCCAAGAAGAAACGACGGAATCCAACGCCATCGTTTTGGAATACTTCCACAAAGTCAAATCTTCACCATCCAAGCTTGGCTCCGGTAAAATGCCTGCATCCGTTTTTTCGCCAGCTTCAATTTGCAAAGAAGCCTCTGCAATAGTGCTCTCGTCATTCGAAATGATAGCCCTCACATGGTAAAAAGCAGGCGGGAGAGAATCCACTTCAAAATTGCCGGCACTATCCGTTTTTACCAAACGGTCCGTTCCAAAAAGTTGCACCCATGCAAAAGAAATTCCCTCAGTCAAGTTCACTTTTCCTATTAGCGAACCGATTTTTTTTAAGCAATACATCAAAGAGTCTGACTTTACCAAATTTTCTTTTGTCAAAGATTCAAAGACGCCAAGATTCTTCTGCAAAATTTCAATCGTTACTTTATCACAACTCATCTTATTCAAACGGATGTATCCTAGAGAATCGGCCTCATATTCTTCAACGATATTTCCATCCATAGAATCTGAATCAATATCCTTGACGTACCAAACCGGACGGACTTTCGCAACGACATGAGATGCCGGTGTCGAATCAGAATACACAACATGGATAAGAATGGCGTTCTCCGTCTCTACTGTGCTAGTTCCTGCCAGTTTAGGTTCCGAGCAAGCAAATAAGCCCGCGCAAAGGAGTAATAAAAATATTTTTTTCATTTTCATTTTTCCTCTTCTTATCCATTGCCTAATTTTTCTGTCACAGGAAATAACGAAAATACAAACTGCATCGCGCGATTCGGCTTTTGAACTTCTTCTACACGTTTCTGAATCTGCCGCCGAAATTCAAGGATCATATTATTCAAATCTTCAAAGCATTCATCATCCACACAAACCATCAGCGATGAAATATTTCTTTTAGAAGGCTCCACAGTTGCAAGTGCATTTTGAGCAAGCGAAAGCAGCTGATTCTGATAACTGCGGATCGCCGTCACTTTAGGAATTCCTGCCGATGTAAAATTCACAGGCGAAACAGCAAATCGCCCAGAAGCGAGCGGAGTAATCAGCTTCAATTCCTTGAGCACACGAAGAGCTTCTTGCACTTGTTCTTCCGACACAACCGGCATAATCTGTTTCACCAGATTTTGAACAATAGCCACGCCACCATTCATTTCAATTGCCGTCAAGACAACAGGAATCCACCACTTGCTCAAAAAAAGAAGTTCATTTGTATTCAATTTCCGAAGTTTGACATCCCGGAGGGACATCGCCATAGAATACAGTTTGCTTTTTTTACTTTCCGACTTTGTTTTCGATGCCGCCACCAAAATTTCGAAAAGTTCGCTTGCCCTTCCCTTCAAACCCAATAAATTTTTTGCTAAAGGAACGCAACGAGTAGGCAAATGCAAAGTCTTATTCAAAATGCGGAAAAGTTGGCTTGTTTCAAGGCCCAATTTTTGTCCCATCATTTTATAAGAATACAGAGGAAACTTCAACTTCTTCTGAACATAGAAGTCCTTGAGCAAATCTCGATAATCACTAATTTCGTCAATATTCAACATTCGGTTTGCCTTTGCATATTAAACCTAAAATAGCTTTTCCCAAAAGGAGCCTTTTTTCCAATATAAAATATCCGGGAAAAGGGTTGTTTTCAGTCATTGCAAAGCAATCCCCATTGTAAAAATTGCAAAGAATTCGCCAAGATCTTAAAAGTTTTAACCAAGCTCTGCTATAAATTAATGGAAAGTTTTTGAAGGAGTTTGGTATGAATAAATTCGGATATTTGCGCTATTTGACATTTTATGCTGCTTTACTTTTAAGCGCACAGGCTATTTTAGCGGCAGACGTTTCCATTAACTTAGGCAACAAACTTCAAAAAATCAGCGGTTTCGGTGCAAGTTCAGCATGGAATTCCTTAACTTCAGCTGAAGAGGAATTGCTTTGGGACACCTTGAGCGGAGCAGGCCTTTCCTTGCACCGCCTGCGAATCGACGAAACGGGACTCGTTTCTAGCACATCAAACCAGACTCAGCTCAAAATAGCGCAATATGCCGTAAAAAAAGGCGTAACTGTATGGGCCTCGCCTTGGGCTCCGGTATCTTCCTTTCAAACCAATTATGGGACCGACAACAGCGGCAATGCCAAACTGCGTTTTAATTTCGCCTATGGCTCACAATGGGCAACCCTCCTTGCGAACTACGCCAAAGATATGAAAAGCGCAGGAGTTCCTTTGTATGCCATTTCTGCCCAGAACGAGCCGGACGGAAGTAATTTCAATCACTTCTCCGCAGACAGCCTCGCGCTCTGGATAAAGAATTATCTCGGCCCCGCCATAGAGGGAACGGGAGTAAAAATCATTGCGCCGGAAACCGTGAACTGGTATTCGTTCCCCTCTTACAAAAAAGCAATCTTGGAGGATGCGACAGCCTCTGCGTATGTTCCCATCATCGCCACCCACGAATACGGCGGCACTCCTGCGGCCTATCCGGAAATTGCCGCGGCTGGCAAGGAATTCTGGCAAACCGAAATCTATGAATCCCTGAACGTCACCGACCCGGGCATCAACAGCGCGATCAACACGGCGATTCTGATGCATGAAGCGCTTGTCACTGCTGGCGTAAACGCTTGGCATTACTGGTGGATTCACGGTCCCACAGGCACATCGCTATTCCCGAATAACGTAAGCACTCCGGCAAAAAGACTCTGGGCCATGGGCAATTACAGCCGCTTTGTACGCCCCGGATTTTCTAGAATAGAAGCTACCGCAACACCCGCAACAGGTGTCCGGCTTTCTGCTTACAAAGACTCTTTGAATACCAAGGCAGTCGTTGTCATCATCAATAGCAACAGCTCCGATATTTCACTCAATTTTACAATAGATGGGGCCGTCCCTACATCAATGATCCCATACGTTACCGATACCACTCAGGATTTGAATGCTCAAACTGAAATAGCCGTTTCTTCAAATAAAATCACCTACTCCGTACCCAAAAGAAGTATCACAAGCTTGGTATTTAGACTAGTCGAACCCACGCAAGAGCCCTACACAGAAATGAACATTCCGGGAAAAATCGAAGCTGAAAATTATGATGAAGGTGGCTCAGGCGTAAGCTACTACGATTCGGATTCCGAAAATAAAGGCGGGGCATACCGTACAGATGCAGTGGATATTGAAGGCAACGCAACAGATGGTTATGTTATATGCTATACGACCGCTGGAGAATGGTTGGAATATACCGTAAACGTCGAGAATACAGGAAAATACAATTGGAGCGCCCGCGTATCTATGGGCGGCGACTCTGCAAGTTTTCATCTAGACATTGACGGTATAGATTCTACAAATTCCGTCTCCGTTCCAAGCACGGGAAGCTGGTCAACATATACAACTGTTTCTGGAGATCCGATTGAACTTTCAGAAGGTTCCCATATTATACGCCTCGCCATCGATAAGCCCTATGCAAATTTTGATTGGATCGAATTCACGGATGCGACAACAAAAATTGAAGAATCCATATCACTTGCATCGGGTAAAAGTGAAACTTATCAGATCTTTGATGTTCAAGGAAATTTTAAAAAGTCCTTCTCTGCGAACTCAACAAACCTTCATTCCCTTTGGAAGGAAGAAAACAAAAACTTGCCACAGGGATCGTACATCGTTAAATCTCATTACAAGACATTCTTACTGAAAAAATAGGGGTATTCACTATGAAACACATCTATTCGGGTGATATCAATCTTTTCGGTCAGAGACTAGGCGAAGTGATGTCCACGGACAGGAATATTTCCAATGAAGTGGGCCGCGTGTTCAAACGGTCAGGACTCTACATCGTACAACGCTTTTCCACATATGGAATGGTGACAAAAAGCGTCGTTGTGGAGAAACAGAGATCTTTTCAGTAGATGATAGTTTCACAGAAAGGGAGATGTAAAAATGTATCCACAAAAGGAGATGAAGATGCGTAATTCATTGATTTTATGCTTCGGTCTGATGTTTACTTGCTCGTTCTCTCAGACAATAGCCCTGCATGGTAAAGTAATTGACAAGAACGGCAGTCCTGTCACCAATGCGGTTGTATCATTGACTGGACAAAATATGCTGGACACCACGGGCTCGGATGGAAAATTTTCATTTGAAAGTTCTACGACTGATATAAAAAACGGTATCAATGTCAATTTGAATCAACTACTTTGGGAAAAAGGGATGCTTTCCTTGACCTTATCAAAGGCATCCAATGTCCATATTGACGCCTACGATGTTCATGGCCGTTCTTTTTTCAGCCGGAAGATCCCGAATCTAGCGGCAGGCTCTCACAATTTTGCAGTGGGATCCACCGGAGTCAGCGGCGTTTATTTTGTCCGCGCCGACATAGATGGAAAGTCCCATACGTTTATGATTTCGTCCGTTGGAAGCGAACAGGGAAAATCCATATTTAAAGACGCACATTCATCCGCAGCGCGGGTGCTTAAAAAGGATGGATCCTCCACATCTTATCTGGTAAGTTTGTATGGAGACATAAACTATGGAAATCTGGAAGCGCAGCTTGACACAGGGACTTACACCACCGCTCAACTCAAGGCGTTAGGCGTTACCGACAACGACATCAGCTCGATGCTTGTGCCTGCTGGGCTTACGGTTAAGCTGTATGATGCGGACAATTTCCAGACTTTGCTCGGCACCTACACTTCCGATCAATCGAATTTCATCACTCTTGGCGTCAACGATAAACTTTCTTCCATTGCCATTTCGGGAACAGCTTATATTGACACCCTGACTTTTGAAGCGACCGGTTTTATTTCGAAAACGCTCCCGATCACCTCTTATGAGGATAGCATGACGGTCTCTCTGGATTCACTGAACCCGGCATCCGCAGATACAGGAAGGAGCGTTGGCTGCGGAAAAGCCCTCGGGTCATTAAAGACTGGCTATTACACTATTGTAAGCGGCGGCACTACACGGAATTATGCGATTGACATCCCGACGAACTATGATCCTGATAAACCGTATCGTTTGATCTATTGTTCGCATTGGATCTATGCTAACGATTCCGCTCTCGTCAATGGTTCTGTAACCAATGGCGGAGCCGCCAATTGGGCTTTTTACGGACTTAAGCGCGTTCTGGACAGCGCTGGAGTGGCTGCGATTTTCATTGCCCCGACTGCTCTGAATGGAATGTGGGGACAGGTGGATCACGCCCTGTTCGACACCTTGCTTTCATACGCCAAGACCAATCTCTGCGTCGATACCGCCCGCGTCTTTGCCGCCGGTTTCAGCTTCGGAGCCATGCAGACCTACTCGCTCTCGACGAGTCATCAGAAACAGTTGCGTGCGGTCGCCACGCTGGCAGCGGCTAATTACAATATATGGCTCCCGACCAATACCCACGAAAAAATTCCATATCTGGGGATAACGGGTATGAGTGACGGAACTTGTCCGTTTATCTACGATGCGAATTCCAGTAAGGGCGGCTTTTATGCCGCGACATCGCATGCCACCGATAATGGATGTACCGTGCCGAGCAGTATTACTAAAACCTATGCCGGGAGCAAGACTCATGTCGTTTACGATTTCGAGAATTGCGATTCCGGTTATCCCGTCAGGTACATCACCTTTGATGGGGCTCATATCGCCGCACCGACCGACGGACAGACGACCGATGATGGGCGAAAAACATGGGCTCCTCACGAAATGTGGAAATTCTTCAGCCAATTCTAACTATCCGGTCGCGATACCCCTCATCCGAGATGGATGGGGCACTGCCCAGGATGCGTTTTGTGCTTGACATATTTTCCCCGGACAGGATGATGCAACGAAGATAACGGCGAAAAAATCTAGGTTCTAGGAGTCGCATAGAAATTTCTCTCTCAATTCTGATTCCATCAAAGTCCTCTTCTGTGAATGCAGGGGAGGACTTTTTTTTATTGACAAAATGTCAATACCGTTTTTGTTTCCTATACAAAGGAACATAAAGTTTAAAATAAATTAAATCCAAGGCTTTAAACAAAGGCTCTGCAAAAACAAAATTTTATATGCCCAATATGCAGAAAAAGGACTTGATATGAAAGAACTTAATCAGCTTATTTTATTCGTAGCGAGCATCTCCCTACCCGCTTTAGCTACAAATGCAGCTACCGGACCTTGCGATATCTATGCAGACGCGAAAACGCCCTGTGTCGCAGCCCATAGCACCGTACGAGCCTTATTCGGCAATTATACGGGCAATCTGTATCAAGTGCGCCGCGCTGACGGAACGACTAAGGATATCCCTGTAGAGAAAGCAGGCGGCTATGCAAAAATATCCACACAGGATGATTTTTGCAACGGAACGACTTGCACCATCTCCATCCTCTACGACCAGACTTCTTATCACAATGATTTGGTCAAATCGCCAGTAGTCTATTGGCTAAAAAATGGAGGCAAAGAAGCCGATGCAAGTGCTGCACAAATTGTAGCTAACGGTCACAAAGTCCATGGTATTTACAGAACGTCATATTCCACCATTGCCTACCGAAACAATGCGACAAAAGGAGTTGCAACTGGCGATGAAGCCGAATCTATGTATATGGTCGTCGACGGAAAACATTATAACGATCTATGCTGTTTTGATTACGGCAATGCAGAAACGACAGGAAATGACGATGGCCCAGGGACAATGGAATCAGTCTATTTCGGCGATGACGTCCTCTGGGGAGGCTATGGACAAGGTGACGGTCCTTGGGTAGCCGCAGATTTAGAAGATGGCGTATTCAAAGGCAACGACGCTGGTTGGAATTGGGGCAAAACGAATACGACTCCATGGCCCACAGCTTATTCCTTTGTCGCCGACTTTGTAACAGCGATGCTCAAAGGTCCTTCTGACGGCACTTTCCAACTCAAGGGAGCCGACGCACAAAAGGATTCGCTAACAACAGTCTGGGATGGCGCCCGTAAAACGGGATACAGCCCCCGGAAATTGCAGGGGGCAATCATCCTCGGATGCGGTGGCGATGGGAGCGATGGCGGCGCAGGAACGTTCTTTGAAGGCGTCATGACAATTGGGAATCCTCCGGATTCCATCGACAAAAAAATCCAGGCGAATATCGCTGCGGCTGGATATGGAAGCACCGTAGATTTATCCGATACGGTTCCCATCTCTCCTTATAAAGATACGCTTTCCATTCCCGGTAAAATTGAAGCGGAAGATTATGACAATGGAGGAAACGGCCGCGGCTTCTACGATACGGACATCGCCAACGAAACAGATCTCTACCGCGAGGACAATGCGGGCATTGACAGCGCAAACGGCGCATACGTTTATGGTTGGGTTACTGAAGGAGATTGGCTTAGGTACACGATCAACGTAACAGAAGCAAACGAAATTTCCTTTGTTGCCCGAGTCGCTTCGGCTAGCGACAATGCCGCATTTTCCTTGTATATAGACGACGGACAAGTCGCAAGCGTCACTGTTCCAAATACAGGCGACTGGAAGACATTTGAAGAAGTCACCGGAAAGACGAATGCGCTTTCGATAGGAACGCATACGCTCAAGCTCAAAGTGGATAAAGCTTATTTCAACATAGACTGGATAGATTTTAAAACATCTGGAATAGAAAAAATCACACCGAATGTCTTAATTCATAAAACGGCAAAAAATTATGTTGTATATAATTTAAAAGGCATAAAGATCTCTACGGGAACGGATTGGGATAAAATCAGCAAAGGCATCCCATCAGGCGTCTATCTTTTGAGAAATCTAAAGACGGGAAAAATTCAGCAAGTGACGAATATAAACAAAAGACAACATGACTGAGGTGCACAACGTCCATCGTCCTCGCAAGGTACCGATTCTTTATTATAGAAAAAGGCTTTCTAGAGGTTAAGTTCTTTTCATTTTAAGAATACTTCACCTCGAATGGATATTTGCGCGTTATTCTTTGTTTTGTCCAAATGAAATTCATCGAGAACTAACGAAGCGTTTTCATTCGTTAAGGTAAGCGGATTTGAATAGACTGATCTTTTATTTTTTTTGTTCTCTTGCGAGATGAAATAATACGCTTGGAGGGTATCCAATGAAACGGAGAACTTCTGACGGATCAGCGAGGATTTTTTGGAAGGCCTATCAACATACACTGCGCGATCTTCATCGGTTATATAATTCAGGGTGAAGTATACGCTATCTTTCGTTACTTCTGCAGAATACGAGCTCATATCCAAATGGATGATGCGACTTCTATTTGCAGGAATGTCAACCGGTTGATTGTTCAGATAGCTTGCATAGAAGGTTTCGCGCTGCGGAGACGAATCTTTGTACTCTGAGTATGAAAATTTATATGTAAATAAGCGAGCAACTGCATTTTCACCAAAGTTCTCCTGTATGTAATGGAGTTTAGTCTCTATGCTGTGAAACAATCGAGGATCTTTTTTGAGAGTTCCCGTTTGCCAAGCTTTGTACTGGTTTTCATTAAGGGGAAATTCATTGAAGCCTTCTTCTTTGAATGCCTCAATAACATCATTTAACAAAATACGTTTTGTTGTATTTGCAACACTTTGCGGACCTATAGAAGAAAATAAGAGAACCATACAAAAACTTGCAAGGAGCCACCACAATCTTTGTTTCCGCACTTTAACCATAATCAAGACAGCTACATAACACCATCCATTGAACAAAAGAAGGTATAATCGGGGAATGGTGACACTGTAATCAAAAAAACGACGGGCAATTCCGACACTCATCAAAACAAGCAGCGGAAGCAGCATAAGAGGCAAAAATTTTTGGAGTTTTCTATCAAAAAAGTTTCCTTCGCGGAACTGCGCGGGATAGAGCACCGATGTGATGATGATTGTCGCAACAACAGAAGCGGTTACTAGTTTAGAGACCCAGCCGCATGGAAGCGTTAGCGTGAAAAGAATCTTGAATCCATAAGCATAAAGCGTGAAAATATAGAACAGAAGAAGCGGTACAAACAGAAAGCGCATAACCCCATTCATAAATCGGCTTTCACCCGGGAAACTATTCAGATGCGACTCTCCCTTTGGAACCGTCATGAGGAATAAAATCGGAGCGATCACAATCCAGCAAATAATGGCCGTATTATAAAAGAGCGTTACTGGGACCTTGATGTCGAACAATTCTTTAAATCCCAAGAAAAGAAGGACGATCCCACCGAACAGGGCTGCGACCATAAGGATAATTATTGGCAAAGATTTTAGAGTGCTGTCTGTAAAATTCCACAATTTTAAGTTTTCATTTCTGTCCCAAAAAGGCAATAAGAATGGCAAAGCAAAAACGGTCGTGCATACGGCAAAAATTGCGTATAATTTTCCGATTCCATCATCGTTTAACGAGCTTATCACAAGGTAAATTGAAAACAAAAACCAGATCGTATGGGCCGCAAAAGAAAAACGCTTACGGATATGCCGGTTTTGTTCCCCAAAGAGATAGAGCGCAAAGGAAAGGACCGCCGCGGTTACGGGGTATAAATACATCCACAAAACAAAGGCGTTCTTCACTGTGAACGGCTCATTAAAATGAAAATCGCCAACTTTTTCTAATATACTGTAGAATACGGCAGAAACAATGATGAATATCAAAACGACAGGGAACCTGTTTATGGTTATTACAAGCTCATTTGAAAAATTCTTGAGGGATCTGATAGGTTTCATATTTATGGAATATATGAAAAATTCCTCCCCTGCGGCTGCAAGGGAGGAATCGGGCTGTTGTGAGATGAGATTTATCAGTGTTCTAATTCAATGAATTTATTCATACCTTTGCTTTGTATTAAATAGACCCCGCTGTTCAAATCGGATTTTTTCAATTCTGTCTGGAGTGCGGAAATATCTTCTGCATAGAAACTACCCTTGTAAGTACCCAGCACATTGTAAACTCTGAAAACTTGTGGACCTTGCGCGAAATGAAATTGGACTTTATCGATATTTTCCATTTTATCGAGAACGGTGATAGAAATGAAATCGCGACCCGTATTTCCATCGTTGTCATAAGCAACGGCCTTGATTACATAAGTCCCCGCCACAGCATCTGTCCAGTCGAAATTATATGGAGCAACCCATTCTGCGTGGGCAAGGGAATCCCCGATATAAAAATCGATATGCGAAATAGTGCCATCCTCATCGGTAGCCGTCGCTTCCATAGAAATCGTGCCCGGAAGCGAGAAACTCGCATTATTCGCAGGCGTCGTGATAGTGACCGTAGGTGCTACGGGCTTTATCTCCGTAAGCGAAGTGAGCACAATATTGTCAAAAGTAACACTTGAAGCGGGCGCGGAACTAGCTTTGAACATGATCACGTTTGTCCCTGCATTCAGGGTAACTGTGCAAGTATCTGTCACAAAATTGCTGTCTACTCCCGTAGCTTTGAATGTAGGCGTTTCAACTTTGACGCCGTTGACGTAAAGATCAATCGCAGTGACAGCAGAACCGGAATTAGAATAGCGCGTTTCAAGAGTATAATCTCCAGCAATAGGCGCATGCACGCTGTCGCGGATGCTCGCACTTGCATTCGTTCCGAATTTGAGATAACCAAGCGCCTGATAGTTGCGGATGGTTCCGCTGATTCCATTCGAGACATTACCGGCAATACTTTTGAAATCAAAGTTCTCCGCTTCATATTGGCGGGGGCCGGTGTAAATGGAAGGCGTTGTCGGCGTCGTAATGGCTGCGGTCGTATAAGCAGTGAGCCTATCTGTGTTCGTACCGGAGCAATTGACAGTGATGTCTAACGGGCCATTGTGCTTTACGGAAAGAGTATAGACGCTATTGGACCAGCTTCCGCTTACGGTAGATGCTGTGTGTGTCCCCCGGTCTTCATAGGAAAAAGTAGGTTCAGCAGAACATCCGTAGAACTTGAGTTCATCCGGCATAAGCCCCGTATTATTTACGTTATCATAATTGGTGAGGTAAACGGAAACCTTGCTTGGATATTCTTTAATGATTCCCAAAGAATAGAGGGAATAGGTAACATCGAGTTTAGTCGCCGTATTGTATTTGAATGGAATGGATCCGCTTGCGGTAACACCAGTTTTAAATGGATTGTAAGTCATCCAAGTATTTTCTTCGCGTGCAGCATAAATAGTTCCGGTATATTCTTCCGGGAAAAGATTGTTGAATTCCGTTTGTTTCGCAGCGAGAGTCGGCCAGCGGGATGAATAAGCGGATCTTTTAACTTGCACTTTAAATGTTTTCGCCAAAGAATCCGTCAGCTGATAAACCGTTGGAATCGCGGGGTAACGCCCCGTCTTTTTAAACCAACTCTTGTTATTCAAATAGGTTCCGTCAGTAGTTACTTTGTACAAGCTGTCGAATAACGTTTCAGGAGAACTATAAGTTACCCGGTCGTCACTTGTCGTCTGGTCATTGATAATGACGACTTTGGTGCGCTCTATCACTTCGCTTCTCGACAGAATGCGGATCGTGCCGTCGAGAACTTTGCGGAAACCGTCTAAAGTGATATTCACGTATTGCGGGTAATACTCCCAACGGCGTGTTGAAAAGCCATCGGAAGTCGTTCCATTGGAAAGCCCTTTAATGGATTGCTGCCAGATGAGTTCCGGTCCATCCACTACAGTTTCTCCAGTAAGCATCATGTGCTCCATATAAGGAGCAGCACCCGCTGCAGGCGGGAAACTTTCACCATTATTCGCAACCCAGCCGCATTGGTCAAAACGGATACCATATTGCCCGGCAAAACCCGAAAGCCACATGCCCATGCTTACGCTTTCAATGTCGTGGAAACCATAAGCCATCGTGAACTTTTCTTCGATAATAAAATTTTGTGGATACGCTTTTAAAACTGCGGCAAAGCCGGGATTGCGTTTCACCATGCCAACCGGGTTGATGTTAGCGCCCCAAAAACCGCCCGTAAAACTGACAATCACATATCCGCCATATTTGTTGGCGAACTTGACCAGATTTTGCCAGTGATTGACACGCGTCTGCCAAGAGGGAGATAAGACATCTCCGGACACACCAAACCCCCAGAATTGTTCTGCATAATTGATGCCGAGAAAATTCGGATAATTCTTGAAAAATTCTCCGTAAACGGTGGTATCCAAATCAACCGTCGTATCATAATCGGCAAGATGTGTATAGCCCCCGCTTGAAGGCTGCACAGTCGCCCAAATCCGATTTTCCGCAGCGGTCCTGAGCCAGGACTTGGCTATAGAATAACCGTATTCGGAAGTCTTCCATTTACCAGTCGATGCATCGTGATTGATGGACACAGATATATTCAGCACAACATAAGGCCGCAGATCACTGGGAATGAGATCAATGATCTTTTGCGGATCCGCATCATTCCATACATCCGCATGTACCATAATCATCGGTTGCGATGGCGAGATCGGCCGCCGGAGTTCTGTTCCGAAAGCATTCGTGCCAAACACCACGAATATAGTGGCAAAAATTACCGATAAATATTTTCCCATAGTTTTCACCTTTTTTCTCTCCATTAAGAACGGCAACAGTCTATAAAATAGGTTGCAAAATTCGCAGAAATCCGGCCTAGAAAGGATATTCTATTGTAAAAAAGACAAAAGGAAAAACTGACTCCAGTAAAAAATTTTCATTGCAAAGAGAGAAGAAACCGAGATTTTAGACAGCCCTGAAGCAGACACCGAAAAATCAACGATCCCGCAGCAAGCGAGGGGGGGGGTATTCAACCCCTGAATTAAAACGGATATGTTAAATTTTTTAATTTACAAAAAAGTTTTTTAAAATTAAATTATGTAAAAAAAATATCGTTGACAATTTATCCATAGCAAAAGGACTCTTCCAAATTTTTGCAATCCGAAAAAAACTTTCTCAATTTCTCGTTGTCGTTTTAGACAACGCTTATTGAGCAGAAGTGGTGAAATTTTAGTTTATCCGCTGAAAAAACAACTTTCCCAATCTATTTTAGAGATCGCTTCTGTTAAAGATCCTTTTGCAGAAGAAAATACATTTCAGGAGGTTTTGGTTATGAGATTAGATGGGTTGAAAATTGTATTAGGAGCGTCTTGTCTGATAACGACACTCGCATTCAGCTGGAATATTGGCGGAACAGTCGTTTCAAGCAAAGGAGGCGCTATACAAGGTGCTACGGTAACGGCCTCTTCCGCTGGTGAAGACTATGCAGATACAACCGATGCAAACGGAAATTTTTCCCTTACGGGGGACTTCACTACAATTCCTTCCGCGAATTCAATGCAAAACGCGCTTTACATTCACATCAAAGATAATATGCTGATTGTGAACAACGCAAGCGGAGCTCTTCACTTGTCTTTATTAGATGCCCTTGGGAAAGTCTATTGGGAAACGCGCACAGCCGGGTCGGGCTCTTTCCAAATAGCACTTCCAAAAAAAGCAAAATCGATGCATTCTTATTTGCTTGTAAAAAATGAATCTGTCGCGTTCTCCAAGAATTCTCTTTATAAGGTCACAAGCAACAAAGTTGTCGCCCTAGACCTTACGGGTCTTCCCACACTTGTATTTACCAAAGAAGGCTATGCAAGCACTACGTATGCAATGAGTTCTACCTCAGAATCCGGCGTACAAATTACAATGACTGATACAACGACAGAACAAACTGTATGCCCCACACAAAAGCTCGCTGCAGGGGATTACAATAAAACGATTTCTGTAAATGGAGTAAGCCGCAGCTATATTCTCCATGTGCCTTCCTTATATAAAGGCGATACCGCGGTGCCGCTGGTGGTAGATTTCCACCCAATCGGAGGCTCCGCTTCAGGGGAATTTAACGCATCTCCATACAAGGCCGTCACAGATCCAGAAGGCGTCATTACCGTTTATCCAAACGGTTTGAATAGTCCGAATATGGGCCAAGCTTGGAATGTACAAGGATGCTGCACGACTGCAGACGATACGTCTTTTGTAAGGGCCGCTGTTAAAGAAGTGGAAACTCTCGCCTGTATTAATACGAAGAGAATATATGCCGTAGGATTCTCAATGGGCGGCGGCATGAGCCATTATACAGCTTGCCATTTGGCGGACATTTTTGCCGCCGTGGCCCCCGCCGCGTTTGACTTATTGCAAGAAAACCAGGCCGCTTGCACTCCAACCCGCCCAATTTCCGTGATTTCTTTCAGGAGCACAGGCGATCCCGTAGTAAGCTATAACGGTGGATATTCTTCTTTTGTAACGAATATGGCCATTACATTCTTGGGAGCCAAAGGCACATTTGCCAAATGGGCATCCATCAATAGCTGCACGGATTCACCTTCTGCAGAAGACGCAAACGGTTGTTCATTCTATTCGAGCTGCAAAGACGGCGTAAAAGTAGGGCTTTGCACCAAGCAGGGAGGCAGCCACGACTATGGAAACGCAACCGTCGGCTGGCCCTGGCTGAAGCAATTCACACTCCCATAACAGCATAACTCTCTCTAAAGCGAAAGGCTTTCCTTGCTAAGGAAAGCCTTTTTTATTTCCACAGACGGGCCTTTGTACAAAATTCAAGCGCCATCGCGCTCTAATGAATGGCTATACGGTTATTTAATTTGTTCGTTAAAAAATTCATCATCCAAAATTTTTAAAACAAAAAGAGTACGGTCCGAAGACCATACTCAAGAGAGAAAAATTTTATTCCTTACTTATAAGCTGTAATAGATGCTCGCGTCTCAGAATGTCCCGGATAGGAAAGTTTGATGAGATAAACACCCTTCGGCAAATTCATCGCCTTCAAATCAATCCGCTTCGAATGCACTCCCGCGCTCTGATATTCATTAACCACGTTTGTAATTAAAGAACCGTAGCCCGTGTAAAGTCCAATTTTTACCTTTCCAGCAGTCTCTACATTGTAATTAGCGACAATAAGACCTTTTTCATAAGAAATACTCAAGTTCTGCCGCCAATCGTCAAAAGCATTAAGTACGGTTATTGCGCCAATAGTAATATTGAATTCGACTATTACTTGCTTTGCGCCCGAAACAAAAACTTCCCGGACAACATTTCACCTTCTGCGGCAAGATCTCCCACTCCAAAAACAAACAAAGCCAACACCGTTTTTTGAATTTTATCCCATACCATATATAGGCACACCAAACCACCGACGCGCCCATTTAGG
>Ga0172378_10001112_pt1 | contig 24475 bp, 21 predicted proteins | sample GrowelOW332metaG_FD_119755 | JGI IMG/M metagenome (GOLD analysis project Ga0172378, IMG submission 119755) | Groundwater microbial communities from an aquifer near a municipal landfill in Southern Ontario, Canada - Pumphouse #3_1 metaG | ecosystem: Environmental > Aquatic > Deep subsurface >... | reverse complement strand
CTGAAACTGTATAAGCTCGTTTGCGAGCTGCATCGACAACTGGTTAAAAGCAGCTTTTGTAATAACGGTTTCACTTACCAGATTAAGCAGATAATCGATTCTGCGTGAATCAACACGAAGTAAAGATCCTCCCTGAACAGCATGTCCAACGGCAGATGCCGGCTGCTTATTCTGTCCGGATTTAATTTCTGCTGTCTTTTCAGTTCCGTCGGCAGTCGTTTCTCCAGCTTTCACCTCACCTTCATCTGCTGCTTTATCAGCATCCGAAGTCTGCTCAGTATCTGTGTCCAAAACTGGTGGCTGTCGAATTTGAACGTCCTTTACAGGAACTCCGGGGGCATCTTTTTTTCCAGAACCTGCAACTTTTTCATATGAGTCAAGCAGCCGGGCATCAGTTAAAAGCGTAACATCATTCAGGAAAGCAGTATCCTCAATTTTTGCCTGTTCTTCATTTGTTGCCAGATAATAAAACACATTAGTATAGAAGGTGTCTTCGTACAATGCATCAAAATCAGGTACGGTCTTTAATACGCTGCCGAGTGCCTTCAGAGCTGCAAATACCTGTATACCGCCTACAGAATTCATCGGATTGCTTTCGTCAAATTTTACGGAAACACACCAAAGCCGCTGCCCGTTCTGGCAGGCATTTTTCAACTCTGTATATTCACTTTCCGTAAGTACAGGAGAAGCAGCAGAGGGAGTCTTATCAGGGACAGCTTCAACCGGCCTGATGACCGGTGTTTTCTCAACAGCAGAAGGTCTGTTCCTCGACTTTTTCTCACCTTTTACAGGAATATATGAATACAGCCTATTCATCAGCCCATCAATATTTTCCTGATAAACAGATCCACTCCTCCGTGCCTCAAGCATCGCTTTTATAACATCTATAGAATTCAGAAGAACATCTATTACAGGTTCGGTAACCTTCAATCTGTCTGAACGGATTTCATCAAGCATATCCTCAACTGTATGAGTAAATGTCGAAATCTCGTTCATTTCCACTGTTGCGGAACCACCTTTTAAAGTATGGGCGGCACGAAAGATCTCATCTATTGCTTCATGATTTGTCGGGTCATTTTCAATGACAAGTACGTTACTCTCAAGATTATCTACCTGCTGTTCAGCTTCAGCAAAAAAATCTTTAAGTAGTTCTTCATTGTTTGGATCAAGATAATCACTCATATAGTATTATTATATACTTTACAACAGATAATTCAAGCAAATAATGTAAAAAAGTTAGACAGAAGGTTTGTAAAGTTTTTTTCTGTTCCTGCCGATAAGATAAATGGGTCTTTGTTTTCCGGCCGAGGAGCATATTGTGAGACAAAATAAATTTTTCATGATTCTTTACCTGTCATCGTTTATTTCTATTTTCTCTCTTACAGAAGCTCATCCAGCGGGATTTTTCAGTGGATACGCAGGTATTAAGACCGATCTAGGCTTATCAGATGCTTCCGGCAGCACATTCAATCCCCAGCTGTTATTACAGTCTTTTTTTGCAGGACAATTCAATCTGACAAACGATATTATTGCAAGAATTGAATTTTCCCTCAACACAGACGACCTTATTGAAAATTCTGTATTTAAAAAAACTCCGGCTGACTTCCAGATTGATGAAATTTCATTAATATATCGTAAACAGTTCTCCGGATTTTCAAACTATCTGAGTGGTTTTATGGGAACGTACGAACCAATCGGATCAGATATATTTCTCCGCAGAAGATTCGGAATACAGCCAATCTCGTCTAAAATTACTGAAAGCTGGCTTGGCCTCTCTGGTTCTGTTCTTTATCCTCTTTTTGGAATAGGTCTTTCCGATGTAGTACAGTCTACAACACAGCCTTTAGCAGCAGGTGTTTACTGCTATATTAACCATGAAAACAGTGATAATTATGTATTCAACAGCGATCTGCGTTATGCATGCGTCTATCCGTATATATATCTTGATGTTGCAGGCGGCATCGGTGCACCGATGAAGACAGATTACAACGGAGAGAAAGTCATTATGCTTATAGATACGCTCTATGCTCATGGTGGCATGGACATACTTATCGGAAATAACTTTACGCCGTTTTCTTTATACACACAAGCCGGTATTTATGACATTCCCATCGAACGCGATATGAACTCGTTTACAGTCGATCCAGACAAAGTATACCTGCTGTTCGAACCACGGTTTAAAATGTCTACGTTTCTGCTCAGATTCACTCTTTTCAGTCTTCCGTCGGACACCATCAAAAAACTGCTGTTCATAAACGACACGCTTGGTTTCAATATTCTCAGTTATACTGATTCACTCTATATTGGCAGCACAAAAATTGCATTCGGCATCAACACAACATTTTCCGTACCTGACGAAAGTTTTCTTCTTTTCCTTCATGCAGATGAATTTTCCGTCGACACTCTCAATGTAGCCCTGTCTCCATATATTTCACTCCAGATGTTCTCTGGAGAACTCCACATTATGCAGCAGATGCGGATAACGGACCTTGCAAAAGGTTCTTATGCATCCGCTTTTAAACTGAACATCGGATATAGAACACAGTTATAGAAACCTAAAGTTTAAGCAAAGAAAGACGCCTGCATGCTTCCTGCACCGATTGGTGATGCCCGAAAGAACTGAAACGGATAAAGCTTTCACCTGCTGCTCCAAAACCGGAACCCGGTGTAGTCACAACTCTGCACTTGTCAAGAATTATGTCAAAGATGTCCCAGCTTTTGTATCCGGGAAAACGTACCCACAGATACGGTGAATTACCGGTACTATAAATCTGAACGCCGGCCTGTCTGAAGTTATCACTTTCAAGTGTCTCATGAATCATCTTAACATTTTCAAGATAATAATCAATGATATTTTTCATTTCGACGATACCTTCCGGATCAAGAGCAGCAAGACCACCGTGCTGTGCAATATTTGAAGCACCATTAAAAAGAGTTGTCATAACACGCAGCCAGTCCTTTATGACCGGTGTACCGTCAGAAAATAAAAGCGTTTTAGGAACAACAGACCACCCGAGACGAACACCTGTAAATCCTGCCGGTTTTGAAAACGAATTAATCTCTACCGCACAATCCCGTGCACCCTCAATTTCAAAAATTGTTCTGGGCAGTCCCGGAGTACGGATAAACTGTGCATATGCCGCATCAAAAACGATAATACAGCCATGCGATTTTGCAAAATTTACAAGCTGAAGAAGCTCTTCCCTTGTCGATGCATATCCAGTAGGATTATTTGGAGAACAGAAATATATAAGGCTGTCTTTTTTTACCTGAGAAAAGTCAGGAAGAAAACTGTTTTCAGGGGTACATGACAGATACGTAATGTTCTTATAACGGCCGTTTCTGTTCGATCCGGCAGCACCTGTGAGCACAGAACCGTCAACATACACAGGATATGCCGGATCCTGAACAGCAACATGAACCTTCCGTCCGAACAGAGTCTGAACACGCGCAATGTCGCATTTTGCACCGTCAGAAATGAATACTTCATCAGAATCTGCCATACCGGCATAAAATGTCTCCGCAATTTTTTTTCTCAGAGCAGGAAGCCCCTGCTCATCACCATACCCGGAATAACCTTCCGGAGTAGCAAGAGACAGCGCATAATCAGACATCGCCTTTGATATATGCGGAGTCAGCGGTTCTGTTGTATTACCGATACTCAGACTGATAATTTCTGCATCGGGATGAGAAGCAGCATATTCTCTACTGCGGAGGGCCACTTCCGGAAACAAATATCCGGCTGTCAGATTTGCAAATCCTGTATTTCTACGTACCATGCTGACATTTTAATGAATCAAACAACCTTTATCAATATTTCTGCAGACATATTTTCTACGTACATATGTCTGCAGAAATATCATTTTTCCGGAAGTTTCACCGTGAATTCTGCCCATTTTCCATAATCGCTGACCGCTTTGATAGTACCACCATGGTTAAGAACAATCGACTGTGCAATCGACAAACCAAGTCCCGATCCTCCTGTATTCCGTGCACGGGATGTGTCGGAACGATAAAAACGCAGGAATATCTTGTCAAGCTCCTCAGGCAGGATACCTTTTCCGGTATTATACACTTTTATATAACGCTGCCCTGCAGACTGACAGACAGAGACGCGTATTACAGCTCCTTTATCCGAGTTTTTCAGTGCATTATCAACAAGTACAATAACGACTTCTTTAAGACTGGTCTCGTCGGCCCTTATGTTTATTGCCTCAGGAATTTCCATTTCCAGGGTCTTTCCCTGTTCATATACAATACTTTCGAACGGAAGAACGACACTTTCGACCATTTCGCAGAGATTAAATTCTGTCTTAGTCAATTTTATACGTCCGGAGTCATTATGCGCAAGATACAACAGATCTTTTACAATCAGACTCAAACGTTCATTTTCAGTTTTTATATACTGCAGCCACTTGCAGTCGGGCATTGATGATATAAGTACATCGACATTTGCACCTATAACGGCAATAGGTGTCTTAAGTTCATGACTGGCATCTGCAATAAACTGTTTCTGTTCGGCAAGCGTTTCCTTTACCGGTGCAATTGCCCATTTTGAAAACAGTATTGCAAGAAAAAAAGAAATCAATATGCATACAGCATACAATTCCACTGTCAGACGGAGCAGCCATACCTGCATCGCAATCGCATTCTGCATGTTTACACATGCGGTAAAATATCCCACATCGGTTTTCTTTATCTTCCAGCGGATTCCGTCGTACATACCGGAAAACTTTCCCTGTTTATATGATTTAAATGATTCCTTTGCTATCGGATCAAAGGTTTCATCATCATACCGGAGCCGATAGTCAGAAATTACGAATTTCTTTTTCCCATCTTCCCCAAGAACGAGAGAAAAATAATCATACAGATCGAATTTATCATGAGGAAAAAGAATTGCAGATTCGAAAAAAAAACTGTTCTTCCCTCTTCCCCGGTTCATAAAATCAGGTCCATCGTTTTCAGAAGGCATATCACTATTTGGTAACGGCAGGATTCTGCCGATATCAGAATTCTGCCGAAGGACACCAGCAGGAGAAATCATCATCTTTTCATCAGAAAGAAGTTGCCTATGACCGTTGGTACCAAGAAGGCGTATCAAAACTGCATCTGCCTGATCATTATAAAAAAAATGAAAATATAAATTGATGGAACCAAAAATAAAAAACAGCATAAATGCAAGAATTACATTTATGCTTACAATGAGTTTATACTGCAGCTTTCTGCAGACAACTGTATCGCCCGTTTTTGACCTTTTTATGCTGATTATATTCGTAGATTAGATCCGTCTTCAAGCGAATAACCTATTCCGCGTGCAGTGCGGATTTCCGTCTTAACCTTGAGGAATTCCATCTTCTTTCTCAAAAAAGAAATATAGACTTCAACATTGTTATACTCGGCGTTACTGTCGCCTCCCCAGATTTTTTCAATTATACGATTTTTGGTAATAATCTGGTGAGGATTCTGGAATAATAAGTCAATAATCTGATATTCTTTAAGAGACAGTTTGACAGCTTCTCCTTTATCGGAAACAAGTTCACAGTTTTTCACATTAAGTGTAAGATCACCAAACGTAACATTATCGTTCTTTACTTCACCCTTACGCCGGCTCAAAGCCCTGATACGGGCAAGCAGTTCGTCCGTTGAAAATGGTTTTGTCATATAATCGTCAGCGCCAATGTCAAGTCCATGAACCTTGTCCGACACATCGTCTTTTGCTGTAAGCAGAAGAACAGGTACCGAATTATGAGATTCCCGGATTTTCTGAAGTACTGTAAAACCGTCTATTCCAGGAAGCATAACATCAAGAATTATGATGTCGTAGATACCGGAAGAAGCGTACTCCAAGCCTGAATTACCATTATATACAGCGTCAACACTGTACCTGTTTTTCTTGAATATTTCGACCAGTGCCTGCGAAAGGCGTTCTTCATCTTCGACTAATAGTATTCTCATGTCTTGAGTATAGCACAGAATACTTAAAAAGTATGTAACAAATACATTTTTTTTAAGAAATAACATTTTTTTAAACAGAATCAACACCATGTATGCGTCACTAAAGTCTGGCGGTAAATCAACATTTCTTGACTCATGGTCAAGGAATGTTGTTCTCAACAGGTATTGCAGTCGGCAATACATACCATTCATACGCCCCAAGGGGCGGGATATTAACCATCCGCACGAATAAATCTATGTTATTTTGTACATTGTGTATGTTTTTCCTGAAAAAACTGTTATTATTATAATAGAGGTATAGCAGCAGATGACAAAAACAGGCCAGAACAAAAAGTATGAGGCCGTCATAACAATGGATGACGAGTATTTTATTAACTGTATTCTTGAACTTGAACCACTAATAGAAGAAGGCTGGCACATGGAACGGTTAGATAGAAATTCTCCTTTAAACACTATGTTCGTTACTCTTGAAAAAAACAAAATATCTTCTGCCGGGCAAAAGCATAAGTCTGCCTCTTTTTAAATCAGACTGTAAAAATTAAGAGTATGGACCAGGACAGATACCGGATTACAATCCTGACACAGCAGATGGTGGGGTATGGTGATCTCTGAATTTATTATGCATTGATCTATGTTTTCTTAAGTCCCATCAGATTACTCATAGACTTGTTTTTTTCGATCCGGTATAATCTTACGCATGAATAAAATACAGATGAAAAATGCTGTCGCAGAACTTGATGGCGACGAAATGACACGCGTCCTCTGGAAGGTAATCAAAGACAGGCTTATTGAACCGTACATAGACTTAAAAACGGAATATTACGATCTCAGCTTAAAAAACAGAGACGATACTGATGATAAAATCACATACGATGCAGCAGCTGCTGTCAAACGACTCGGAGTCGGCGTCAAATGCGCAACCATTACGTCAAATGCGGCACGTATGAAAGAATATAAACTTACACATCTTACACCGAGTCCGAACGGTATTATCCGCGCAGAACTTGACGGAACTGTATTCCGTACGCCGATTTTCGTTGACAACCTTCACGGAACTGTCTCGTGCTGGAAAAAACCTATTATTCTGGGCCGCCATGCATACGGAGACGTCTACAAAAACTGCGAAATCCGTACACCGGGACCAGGCAGGGCAGAACTCGTATTTACCGGTGCGGATGGTAATGTAATACGAAAAACAATCATGGAAATGAAAGGACCGGGAATTATACAGGGAATACACAATACTGACCTATCTATAGAAAACTTTGCAGACTGCTGCTTCACATATGCACTCGATCAGAAAGTTCCTGTGTGGTTCGGTGCCAAGGACACAATTTCAAAAACATACGACGGACAGTTCAAAATAATTTTCCAGAATGTATACGATAAAAAATACAAAGATGCATTCGAAAAAGCCGGTCTTTCCTATTTTTACACACTTATAGACGATGCTGTTGCACGAATTATGCGCAGTGAGGGCGGAATGTTGTGGGCATGTAAAAATTACGACGGCGACGTTATGAGCGACATGGTAGCATCCGCATGTGGAAGTCTTGCAATGATGACAAGCGTACTCGTAAGTCCCTGCGGGGCATTTGAATATGAAGCATCGCACGGTACGGTACAAAAGCACTACTACAGGTATCTCAAGGGTGAACGTACTTCTACAAATCCTGTTGCACTTATTTTCGCATGGACAGGAGCACTTGCAAAACGAGGTGAGCTTGACAGTACGCCGGAACTTACCGCATTTGCACAAAAACTTGAAAAGGCAACACTTACAACTATAAAAGAAGGTGATATGACAGGAGACATTGCTCACATCGCGGAACCTCCCGCCAGACATGTACTTGATTCCTGGCAGTTCATTGACGCAATAAACAGTCGTATCGGTTCAATATAATCAGGAAAGTATTCCTCCCCATTTTATATTAAGATTATGACAAAGGAAGCTGTATTCATCAGCATCCTTTGTTTGCCTGAAGCCGGTAACAAAGAATGCACTGTCATCCGGTTCATCGCCTGCACAGAGAGTACCCGTCATGACCGACTCATGTGTACTCTCAACTTTTAATGCCTGACGCACCACTCCCTCTCGTGAATCTATAACCTGCACGGTCTTTCCCGCAGCCAGACTTATTATATCCGACATATGAATAAAATGTGTGCAACCGAGAATTATTGTATCACAACCGTTCACTTTAAAATAATCGACAGCAGGCTTCACTGCAGCGAATTTCTGCGCCTGTGTAGCCGTGAACAAATCGTGCTCGATAAATGATACAAGTTCTGCATCGCCGCGTGCAAACACAGTACAATCCGATGCAAAATCACGTTCCAGCCGCTGTATATAGGGATGACGGACTGTTGCATTAGTTGCAAGCAGCCCGATACGTTTATTATGCGACACTTCCGCAGCCACTTTTATTGCAGGAACTGTACCCACTATCGGCACATACGGAAACAACGCACGCAGATTATCAAGCGCCGTCACCGAAATAGTGTTACATGCTACAACAACTGCCTGTGGATGCCATTTATGTATAATGAGAGAAACTGACTGTGAAGCACATTCGGTTATCTGTTCAGGTGTTTTTTCTCCATAAGGAAAATGCAGCGTATCTCCAAGATATGCACATGTCATACCCGGACATATATGTTTCAGATACAACATATATGGAATGCCGCCGGTACCAGAATCAAGAAAAGCAAAATTCATAAAAAGATTAATCCCCCGAATAAACTGTTAAAGGCATCCCTTGCTTTTTTTGCTTCATCATTTTCCCTGTTTTCCGACGAGAAACCTGTTTCAGGAGAAAAATTGTCACAGAAATTCGATTCTTCTTTATCGACAACCAGCTCCTGAACTGTTTCACGGCAATCATAATGAGCTCCCGGTGCATAATATTTACAATTTCGACAGCACCGAAGATCTGCTCCGCATACAGGGCACACAGAGTCCCTGTATATAGTTTCTGTCGCATCGATCGATCTACCACATTTCCAGCACATGGCTGCATTCTAATCATTTGACTAAACAAGCGCAATACCGTACCATAAAAGTATGTATACACTGAACAAATGCCTCGTTCATTCGTGCAAAAACCTTGCGCTTTCCACGTTTGACAAAGACGGAAATATCACCGGAAAAGGGAATTACTGTCTTGACCACATATCAGATCCGGGAAAAGTAAAAGAACAGATATATGCATACATAAAAAGCCACGATGTTATTGTAGGTTTAAATACAACGGGAATTACATTCACAGGTATTGATCTTACAAACAAACGTTTTTACGGTTGTAATTTTCAGCACTGCACATTCACAAATCTTCATTCAGAAGGATTACGCAGCCGCATGAGTATGTTCGATTTTGCAACATTCAGTGATTGTACGCTGCTTAACTGCAATATGCAGTTTACCTCATTTGCAGGTTGTACATTCTCTCACACACTTTTTACAGGCAGCGATATGGTACAAAACAACTTTAACGGCGTTCAGTCATTTCAGTCATCCTTCGACGACTCAGATTTGTACAATTCACGTTTTATCCGTGCGAAACTTATAAACACATCGTTTCGTAACTGCAACGTAAAAAAAACTTTCTTTATTGAATGCACGCAGGAAAACGTTTCTTTCAAAATGTCAAATACGAGAGAAGCAGTCTTCAACCCGCAGGGGAGCGCTCTGTCCCTGGGGATAGATCAGAGTGGAGGTTTAATATTTTGAAAATATATTTTCACCTGAACCTCGGAGGTTTCTCCAACTGTTATGTAGTCGCAAATGAAAACAGTAAGGAAGCAATAATAATAGACCCGGGACAAATAACAGAGAAAATAATTGATAATATAGAAAGCGGTTCATACAAACTGTCGGGAGTTTTTATTACTCACAATCACGGAAGTCATGTTCACGGACTTAAAACACTGCGGAAAATTTATACTCCGAAAATTTATGCAGCAGACTGGGAAGTTGCAGGTAACGATACGAATGTAATCACCGGCGACGGAAAAGTACGTATTGCCGGGTTGACCGTACGCTATATGGCGCTGCCCGGTCACACGGCCGACTCAATGGTATACAAAATAGGGAACGTTCTTTTTACAGGTGATACAATTTCTGCCGGAAAAATCGGTACGACGAACAGCAGTTATTCCGATTTTATTCTGCGTAACAATATTGAACGGAAAATATTTTCTCAACAGGACGCAACTGTTCTTATGCCGGGACACGGCCCGCCGACATGCGTCGGCGCTGAAAAATTGTATAATCTTGATATGGTACAAATATCTGAGAAAAATGAATTTGCAGGAGCTCCGCTATCTGACGAGTGAAACCCGCCCGCATGACAATCCCCAGTTATCGAACGCATACTCGTTAAGTATGCGCGCAGCATCTTCAAACTGTAAACCATTGTTATTCCGTACATATGCAGCAAGTCCGGGTATCTCTTTTACCACGGAAGCCCTGTTTGCAAGATGAACAAAATAATCTGCAACGCCAGAAAACGGCTGCTGCATAAGGTACGCCATAAACTCGTTGTGCACAAGATATGTGTCGCTCATGTCGTAATCCAGATCAGCCTGTGTATGCCAGAATTTCGTCAGAAATTCAAGAGACTTTTGATCCATGGTATAGTATACCGCAGTCACCACATTACGGAATTTCCCATCAGTAAAAAAAATACCATGCCAGCCTTCATGTGCAATAAACCGGCCGCGGAGCCATTCTGCTGAATTTTGAGATACCGATATGACAGCACCCCTGCCCGCTTTATATACACTATTGTCTTTTTTTATGATTTTATTTGCAAGAAGAATGTCGAGGAGGAGATATTCTTTCTCGTTCAGCTGAAAATTCTCACCTGCAGCCTTTGTAAAAAAAGCAGCAAGAGTCTCTGCACTGTAATCATGCGCATTGTATCCGTGTTTGCTTTTAAGCTCAGCATCGCTCAGAAGCGTTCCTCTGTAGCCTGTTTTTTCCGCATAATATGCAAGACGACGAAAGAAATCATTCTGCACATCATAATCACGCGTATCAAAAAAAAGAACACCCGGAAAACGGTTCCATTCAAACAACTCATAATCTGATGTACGCCAGTTTTCCTGAGGCCATTTCAAAATAAAACCGGGATCCGTTTTAAAAGGGACAAGTACAGATTTCCCTGAATCAGTTATAAGAGCGCTGTCGTCGCGCATCATAACAAACGACGTTACATCAGTTTTTCCGTTTCCAATTTCCATACGTGAAAACGGATTCTTAAGCGCTGACGCATGAATCTCAAGTTCATTCTCGTTCTTTGTGCGGTACAGCGTGTACTGCTCACCACCTGCATTAAGCAGCATTGTAGAAGGATTATCAACCGTTCCGTAATCAGCAGATTTTCCAAACGACAGGATGATACGGGGCAGCACTGATGACGAAGTATTCTGGGCTGCAAACACCATGGAAGCTCCCGAAAAATCAACTGCATCAGACAGCGCATGAACTTGTCCACCGTTAGGTGCAAACCCGTAAAACGGTACAGCACCGGATTTATCCCATCCGACAGCCGCATTTGTTACTGCAGCAACTGTTACTGATGAAGGAACTGATGCATAAACAAAAAATCCTGATGGAACCGTACTGTTATTTCCGGGCAGAGTCTTTTGTAATGAAAGTGATAATTCAAAATCAGTCACATCACGAAGATCCGCACTTACCAGAGGACGCTGTGCTATTTCTTTTTTCATTGATCCGTTTTTTTCAAAATCATTTTTGAAAAGGAAACCGTACATCAGCGGAATCTCACCACCAACAGCAAATGTCTTATACTTTTTACTCTGCTTCACATGTATTCTTACCACTACAGCCGCATCACCATTCTTTTCAAAATAAGAACGAAGTTTATTCTGCTGCAACTGCGTAAATTTATAATAAGCATACCCGGACTTTGAAGCTGATGTACGGGCATTCATATTAAGCGCATGGAGATGCCCCGAAACAACATGCATTTCGGAAGGAAAAACCAGCACGACAGGAGAAGAAGAAGAGAAATATTTCTGAAAAAAAACAACAACATCAAGAACAAGCAGCGTACAGAGTATACTCAGGATGATTTTCTGTTTTTTTGTTAAAGTCTGCCAGAATTTTTTTACAGATAGCATAGCATATTCATACTACCCTGTTCGGATCAAAATTGCTATACTGTCAAGTATGATTGTTTTTATTCCGCATTCTGCTGACATACTACTGTTAAACAAAGTACAGAAAAAAATTCTTGCATCGTTAAACAGGGAACGGACAGACTGGTATCCGGTTTTTCCGCTCTGGGCAGTACCTGATGAAAACAATACCAACAAGGACTCAGCATCTGTCAGGGGTACAATTCTTGACCTTATCATCAATGCACCCATAATAAACGAAAGCCTGATTTATTTTCCTGTAGAATTGAATATGAAAAATGGAAATACACTGAAGGGAAAAATATATGCAGGAAAAAAACGACAAGCTGCTGCATCACCGCGTGATATATATACCGACTCTGTTCTGCAGACAACCTTTCCAATTATCTGCAGAATATTCCGCGCAGCAGATGCGGAATTTACATCCATTTCAGGGAATGATTCAGAATGGAAAGTTCTGAAATCATTCTGGATAAAAACAAAATAATTACTTCAGAACTTTCTCGCCGCGTTCCATTGCATTCAATCCAGTCTTTGCAAACTCAAGAATACCGAACGGTTCCAGCAGTCTGATAAGGCTCGAAATTTTGTCTTCACTTCCAGTAGATTCGACTATAACCGAGTTAATTCCGACATCTACTATGTGTGCCCGGAAAATATCGCATGTCCCGATTATTACTGCACGATTCTCTCCGCTTGCCTTTACTTTTATAAGTGCCATCTCGCGTTCACATGTTTTCGAACCGTCGCAGTGCTGAATGGAAATAACTTCAACAAGCTTTGAAAGCTGCTTTTCTATCTGCTCAAGAATATACTCGTCACCTTTTACAACAATAGTCATGCGAGATTGTCCGGGATTGCCTGTTTCGCAAACGGTCAAAGAATCAATATTATATCCCCTCCGGCTGAACAGGCCTGAAACACGGCTCAAAACACCCGCGTGATTTTCAACCAAAACAGATAAAACGTAGCTTTCCATAATTATCTCCCAAATATCATCTTCAGATACTTTTCCCGGCTTCAGCATAAACACCGAGAAGACGCACATCATCTGCCTGAACCTTTAGTGCCGTCATGACACTGTTTACATAATCAACCGCGTCGGCTCCGGTCGTCTGCAGAGAAGCATCTGCATAGAAACGATATCTCCACGGCTGTCCCTGAATAGGACGCGATTCAAGTCGTGTAAGATTAAGTTTGAACGACTGGAACACGCCCAGACATGTGTAGAGCGCCCCCGGTTCATTCTTTACGCAGAACATAAACGACGCCATATTCGGATTAAGACCCACAGTCGAACGGCAGTTATCTGCCATTTGTTTAACTTCCGTCCTGTCAGTAAAATGGTTTGCTGCTATGACGACGAACCGCGTGTAGTTTGCCGGATCGTCTTCGATATTTTCCTGAACAACGTCGAGTTTATAATAAGCCGCATTTACTTCGCTTGCAATAGCAGCATTTTTATTTGAACCGGATTTCGCCACCTCACATGCCGCAGTCGAAGTTGAAACACAGTCTATTCTGTTCCAGACAGGATGCAGGGCAAGGAACTTTGAACACTGACTTATGGCCTGTGGATGAGAGTACACTGTTCTGATTGTATCAAGCGATGTACCTTTTACACCGAGCAGCGAATGCTGAACACGCAGGTGGACGGCACCAACAATACTCACATCCTCAAACTGGGTAAGATTATCATAGTTCTCGAATACAGAGCCTGCAAGCGTATTTTCAATCGGCACTATACCGTAATCAGCCTGTCCGTCAACTACTTTCTGAAAAACCATGCGGAAAGAGTCAACAGGCAGCGCTGTAACACCGGTATCGAAATAACGGCCAATCGCCTGTTCTGCAAAAGCACCCCGTTTTCCGCTGTATGCACAGATAATTCCGTCATGTACAGGAGTTTTTGCATCCACAAGTTTTACCGGAATTTCTATACTACGCAGATGCGTTACCGATTTTCCAACCACAGGAGCCATAGCTTCAATATCGCGCATAAGTTTGTCGAACTGTTCCGGATATAGTGACTGAGCACCGTCGGAAAGAGCCTTATCTGGATTACAATGAACTTCAACGATAATTCCGTCGGCACCTGCAGCGATTGCCGCAAGCCCCATAGGCGCAACCTTGTCGCGGATACCTACTGCATGGCTTGGATCTACAATAATAGGCAGATGGGTCATGCTGCGGAGAACCGGAATAGCCGAAAGATCAAGCGTGTTACGCGTAGCACGCTCGTATGTGCGGATTCCCCTCTCGCACAGAATAACTTTATCCGTTCCTGACGACAGCAGATATTCGGCTGACATAAGCCATTCTTCTATTGTTGCAGAGATTCCACGCTTTAAAATAACAGGTCTGCCAAGCTTACCAAGTCTTTTCAAAAGTTCGAAATTCTGCATGTTCCGCGCACCGACCTGATACACGTCTACACCGTGGTCTTCCATTGTCTGAAGAAATTCGGCGGCGACAACCTCTGTCACCACAGGCATACCGTACTTGTCACCGGCTTCCTTCAGCAGTTTCAGGCCTTCTTCTCCCAGTCCCTGAAATGCATACGGCGATGTACGAGGTTTGTACGCGCCGCCCCGCAGCATTGCAGCTCCGCTCTCGCTCACTCTTGCTGCGACAGACATCATCTGTTCCCGCGTTTCAACGGCACAAGGTCCCGCTATTGCCAGGATGCGCTGACCACCTACACGGACAATCTGTGAACGTTTAGTCGGAATTTCCACAATTGTATTTTCAGGCTTGAATTCCCGGCTTGCCATTTTATATGGTTTTGAAATAGGTATGACTCGCTCTACTCCGGGAAGAATTTCAACTTCTCTTGGATCAACTTTCAGTTTCCCGACAGCCGCAATAATCGTTTCTTCTTCACCTTTTATTTCATTCGTACGGAAATTATTCCGGACGAGATAGTCGGTAAGTTTCTGCCGTTCATCCCCTGTAATATTCTGTTTTAAAACAATTACCATTACAACCTCTTGTTTTCTATTTTTCCGGATTGAAACTTACCGTACGTAAAATATCTCCGAACACACCGGCAGCCGTAACTCCCGCACCGGCACCGTATCCGCGTACAGTAAGAGGTATAGGGTTGTACCGTTCCGTATGAAACACGAATGCGTTCTCGCCTCCCCTGACTCCAAAAAGCGGATCATCGCGTCCGACTTCAAGCATACCGACGCTGTATGCACCGTCCGCTATGGAGGCCCCCATACGAAGTACCTTGCCTTCTTTTTTCAAACCATCTATCTTTTTCTTGAAATAATCGTCAATCTGAGGAAGTTTTGCCATAAATTCTTCAATAGAACCCGTCGAATCGAATGAATCGGGAAATACTTTGTACAGTGTTATATCATCAAGCTCTATATCTGCACCTGCTTCCCTGGCAATGATGAGCGCTTTGCGCGCAACATCCATGCCGTTAAGATCATCGCGCGGATCAGGTTCGGTAAACCGGAGTTCCTTCGCTTCTTTTACAGCCTGGCTGAACGGAATATCTTCATCGAGACGTCCGAAAATATACGAAAGCGATCCGGACATAATTCCTGTGAATCCTATAAGCTTGTCGCCGCTTTTGAACAGATTCTGCAGTGTATCAATAATCGGAAGTCCTGCTCCCACGTTTGTTTCATATAGAAAACGCCGGTGCATAAGATTGGCCGTTCTGCGCAGCTCGTGGTAATATTCTATTTTCATCGAATTCGCACGTTTATTCGGCGTTACGACGGACATACCGGCTTTGAACAGATCTACATAACGTTCCGGCAGATCGTATGAAGCCGTACAGTCTACAAAAACAGGATTGAGCGGTTTTGTTTGCTTCACAAATTTTATAATCTCATCAACACTTGACTTAATATTTGACTTTCTGACATCATCACGCCAGTTTGTAAGATCAAGTCCGTCAGCGTTCATTATCATACCGTCAATGGTTGAAATAGCCATAACTTTAATATCAACGTTTTCTGAGAGCAGTTTATCGTGCTGTTCGCGAATCTGATCAATAAGCGTGCCCCCTATTGTACCTGCACCGAATGCAAAAACTTCAATAGATTGGGCAGTATTAAAGAAAAACCGGTGTGTCGCACGTACTGCCGTATCACCGTATTCACCACGGATAACACAGGAAATACAGCGCTCGGATGATCCCTGCGCAATCGCCAGAATGTTTACATCCTGCGATGCAAGTGCTGCAAAGAACCGTGACGCTACCCCCCGTTTCTTTATCATATTGTCTCCAACGATTGAAACAATTGCGCAGTTTTTGTGTACTTCAACAGGATTGACGACACCATCCCTTATTTCAAGGTCAAACTCGGTTTTGAGAGCGTCCACCGCACGATCCGCCTCCGCATCCCTGATGCAGAAAGAAATAGTATATTCCGATGAAGACTGCGTAATGAGAAGTATGGAGATAGACGCACGCGAAACGGCCGCAAAGATTCTGCTTGCCATTCCGCTTCTGCCGCGCATCCCCGTCCCGCTTACACTGATCATTGCTGTATTCTTGAGACTCGAAATACCACATACATCGCCGACACTTTTTTCACTTTCAAATGGTCCCCGTCCGATACGCGTTCCCCGCGCTTCCGGCCGGTGGCTGTTAAGGCTCCATGCTTCTATATTCTTCGCCGCAAGCGGTGCAAGTGTTTTCGGATGAAGTACTTTACTCCCGAAAAAAGCAAGTTCAATTGCTTCTTCGTAGCTCATGTCGTCTACCAGAATCGCATCCTTTACAACACGCGGATCCGCCGTATATATGCCGTCCACGTCAGTCCAGAATTCGACTTTCGTCACACCAAGAGATGCGCCGATAATGGCGGCCGAAAAATCGGAACCGTTACGGCCAAGCAGACCGGGCACCGGCTGGCGGCCAGTCCCGCCTGTCCATGAACAGACAAACCCCGGAAACAGAAGAATATGCGTCTGTGTCTGGCTTTCACCATCACGGAACGGAAGAACAGCTTCAGCACATTTCGTGTAATCAGGATCACCTTCCTTCTGGTTCCCTGTCGTAAAGATAAATTTCCTTGAATCGAGCAGGATCACACTCTGTTTTTTTGCAAGCAGTACAGATTCCATAATCGGAGCAGAAAGCAGCTCTCCCATTCCCATAATACGGCAGTGAATCGTATCCGGACATTCACCGAATGAAACGCAGCCGGTCAGGAGTTTTTCGTATTCAATGAACGTGGACTCAAGATGATTCATAACTGTTCCCGCATCAAAACCGGGAAGCTTCGACTGAAGTTCAGCACATATCTCTGCATGAATATTACGGAGATTCTGTATAAACTTATCAGGCTGAGTACCGGAAACACATGCATTTATGCTTTCCTGCAGCCCGTTGGAGACCCCTGCAACTGCAGAGACAACAACACTCAACCGGTCAGAGCGGGCACGACCTACAATAATATCTGCAGAAGCAAGAATACGGCGCGCACTCTCCATCGATGTACCGCCGAACTTTAATGTAATCATATATTTGTTGCTCCTTAAGAAAATTCAGTATATATAATATTCTATAATAACAGAAACATTCATACGACTCAATAGAGAATTCAAACACAGCTGCAGTTGACCCCGTGCAGGGAAATCAGTATATTGCAAAGTATGCGTCAGGCTGAAAAACTGCGATACGGGCTGCCCGTCCTCATTTTCATCTTTCTCTGCGCTCAGTCATACTACATAGTCGGAAAAGCAAATTTCTGGAAATCTGTATCCGAGCAGACAAGAAAATCGTATCTGTCCGCCGGCAATGACAATCTGCTGCCCCTTGCTGAATGTTTTTCAGACGCTCACTCCGGTTTTTCAGATGATACTTCATCCACGCTTTTCTTTTCTGCATCTGCAGTGCTCATATTGCTGAAAACTCCGGAAATATACGAACGGTCTCTGTTCTTTACTTCCCAGAGCCTTGCAAGTATAACAAAATACCATAGATCAGTTATTGCCATTCAAACCGTAAAATAATTCCTTTTTTGTACTTACTTATTCTTCATTTTTTATAAGGAATTACTATGGATTCAGAATTTCATGGCTGGCTTCTGCCCTCTTCTGTCACAGCAGAACTTGAAGACGGGACTGATAAAGATATTTTAGACCAGCTTATCCAGCTGCTTGAAAAAACAGGTTATGTTACCGATAAACAGCGTGTTTTAAACGATATTATCGCACGGGAAAAAAACGGGAGTACTGAAATATGTGACGGAATCATTGTTCCCCATGCAAGAAGTTCCGGAGTGTCTTCTCTGTGTACGGCCGCAGGAATTGTCAATCACAAAACGATATATATGATGATAGTCTGGCCCATAGATACAGCACCATGCCTGAAACGGCTTTCGGCTCTTATTGAAATTCTTCTGAATTCAAAAACAGACCATATACTTCTAGCGTCGGAAACTAATATCGCTGTATATAACTGTCTTACTGAAGGTCTCAAACAACACGGCATAACATGCTGACAGGACTAAAACTTTGTCCGCACGCCGTCTGCTATCTGCTCTTTTCCTTTTTCTACCGCTTTACTGCATAGTCTTCAGCGCCGTGTATCAGCCGTTTTTTCTGAAGGCAGATACTCCGGCAGAGGCAGAGTATTTCTGAATACCGGAAAAGATGTACTTGTTCTGCCCGTAGTAAATGTGATTCAGGTTCCAGTCAGACAAGACCGGTCAGATTTCAAAAGGATTTTACTGCCAGCCCGGGATTTTTCAGGTTTCATGCAGCTGTAATTGACAATGAACGGACAGACCATCTTGAATCACTTGATTCACTAAAAGAAGGGGGGTATCTGCGGACATATGCACAGAAAAATCCGGTTGTTGAATTCAAGATAGATGCTTCAGAAATGTTCGGTAAAATGATGAAAAGTCTGAAAAAAATGGAAAGTGAACTCAAAAAAGCTGCATCTGTTACTCAACATACAGCGCACATCTCAGTATAATATCTGTATCTGAAAACGGAGGTTTTCTATGACAGCACGCAAAACAAAAATTGTCTGTTCTATGGGACCCACGACAAATACCGATGATATAGTCATCAGAATGATACAGGCGGGAATGAATATAGCACGCTTTAATTTTTCTCATGGAGATCACGCCAGCCATAAAGAGATGATGGAACGCGTAGCGCGTGCATCAAAAGCAGCCGGTATATCAGTTGCATTCATGATGGATACAAAAGGCCCTGAAATCAGAACTGGAAATGTTGAAGGAAACGGAAAAATCACCATCAACAAGGGCGACACCGTATTTGTAACTGCCGGCGACAGCCCCGTAACAGCGGTAAAAGGAAAAGAACCGGCTCATATATCGCTCAGCTGGAAGGAACTTCCTGCACGGGTAACACCGGGAATAAAAATACTTATTGCCGACGGGCTGCTCGAACTTGATGTAAAATCTACCGACGGGAAAACGGTCACATGCAAAGCAGCAAACACTGCAGTAATAGGCAGCAAAAAAAATGTCAATCTCATCGGTATCCATGCTGGACTTCCGATTATGAGCGAACAGGATAAAGACGATATCAGATTCTGCGTCGGGATGAACTGTGATTTTATTGCAGCAAGTTTTACAAGCTTTGCAGGCGAAGTTCATGAAATCAGGCATTTTCTTGATTCTCTCGGTTCTAATATGAAAATCATAGCAAAAATTGAAAATGAAGAAGGACTCGACAATATCAGGGAAATCGCGGAAGCTGCAGACGGCATTATGGTCGCGCGCGGAGATCTTGGTGTGCAGCTGCCGACAGAGCGTATACCGCTTGCACAGAAACACATCATTGAAGAATGCCGCAAAGTGGGTAAACCGGTTATTACGGCGACACAGATGCTTGATTCCATGATCGTAAACCCCCGCCCAACCCGTGCAGAACTTACAGACGTTGCAAACGCAATATTCGACGGTACTGACGCTGTCATGCTTTCAGGAGAAACGGCAAACGGTGCATATCCCGTAGAATCAGTCGAAACAATGGCACGTATTGCACAGACTGTGGAAGACAGTACTGAATACTGCAGACGCATCAAGGCATCCGTACCTGAAACAGAAAGCGACATAACAATCGGCCGCATAATGGCACGTATGGCTTATGAAACAGCCGACAGAACAAGGGCGATGGTTATCGTTGTTCCGACAATGAGTGGTAACACAGCACGCATGATAAGCACGTTCCGGCCGGAGCAGGCAATTCTTGCCGTTACTCCCGATGCACAGGTTCAGAGGCAGCTTCTCCTTAACTGGGGCGTTTTTCCGCTTGTATCTCCGATTGCGGACGACAGTGAAGAAATGGTTCAGAACGCCGTAAAAATCGCACTTGATGCGGGTTTTGTTCATCAGAGCGACCGTATTATTCTGTGTGCAGGCATTCCTCTTGCAAGTCCCATTCCGGTTAATACAATACGGGTGCTTCTGGTTGGTAATGTACTGGCACGAGGAAGGACAGGAGGATACGGAGATATGAGCAGCGGACGCATGACAGGGCGGATCGTCCGGGCATCGACGCTCGATAATGCACTTATGCTTCTGCGCCATAAAAGCGCTGAAATTCTGCTCTGTCCTGACCTTACAGAAGACTGGATACCTATTCTGCGCATAATCAACGGTGTTGTATGTGAAGGGCAAAACGAAATTTCTGCCGACACAATGAAACTTGTAAATCAGAATCTTGTATGGATATCCGACGCAGGAAAACCAGTGCACACGATAGAAAATGGTCTTACCGTTACTATTGATGCCAGGGACCTTCTTGTATACGAAGGAAAACTATAATATTTTCAAAAATATGTTTTTAGACAAAAAAATTCAAAAAAAACTTACCGCACTTGCCGGCGGGCTGTTTATGTTTGTTTTATCCACAGGCTGTTCTGAAAAAAACGCAGTAACAGACACAACTCAAAAAACGATTAAAATTGCAGCAGTGTTTTATCCGCAGTATATAATGTGTCTTAATCTTACACAAAATATACCGGACATTGAACTTTCTCAACCTGTTTCCACAAGTACGTTTTCTTTTTCAGATTACGAATTCACAATAAATGATCTGGCAGAAATTTCCTCATGTGATATTCTTGTCATAAACGGTGCAGGAATGGAACATTTTCCTGCACAGGTACTTAAGTTAAAAGAGAATAAACTTATTGCAGCCGCCGAAAATTATCCGCTTATAAATAATAATCCGTATATATGGATGTCACCTTCCGGTGCACGTTATGAAGTACAGCGGATAGCCGTCGGTCTTTCAAATCTTGACCCTGTTCATGCCCAACAGTATAAGGCCAATGCGCTAATATATGAAAAAAAACTTGCTTCACTTTCAAATGAAATGCACGGGATACTTGCAGCATATAAAGAAAACAGTATCGTTACGTTTTATGAACCTGTCAGATATTTTGCAGACGAATTCGGTCTGAACATTCTTTCTGTCATAAATTGTAAATCAGGAACAGGACCGGACAAAAACGAGTACGCCGGATTTGTACACCGGATAAAATCATTTCAAATAAACGGTAAAAATATCTGCCTCTATGCAGAACAGCAATTTCCAGTCTCTGCCGAAACATTAATCGAAAAAAAAACAGGACTTGTTGTAAATAAAATTGACCCATGCGTTTCCGGCCCGCTTGTTCCGGATGCATATATAGACGCGCAGGAAAAAAATCTTCTCATATTTGTACAATCTCTCTCCGGCAATTACGACGACGGAGACAACCGTTAAATGAAAAACAGATTCTCTTTTACAGGTGAACGCGAATTACTGTTCTAAACATTTAATCAGTATTGTTCTTGTATTTCCACACATCTCGATATATTATTAAAAGCGCAAGGAGATTATTATGGCAACTATTGAAGGATACTTTGACGGAAAAACATTCGTTCCGCTTGAACCGTTTTCGGTAAGACAGAATCAAAAAGTTCAGATTACAGTCCTCGATGATTTTCTCACCGAGGAAAAACAAAAACAAATCGAACAGATGCGGAGTAAAAATAAGGGAAACAAATAGCTTATTCGAAACGTCTGCAAAAGTCCGAAAATTTTTTCAAACGCGTCTCATTCGTTTATCCATTTACTGTCTGTTTTACACTTTGTATATATCTTTCTTGCAAGATATAAGAACGGAGTGTCAAGCAGACTGGTACAAATATAAATTACATAACAGGCCGCAGTAATAGAAAGGAGCGTTTTTATGTCGTACATGCCCAAAAAAGCACCAAAATTGAAAATAATAATATTTGCAGCCTGCGCCACAAGTGTTGAGGCATTGTTACGGAGCCACAGATATTTTTTACTGCTTCCGCTTCGTTTTGTTGTAAAATTCCACCATTTATGATACATCCACACGTCAAATAATTCACTTACCGCGTAACCGGCAAGACTGGCAATAAGAATGCGGGGGGTGTGTGCAAACAACGTCTTTACGCTGCCCATCGCCCAGTCGTTAGCAGAAGGTGTATACAGGACCCACAACGATGAAAATAAAATAAAGGCGCATGATGTTGCAATGCCGATCCATACAGCACGGTCTGCATCTTTCTTGCCGTACAGTTCACTAAGAAAATCCGTTGCAAGGAAGCTTGATGCAAACAACGTATTGCCGAGTGTCTGCTCCATACCGAACGCCTTTACAAGAATCATGACTTCGATATTCGCAAGAATGGTACATACTGCCGTCCATGCCATGCAGCCAGCCTTTCCGAACAAACGGAAAAAAAGAAAAAGCCCTCCAAATGATGCCACGAGGGATACAATAAGAAGTAATTCGTTAGACATACTAACTCCCTGAAATTGAATTGACCTGGTTTTGTTTTATCAGCGCGATGCTGAAAGGCAGGAAGGACTGCGAACTGCCTGAATGTTACTATAACACAAAAAGAAAAAATGTACATCAGAAAAACTATTGCAAAATAATGCTTCTGATGTTATCATTAATAGTAACATTACTACAAAAAGTAACACGGGGTATTGAAAGTGTCAGAACAGATGATTATGGGAAATCAGGCGGTTGCACTGGGTGCACTGCAGGCAGGAATCAATCTTGCGGCAGGCTATCCGGGAACGCCCTCGTCAGAGATTATCGAATACATTGCTAAATACAGGAAAGAAACAGGCGTATACGTTGAGTGGTCGGTAAATGAAAAAGCTGCCGTTGAAGTTGCCGCAGGCGCATCTTATGCTGGCGCGAGGGTTCTTGTAACGATGAAACAGGTTGGCCTGAACGTCGCGTCAGATCCGGTTATGTGCCTGTCGTACGTAGGAGTAAAAGGCGGCATGGTCATAGTCGCAGCTGACGACCCGGGGCCGATCTCTTCTCAGACCGAACAGGATACACGCCATTTTGCCCGTTTTTCCAAACTGCCTGTTTTTGATCCTTCTTCTCCGGAAGAAGCATACAAAATGGTTCAGGACGCCTTCAATTATTCGGAAAAATACAATACGCCAGTCATACTGCGTCCCACAACACGGGTTGACCACGGATATGCAAGCATGAATATTCCGCCGCTTCCTAAAGCACGCAGAATTGAAGGATTTATAAAAGATACAAAACGATGGGTTATTTTTCCCCGGACGTCTTTTCTGAACCACAAACGTGTATTCGACCGCAACGAACATATTCTTCCCGATATTTTTTCATCGGTTGAATATAATTTTATCGAGGGTGCTTCCATGCCGTCCGGTGATGGAAAAAGGAAAGGTATTATCACATCGGGAATAAGCTATGAGTATACAAAAGAAGCACTTGCTCTTCTGAAAAAAAATGATGCGCTCGTTATGAAGGTTGGAATACCCTATCCTTTTCCTGAAAAAAAAGCGCTTGATTTTCTTTCCAAAGCTGATGAAATTCTTGCAGTGGAAGAACTTGATCCCGTGCTTGAACGGGAACTTATTTACCTCTGCGGTAAATATAAACTGCCGGACATCATCCGCGGAAAACTCACCGGAGACGTTCAGGAAGCTGGCGAAAACACCGTTGAATCAGTAAAAACTGCGCTTGCAGATTTCTACGGCATCAGCAGAGTGCAGACAGAACCTTCTGCAGATGTACCGGAACTACCAGTCCGTCCGCCGGTTCTCTGTGCCGGCTGTCCACACAGAGGTTCGTTCTACGCAGTAAAGCAGGCCATGAAAGGTGAAAAAACCGTCTACTGCGGTGATATAGGCTGCTATACACTCGGAAACGCCATGCCGCTCGACATGTGCGATACATGTCTCTGTATGGGAGCCGATATTACAATGGCGCAGGGATTCTTCCACGCGGAAAACGACCGGAAATGTTTTTCATTCATCGGGGATTCAACGTTTTTCGCATCCGGAATCACCGGCGTCGTAAACGCTGTTTATAATCAGG
>Ga0172378_10001110_pt1 | contig 24490 bp, 21 predicted proteins | sample GrowelOW332metaG_FD_119755 | JGI IMG/M metagenome (GOLD analysis project Ga0172378, IMG submission 119755) | Groundwater microbial communities from an aquifer near a municipal landfill in Southern Ontario, Canada - Pumphouse #3_1 metaG | ecosystem: Environmental > Aquatic > Deep subsurface >... | reverse complement strand
CTTTTCAACAAAGTCTCCATTCTTAACCAGCCAGGAGGCTAATTGCACTTCTGTTATTGATTCACCCGGGCTTGGTACTTTTACTTCTATAATCATTGTTAATGCTGTTCTAAATCTGTTCTGATTCTTGTATAGTTTGTTAGTTACTTCGTTACGGACTGTGTTTTGAATTAGTTCTTTATTTTTCCCGGTATTTCTTTTTCAGTTTCATGAGTGTAAACCCATTCATTGGGAGCGCAAACCATCTTGCAGATCGTATCTGACCTGTCGCATTTACATTCACCAAATGCTTTTTCAATAATTTTTTTTTGTCTGAGCAGGTGCAGGGCCGGAGAGCCGGTTGCCGGGCTTCCGCTTTCAGGGCGTGCTACCATGAGCAGATCAGCTTCTTTGAAGTGACGGGTAATAAATGGCCAGGCGCCCATATTGGCGGGCTCTTCCTGAACCCACACAATCCGGACGGCTTTTGAATACTTGTCAAGTACCGTCCTGATTTGCGCTGCCGGATAAGGGTAAATCTGTTCAATCCGCACAATGGCAACCCGGTCAGTTTTCAGTCGTGCCCGCTCGTTTACCAGTTCATAATAAACCTTTCCGCTGGTTAAGATAACGCGATCAATCTTTTCAGGGATTGCCTGATCATCATCCATCACTTCACGGAACCCGCCTACTGTGAGGTCTTCAACAGGTGAAACGCAGGCAGGATGACGCAGCAGGCTCTTGGGTGTGAACAATACCAGCGGTTTACGGATGGGGCTGTGTATCTGTCGCCGCAGTAAATGAAACAGGTTAGCGGGGGTGGTGCAGTTTACAATCTGCATATTATTTTCAGCAGCCAACACCAAAAAGCGTTCTATTCGCCCACTGGAGTGTTCAGCTCCCTGTCCTTCATAACCGTGTGGCAGATATAATACCAGGTTGCTCATTACCCGCCATTTATCCTCGGCACTACTCAAATACTGGTCAATGATTATTTGTGCCCCGTTAAAGAAGTCGCCAAACTGAGCTTCCCAAATGTTTAAAGCATAAGGGGTTACCAATGAGTATCCGTATTCAAACCCTGCCACGGCATATTCTGAAAGCAGGGAATTAAAAATTTCAAAAGATGCTTTATCCTTATGAATACCTGCAAGGGGAACATATTTCTCTTCTGAATCTTCCACGGTAAGCACGGCATGGCGATGTGAAAAGGTGCCTCTTTCAGAATCCTGCCCCGACAATCTGACCGGTATCCCTTCATTCACGAGGGTTCCATAAGCGAGCAACTCACCCATTGCCCAATCAATAGCATGCCCCGGTTGTATCATCAGGTTCCGCTCCTGCATCAGCTTCACCAACTTCCTGTTAAAGAGCTTATCGCCCGGCAGGTGAGTGATCTTTTCGCCAATTTCCTTAATAATCCTGTAATCCACCCCGGTATCGGGCGAGCGTGCAAAATCATCTTCTTCTGCAATCCGTATGTCTTTCCATGCAGCACTCAGGGCAGGACGGAAATGTGTTTTCTCAGTCTTTTGTGATAACAATAAGTCCTGTTCCAATTTTTGGTTGATACGGTCCTTAATTTCATCTGCATCTTCCTGTTTCAATATGCCCTTACCAATCAGCTTCGATGAGTATATGGTCCATGGATCAGGATGTTGCTCAATCAATTTGTACAGTAAAGGCTGGGTAAACCGTGGTTCATCACCTTCATTATGTCCGTATTTACGATATCCGAGCAGGTCAATAAAAACGTCCTTGTTGAACTTTTCACGAAACTCCATGGCCAGTTCTGCGGTATAGACCACGGCTTCAATATCATCGGCATTCACATGAAAGATAGGTGATTGGACTATTTTGGCCACATCAGTGCAATAAACGCTGCTTCGGGCGTCCACATAATTAGTAGTAAACCCTACCTGATTATTAATGACCAGATGAATGGTGCCACCCACCCGGTATCCTTTCAATTCCGACATCTGCAGAAGCTCATATACAATACCCTGTCCGGCAACAGAAGCATCACCATGAATCACAATCGGCACTATTTTACCAGCATCGCCATCATAGTTGAAATCTGTTTCAGCCCTTGTCATTCCCTGAACTACAGCACCCACGGCTTCAAGGTGTGACGGATTAGGGGCCAGGGTAATATCTATTTTTTTTCCGACCTGCGATAGTCTTTCATTATGGTAACCAAGGTGATATTTAACATCGCCCAGCAGGGTTTCATCATCGAACTCTTTATTGGAGAACTCATTAAAGATATCAGAAATTGGTTTTCCCATGATATTGGCCAGTACATTCAGTCTGCCCCTGTGGGCCATACCTAAACGGAAAGCTTCAGCGCCCAGGGTAACACCTTTTTCAATAATCGCGTGCAAGGCCGGTATCAGAGCTTCCACCCCTTCAAGTGAAAACCTCTTTTGTCCGGGGAAGCGTTTATGGAGGAATTTTTCCATAAACACCGCCTGTCCAAGCTTTTCAAGTATTACTTTGCGCTTAGCGGCTGAGAATTTAGGGGTATTTCTAGCGGTTTCCATTCGGTGAAGCAGCCACTGCTCAATTTCCACATTTCGTATATAGGCAAACTCAACCCCTATTGATTCACAGTAAGTAGTTTCAAGATGTTCAATAATTTTACGCAGTGTTGCCCGGCCAATACCCAGTTCACTGCCGGCTTCAAAGGAGGTATCAAGGTCAGCTTCTGCCAGTCCCAGGTTCATAAGTTCAAGGGTTGGGGTGTAGGAGCGGCGTGTTCGTACGGGGTTCGTACGGGTAAATAAGTGCCCTCTTTTACGATATTCTTGGATCAGATTAATGACTTTGAATTCATTAGAGACGGCAAGACCCTGAGATTCAGGATTATTACCGGCCCTGCTGAATTCGAATCCTTCAAAGAACCGCTGCCAGCTACTATCTACAGAATCAGGGTCAGCAAGATAATGATTATAGAGATTGTCAATGTAATCCGCATCTGCATTCAATAAGAAGGAGAATTTATCCATCACTATATTTTTATTTTCAAGCACGTATCAACAAATATAGCACAAAGCGGGGCCTTTTTGATAGTGCAATTAAAAACAAAGTAAGGATGATAATGTTTCAGGGTAGTATCATCAACAAAAAACGCCTGCCCTGAGGCAAGCGTTTTTCAGTTTTAGATTGAAGATGAGCCTGATTATGCAGGATGTATAGCTTCAACCGGGCATACATCAGCGCATGAACCGCAATCTGTACAGATATCGGGATCAATTTTATAGATATCACCTTCCGAGATTGCTTCAACGGGACATTCATCAATGCAAGTGCCGCATGCTTGGCAGTCATCTGAAATTAAGTAAGCCATGGCCTTATTTTTTGGTTTGTAATTTGATTGTTAATTGCTGCAAAGATAAGTCTATTTATATCATAAAAAAATTTAAGGTTATATTTTTAAACCCACCAGATAATTATCTGTAGTACTTTTGATTAATAATTTAATCCCTTCAGCAATAAATCAAAACAGTTCACTAAAAGCCAGATAATTAGTTTTTTTGTCGCCATTTTTGTACTTCCCTGCCGATAAAAGCTATAACTTTGCTCCTTGAAAATTCAACTTACTAAATATCATGGTAAAAACAAAAAGTAAAGTTATTCAAAGAGAAACGGTTGTAGTGAAGTTTGTTGGAGATTCCGGCGATGGAATGCAACTATCAGGAACGCTTTTCTCTGATACTGCCGCATTAGCAGGACTTGATCTGGCAACTTTTCCTGACTATCCGGCTGAAATCCGTGCACCGCATAATACAGTTGCCGGGGTATCCGGTTATCAGGTACACGTGGGAGCCCAAAAGATAGAAACAACAGGTGACCAATGTGATGTGCTTGTTGCAATGAACCCTGCATCATTAAAAGCAAATCTTAAATGGGCAAAACCGGGCGCAACTATTATTCTGGATGCAGACACCTTTGAAGAAGCTGCTCTGACGAAAGCAGGATATAGTAATAATCCGCTTGACGACGATTCGCTGAAGAGCTATAATGTAGTCAGGGCACCTATTACCTCTTTCACCAGGGCTACTTTGGCCGAAAAGGGAATGGATGCAAAAGTGGCTGATAAAAGCAAGAATATGTTTGCTCTGGGCATTGTATATCACTTGTTTGGATGGGGCTTTGAATCCACATACGAATTCTTTAATAAAAAATTCAAGAATAAGCCACAGGTAATTGAAGCCAACAAAGCGGTTATAGAGGCTGGTTATAGTTATGCTGATGCTGTTGAAGCACTCAGCTCTGTATACCAGATTAACAAAGCGTCAATTGCTCCGGGCCATTATCGTAATATTACAGGTAACACCGCTACAGCATGGGGTTTTTTAGCTGCCAGTGAACGCTCCGGCAGACCTCTTTTTTTAGGCTCTTATCCTATTACTCCGGCTACCGATATACTCACTGAACTTGCAAAGCATAAATCATTGGGAGCTAAAGTATTTCAGGCTGAAGATGAAATTGCGGGTATCTGTGCTGCTTTAGGTGCTGCATATACCGGTTCATTAGCATTAACTTCTACTTCAGGCCCTGGTTTCTCCCTTAAAAGTGAAGCCATCGGGTTAGCTGTGATGACCGAACTTCCTATTGTTATTGTTGATGTGCAACGTGGTGGCCCAAGCACAGGGTGTCCTACTAAGACTGAACAAAGTGACCTGATGCAGGCATTATTCGGCCGTAATGGCGAATGCCCTGTTATCGTGATTGCTGCTTCCTCATCTGCTAACTGCTTCTACTATGCATACACAGCAGCAAAACTTGCTATGGAGCACATGACTCCGGTTATATTACTGAGCGACGGCTACCTGGGCAATGGTTCACAGCTTTTCAAAATTCCTAAAGTTGCTGATCTGCCTGATATCAATCCTCCCATTGCTGAAGCTGATGATCCTGACTACCTGCCATATCGCCGTGATCCCGAAACACTGGCCCGTAAATGGGCGCTACCCGGAACATCAGGCTTACGCCACAGAATAGGCGGACTAGAAAAGGAAGATGGCAAAGGAAACCTCTCGAACGATCCTATTAACCATGAAAAGATGGTTAAACTGCGTGCTGAAAAGGTAGCAAGGGTAGCTAATTATATCCCTGAACAGGAAATTATGGGCGAAAAAGAAGGTGATGTATTGGTAGTAAGCTGGGGCGGAACACTGGGTGCTACCCAAAAAGCTGTTGAGTTAATGCAGGCAGAAGGCAAAAAGGTCAGCCATGCTCATTTTAACTACATCATGCCTCTGCCTAAAAATACTGAACAAGTGTTAAGCGGCTTTAAAAAAATACTGGTATGTGAGCTTAACAGCGGCCAGTTTGTAAATTATCTTAAAATGACTCATTACGGTCACAAGTACCTGCAATATAACAAAGTACAGGGTTTACCTTTTACCGTATCTGAACTCACTCAGGTTATCAATCAAACACTGGAGGAGAATTAATTATGAAAAATCAACCAAATTTAACAATAGAACGGTCTTCAGTTGAACTTTCAAAGGAAGATTTTGTAAGCGACCAAATGGTGAAATGGTGCCCCGGGTGCGGTTCACATGCCATTCTGTCGTCAGTAGCTAATGTACTCCCTAAATTAGGTTATCGTAAGGAGAATGTCATGATGGTTTCCGGTATCGGTTGTTCATCACGGTTCCCTTATTACGTTAACACTTACGGGATTCATGGAATTCACGGCCGGGCTGCCGCTATTTCATCAGGTGTGAAGATTGCCAATCCGCATCTGAGTGTATGGATGGCTACCGGTGATGGTGACTCCCTCGCAATTGGAGGTAATCATTTCATCCATATCATCCGTCGTAATATTGATATCAATATTATCCTTTTCAATAACCAGATATACGGATTGACTAAAGGTCAATATTCACCCACCACTCCAATGGGTACTATTACCAAATCATCCCCACAGGGAACTATTGAACATCCATTCAACCCTGGTGAACTGGTATTGGGAGCACAAGGAACATTCTTTGCTCGTTGCGTGGATACCAATCCAAGATTATTGACCGAGATTATGTTTGAAGCAGCCAAGCATGATGGTACTTCCATTATTGAAGTATTACAGAACTGCGTAATCTTTGCCGACAAAACCCATGATATCATCAACAATAAAGATGTACGTGATGACCGTGAGATCATTCTGCGTAACGGTTATCCGATGGTATTCGGTAAAAATAAGGACAAAGGAATCCGCTTAAATGGTACGCGCCTCGAGGTGGTTACCATTGGTGAAAATGGTATTACTGAAGATGATTTGCTGGTTCATGATATGTATCAGCAGGATCCCGGTATTCACCTGATGCTGGCTAAAATGGCTTACCCTCATTACCCGGTTGCATTGGGGGTTATAAGGGCTGCAAATTATCCTACGTATGATGATATGGTTGAAGACCAGATCACTTTTGCTAAGGCAAATTCAAAAATAAAGAATGTGGATGATTTGCTTAACAGCGGAGATACCTGGGAAATAAAGTAATAACCCGGTGTAGAATAACCATAGCATAGAAAAAGGGGCGGAAAATATTCTACCCCTTTTTTGGTGTGTTGGTGATTAATCAGGTATGCGTAAATACAGGAACGGGTGTGTATTCCGCCCCTTTATTATCTTATTTGAACAGGATTCCCAGTCTAAGGCCTGCTGAAAAAGCAATAGGGAAGTCATTATCAGGAACCATAAAGCCATAATGATAATACTCATCATTACCTGAGGAGCTTGTGAACCCATAACCTATCCCTGCATAAGTGTCAATAGCAAAAATATTGTCAACGATCCATTGCTTTCCAAAAACCATTTGTGCAGCCCCTCCGAAAATAGATTCTCTGTTATTAGTTTCATAGCCATTCCAGTTCCCATAAGGGTCATAATTATCATGCCATTCATTTTCGTCATGGGCAACAAGCCCCAGCATGATTTCAGGTTTAACGTAACTGCCTTTTAACAGGTGCGCATACCTAAGCCCACGCAAGTAAAAATCAGGACTCTTAATAAACTTGTAGCCAAACTTCATAAACACCCCACCGGGGTTCTCGTCGCTATTATCAATGCCTAACCCCACAATGCCAAGAGTAGCTTCTATACTTCTGCCTGCTTTCATACTGTGTTCCCATGAAAAACTGGTATTCCCTACCAAAGGAGCCATAAACTCCACTTTTATTGCATTCTTGTTATTGTCAGCATAATTAGCCGGGTTAGTCATTTCCTTCTGGAAGGTCATCTCCTCGCCATTTTCAAATATAATCTTTGAAATTTTATCCTTATCTATTGAAAACATCACATCCTGTGAGTATTCAGGCAGCATATATTTAACTTCATCCAGCCCAACCTCTTTAATTTTGCATTTAATCATCTCATCGTTGGTCTTTAAAATGATATCCTGCGAAAAGGCTGATATGCAGAATAACAAGAACATTGACAAAATCAGGACCGGTGTTTTCATAAGGCAGTTGGTATAAAATAGTTATTTTAAAAAAAATGTTCCTATAAACATGAGCAAATCTAATACCAAAGATGATGCAAACCGCAATTGGTTGCACTAATTTTTTACCCCCTTCATAAAGTTTATTCGGCATATTTTTTATACCGGGCAAAATAGTGTCGCTGATTATTGATTTTAAGGGCATTACAACAGTAAAAAAAATATCAAATAGTTATTATAGGGCACTCTTTATCAGATTGTTTTTGCTATTTTTGTCGAATGCTTGAAAAATTGAAACAATACGTAAAAGAACACAAGTTATTCAATCCCGATGAACCCATCCTGCTGGCAACCAGTGGAGGTGTTGATTCTATGGTGATGGCTGAACTTTTTCACCAGGCAGGTTATAACTTCGCTATAGCACATTGCAATTTCAACTTAAGAGGTTCTGAGTCAAATCAGGACGAGGCATTTGTTGCTTCCATGGCTAAAACCTATAAGGTCAGGTTTTTTGTAAAGCAATTTAAAACCCGCGAGTATGCAGGCTTTAATAAGGTATCTGTTCAGATGGCTTGCCGTACCCTCCGGTATGACTGGTTTGAGGAATTGCTGCAAACGGAAGGTTATAAATCAATTGCCACAGCGCATCATCTTGATGATCAGATAGAAACTTTTTTTATCAATATATTAAGGGGCACCGGCATTGGAGGATTGCATGGAATACTTCCCGTCAGGGCTAAGATTATTCATCCTATGATGTTTGCGTACCGCAGGCAGATTGAAGAGTTTGCTATGGATGAAGCGGTTGCTTTTCGTGAGGACAGCTCAAACAGGACCTCCAAATATGTACGGAACAAAATACGCCATGATCTGATCCCTCTATTAGGTGAAATCAATCCCGAATTCCGAAAAACTATTACAGATACCATCGACAGGATAAGGGAAACAGAACTATTGCTCGACAAACATCTGGAAGCGTTAGCTACTGACCTTATCAAAGATGAGGAGGGAGTCCTGAAAATTGAAATCAAGAAATTGCGAACTCTTGAACCTGTTGACCTGTACCTTTATGAACTGTTACAACCATACAACTTTAATCGTCCGGTGTGTATTGAAATTGCCAATTCATTGGATGAAATACCCGGCAAGCAGTTCTTTTCAGGAACCCACAGGTTGCTCAAGGACCGTGAAGCCCTGATCATTACTGAAACGGACCTTGAAGACAATGTTACCGTAGCTGAAACCCCCATTGAAGAATTTGCTACCGAAGTTACCAAACCTATCCGCCTCAGGCTTTCAAGTATTTCAAACAGCCCTGACCTGAAGATACCTAAATCAGGAAGTATTGTCATGCTGGATGCAGCCAAAATAAAATACCCCCTTAAGCTGAGGAAGTGGATGGATGGCGACTCATTTATTCCTTATGGAATGACCAACAACAAAAAGTTGAGTGATTATTTTATTGATAACAAATTCTCCATTGTAGAGAAAGAGAATGCCTGGCTGTTGATTTCGGGAAATTCAATTGCCTGGCTGGTGGGTAACCGGATAGCTAATCCGTTCAGGATCACCAATGATACAAAGAATATTTTGAAAATAGAATTGCTTGATTTATAGGAATAAGCAAAGGGATGTTTTACTAATAATTTCAATCTGCCCATTATAATGAAAAAAGGTTTCATCGGAAAAGTACTCGCACTAACTCTGTTGCTCTCAGCTTTTCAACTTACATCATTCGCACAGGTATTAACTCCCGTTAGGTGGAGTTTCAGCGCCAAACAACTTAAACCGGATGAAGTACAGCTTATCTTTAAAGCTAAAATAGACAAAACCTGGCACTTGTATTCACAGAATATCAAACCTGACGGACCGGTTCCAACCAGCTTCACTTTTGAAAAGAGTAAAAACTATAAGCTGACAGGTAAAGTCATAGAACCTAAAGCTATTGAGGAAAACGACCCTAACTTTGGCATGGTATTGAAGTATTTTGCCAATGAAGCGGTATTTACCCAGAAAATCAAAGTCCTGTCGCCCACTGATTTCAAAATCAAAGGATTTGTAGAATTCATGTGTTGCGACGATAAACAATGTCTGCCTCCCAATGAAGTAGATTTTTCTTTTTCCATTAAAGGCAATCCTGCAGCAAGTGCATCCCAGGCTATACCCGGTGAAACAACCGTAACCGATGGTTCAAAGGATACTGTTGCAACCACAGGTACGGCCGTGATTGAAAAAGATACTACTGTCAACGCCGGCGCAGAAGTTACCATCCCTGATGATGGCACTGACCAGCCTAAATCATTATGGGGCCTGTTTATTATATCATTCCTTGCCGGTTTGGCCGCCATTCTTACTCCTTGTGTATTTCCCATGATCCCTATGACCGTTACTTTTTTCCTTAAAGAAAAGAATAAAGCAAAAGCCAAAACACAGGCTGTGGTTTATGGATTATCGATCATATTAATCTACACCGTAATTGGGACACTGGTAGCCGTGACCCTGGGCGCCAATTTTGCCAATTTCCTGAGTACCCATTGGCTTCCAAACATTTTGTTTTTCCTCATTTTTATGTTCTTTGCAGCTTCATTCCTTGGGATGTTTGAAATAGTACTTCCAAACTGGATGGTTAATAAGTCAGATGCTCAGGCCGATAAAGGCGGGGTAATCGGTTCCTTCTTCATGGCTTTCACACTGGTACTCGTTTCATTTTCATGTACCGGCCCTATTGTAGGGGCTATTCTGGTTGCATCGGCAGGCGGGCAAGTGCTGGAACCTATCATTGGTATGCTGGGTTTCTCTTTGGCATTCGCTTTACCTTTTACGCTTTTCGCTTTCTTCCCCCGCTGGCTCAACAACATGCCCAAATCAGGCGGATGGCTTAACTCAGTGAAGGTAGTTTTAGGATTTATTGAATTGGCTTTAGGATTGAAATTCCTCAGCATTGCTGATCAAACGTACCATTGGGGAATTCTCGACAGAGAAATTTACCTCGCGGTATGGATTGTTGTATTTACGCTGATGGGTTTCTATCTGCTGGGCAAGTTGAAACTTTCACACGACAGTGACCTTAAGTTTGTGAGTGTACCCCGATTAATTATGGCTATCCTGACCTTCACTTTTGTGGTTTATATGGTACCGGGTATGTTTGGCGCTCCGTTAAAAGCTTTATCAGGTTACATACCGCCTCAGGCCACCCATGATTTTGATCTGAACAAGATAGTACGTGATAACGTTCAGATATTTTCAGGTTCCGGCACTCCCGGTGCACCTAATCAGAATAATGAACTGTGCGACGCCCCTAAATACAGTGATATCCTTCATTTACCTCACGGTTTACAAGGATATTTTGACTACGAACAAGGGCTGGCATGTGCCAAACAGCAAAACAAGCCCGTGTTTATCGACTTCACCGGTCACGGCTGCGTTAACTGTCGTGAAATGGAAGCAAGGGTATGGTCAGATCCTGAAGTACTCAAACGGCTGAAGAATAATTTTGTAATTATTGCACTTTATGTGGATGATAAAACGGAACTGCCCAAGAGTGAATGGATCACCTCCAAATACGACGGCAAAGAAAAGAAAACCATCGGCAAGAAAAATGCCGACTTCCAAATCAGCCGCTTCAATGTAAACGCCCAACCGTATTATTGCTTACTCGATACCAAAGGGGAACTGCTGCTTCAACCCAAAGCTTACGACCTTGAGGTGGCTAACTTTGTAAAATACCTGGATGACGCGTTAGCTGAATTTAACAAGCGCAAATAATCTGTAAACCGGGTGAGGCCATCATACCTCACCCGGACGTGCATATCGGATTTTGTGCTCTCCTTATGAAAAGCCCTGGTGATGAACTATTCACCTGCACTCTTTGCTCATAATAATCCCAATGAGTATAAAAGCGATCAGGACGAATGATCTATTGTTACTCAATTAACAACCACTGTTTGAATAATATGCTCCTTAATGTAGTAATTTTGCATGATTATAAACCAGGAATAAAATGCGTAAAAAAGTTGATTTTTTAGTTATTGGCACCGGCATTGCCGGACTAAGTTTCGCATTAAAAGTAGCACCCTACGGTAAAGTCTGCATTGTTACTAAAAGCAAAGCTGAAGAAGGTTCTACTAACTTTGCACAGGGAGGTATCGCCGCAGTGATGTACACCCCTGATACTTATGAAAAGCATATTCGTGATACCATGATTGCCGGCGATGATTTAAGTGACCCGGAGATTGTTCGAATTACCATAACTGAATCAACTGACCGGATTAAAGAGCTGATTAACTGGGGAGTGTCATTTGATAAGAATGTGAGCGGACAGTATGACCTTGCTAAAGAAGGCGGTCATTCTGAATTCAGGGTATTACACCATCAGGATCAAACAGGGGCTGAAATTGAAAAAACCCTCCTGGAATTAGTTAAAGAAAATAAGAGCATTGAAATCCTTGAGAACCACTATGCCGTTGACCTGATTACCCAGCATCATTTGGTTGAAGAACCGGAAACCAATATTAAAGACATTGAGTGTTATGGTGCGTATGTGCTTAACAAAGCCAATCACCAGATTATAACTATACTTTCAAGGTACACCATGATTGCCACCGGAGGCTCAGGTCATGTTTATGCCACTACCACCAATCCCTCAGTTGCCACCGGTGACGGGATAGCCATGGTTAAAAGGGCTAAAGGCGAAATAAATGGCATGGAGTTTATTCAGTTTCACCCAACTTCATTGTATAATCCGGCCGAAAGACCATCATTCCTGATCTCAGAGGCTTTACGTGGCGCAGGTGCTATATTGAAAACCCGCCAGGGAAAGGAATTTATGCAGAAGTATGATTCACGGCTGTCACTTGCCCCTCGTGACATTGTTGCCAGAGCGATTGACAATGAAATGAAAATAAGTGGTGATGACTATGTGTGCCTGGATGCGCGGCACCTGACTATAGATGTGATTATGAATCATTTCCCGCATATATACGCCAAATGCCTCAGTATTGGAATTGATTTAACTAAAGTAATGATACCCGTAGTACCTGCTGCCCACTATACCTGCGGTGGTATTAAAGTTGATTCATACGCCCGGACTACTATTAAGAATTGCTTCGCCTCAGGCGAATGCTCATCAACCGGACTGCATGGCGCTAACCGGTTGGCATCGAACTCACTGCTTGAAGCTTTAGTGTTTTCGCACAGAGCTTCCCTGAAGGTAATTGAGGGATTCCAAAAAGTGCCTTTTAACAATGATGTTCCTGAGTGGAATGCCAAAGGAACGGTATTTAATGAGGAAATGGTCCTTATCACTCAGTCATTGAAAGAGCTGCAGGCAATTATGTCGAACTATGTAGGGATTGTTCGCTCTAACCTTCGATTGAAGAGAGCAGCTGACCGGTTGCAGATACTGGAACAGGAAACTGAAGACCTGTACGAAAAGTCAGTGCTGACAGAAAAAATATGTGAGTTACGTAACTTGATTTGTGTAGCTTCACTCATTATTACGATGGCTCAAAAACGAAAGGAAAGCCGAGGATTGCATCATTCTATTGATTATCCTAAAGTTTATAACAGAACTCCTCCTGTAAACATCTGATATTCATACTTTAAAACTAACGAACATGGCCCTGATAAGAGCGGTAAAAGATAAGTACCCTAAAATAGGCAATAACTGCTTCTTTGCTGAAAATGCAACGGTGGTAGGTGATGTTGAAATGGGCGATAACTGCAGTGTTTGGTTCAATGCCGTTATACGTGGGGATGTGCATTACATCAAAATAGGCAACAATGTCAATATTCAGGATGGGGCCATCATTCATTGTACCTACAAAAAATGCCCTGTAAATATTGGTAATAACGTTTCAATTGCCCATAATGCAATCGTACACGGTTGTACCATTCATGACAATGTTCTGGTTGGTATGGGAGCTATTGTTATGGATAATGTAATTGTTGAAAGTAATTCTATTATAGCCGCCGGGGCTGTAGTATCACAAGGCACCCTGATTGAATCAGGAAGTGTATATGGTGGCGTGCCTGCCAAAAAGATCAAGACTATTGACACTGCCCTGCTCGAAGGACAGGTAAACCGTATTTCACGAAACTACACGATGTATGCAAGCTGGCATGATGAAACCATTAAACCGATTGAAGATAATGAGCCTCCTGCCATTACAAAAAATAAATCTAAATAACTAAATGCATGAGCTGCCAAATTGACTATTATAGATATTTGGCAGGCTTTTTGATGAATAACTAATGTAAACAACAACGAACAAACCATGCAATATCTGTTAATTTTTATAGTATTTATGATTGCCAGTTGGGCAATCGGTGCCAGGTTGAAATCAAAATTCAGGCAATATAGTAAGATACCGGTAAATGGTAATCTAAGCGGATGTGACATCGCTGAGAAGATGTTACGTGATAATGGCATTCTGGATGTACAGGTGGTTTCTGTCCCCGGTGAGTTGAGTGATCATTACAATCCTCAGACTAAAACCGTTAACCTGAGTGCTGATGTATATCACGGTCGTAGTATCTCTGCTGCTGCTGTAGCTGCTCATGAATGCGGACATGCCGTGCAGCACGCTACTGCTTATTCCTGGCTTCAGATGCGTTCATCATTGGTACCTGTAATGAGCTTTGCATCAAAATGGGTTCAATGGGTTTTGTTGGCTGGCATTTTGCTGGTTAATTCCTTCCCGAATCTCTTACTTGCAGGGATTGTGTTATTTGCTTTAACAACCTTGTTTAGCTTTATTACATTGCCCGTTGAAATCAATGCCAGCCAACGTGCTATAGCATGGCTCGACGGTAGTGGAGTAGCTACAATGGATATCTTGCCAAAAGCTCAGGAAGCACTTCGGTTGGCAGCATATACTTACGTCATTGCTGCGCTTGCATCACTTGCCACATTGATGTATTACATCATGATTTTCATGGGCAGGAGAGATTAGTATAAACACTATACGAAGGAGATTACTATCTGTCAAGAAGGATATCTGCACCTGCCAAAGAGGATATCGGTATCCGCCCAATAAAAGATTTATTTGATGACTTAGACTTTTGGGTTATTTTTACAGCGGGCTTTATTCCAATTCTTAACTATAAGGTATTATTATTTATTCAGGAGCCTTTCGAATGAACCTCAATACATTGGAAATAAGGTTCACTACTTTGACAATAGCAGGTTTTGTATCAATTCAATATCTATTTTGAAATTATGGAAGTAAACGGTTACATGTGGTGTGGTTTTGGACTGGTAGTTATTATCATGTTGGTGATTGACCTGGGCGTTTTTAACAGAAAAGCTCATGTTGTTGAAATTAAGGAAGCATTGATCTGGACTGCAGTCTGGATAACTCTTGCCCTGTTATTTAACTATGTAATATACCTATTCATGGGCAAGGAAAAAGCTCTTGAATACTTAGCCGGGTATCTTATTGAAAAGTCATTGAGTGTGGATAACCTATTTGTATTTATCATGCTCTTTGGTTACTTTAATGTTGATCCCAAGTATCAGCACGAAGTCCTTTTCTGGGGTATCATTGGCGCCCTGATTATGAGGGCCATATTTATTTTCACCGGAGTTGCCCTGATTGAGAAGTTTCACTGGCTTATATTCTTATTCGGAGGCTTCCTTGTATATACCGGCATCACAATGCTGAAGCCTCAAAAAACAGACATTGACCCTGACAAGAATCCTTTAGTACGCTTATTTACTCGCTTTTTCCCCGTTACGCCCGATATGCATGGTGGTAAGTTCTTCGTAAAGATCAATAAGAAACTCTTTGCTACCCCCCTGTTTATTGCTCTGCTTGTTATTGAGTTTTCAGATGTTATTTTTGCTGTTGATTCTATACCTGCTATCTTTGGCGTTTCAAAGGACGTGTTTATTATTTTTACCTCAAACGTATTTGCCATACTGGGTTTAAGATCATTATACTTTGCGCTTGCCGGTATGACCAAGTACTTTTACTATCTGAAATATGGGCTGGCAGCCATCCTTTCATTTGTAGGGATAAAGATGATCATCTCGGAGTATTTTAAAATACCTATTTTCACTTCACTTCTGGTGATCTTTGGAGTACTGATTATTTCCATTGTTGCTTCCATGATATTTCCCCAAAAAGAAACTATCCCTGAAAGAATGCCTTTGGAACCATCAGATAATGAAGACTGAGTTTGGGTGAACTAAATTATTTAATCACTAAAAAGAAAGCTACCTCAAAGGGTAGCTTTCTTTTTATAACAATTAAGCGTTTATTGTAATTGCGTAATTATTTTAATCCTAATTTCTTCTTTACTAAAACCATAATATCATCAGCAGGTTCCGTGTAAAGTAAAAGTCCTTCAGTGGAGTTAAAGATAAAAGCATAACCATTTTCTTTAGCAACTTCCTTAACAGCATTACGAGCTTTTTCTATAACCGGAGCCGTAAGTTCTGACTCTTTATTTTGAAGTTCTTCCTGAGCAGTCTGCTGGAATTCCTGAATACGGCGTTGAAGGTCAAGTATTTCTTTTTCTTTAGTCTGTTTGATGATGCTTGACATAGTAGCCTGATTCGTTTGGTAATCGCTCAACTTGTTTTCATATTCAGTCTGCATACTCTGAAATTGAGACTGCAATTGTTCCTGAAAAGTGGTGAATTGCTTTTTAATGCTATCCTGACCCGGCATTTGTTCATAGAGCTGGGCAAAGTTAACATGTCCTAATTTTTGGTTTTTCTGGGCACTACATTGAATTGTTACGCCCACCATTGCTACTACCAGAAAGAGTTTAAATATTTGTTTCATCGTATTCGGTTAAAGGTTTAATTAATAGATACGCAAAATTAGCAATTAAACTGAATTGTAAAAATAATTTAATGACTTATCAAAACTTCAGTCTATTATTGCCTTACTTTAGGTTTATTTTTGTCTTGTCTCAGGCTTTTATGGCCTTGTTCTATGCTTAATATTCCCTTGCTTTAAGCCTGTTATGGCCTTGTTCCAAGCTTATTATTTCCTTGTTTTATATGAATATCCCATCTTATCAAGTACTTCCTCGCTGATATCATAGCGTGGGTTTGTGTACATCATTGACACACTACCTGCTTTATCAAATATCACAGCATAGTTTTCAGTCGTAGCGAGTGCTTCAAGAGCAGCAGCAATTTTTTCCTGGATAGGTTTGATCAACTCCTGACGATGTTTGAATAAATCACCATCAGTTCCAAAGCGTTGCTTTTGTAAGTCTTTAGCTTCTTTCTCTTTATTAATAATTTCCTGTTCACGTTTAGCCTTGATTTCATCAGGAAGCAAAACAGCTTCAGCAGTAAACTTCTTGTAAAGCTGATCAATTTCAGTGAATTTAGCTTCAATTTCACGCTGCCATTGTAACGAAAGTTCGTCAACTTCTGTCTTTGCATCCGCATATTCCGGAATATTCTCCAGTATAAATTCGCTATCGATATAAGCAAATTTTTGAGCCTTCACTGAGGTAGCGGCTACAAATATAACTGCAATTATTAAAAGTACTTTTTTCATCTGTTCCTCCATTTTTATCGGGGTGAGTATTTCTTTATTTAGAGATTAACAAAAAGCCTGCCATAAATTCATATAAGACTGTAAACCCGGATTAATCTATACTTTGGTTGATTGAGAAATGGAATTGGCCTTTGTTTGCCGTAGAAATACCGGTAACTTCATCAAAGCCATATCCCCAATCAAGACCCAGCAATCCGAACATGGGTAAATAAACCCTCACCCCTACTCCTGCTGAACGCTTGAGTGAGAAAGGATTAAAACTCTTAAAATCGAGCCATGCATTACCTGCTTCAACAAAAGTCAGCGCATAAATGGTAGCACTTGGATTAAGTGATAATGGATACCGGAGTTCCAGAGTCAGTTTATTATAGATTGTTCCTCCTATTTCAGTATCCAAATAATAATCAGGAGTCAGGCTTTCATTAGCATAACCACGCATTCCAATGATTTCACGGCCATCAAGGTTTGTTGTTCCTGACAAGCCATCACCACCCAGATAAAACCTGTCGAATGGTGTAACACCTATATCCTTGTTATATGAACCCAAGAAACCATATTTTGCTCTGGCAGTCATGACCATATTACCTACTAACTGACGATATACCGTGGCATTGAATTTCCACTTATGGTATTCAATCCACTCATACCTTTTATCTTCTTTCATGGTCGTATAGTCCTTATCATTCAATAGTGAATAAGGAGGAGTTGCATCAACACTGAATGCAAGTTCGGAGCCTGAACGTGGATATATGGGGCTGTCAACGGAATTACGGCCAAAAGTAATTCCATAACTTAAATTATGATAGGAACCGGTACCTGTACCAAAAGAGAAAATACTGCTATAATTCTTAAGTCTGTAGTTCTGATAACTCAGGCGGTGCACTAACGTAAAGAAGTCATCAGGCCACTCAAGGCGCTTACCCAACATGACTGACATGCCATCAATAATAAATGCATAGTATTTATTATCATCTTTTGCCACTCCGTTGGAGTATAATGAATGGTAGTAGCTAAAGCTTAATGAATTTGGTTTACGACCACCCAGCCATGGTTCAGTAAATGAAGCACTATAGCTTATGTATCCTTTACCGTATGATGACATACGAAGGCTTAGTTTTTGTCCGTCGCCCGTAGGTATAGGCTTCCATGCGTCAGGCTTAAACAAACTGCGTGCAGAGAAGTTATTGAATGACAAACCGAGGGTACCTACCACCCTGCCATATCCCCATCCACCTGATAATTCAACCTGATCAGCAGAAGTCTCTTCAACGTTATACTCAATATCTACTGTACCATCAGCAGCATTGGGAATAGGTGTAGGGACAATCTTTTCAGCATTAAAATACTTAAGTTGTGCTAATTCACGAGTTGTCCTGATAATATCAGAGCGACTGAATAGTTGACCCGGACGAGTACGTATTTCACGCATAACCACATGATCATTCGTACGAGTATTCCCTTTAACGGTAACTTTATTTATGGTAGCCTGTTTACCCTCCCTGATGCGCATTTCAAGATCAATAGTATCATTTTCAATGTTTACTTCAACCGGAACTATTGAAAAGAAAAGATATCCATCATCAAGATACAGGGTACTGATATCAATACCATTGGGATTGTAATTCAGATTTGCTTCCAGTTCACTCTGGTTATAAACATCGCCTTTCTGTACCTTAAGTATTTCACTTAACTGTTGTGCTGTGTACTTGGTATTGCCAACCCACTTGATATCACCGAAATAATAACGGTGACCTTCGCTAACGTAAATGTTCAGGTTGATGTTTTTATTATCAGGAGTAGCGTAAATACTATCACGGATTACTGCAGCATCCCTGAAACCATCGTCATTATAACGGGCAATCAGGTTATTGAGGTCTTCCTCGTATTTGTCGCGCAGGAATTTAGATGTTTTAAAGATTCTGAATTTCATGTGCTGGTTTACCACGTTGGTGGTATAATTGACAATAGAATCAGTATTGAAATAAAGCAACTGCTTTGGTAAACCGAAAATCAATTTATCAAGGATAATAAAAGGTTGAACTACTCCTTTTTCCTTAGTTTCCTTCATGGCCGCTTTTAGTTGAGAATCAGTAACTAATTTGTTGCCAATGATATTGATGCTATTAATTCTGACCTTTGAGCCTTTTTTTACATTAATTACCAGCGAAACATTATTTGAGTTGGCTGAATCACGTATTTGTTCAATATTAACCGTAGTATTCAGGAACCCTTTTTCAGTAAAATGTTTTTTAATGATATTAGTAGTTCGGATAATGACGTTCTCCGTCACAACATCATTGCTGACCAGCTTAATTTTCTCACGGATATCATCAGCCTCAGCCTTTCGCACCCCTTTAAAGGTAAACCTGGATAAGCGGGGCCTTTCTTTCAGGTTAATATTAAGAAAAATCAAATCATCAGAGATTTTTGTTGCTGAGATGCTGATATCCTCAAATAGTCCTTGTTTCCAAAGTTTATCGATAGCCTTACGAATCCCTTCGCCCGGTATTTCAACGCGGTCAGCCACCTGAAGGCCTGAAAGCATAGTGATCACATTATGGTCAAGGTACTGAACCCCCGAAACGGTAATGCCACCAATAATATATTCCTTGGGATTCGTATAATCTATTTCACTTAAATCATCGCCCAGTCGTATTTGCGCTGAAGCAGTAAAAGAAAGGAAAAGCAGGGCAATTGCACAAAGGCGATGTTTCAATTTCATTTATCGAATGCTGGATTAATTTGTTCACTAATCATACCAAACCGCCGTTCCCGGTGTTGATAATTCACAATAGCTTCATAAAATTCATTCTCTCTGAAATCAGGCCAGAAAACCTTTGTAAAGTATAACTCAGCATAAGCAATCTGCCATAACAGGAAGTTGCTTACCCTATTTTCTCCTCCTGTACGTATAAGCAGTTCAGGATCAGGGATACCCATTGTACTAAGAAAGTTGTTAAATACTTCAGGAGTAATATCCTCAGGAGATAGTTTCCCTTGAGCAACCTCAACTGCAATTTTACGGGCAGCTTCATTTATTTCCCACCTGCCACTGTAATTGAGAGCCAACACAAGATCCATACGCTCATTCTTCGAGGTACGCTCCATGGTTTGAAGCAACTGGTTATAACAATCAGGGCTTAGTTGTGATAAATCACCTATTGCCCGAAGCCTGATATTGTTTTTCATGAGGGTACCCAATTCTTCATTCAGAGAATGAACCAAAAGATTCATCAAAGCGTCAACTTCTTCCTGCGGTCTCTTCCAGTTTTCAGTTGAGAACGCATACAAAGTCAAATACCTGATACCTAATTCAGCAGCAGTAGTGGCTATCTGGCGTACAGACTCAACCCCATGTTGATGTCCAAACACCCTCATCTCGCCTCTTTGCTGTGCCCAACGACCGTTCCCATCCATGATGACGGCAACATGTTGGGGTAACCGTTTGGTATCTATTTTGCTTTTATAATCCATGTGTCAGAATCGGAAATAAAATTAGTCAGTTATATGTAAAGCCCTATGATTATTACTGTTAATAATTGTTAAGGTACTTATAAAAAAACGTTAAGACATTTATGCCTGCTTGCATAATTGATCTTTAATGATACGCTCAAACCCGCAAATGAGTACCAGTCATTCGTTTCTGAATTACCCCGTTGCATGTTACTATTGTGTAATAATGTAGGATCAGAAAGCAATCCGGCTATATCCGTTGTAGCCGGGTCATCACCCGACAGGTCCAGATAATAAGTTGTGCTCACATCATCCAGGTAGTCAGTATAGGTTTTTTGCATACTCCAGTATAAAGACAGCCCCACAAAATCGTTCAGGCTATATTTAACCCCTATTCCAAAGGGAATAGTAAAGGCAACTTTACTATAGGGTTTACGGTCAGGATAGGCATCGCTTCCCTGTCCTTCAGTACCTAATGGTTGCAACTCATAAAGATTCCCATTGTAACTACCTTTGGGATTAAATAGAACCATCCCTGCACCTCCAAACATATAGGGCGTGACATAGTACTTTAAACTGCCAATAAAATATTCAAAAAAGTTAATCTCAAACGTAGTAGAGATATCAATAATAGAGCTTGAAAAATTCAAGTTTCGGGTCAGATCAGCTTTTGACAGTGCATCATCACCTCCAATAGTACCATAAGTACCCGCTAGTTTAAAGGCTATTCGTTCATTAAAATTATGCCGCACAAATGCACCAAAAGCAGGTTTTGTAATTTGGAATTGTTTGGCAGGGTTTAAATCCCCGATATAATATGACCCTCCTCCAAAAAGGCCAATCTCTCCATAACTCTGTGTGAAACCAACAAGAGAAAATAGCAATAATACCGGCACTAATAATATCTTCATAGCGATTGAAGCCGAAAAATGATGTAGGTTGAGCAACTTATGGTTCATATATTATAAATCTAACAATTTATCGGCTGATAAACATTTATTTGAGTTAGCAAAATTAGCAAAAAAACGGATTGCTAAATAAATGAAATTATTATGACCATTTCAAATGCGTATATCGCGACCCCACATGAGTTTTTGCCGTATAGTAGTAAAAAAATTATCATTCAGTCGCTGTACAAGGTTTATCTGGAATTTCTCTTTACGCACTATCATTTCGGTTGACGCATCAATAGTTTCATACCTGTTGTCAAGACCTGCTAAAAATTGCGACATACGACCTTCAACTTTAACTTTAAGTTCACATTTGTCAGGGATAACGACAGGCCGCACTGTTAAATTGTGTGTAGCGATTGGGGTAATCACAAAGTTCTCACTGTCGGGTGTCAATATTGGTCCGTTGCAACTTAGTGAATATGCTGTTGATCCGGTTGGGGTAGCAATAATAATACCATCGCCCCAATAGGCATTTAACAAGGTGTTATTGACAAAAACGTAAACAAGGATCATAGAACCTGTGTCTTTTTTATTGACTGTAAGCTCATTTAATGCATAATTGTATCCATCAAACAGATGCTTACTGGTATCAAGCTGAATCAGCGATCTCTTATCTAACCTGAATTCTCCTTGTACTAATGCATCAATTGCCTGGCTTATTTCACCTTTGGGTATGCTTGACAGGAAGCCCATTTTACCCAGGTTAATACCCATAATCGGGACACCTGAATCCCGGATATAGGTAATGGCATCGAGGATGGTACCATCCCCGCCAACGCATATCATATAGTCAACGTTACCTTTAAGGTCAAATTGCTTGTTGAAGGTTGATATTGCATCACCAAATACTACTTTCTCTTTTATAAAATCGTAATACTCATCAGCTATCATTATACCAATACCTTCAGACTGCAGCTTGTTAGCCAGAAGCTGTAAGTAATTAAACCTGTCGTCAGTAAAGACCTTGCCAAACAATGCGACTTTCATGTGGCTGAAATTTTCTGCTAAATTAATTGTTTATCACATAAAACGTAAAAAACACCGACTCATTCTAAACTTTTAAAGAATCTGCAGGCTGTTTTTGCATTCAATACTACCAAAATATAATCATGTTAATTTTATAAGCAAACTAACAGTATAAACTTACCTGTGCTGGAACTTGTTTAAATTGAGCGGATATTATGACTAATTTTACACCATAAATCAGGAATATGACAAGAAATACAATCTTCAATGCAACTGCTGTAAATGAGCGTATTCAGGAAATACTGGAATGTCCTTCTGAATACTTTAAAAGCAGGCAGGAAGCAATGCGCTTTGCACTAAGCATACTTGATCTTACTACCCTTGAAGGCAAAGATACCACTTCAACCATTGATCATATCTGCAACAAGGCAAAGGGTTTTGAAATTATGGGTCTACCCAATGTGGCGGCCGTTTGTGTTTACCCGGTTTTTGTAAGGCAGGTAAAGAAACTATTATCCCACACCGGGATCCTGACCGCAAGTGTTGCAGGTGCTTTCCCTTCAGGGCAGTCACCTTTACACATTAAATTGAGCGAGATACAATATGCAATAGATGAAGGTGCAGATGAAATTGACATGGTCATCTCAAGGGGCAAGTTCCTTCAGGGTGATTATATTGAAGTATTTGATGAGATAAATTCCATCAGGGGAATCTGCAAGAATGTGCATCTTAAAGTGATCCTTGAAACAGGTGAAATAGGTGAATTGAATGCAATTTACGATGTTTCCATGATTGCAATTAAAGCAGGAGCTGATTTTATTAAAACATCAACAGGTAAAATTACACCCGCTGCAACTCCTGATGCGTCTTATGTGATGTTAAACGCTATTAAGGATTATTATGATGCCACCGGAAAGAAAATAGGGTTTAAACCTGCCGGAGGTATTTCTACACCTGAACAGGCATGGGTATATATTCGCCTTGTTGAAGCAATACTCGGTCCTGAATGGTTGACCAACAAACTATTCAGAATAGGAGCCAGCCGCCTGGCTACCAATTTGGTAAACTACCTTCAGCAATCAGATACTAATTAATATGGAATAAATTGAATAACGGTATGCTTTTTGATAATGAATATCATACCCATATCTTCTGCCAAACCTAAGACTAAACCACATGAACCACATTAATACAAGACCCTGTTTCCTATTTATAGTATTCCTGTTCATACTAAATTCATGTACCATTGAAGATCCAGTTGATCCACAGACAGGAGATGACCGTGATAAATTCAAGGGCACCTGGCTTTTTACTGAAACACCTGCCGCCCGCAATATCAGTTATTCCGTTTACATTACGAATGACCCTTCAAATTCATCGCAAGTTCTCTTGCGGAACATGGGTAACCTTGGGGGTTCAGTGAGTGCGTACGGTATTGCAACCAGCACCAAAATCGTTATCCCCTCACAGGAAACTTATGAAGGGTTTATTATTGAAGGCAGCGGATCTGTTTCAGGAACTGACATGATGGAATGGGAATATACCATCATTGCAGGTGGTGATATAGAAAGCTATTCGGCTTTAGCTACTAAGCAGTAATTGCGGACAGTTAATATCATCTTTGTTCCCTCCGTAAGCAGGGCCCTCTATTTCTTTACTTCTGCCTGAGTGTTGACCTTCTTAGGTGCTATTTCCTTAGATGTTATCTTTGGAGGTGTTATCTTCTTTGGTCTTATCTTCGGAGGTGCTATCTTCGGCGGTGTTATCTTCGGAGGTGTTATTTTACGAGGAGTTATCTTTTCGGGTATCAGATTAAGGCTGTCCTTCTTCATGGTAAGAAGGGTAATCTTATCATCAAGCATTTTCTGATATTCCTCCATATCCTGTTGGTAATACCTCAGGTTTTCTTTAAACAATTCAGGGGTTGTTTTATAATATAGGCAGAGTGAATCATAAACACTGTCCGCTATCATCTTAACACTATCATAAGGCATGCTTGCCTGCTTGGCTTTAAGTCCGGCTTCTGTAATTTCCATATCTGCCATCAGGCGAATCATGACCTCACGATCAATAATCTGGTCCTTACTTAACGCTTGCGGGTTATCCTGCCTGCAAGCACTAACGGATACCAAGAACAAGCAAGTGATAACAACCAACCGGGCTATAT
>Ga0172378_10001106_pt1 | contig 24577 bp, 24 predicted proteins | sample GrowelOW332metaG_FD_119755 | JGI IMG/M metagenome (GOLD analysis project Ga0172378, IMG submission 119755) | Groundwater microbial communities from an aquifer near a municipal landfill in Southern Ontario, Canada - Pumphouse #3_1 metaG | ecosystem: Environmental > Aquatic > Deep subsurface >... | reverse complement strand
TTATTGAAATAGAAGATAAATTAGTCGTTGATTCTGTTGAATTGTCAGTTAATAATACAGAAATTACTGAAGAAATAGAGGAGGAAAGCAACAATATATATAAGTCAGGTAATGGATATTTTGATATTAAGCGTAAAAATTATGTTATTAATGAATTTCCTACTTTATTACCTTATAGTAATGTAATAGCGGGCAATTTCGGAGGAATGGTGGCTACTGAAAATGGTGGTGGGTATTATTATTTTGAAAATTCCAGAGAAAACAAGTGTATAAAATTTGATAACGATTATTGTCAAGATAAAGTTAATGAAATGCTTGCAGTAAAAGTAGATGAAGGATATCTTCTTACTAATTCTACCCTAAAAAATAGTAATGCTTCTACTTGCATTATTAATAAAGGTCTTATTCGTTACAAAAACCAATACAAGGGCGACAATTATATCTGTGATTTATATGTTATTTTAGATGGTAAAGCCAGAGTTATAGAACTTGAAATAAAGAGTTATAAGCAAAATTTGAAACAGTTGTTTTATACTTTTTATCCTTGTTTAGATTGGTGTTATAAGCCCGAATTTATAACATTTAATCAAGAAAATGACATTGTTACAGTCAAGAATTTGCGAAATGGTAAAACATTATATCTAAAATTTATATGCGATGATGTTACTAGATTGTCTTTTTCGGAAGAAACACTCTATCCGAGTTTTGAATATTGCACAAAAAAATTAAGAGAAAAAATTATGGTAGTATCATCTAATGACTTAATGCTTTTGTTGTCGTTAAATAGTAATAATATAGCAATTCAAAAAGAAATTACGCTTAAAAGTTGGGAAAATCCTAATAATTTAGAGCTAGTATCCAAAGAAAAAGCATTTAATTTGATTGTTAACATTTTACCTTATCAAGTACTAGCAAGTAGGATTATAGGCAAATTGGGATATTATCAAGTTAGTGGGGCTACTGGTTTTCGTGACCAATTGCAAGATTGCTTATCTTTTTTTACTAGAAGTGAATTATTGAAAAATCAAATAATTGAGTCAATTAAGCATCAGTATCCACAAGGTGATGTAATGCATTGGTGGCATTCGCCAAAATTAGGTTTGCGTACAAGAATTAGTGATGATAAGCTATTTTTACCTTATGCTTTATGTGAATATTTGGACTATAGTAATGATTTTGCATTTTTAGAACAGCAATACCCGTATTTAGACAGTGACCCGCTATCTCCTAATGAGATGAGTAGGTTTGAAAACCCGCCTTATACGCAATTTACAGAAAGTGTTTTTCAACATAGTTTGCGTGCAATAAAGAATGTGCTTAAATACGGTGAACACAATTTACTTGCGATGGGAAGCGGTGATTGGAACGATGGTATGGATTTTGTAGGTAGTTTAGGTCGTGGTGAAAGTGTATTTGTAAGTATGCTATGTTATTTAGTTATCAATAAATTTGTTAAATATTGTCCAGAATCGACTAAAGTTGATTTACTAAAAATAGCGGAAGATTTGAAAGAAAATATTAATAAATATGCTTTTGCTAAAGATAGATATTTACGCCTATTTAGTGATGACGGCAGGTGGTTAGGTGGGGCAAGTAGAGAAAGTTTCCAAATAGATTTACTTGTACAGGCTTTTGGTGTTATAAGCGGAGTTGCGGACAATGATAGAGGCAATCAAGTATTAAATACAGCAAAAATGTTAATAGACAGAAATTTAGGTATTATAAAATTGCTTATGCCACCTCTAGATAAAAATGAATATTTAGGGTATATTTCAACTTATCCAAAAGGTATTCGTGAAAATGGTGGACAGTATACGCATGCTGCTATGTGGTATTTAATTGCTTTAACAATGATGAATAGGCAAGAAGAAGCGTTTGATTTATTTTGTATGATAAATCCTATAGAAAAATGTTCGGATAAGCTTAAAAACACCATTTATAAAGGCGAACCTTATGTATTTAGCGGTGATGTGTATAGCAATTTGGATAATTTGGGGAGAATGGGCTGGAGTTGGTATACAGGAAGTGCTAGCTGGGCTTATAAATTAGTGTTTGAATTCTTTTATGGATTAAATTTTAGAGGCAATAAACTTGTGATTACCCCTAAATTACCAAAAAAATTGTTAGATAGCACTATAAATTACACCTATAATCAATCGACTTATAAAATATTATTCAAACAAGGCGTTACGGATAAGGTTATTCAAGATGGCGAGGAAAAATTAGATTTTACCATTGAATTACAGGATAAAAAGAATAGTGAAATTATTGTTTTGGTAAAAATATAATTCGCATTGTAGATAACAAAACAGTTATTAATTTGGTTGACTATTAATTGAAATAATAGTAATATTAGGCTATGGATTTATTTGAAAATAATAGAGAGAAAAACTCTCCATTGGCGGAAAAAATGAGGGCAACTTCACTAGATGATTTTATCGGGCAAGAACATATTGTTGGTGCTAATTCTTTGCTACGCAGAGCGATTAAAGCGGATAGATTAGGTAGTTGCATTTTTTATGGTCCACCTGGAGTTGGCAAAACTACATTGGCTAATATTATAGCAAAAACTACAAATTCTAATTATGAATATCTAAATGCTGTATCTAGTGGTGTAGCAGATGCAAAAAAAATTATCGAAAAGGCACAACAAAACCTTTCCTTTTTTGGTACAAAAACTTATCTACTTTTAGATGAGTGTCATAGGTGGAGTAAGGCACAGTCGGATTGTATGCTTTCGGCTATAGAAAAGGGAGAAATTATTTTTATTGGTAGTACTACCGAAAATCCTTACAAAAATATGACAAAGGCGATAGTTTCCAGATGTAGAATTTTTGAATTTAAGCCACATAACAATAATGATATATTACAAGTATTAAATAGAGCAATTAGTGATAAAGAAAAAGGTTTTGGAAATTATGATTTGGAAATTGATGATAAAGTTTTGAATCATTTATGTTATATAGCGAATGGTGATATGCGAGTTGCATTAAATAGTTTGGAATTAGCAATTCTTACTACACCGCCACAAAATAGTGGTAAAATTCATATAACTGAAGAAATTATTAAGCAATCTTCACAAACACCAGTACTAAGCGTAGATGAAAGCGATTATTATGATATGATAAGTGCTTTTTGTAAAAGTTTGCGTGGAAGCAATGCTGATGCAGCAATATTTTATGCTTTAAGATTAATAAATGCCGGTTGTGACCCTATGCTTATTGCTAGAAGATTAGTAGTTCATTCGGCTGAAGATGTAGGACTTGCCGATGTAAACGCTTTAAATGTAGCTACTAATGCTATGTATGCACTTGAAAAAATAGGCATACCTGAAGCTCGAATACCTCTTGTTGAGGCAATTATTTATGTATGTAAAGCGCCTAAATCAAATAGCGTTGTGGTTGCATTACATAATGCTGACCAATATGCTAAAGAAGGGCATAATACAGTACCTAACCACTTAAGAGACACAAATTACAAAACTGAAAAAATAGTAGGTTATAAATATCCTCATAATTTTGGAGGATATGTAGAACAACAATATTTACCAGATGACTTAAAAGGAATGCAATTTTATGTTCCTACAAAAAATGGTGATGAAAAAAATTATAATGAGATATGGAGAAAAAATTAACATTGATAGAAATTAGAAATTTAACAAAAAGCTATTCTAATAGCGAAATAAAAGCTGTTGATGATTTATCATTTACAGTAGAAAAAGGCGAGATATTCGGCTTTTTAGGACCAAATGGTGCTGGAAAAAGTACGACTATAAAATGCCTAACTGGTATTTTACCTTATTCAGACGGTAGTATATCTATTTGTGGAAATGACCTTAAAAGAGAACCTATAGCAGCTAAAATGAAAATTGGTTATGTAGCTGATGAGCATATACTTTATGATACACTTACAGGAATGGAGTATATAAACTTTATTGCTGATGTATTTAATGTAGGTGATACAGATAGAAAAGAAAGAATAGATAATTATGCAACTATATTTGAAATGAATGACAAGTTAGGACAAAAAATATCGTCTTATTCTCACGGAATGAAACAAAAAATCAGTATTATTGCTGCCCTTGTTCATCAACCAGATGTTTGGATTCTTGATGAACCTATGACAGGACTTGACCCAAAATCAAGTTTTGCGTTAAAGCAATTAATGAAAGAACACGCTGCACAAGGAAAGGTAGTTTTCTTTTCTTCACACGTATTGGAAGTAGTAGAAAAAGTATGTACTAAAATAGGTATAATAAATAAAGGCAGACTTTTAGCTATTGGAAGCATAGAAGATATTAAAAAACAAAGAGAAGATTCTTCTTTGGAAGATTTATTCTTAAACCTAACACAAAATGAAGAATTGAGTTAATTATGGATACTATAAAAAACGCATCGAAATTACTTAGAGTTATTTGGAAAGATAATTGGAAAAATGGACTAAGTAAGTTTTTCGGAAAGAGAAAAAGACAAATCAATATTGATAAACCTATCGTAGATAGCAAAGTAAAAAAATTAGTAGGTGGCTTTTTTGGAGTTATTGCATTATTATTTTTACTTGCTTATATTAGTTTTTATTCAATAATGTTAACTGAAGGTAGTATAAATTCTGGTGTATTTGAAGAACTTATATTTATGTTTATGGCAATGGCACAGCTTATTGTAATATTTTTTGGAAGTTTGATTGTTATTAATAACTTTTATTTTTCAAAAGACAATTTATTGCTTGCTACCTTGCCTATTTCATCAAAATCGATATTTTTGGCAAAATTTACGACCTCGTATTTGTCGCAATTACTAATAGCAGGCTTTATTTATTTGCCATTTGTTATTGCAAGTGGAGTATATGCAAAAATAATAGGATATGATATTGGTGCTGAATTCTTTATAATTGGTACTATTAATGTATTTTTTATACCTATATTTCCGCTACTTATTATTACTTTATTAAGTTTTCCAATAATGTATATTGTTACTTTAGTAAAGAAACGTTCGTTAGCCACATTCTTTGGTGTATTTTTGCTAGTTGCATTTAGTGTAGGAATATATATAGGCTTTATATCGTTAATGACGCAAATGGGTTCTACAGTAGATGAACAAGATAATTTGTTTATGCCTGCATCTATGATAAGTGTATTGATGGGTCTAAAAAAAGCAACAATTTTTAATTATTTGATTATTAATGCAATGCTTGGTAAACATATAGTTGGGTTTTTCTTTGCACACATAGTTGGTTTGTTAGGATTACTTGTAGTAACAATGCTAATAAGTTCTGTTTTTTACCGCAAAGGAATGGTTCTTGCCCTTGAAAGCGGACAAAAATTAGAAAGTAAAAAGACAAAAATTAGTTATAAATCAAATAAATTTGTTGCAAGCTTTGTAAAAAAAGAATTAAAACAAATATTAGGAGTGCCTTCATTATTAGTAAGTCCACTTATGAGTATTGTTATGTTGCCAGTGCTTGGTGTAATTTTTGGTAAAAGTATGGAAGGAACAAGTATGATGAATGTAGGTATGATATTAAATATCGGTTTTATATTTATTTCTAGTTCTAATATACTAAGTTTAATTGGTGTATCCTTAGAAGGGAAAAACATATATTTACTAAAAACCTTGCCAATTTCGGCAAAAGATATTTTATTACCTAAAATTATTGTTGCTAATATCCTTAATATTTTAGTTGCTCTTTCAGCTTCAATTACATTAGGAATTTTAGTTAATGAAAATGGCATTTTGGTCGGAATATTATGTTTTATTGTATTAGTAATTGGCGGTATCGGTGGTTCTTGTTATGGACTTTATAATGATATTAAAAATCCTAATTTTAATTACAAAAATATTAATGAACTAACTAAAAATAATCGTAGAGCTATAAAACCTGCATTAATAGGATTTATGTTGGGTATAATATTTATTGTTTTAGGTGTTGTAGTATCGAGTATTAACTTTACTAATGGATTAAGTTACTTAATTATGTTTGGCGGTGGTGGATTGGTTACTTCCATATTTGCTATAGTCAGTTACCGCAAATTAATTAAAAATGCCAATATTTACTATGATAATCTAGAAGTTTAGTTATTTATTTTTAAGTTCACAATCGTTTAATAATATGTGGACTTTGGAATAAAATAATGATACTATGGAAACATTAAGTAACTGGAGGTTATAATTTGAGAAAAATTGCTTTAGATGTTGGAGATGTGAGAATAGGTATAGCTACATCAGACCCTATGGGAATAATTGCTAGTGGTTATCAAACTTACACAAGAACAAAAGATATAGATGTGGATATGCAATTTTTTGCAAAGTTAGCGAAGGATTCGGCTTGTGATACATTTGTTCTAGGTCTACCGCTTAATATGGATAGTACTGAAGGACCTAGAGTAGTAAAAACTCGTGAATTTGCTGATAAATTAGCACAATTTACTGATATTAAAATAGCATATCAAGATGAAAGATGGTCGACTGTAAGTGCTGAAAAAATGCTTATTAATTCGGGTGTTAGGCGTGAAAATCGTAAAAAAGTTATTGACAAAGTAGCAGCGACAATTATATTGCAAAGCTATTTAGATAGAATACATTAAGGAGAATATAAAAATGGAAGAAAACAAAGATGAAATTTTGCAAGAAGAAGATGATGAAATAATTACTCTAACATTTGATGATGGAGTAAAACAAAATTTTTATAATATAGCAGAACTAGATTATAAAGGTAGATGGTATATATATCTTCAACCTAAAGAATTAGATGATGATTTTGAAGAAGATGAAGTTATTATATATGAGATGACTGAAGATGAAGATGGTAATGAAGTATTCTTACCTATAGAAGATGAAAATTTGATTGAGGAATTAGTTCAAGAACTAAACAACGCAGTTAAAGAATAAGTTTTTTAATATATTATATTATACAAAAAATATTTAAGAAAAATTTGTATAAAATACTTGCTAAAAAGCTATAAACATGATAATATCAATATGAAATTACGAACCAAAACTAATGAAAGGATTGTTTGCTTTGTCACGAAATGACAAGTTGTCCCTTTCTGTAAAAGGTTTTGGGGGAATCAAAACAAGGAGGATTTTTTACTATGTCAGTGATTTCAATGAAACAATTATTAGAAGCTGGTGTGCATTTTGGACACCAAACCAAGAAATGGAACCCTAAAATGGCGAGGTATATCTTCGATGCTCGTAATGATGTACATATCATTAATTTAGAGCAAACTGTAGTAGCTATTGATGAAGCTTATGCTTTTATCCGTACAGTTGCTGCAAGTGGAAAGAGTATTTTATTTGTTGGTAAGAAAAAACAAGCTAAAGAAGCTATTCAACAAGAAGCAGAAAGATGTGGAATGTATTATATCAACCAAAGATGGTTGGGCGGTACATTAACTAATTTTGCTACAATCCGTACAAGAATTGATAGACTTAATAAGCTTAACCAAATGGAAGCTATTGGAGAATTTGATTTACTTCCAAAAAAAGAAGTTATCAAATTGAAAAAATTGCGTGACACTCTAGAGTTAAATCTAGGTGGTATCAAAAATATGAGAGATTTGCCTGGTGCGATTTTTGTAATTGACTTAAATGTAGAACATTTGGCAGTTAAGGAAGCTCGTAAACTTGGAATTCCTGTCGTTGGTTTGGTTGATACATGTTGTGACCCTGATGATGTTGATTATGTTATTCCTGGTAATGATGATGCTATAAGAGCTATAAAACTTATTGCTGGTATGATTGCAGATGCAGTTATCGAAGCTAAAGAAGGTTATAGTAAAGATGAGGCACCAGTAGTTGAAGCAAAAACTGAAGAAGATTTAGTTGCTGAAGCTGAATAGTTTTCGGATTTAATTTAGGAGGATATAAAATGGCAGCATTTACAGCTCAAGAAGTAAAAGAATTAAGAGATCGTACTAATGTAGGTATGATGGACTGCAAAAAAGCATTAGTTGAAGCCGATGGCGATATGGAAAAAGCAATTGAAATTTTGAGAGAAAGAGGAATTGCAAAAGCAGCAAAGAAAGCTAGTAGAATAGCTAGTGAAGGTGTTGTTGAAACATATATCCATATGGGTGGTAAAATTGGTGTAATGGTAGAAGTCAATTGTGAAACTGATTTCGTTGCTAGAGGCGATTCTTTCAAAGCATTTGTACACGATGTAGCATTACAAATTGCAGCAGCAAAACCAACTTATATTAATAAAGATGAAGTACCTCAAGAAGAAGTTGAGAAAGAAAAAGAAATTATGAAAGCTCAAGCTCTAAATGAAGACAAACCAAAACCAGAAGCTATAATCAATAAAATGATTGAAGGCAAAATTGTTAAATATTACAAAGAAGTTTGTTTATTAGAACAAGATTTTGTTAAAGATGGTTCTAAAACTATTAATCAATTACTTACTGATACAATAAGTTCTATCGGCGAAAAAATTTCTATTAGAAGATTCGTTAGATATGAAATGGGCGAAGGATTGCAAAAGAAAGTAGACAATTTCGCTGATGAAATTAATGAACAAGTTGCAAAAATGCAAGGTAATAATTAATCAATTAATTTGATAAAAAATAGGCACTATTAATTTAGTGCCTTTTTTATAGAATTTAATATTTATATAAATAATGGAGGGAATATGTTTAAAAGAGCCTTAATTAAAATAAGCGGAGAAGCTTTAGCAGGAAAACAAGGATTTGGACTAAATGAAGAAAAAATAGACAAAGTAATAAACCAAATTGCTGAAGTTGTTAATATGGGAGTACAAGTTGGTGTCGTAGTAGGCGGTGGCAATTTTTGGAGAGGTAGACAAGGCACAGAAATGGAACGCACAACAGCTGACCATATGGGTATGCTCGCTACAATCATTAACGCATTAGCATTAAGAGATGCCCTTGAAAAAAGAGGTGTAGAAACTCGTGTTCAAACTGCACTAACTATAGAAAGAGTTGCAGAACCTTACATTTTGGGCAAGGCACTTAGACATTTGGAAAAAGGTAGAGTAGTAATTTTTGCTTGTGGAACAGGTAATCCATATTTTTCTACAGATACTGGTGCTGCTTTGCGTGCGGCTGAAATTCAAGCAGACGTTTTGTTACTAGCAAAAAATGTAGATGGAATATATGAGAGTGACCCGAAAATTAATCCTGACGCTAAAAAATACGACAAAATAAGCTATATTGATTTTATTAAACAAGGACTTAGTGCTATGGATACTACAGCAGTAAGTTTGTGTATGGAAAATAGTATACCTATTATTGCATTCGGGTTAGATGATGAAAATAGTATAGTAAGAGCAGTGAAAGGCGAAAAAATAGGAACAATTATTGGTTAAAAAAAATAAATAAAAATAGTTTTGTAAAATATAATAGTTGCTATATAGATTAGCAACTATTTTTTTTATATTATTGTTGAAAATATTCTTAGTATATGGTATATTTATAATATTAAAATAATTAAGAGGTAAAATATTATGGCATATGATATTATGGAAGTAGAGTTATTATTTGATGAACTAAATGAAAAAACAGATAAAAGTTTATTATCCTATAAAGATGTATTGACAAGAATGAGAGTAGGCAGAGCAAATTTGCATATACTTGATGAAGTAGTAATTGATTATTACGGAGCAGAAACACCATTAAATCAAGTGGCTAATATTAGTGTGCCTGAGGCAAGAATTTTAGTTATTAATGTTTGGGATTTGTCAATACTTAAAAAGGTAGAAAAGGCAATTATTGATGCAAATATTGGACTTACTCCAAACAATGATGGTAAAGTTATTAGATTAATTTTCCCTGACCCAACACAAGAAAGAAGACAAACACTTGCTAAAGAAGCAAGAGGTTATGAGGAAAGTTCAAAAATTGCTATCCGCAATATTCGTCGTGATGCAATGAATGAAATAAAATCACTTGAGAAGAAAAAAATTATCACAGAAGATATGCGTAAAAATTATGAAATCGATGTAGATAAAATAATTAATGAAAAAATAAGCGAAATAGAAAAAATAGCAAAAGAAAAGGAAAAAGAAATATTGACAGTATAGTCGGTCAATAAAAAAAATTATGCGACACATAGCTTTAATAATGGATGGCAACGGTCGTTGGGCGCAAGAAAGAGGATTACCTCGTAAAGCTGGACACGAAAAAGGTGCAAGGGCATTAGTTAGGGCAATTACCGAACTAAACAACCTATCTATTGAATGTGTCTCATTTTATGCGTTTAGCACGGACAATGCAAAAAGAAATTTAGAAGAAGTAGGCAATATTCTTGGTATTATTGCTTACTTTTTGCAAAATGAAATACTTCCGTTAGCACAAAAATTAAATTTACAAATAAGAATTATTGGTGATGTACGAGAATTACCGACACAATTAGCAAAAATAATAGTTGAAACAAATTCTGCAACGCTAAACAACAAAGGTATGAAAGTTGTACTTGCTATTGGATATGGTGGAGATAAGGAAGTTTGCAACGCATTAGATATTATCATAAAGAAAAAAGATTTTTTACAAGAAAACACACCAATAACAGTAGAAGAATTAAACAATTCTTTATACACAGTAGGTTTGCCTAATCCTGATATAGTTATTAGATATGGCGGGCAACATAGGTTATCAAATTTTATGCCAATTCAAACTATCTATTCCGAATTGTTTTTTTTAGATACTTTTTGGCCTGATTTTGACATAAAACAGATTAATGAAATAATTAATAAATATAATATAATTACACGTAATTTTGGAGGATTAAATGGTTAAAAGAACCGTAACCGGTATTGTAATGGGTGGTGCTTTATTTTTAATATTATGGCTTACATCATTTTCACAAACTGTTTTTGATATTGCAGTACTTGTATTTTGCATTTTGGCAACTTATGAAATGTATTCTGCCACAAAAAGAGCAAAAACTAAAATTAAAGATAAAAATGGTTATAATATCAGCATAATTTCTTTAATAATAGCAGTAGTTATTATATATCCAATGACTTATTTCTATGGTTATACCGGTATTTTACTAACTATCGTGCTAGCAATATTTATAGCATTTATAGAATTTGTATTTGATGATAAAAAAATGTTTGAAGATTTTACTACAAATGTGCTTATTATATTTTATCCAATAGCTATATTAGGTTTGGTATTTGCACTAGGTAAATTTTATGGAATAATACCATGCGTATTAGCAATCGGAATATCTACTTTTAGCGATGCAACAGCATATTTTGTTGGTGCAAGTATAGGAAAGAAAAAAATATTTCCAAAAATCAGTCCAAAGAAAACTTATGCAGGCTGTATTGGCGGTTTGTTTGGTGGGGCAATAGGCGGAGTTTTGGTTTATTTAATTTTTGAAATGTGGCATTTTCCATCTAATATAATGTTCACTTTTGGTTCTTTAGTAAATGGAAATGTTGGACAAACCATTCTAATTTATGCAGTAATCGGATTTGTAATTGCAATATTTAGTGAAATAGGTGATTTGGCAGCTAGTCGTATTAAAAGAGAAGTTGGTATCAAAGATTATGGCTGGATACTCGGTTCTCACGGTGGAGCAATGGACAGAATTGATAGCATAATGTTTACCATAATTTGTGTAACTTTCATTATGTTTGTTATTAATATAATAGGGTAAGATATGAAAAGAATAGCGGTTTTGGGTGCAACTGGAAGTATAGGTACTACTACATTAAATATAATTGAAAAACATAGAGAACAATTTTGTGTGTCATTAATTGTAAATAATACTTCAATAGAAGCACTAAAAATCCTAATAGAAAAATTCAAACCAAGCATAGCAATATGTGTTGGTGCAAAATATATGTATGCTTATGGCAAAAAAGTGCCATTTGTTGAAAATATTTTAGAAGATAGTACTTTATATAATGATAGCGATATAGTAGTTAATGGAATAGTGGGACTTGCTGGATTAAAGCCTACTTTGGCAGTTCTTAATTCTAAAGCAACATTAGCTACAGCAAATAAAGAAAGTTTTGTGTGTGCGGGCAGTTTTATATGTCAGTTAAGAGATAAAAATAACAAAAAAATATTACCTCTTGATTCTGAACATAGTACAATATTTCAATGTTTGCAAGGGAATTTTAACTACTTAAAAAGTATAGTTCTTACCGCATCGGGCGGAGCTTTCCGCAATTTGAAAATGGAAGAATTGGCAAAAGTTACGGCTAAAGATGCACTTAAACACCCTACTTGGGTTATGGGTAAAAAAGTTACTATAGATTGTGCAACTTTAGTAAACAAAGGTATGGAAATTATTGAAGCAAAATATCTGTTTGGCTGTGACAATATAAGAGTAATTAGGCACGATGAAAGCATAATTCATTCACTTATAGAGCTTAAAGATAATAGTATGATAGCCGGACTTTCCAATCCTGATATGACTATTCCTATTCAATATGCTTTAAGCTATCCTGAAAGAATAGAAAGTAGTGTACCTACATTGGATTTAGCAAAAATAGGAACTTTGCATTTTTCAGAAATTGATGAAGAGAAATTTCCTTGTTTTGGAATAGCTAAAGAAGTTGCATTAAAAGGGGATGTTGAAGGTACTATTTTTACCACTGCGGATGAAGTATTAGTTACTGCATTTATGCAAGAAAAAATAGGTTTTTATGATATTTCTAATATAATAAAAAGTGCTCTTGACCATTTTTGTACAAAAAAAGCTGATACAATTGAAGATATTTTTTGTATGGAGCAAAGGGTAAGAGAATATACTTTAAATAGTATATCAAAAATCGGAGGTAAATAAATGTTATTTTTACTAGGTGCGACATTTGCTAGTGTAATGCAAATGGTAGGGTATATCCTAATTGCTTTGCTATGTTTAATGTCAATGGTTGTAATTCACGAATTTGGACATTATTTAGCAGGGAAATTGTTAGGTTTCAAAATAATAGAATTTGGTGTAGGTTTTGGACCACGAATTTTCAAGCATACAAGTAAGAAAACCGGTGAAATATTTTCTATTAGACCATTTCCACTAGGCGGATTTTGTCAATTCGAAGGTGAAGATACCAGTGAAGAGGCAGGAAAAGAGCAAAGCGAGGGTGCATTCAACAAACAAGCACCTTGGAAAAGAATAATAGTGTTGTTTTCGGGTGCATTATTTAATTTTTTAAGTGCAATCATATTAATTGCTTTGGTTTTTACCTTTTATGGTCAATTATTGCCTACCGTTTCTTTTGTCGCAGTAGAAAGTGATTTAGCTAGAAATAGTATTTTGCAAGAAGGCGATGTGATTTTAGAAGTTGATGGAAATATCGTAAATATTCTTATGCAAGATGATATTAGCCGTGCTTTAAATGTTTTGGGCGATGAAGGTACTCTAAAAATATTGCGTGATGGCAAAGTAATGAATGTTGATATTAATAGAAGTACAATTTATGAAAGAAATGACGATGGCGATTTATTACTTGATGAAGAGGGTAATAAAATATCAAAATATGCCTATGGCTTTTCGGTAGGATTAAGCTATGCAAAACTTAATTTCTTCCGTGCTTTTGGTAGAGCTATTGTTTATTGCTTTTATTTAGTATATAAAATTTTATGGTTGTTTGGACAGCTATTTACAGGGGCTTTGAGCTTTTCTGAATCGGCAGGTGGTCCAATTACCGTAATTTCTACAATGAGCGAGGCAACAAGACAAGGATTAGGTACGCTATTGAATGTAGTTTGTATTATTAGTGCTAACCTTGCAGTAATGAACTTATTACCTTTACCTGCTTTAGATGGTTCTAGAATAGTTTTTACAACTATCGAGTGGATAATTGGTAGACCAGTTAATAGAAAAGTGGAGGCGACAATACACACAGTAGGATTCTTATTGCTATTTGGGTTTGCAATTTTTGCTGATGTATTGCATTTTATCAATTGAAAAAAATAATTTATGTAAGAGATTTACCAATAGGAAATGGCGATATTACCATTCAAAGTATGACAAATACTTGTACCTATGATATAGAAAGTACAAAAAATCAAATACTTGCACTAAAAAATGCGGGAGCGGATTTAGTGAGAGTGTCAGTACCTGATGATGAGAGTGCTAAAGCAATTAAAGAATTTACTAATTTAGGTATTCCTATTATTGGCGATTGTCATTTTGGGCATAAACCTGCTTTACTTGCTATTGAAAATGGTATTGATAAAATAAGAATTAATCCTACAAATATGACAAAAGAAGGTGTTCGGGAAGTTGTTTTATTAGCTAAACAATATAATGTGCCAATTAGAGTCGGCGTAAATAGAGGTGCAGTAAAACAAACTAATCCTACAGCAAAAGATTTAGCCAATATTGCATATGATACCGCTAAGATTATAGAAGATATAGGATATGATAAATTAATTCTTGCAGTAAAAACTTCTGATGTAAGCCAAACAATTAGGGCGTATAGAGAATTAAATAAACTATGTGATTATCCTATGCACATTGGACTTACCGAAGCCGGTACAATAAATATGGGGATTATGAAATCCGCTATAGCTATAGGCAGTTTGTTAAATGATAATATTGGTGATACAATACGAGTAAGTTTGGCAGGCGACCCTGTGCAAGAAATATATACTGCTAAGAAAATTTTGCGTTGCGCAGGAGTAGACAAAAATTTTGTTAATGTAATTGCTTGTCCAACTTGTGCAAGAACTAATATTGCGGTTAACGATATAGCTACCGAATTGGAAAAAAGAACAAGTAATATAACTTTTCCGTTAAAGGTAGCCGTAATGGGCTGTGTTGTAAATGGTATTGGAGAAAGTAGAGATGCAGATTTTGGTGTTGCCGGTGGCAAAGAAATAAGTACAATTTTTGCCAAAGGAAAACAAATAAAACAAGTTAAAAACGATAAAATACTAGATGAACTAATGTCTTTAGTTGAGGAATATACAAAATAATGAACGATGTGCCATTTATTGAAGAAATTAATAAAAAATTACATAGTGAGGAACAAATTTTTAAGCTTAAATGCGTAAAACAAATTAAACCTACTAAATTTTCTATTGTTTTTTTGGTAAATGCTTTAAAATATGACCAATTATTAAATGTACATTTAAAGCAAAAAGTTAATGAAATTACTAGAGAAATTTTACCACCAGATGTCGATTATAAAATTGAATATATCAAAACAATAACTGACTCTGATTATGTAAAAAGAGAAGTAAATAAAATAATTTTTGAGATTGCACCGACTATATATGAAAATGTGTTAGAATCGGAAATTGAAGTAAATATAAATAACGAAACAATAGATATAAACATTATTGCTGAACAATTTTTATGTGATTATTTTATTAGTAGTAATTTGAAAAATAAAGTAATGGAATATTTAGACACTTGTTTTATGGAAGAATCTATAATTACTTTGAAGCCTATCCCAAATAAAGAAGAAATAATACAACAAGCAATAAAACATAATGAAAATTCCGCAATTCGGACTATTGATATAGAAATAGATAAAAAATTTGTTGGTGACATTTTTAATAAACCAAGATACATTGTTGATATTTTGAAAAATGAAAATCCGCAATTAACAGTTTGTGGTGTTGTCTCTAATGTCAATATTCGTGAAATTCCTAAATTAAAAAAACATTTATTTAGTTTTACCTTAAATGATACAACAAGTGCTATAAAAGTTAAGTGTTTTGCGGTAAATGCTCATAAAAAACATAAAAGTTATGCAAATAAAGGCGGAGATGATGTGGATTTCTATTTCGATAAAGAAGTATTTATCGATGGAAATGTATTAGTTATATCGGGCAATTATAAATGGGACACTTTTGATAATAAATCAGTACTAATGGCAAACTGTATAGCTAAGTGTACAATTGCCTATAATTCTATTGATATAAAAAACAATTTTTATACAGAAAATGAAGAGTATATAACAATTTTTCCGCAAGATTATCAAGATACGATGCAAGAAGATTTATTTGGTATTTCTAATGTAATGTGTCAAGATTTATTAGACAAAACTTATGTGGTTTTTGACTTAGAAACTACAGGGTTAGATACTACTAATGATAAAATTATTGAAATTGGAGCGGTAAAAGTCGTTAAGGGTCGTATAACGGAAACCTTTGAATGTTTAATTAATCCGGAATGTCCGATACCTATCGGAGCGTCAAATGTTAATCATATAACTGATGAAATGGTAGAAGATTGCCATACATTAGAAGAAATCTTACCTGATTTTTATAAATTTAGTCGTGGTGCTATACTAGTTGGGCACAATGCTATAAATTTTGATATACCAATGTTAACTAACCACGCATTCAAATTACGATATGATTTTGACAACGCATATATGGATTCGATGGTGCTTGCAAATAAAGTTTTTGGTAAGTCAAGAATGTCTTTAGCGGTACTAGCAAAAACATTAAATGTGTCTTTAGAAGGTGCACATAGGGCAATAAATGATACAGTAGCTACTGCAAAAATTTTTGTAAAACTTATGAATATTATAAAAGCAAAGAAAACACAAAAATAACTTGCATATTTTTATGTTATGTGTTATTATAATAACACTTAAAGGATAATAAAAACATCTTGATAGTGGCCGAGAGATCGACCATTTTTGTTTGTAGGGGGGTACAAATGAGCGAAGTTATTGACAAATCCAACCAATTATTGACACCAATTATTGAAGAAATGGGTTATGAAGTCGTAGAAATAGAATATAAAAAACAATATGGTGAAAATAATTTGACTATATATGTCTATAAAAAAGGTGGAATAGCTTTGCAAGATTGTGAAAATATTACTCACGCACTTGATGATATTTTAGAAAACAATGATGTAACTAGCGGAGAAATGTATAATCTAAATATTTCTTCAATGGGACTTGATAGGGAAATAAAAAATGAAGATGATTATCGAAGGAATTTGGATACAGATGTAGAATTAGTATTCAAAAATCCATTAAATAAGAAAGTATCTGACCACGGAATTATGGTAAGTTATGATGAAGAAAGTATATCGATAATATCTAAATGTAAAAAAACAAAATATAATAAGAACAATATTGTTATTGTTCGACCATATATCAACTTTAAATAAAATATATTAGGAGGCAATTAAAAAAAATGATTAATCAAGAATTTTTTCTAGCCCTTGATGCACTAGAAAGAGAAAAGAAATTAAACAAAAAATTGTTAATTGATTCAATTGAGGCAGGTTTGGCATCTGCTTACAAAAAAGAGATGGGTGAATCCCGTACTGTATCTGCTAAAATAAACGAAGAAGCAGGTAAGATAGAGTATTGTGCTTATCAAACAGTAGTTGAAGGAGAACCTGATGAAGTAGGCGAATTATCACTTGAAGAAGCAAGAGATATAAAAGATGACGCAGAAATTGGAGATGTTATTGGCGAAGATATAACACCAAGAACATTGAGTAGAATTGCTGCACAAACTGCAAAGCAAGTTATTATGCAAAGAATCAATGAAGCAGTTAGAGCACAAATTGCCACCGAAATGAATGATAAAGAAGGCGAACTTGTAAGTGCTGTAATAAGAAGGATTGACAATGGTATTGTTTATCTTGAAATTACAAACTTCCAAATGGAAGGAATTATGGCACCTAATGACCAAGTGCCTAATGAAAAATATAGCATTGGTGAAAAAACAAAAGTTTATGTTAAGAGATTAAGAGAAACTTCAAGAGGAACACAAGTTGTTGTATCTAGAAGTTGTGCTGGATTTGTTAAAAAACTATTTGAAATTGAAGTACCAGAAATGCGTTCTCATTTAGTTAAGGTAAAAAGTATTGTAAGAGAAGCCGGTTCAAGAACTAAAATGGCTGTTTACACTGAAGACCCTAATTTAGATGCACTTTATTCTTGTATCGGACAAAAAGGTGAGAGAGTAAATTCTATAGTTAGCGAATTAGGCGGAGAAAAAATTGATATAATTTTATTCTCAAATGAAATATCAGAATTTATTGCTAGCTCACTAAACCCAGTTAAGACAGTTATTTCTACTAAGGTAGATGAAGCTGCTAAAAGGGCTCAAGTTATTGTTCCTGATGATAAATTATCACTAGCTATTGGAAAAGGTGGTATGAACGCTAAATTAGCATCAAGACTTACTGGTTACAAACTTGATATAAAGAGTTTAAGTGATGTTACTAGTGAAGATGATGAAATGGACGAAATAGAAAATAATATAGAAAATGATGTAGAAAATAACATTGAAAAAGGTAGCGAAGAATAAATTAATGCAAACAAAATACGAACCACAAAGAATGTGTATAGTATGCAGAAAGATTGTGGACAAAAAACAACTTATTAGAATAGTACGAACTGTTAGTGGAAATTATGAATTTGATTTCACATTAAAAGCTAATGGAAGAGGTGCGTATGTTTGTAATGACCCAATATGTATAAATCGATTATTGGATAAAAAGTTGTTAAATAGAGCCTTTAAGACCAAAATATCAGACGATATATATAATCGTTTGAGGGAAGAATATGAACAATACAAAAATTAAAAGCTATGTAGGATTTGCTATTAAATCGGGCAAAATCTTATATGGTGTGGATATGATAATACTATCCAGAAAAAAACCGTACATTGTGCTAATCGATGATAATATAAGTGAAAATAGTTTGTCAAAACTACAAAATAAATTATCACAATATAAAATTGAAGTTGAAAATGTAAATATGGAAGAAATATTTCCTAATAAGAATTGTAAAGCACTAGGTATTATGGATAGGAATTTGGCAAAGGCTATAATAAATGAAGTAAAGGAGACTAGAATATGAGTCACAATGAAAAGGCTAATAATAATGTAAATAATGTTGATATTTGCAAAGAATTAAATGGTAAAATTAATGAGGCAGAAACAACAATATTAAAACCATTAAAAGCAAATATAAATGATATATCTAGTTATATAAATGCAATGAGAAATGCTTATGCGGAAGTAAAGAGCAAGTTTTTTGCGTCTAAAGAACCTCAAGAAATAGAAGAAATTGAAGAAATAGAAGTCAATGACAAAATTGAAGTTAATGACGAAATTAAAAATAATGATACAAGTGAAGAAGCAATACAAGCTGAACTTGTTAATAATAGTGAAAATACAGCGGAAGATGATACTAAAACAGAAACTGTAGAAGTAAAATCTCCTGTAAGTGAAGTTGTTAATAGTGAAAAGCAAAATATAACAACAAATGAAAAACCTAAAATTGTAGTTACAAATTTTAATAGAACTGAAAATAATCAATATCAGAAAAAACCTTATGTAAATACAAATAATAACCAACGTAATAATTATAACAATCCAAGGAATAACCAAAATACTAATAGCGGTACAAATAATAGAAATACAACACCAGTAGATATGAAAACTGCTCCGCTTCCTATAGATGAAAAAAATAGAGCAGCTAAAAAATTAATGAAACCTACTGTTGATAAAAAGAAATTTGAAGATAAAAGCAAATTGTCTAAAAAAACGATGTTTAAGAAAGGTTATATCTCTGTAAATTATGGTTACGAATATGATGACAGCGGAGAAATAATGAAAATAAGATCTAGAAAAGCATCAAACAAAAAAGGACCACAACAAAAGACAGTAATTAAGGTAACAGACCACGCAGTTATTAATACACCAATTATTCCAATTAAAGTTTTAAGTGAAAAAATTGGTAAATCTTGTCCTCAAATAATTAAAAAATTGTTTGAACTATCAATAATAAAAACTATTAACGATAGTATTGGATTTGATGACGCAGAATTAATAAGTAGTGAATTTGGAATATCATTAGAATTGCAATTAGAACAAACTAATGAAGAAAAATTAAGTGAAGAACATATTGAAAATAAAGAAGATGATGTTAACTTAGTATCAAGACCACCAATAGTTACTATTATGGGACACGTAGATCACGGTAAGACTTCTATACTAGATTATATTCGTAAATCGAATATTACATCTGGCGAAGCAGGTGGAATTACTCAACATATAGGTGCTTATACTGTTATGTCTGAAGGCAATCAAATTACATTTATCGATACTCCAGGACACGAAGCTTTTACTGAAATGAGAGCAAGAGGTGCTGATGTAACTGATATAGTAGTTATTGTTGTTGCAGCAGATGATGGAATTATGCCACAAACAATAGAGGCTATTCATCACGCAAAAGCAGCTAAGAATGTAGATATAATTGTTGCTATTAATAAAATGGATAAACCTGGTGCAAATAAAGATAGAGTTGTTCAACAATTATCAGAAAACGATATTTTAGTTGAAGAATGGGGCGGAGATGTACCTGCTATACCTGTTAGTGCAAAAACTGGCGAGGGTATCGACAAACTTCTTCAAAATATTATTCTAGTTGCAGAACTTAAAGAACTTAGAGCAAATCCAAATAGAAATGCTAAAGGTGTAATTATTGAAGCAAAATTAGATAAGGGTAAAGGTCCCGTTGCTACTGTTTTAGTACAAAATGGTACTTTGCATAATGGAGACATTATCGTTGCTGGTACAGCAATGGGCAAAGTAAGAGCAATGTTTGATGATAAAGGTAAGCTAGTTAGTGAAGCACTTCCTAGTACCCCAGTATCAATATTAGGTTTACAAGATGTTCCTAATGCAGGTGATTCTATTCTTACAGTGCAAGATGATAAATTAGCTAGACAAGTTATTGATGATAGAAAGAATTTTGAAAAAGAAAAAGGAGTTAAATCCCAAAAAGTATCTTTGGAAGATTTATTTAGTAAAATCGAAGAAGGTAAATTTAAGGAACTTAATCTTATTATCAAAGCAGATGTTCAAGGCACAGAAGAGGCAGTTAAGCAATCAATGGCGAAATTGTCAAATGAAGAAGTTAAGGTGCATATTGTTCATAGCGGAGTTGGCGCAATAAACGAAAGTGATGTATCGCTTGCTGATTCAACTAATGCAATTATTGTCGGGTTTAATATTCGTCCAGATAGTAAAACAAAAATTTTAGCAGAACAAAAAAATATTGAAGTAAAATTGTATAGAGTTATTTATGATGCAATTAATGATATAACTGCAGCAATTAAGGGGCTTCTTGCTCCAGTATTTGAAACCAAAGAACTTGGCGAGGCTGAAGTTAGACAAATATTTAAGGTATCTAGCATAGGAACAATTGCTGGTTGTATGGTTACAACAGGATTAATTACTAAAAATGCACAAATTAGACTAGTTAGAGATAATATAGTAATAACTGAAAGTACTTTAGCAAGTTTGCGTAGAATTAAAGATGATGTCAAAGAAGTTCGTAGTGGATTTGATTGTGGTATCAGTTTAGTTAAGTATAATGACATAAAACTAGGCGATATAATTCAAGCTTATATTGTGGAGGAAAAGAAATAATGGCTAACACTAATAAGATGGAGAGGATTGATAGTGAAATTATGCTCAAATTGAGCGATATCATTATATTTGAACTTAAAGATCCAAGAATAACATCTTTAGTTACGGTAACTCAAGTAGAAACCGCAAAAGACTTAAAAACTGCAAAAGTATATATAAGCGTATATGACAAAGAAAAAGCTAAAGATGTAATAGAAGCATTAAATCAAGCAAGTGGATATATAAGACACCAACTTTTTGACAGATTAAAAATAAGAATGGTACCATATTTTACATTTACGCTTGATAAAACATTAGAACATAGTTTTGAAATAAATAAAATATTACACGATTTACAAAAGGAAAGACAAGATACAAATGAATAATGATACAGCAATATACAAACAAATTATAGATTGTTTATCTAATGCAAATTCTATAGGTATTTATATGCACATTAACCCCGATGGTGATAGTGTCGGAAGTAGTCTTAGTATGTATAGTTTTTTACTTAAGATGGGCAAAACAGTACATTGTTTTTCTGATGATAAGGATTCTGTTGTTCCTAAAAAATTAAGGTTTATGCCTTATACTGGTATGTATAATATAGATGAACCACTAAATAAGTACGATATAAGTTTAGGTGTAGATATAGGCGATAATGGAAGATTGGGCGATAGATTATTTAGGCAATTTGTAAAATGCAATAAAAGTATAGTAATAGACCATCACGAAGAGCACGAAGATTTTGCGGATATAAATTTGCGTGAGGAAAATAGTGCCTCTACAACCCAAATTATTTATAAACTTATGGAAATGTGGGATAAAAATCTTATAGATGATAATATCGCAACATTACTTAGTGTAGGAATGATAACTGATTCAGGCGGGTTTAGCTTTTCATCAACATCTTCTGAAACATTTTTAGTTATGTCAAAATTAATGGAATATGATATTGATTTAGCGGAAATTACTAGAATAGTAAAAAAAGATATAGATAGTAATGTATATAGATTAAAAAATAGAGTTCTTAACGAAACTAAATTTTATGAAGATGATAAACTAGGTATAATTATATTCACACAAAAAGATTTTGATGAAACAGGAACTTATGATGGCGATACTGATGGAATAATTAATGAAATTCTTAATGTTACCAGTGTAGAACTTGCCGCATCAATTGCTGAAGTTGGAGAAAAAAAATATAAAATTAGTTTTAGAAGTAAACACACAATAAGTGCAGCAGCTTGTGCAAAATGTTTTGGTGGTGGTGGTCATTTTCACGCAGCAGGGTGCAGAGCTTATGGATATTTTGAAGATGTTTATAATAAAGTTTTGGAAGTAACTAGAGAGATGATGAATTATGATTAATGGTTTTATGAATCTATACAAACCATCATTAATCACTTCTAACAAGGCTTTATGTATTCTAAAATATCACTTAAAGCAAAATAATATTATAACAAAAGTTGGACATTTGGGTACTTTAGACCCATTAGCCGAAGGCGTACTTCCTATTGCATTAGGTCGTGCAACTAGGCTTTTTGATTATACTTTAGATAAAACTAAAATATATGAAGCAAGTTTTGACTTTGGTTATATTACAGATACATTAGATAGTACAGGTATAACTTTGGAAACTACAAAGAATATACCTACAAAAGAGCAAATATTAGGAATTATTCCATTATTAATAGGTGAAATTGACCAAATGCCACCTAAATACAGTGCAAAAAGTATAAATGGAGTACGAGCATATAAATTAGCTAGAGATGGACAAGAGTTTGAGTTAAATCCTAAAAAAATACAAATTTATAGTATTGAATTATTGGAACAAACAACAGATACTTGTTTCTCTTTCAAAATAAAATGCAGTGGTGGCACTTATGTAAGGGCAATTGCTAGAGATATGGCAAGTAAATTGGATAGTTTGGCAGTAATGAACAAACTAATTAGATTAGCAAGCGGAATATTTTCTATAGACAATGCTACTAAACTTGCAGTAATAGAAGAAAATTGCAATTTTGATGATATCATAATGCCTATGGACAGTATTCTTACAAAAATGGAAAGTGTAGTAGTAGACAAATCTTTTGAAAAAAAATTATTAAATGGTGTACCTATTTTATTGGAAAATTTGCCACAAAATGATTTTAAGGTCTTTTTTGATGACAAACTTATAGGTATAGGTAATAAAGATATAAATAATAAATTATTTATTAAAACTTGGTTATTGTAATATAAATAAGGATTAAAATGATTAAAAAAACAGTATTAGCATTAGGATATTTTGATGCTATCCATAAAGGACATCAATATCTTTTAGAAAAAGCGAAAGAAATTGCTATAGCAAGCAATTGTGAATTGCTAGTAGGTACTTTTGATGATTCTCTTTATCAAAAACTTGGGAGAGGGGATAACAAAGGTATTTTTTTATTACAAGAAAGAAAACAAATTTTACAAAAATTTGGTTGCGAAAATGTGCAAGTTTTTGAAACCACAAAAGAGTTTTTATCCATATCTGAAGAGGAATTTGTAGAATATTTATGTAAATTTAATCCATATTGTGTAGTAGTTGGAAATGATTATCGTTTTGGTAAAAACGCAACAGGTAATGCTAATTCTTTACAAATTTTATTAAAAAAGAGAGATATAAAAACTAAAATAATAGATTTATTATTTATTGAAAATGAAAAAGTTAGCACAACACATATTAGAAATTTGCTTGCAAATGGAGAAATAAAAACAGTTAATAATTTGCTTGGTTTTGATTATTTTATAATAGGTAAGGTAGTTACTAATAGAAAAGTTGGACGAGAAATAGGCTTTCCTACTGCAAATATTAATATTCCGAGCAACAAATTTATGCCTAAATTTGGAGTTTATTCATCAATAATTGAAGTTGATGGGATAAAATATAGAGGTATTACAAATATAGGTACACACCCGACTTTTAATGATGAAAATAGTAATATTGAGAGCTTTATTTTAGATTTTGATAAAAAAATATACAATAAAGAAATTATTATATTTTTGCAAAATTATATAAGAGGAATATTTAAGTTTTCTTCATCAAAACAACTTTCAAAACAAATTAATAAAGACATCGAACAAGTAAAAAAGGAGATTATCTTATGATAAAATTTGGAGTAGCTGGTAATTCACTTAGTTTTTATGAAGATGGGAACAAAACCACTTTACAAGCAGGAGTTTGGTGTAAGAATAAAGGTATTGATATTTTTGAATATTCA
>Ga0172378_10001104_pt1 | contig 24593 bp, 20 predicted proteins | sample GrowelOW332metaG_FD_119755 | JGI IMG/M metagenome (GOLD analysis project Ga0172378, IMG submission 119755) | Groundwater microbial communities from an aquifer near a municipal landfill in Southern Ontario, Canada - Pumphouse #3_1 metaG | ecosystem: Environmental > Aquatic > Deep subsurface >... | reverse complement strand
ATCTCACCGAGGTGAGCGGGCTCCGCGAGCTTGTAGGCGCAAAATATCTTATAACCGACACCTGCGATGATAGCTGTACGAACGGCGTGACAATCAGTGTTCCCGAGGACGGAAGTACACACTACATATCAGAACTTGATGCTTCGCCTATAGGTTTTGCCGTCGATCACGTGATCTCGGCAGATGAACTGATGTACATAGATGTGAGTCTTCGCGGAATAGCGATGCTTGATTCAGCGGCAATGGATCCTGACGATACTGACAAAGTCGCCGATGTCGCGCCGCAGTGGTCAGTCGTCGACATCGATTATGACATTCCTGTGGCTGAATATGCCGAAAGGAACAAGGCCAGAGCGGTCTCTGACTTTGTGCGTGACGGTCACGGGTTCACCTGTACTTCCGATTATGACACGTCAAAACTTGTGTACTTCAGCGTTCCATACGACGAAGGCTGGTCGGCTTTTGTAAATGGCAGCAAAACTGAAATATACGATTCCGGCGGCATGATGGCTATAGTGGTCCCCGGAGGGCAGTGTTCTATAGAATTTGAATATCACACCCCCGGATTCAGGGCAGGAATAATTGTATCTTCATTGTCCATCATTCTGTTCACGTTATGGCTTGTGTGGTATCATGTGAAATATGGAACAAGAGAAAATCTGACATCAAAGACATGTCAGCGACAATAAGAAAGTGAGGAAAGTTTGGATGAAAACATGTAAGAAATGCGGTTCCGAAATAGGAGATGACATGAAGTTCTGCCCTTGCTGCGGTGCGGCTCAGGAAGACGAATCCGCCGGTGCTTCCGGAACTTCCTCATCGGATAATGCCGGAAGCAAGGACAACGCTGCAGGCACAGGCTATTATCAGCAGCAGAAGCCTTATCAGGAATTTGAAGCAAAAGAGCCGAATGGTGCGGGCGACGACAAGACCAACCCGAATTATATATGGGGAATAGTTACTTATATTACGATCATCGGCTTTATAATTGCCATTTGTTCCGGAAATCGTAATGATGATTATCTGCGTTATCACCTTAATCTGTCAGTAGTACTCAACATCTTTGCACTGCTGTCATGCATTCCTGTAATCGGATGTTTCTGGGGAATTTTCGTACTTGTATGCTGGATCATAGCGCTCATAGGTGCATGCAACGGCGAGAAAAGAGAAGTTCCGCTGTTCTCCGGCATTCATATCATAAACTGATCTACAGTTTGCTGACCTGACTTATTACGCTGCTGGTGCCGAGTCTGTCCGCCCCGTTGTTCAGAAAATTTTCTGCTTCAACGAGAGAATGGATTCCGCCGGCAGCTTTTACTTTTACATCAGGACCGACATTTGCCCTGAGAAGCTTTACGTCGCTGATTGTCGCTCCTCCGGTCGAGAAGCCTGTTGAAGTCTTTATGAAATCAGCCCCCGCCTCTGTCACGATCCTGCACATATGTTTCTTCTCTTCTTCTGTCAGCAGGCAGCACTCTATTATGACCTTCAGAATATGGCCTTTTGTCACTTCACGCATCTTCTTTATTTCGTTTTCAACAAGATCAAAACGTCCCGATTTTACCCATCCGACATTTATCACCATGTCAAGCTCAGAAGCACCATTTGCAATGGCATCCTCCGCCTCTGCGATCTTTACCTTTGTCGTATTGTATCCATTTGGAAAGCCTATAACGACAGTCACAGGCAGGCGCCCGTCAAGATACTGCGCCGCCCCGGCAACATAACATGGCGGAATACAGACACTCGATGCATGAAATTTCATTCCCTCATCACACAGTGCCTTAATCTGTTCCCATGTGCTGTCCTGTTTGAGCAGTGTGTGATCGCAGGCTGCACAGATCTTTTCAATGTCCATTGTATGGCTCCTTGTCTTGTTTTCCAGATTACCTACTGCTGTGCCTTTTCCATGTCTTCATTCTCAGATGCTTTGATCATAAGCGCACATTCAATACGCTTTTTGAATACTTCACAGCCGTCTTTGTAAATGCCGTGTATATCGCCTGACGCGTGAAGCGCGTTTGCCGCACAGCCGCCGGAGCAATACAGTTTTGCCCAGCAGTCCTTGCAGTCAGGCCGCGCATAAACGTTGCAGAGCTTGAATTCATCGCGCAGTTCAGTATTAGTCACGCCGTTCCAGATATCACCGAGCTTATATCTCTCATCGCCAACGAACTGATGGCAGGGGTACAGGTCTCCCCAAGGCGTCACCGCCATGTACTCTGTGCCTGAACCGCAGCCTGATATTCTCTTATATATGCAGGGTCCGCCTGACAGGTCGATCATGTAGTGATAAAACGTGATCGGATGGCCCTGTCTGCGCCTTCTTATCATGTCCTTTGCAAGGATCTCATACTGCTCTTTGACTATCTCAATATCGTCAGATGTAAGTGCTTCGTCAGCTCCTGGAGCTGCGACGACAGGTTCCATCGAAAGTTCCGTGAATCCCAGGTCATCTGCCATATGGTACAGGTCTCTTGTGAAATCAGGATTATAATGAGTAAATGTGCCGCGCATGTAATAGTTCTTATCGCCGCGCGCCTTTACGAATTTCTGGAATTTAGGGACAATAATGTCATAAGATCCTGTGCCGTCAATACTCTTGCGGAAACGATCATTTACCTCTTTGCGGCCGTCAAGCGAGAGCACAACATTGTAACATTCCCTGTTCGCCCATTCTATGACCTCATCAGTTATACCTATCCCGTTCGTTGTCAGTGTGAAACGGAAGTTCTTGTCATGTTCTTTCTCGATTGAACGCGCATAAGCAACAAGCTGCTTGCAGACCTCAAAATTCATCAGCGGTTCTCCGCCGAAGAAATCTACCTCAAGATTGCGCCTTGTTTCTGAATTCTCCACAAGATAATCGAGAGAGCGCTTACCCGTCTCAAAACTCATGAGTCCGGCCTTGCCGTGGAACTTACCCTGTGCGGCAAAACAATAGCTGCAATTCAAGTTACAGGTGTGTGCCACATGCAGGCATAGAGCCTTTACCACTGTGCTCCTCGACTTGAAATCGAAGGCCTTCGGTTCGTATATATCCTCAGCGAAGAGCTTTCCCTGCTCCTTAAGTTCATCTATCTGCCTGAGTATCTCATCAGGATCCTCGAGCGTATATTTCTCTTCGCCGTCAGGAATCCCACTGTTGTATCTTGGTACATTGCTGACAAGAGCCTGCCTTACTTCATCATGTGTTTTGCCGAGTACAAGGAGCGCCACAGCGTCATATGTCATCTCATCGACCACATGAACGCTTCCGCTGAATACGTCTAGCACAATGTTATAGCCGTTCAATTTATACTGGTGAATCATAATTTCCTTTCCCGTTTTTCCGCAAAAATAAAGCCGGGCGCTTTCACACGTCCCGGCCTTGTAAGCAACTACTTTCAGTTCTTCTTAGCCTTCTCGCACTGCTGATTTGCAATGCCGCAGCTTGTCTTGCAAGCACTCTGGCATGATGTCTGGCACTCACCGCAGCCGCCGTCGTTAAGGCTCTTTACCATATCACGGGTATTCAGTGTCTCTATATGCTTCATTGGAATTACCTTCTTTCTGTATGTATTTGATTACTATAATACATATCAGTCGGCGGATTTGTCAACGCCGTCACTGTTAATCTCGCCTCCAGGAGCCCACCTCATGCCGATTTGCCCACGACGCCAATGTCACCATAATTATGTTACTTATGAAGTCTCGATACCAGGTAAGGTATTGCCGCTTCAAAATTCACACCGTACCAATTTGCAAAAGGGTCATTCTGCGTGAGTCTGACACATTCAAATGTGAAGTCTACGGCGATCTTAACTGCTTCTTCAAGTGAACAGCCGCGAACCACAGCTCCCGTGAGGACGCTGGCAAATATATCGCCTGTACCATGATATCTCCTTGGAATAAGCGGATCACAGTATTCGAAAAACTTACCGTCCTGGCTGCTGTAAACAAGCGCACCTACCGTACTCATTTCGTGCTCTGATGTCGCGCCATCCGGAGAATATCCAGTCAGAACAACATTTTTTGCGCCCGATGCGGAGAGTCTTCGCAGCATATCCTTTAGTTCATCAGCAGAATATGTCTCTTTGTACGGCATATCGAGAAGAAGACATAATTCCGTGAGGTTCGGTACCGCAATATCAGCTCCCGACACAAGTTTTGCCATCTGCCCCGGGAACGAAGCGTCAAACCCCGGGTAAAGCTTCCCATCATCAGCCATCGCAGGATCAACAATGCGCGGCGCGCCCGGTGCAAGAAAATCAGATAACTTCTTCACACATTCTATCTGCTCCGCCGAGCCGAGATAACCACTGTACACCGCGTCAAAACTGAAATCTTCAGCCTTCCAGTGATCCATTATTCCCTGCATATCCCCGGTGAGGTCTCTGAAAGTAAAGCCTTTGAAAGCTGTATGCGTCGAGAGCACCGCTGTCGGAAGGACGGCAGCTTCAACTCCCATCGCTGAAATGATCGGCAACGCCACTGTGAGTGAGCACTTACCGACACATGATATATCTTGTACTGTTACTATTCTCTTCATAACTTCTCCCGTTTTATTATCATTTGTTTTACTGGTAATATAACATGGGATTTTGCTTATATCTGCAATAATAATGTTAAAAATACGTTAAGTCTCACTCATCGTTACTGGTCACAGGTATGCTTACGTCGGCTGCAGTTGTCGGACGCGCTTCTTTACCCGCGAATTCGATGGTCTGCCCCATTTCGCGGGTAAACCCGCAGAAGCCTCACTTGCCAGACTTGTTTCTTACCCGCGAATTCGACGGTCTGCTCCGTCAACTGTGTCTCACTCATCGGATAAATCACTGTTCCCTGCATTCAAGGAATCTGAATGGTTCATCGTCCGGCATCTGAAGGTATTCGAACATCAGGAACGCCGTGCGCACTGACACCTTCTCCTCGTTCAGTATGCGGCGCACCTCTTTTTTGTCCGCCAGGAGGCTCTCTATCCACTCCGAGCTCTCGTTCTCGGGTTTTCCATCGAGATCATCCACAAAGCCGAATACAGCCGTCCCGGGCTCGTCTGAAAAGCCCGGCACAAGAAAGAATGGTTTTCTGCAGAACGCTTCCCCGCCGGTGTACTCAGTAAAGTGAAAGCCTGTCTCCTCTTTTATTTCACGCGCGGCCGCCTGTCCCGCATTCTCTCCGGGGTCTATGAGCCCCGCCGGCAGCGTATAGATTTCTTCATCCACAGGAAAGCGATATTCATGGACAAGCGCGAGCCTCGGATGTTCCTCTCTTGTCACAGCGTAAATGCATATTCCTTCACTGACGAGTTCATGTGTTTTGATCTTGAGTTTATCTTCCGAATTGCGCGAGCAGTAATAATAGTCTCTGTCCGCACCGACCCTGTCCGTGAACTTGAGGTGGTACATGTTGAGGAACTTGTTGTCGGTCTGCTTTTCAACACTTTCTATGTGTCCCATTTCATTGGCTCCCGTGTGATTATTTCTTCATGATCTTATGAATAATGTATCTGAGAACAAGGATGCCGCTTGATGCGAGCGCGAAAACAAATCCGACGACACCCAGCAATGGCATTCCGTATATCTGCGGCTTCATATCTGTCGTACACACGATGCTCGACCCGATAAGGAGTGCTGCTATGCAAAGTCCTATGACAAGATTTCTTACAGAGGCATATATAAGTTCAGAGAGTCCCTGTGACGAATGGAGAGTCATGTTCATCTGCCCATGCCCTGCAAGATACTCTCTCATTATGTCTGTCGTGAGTGATGGTATCTCAATGCTTTTGTGCAGTGAACGATATATGTGTCTGCCATCCCTCCTTATTTCGGCTTTCAAGTCATAATCTTCCATGGCGTTCTCTGTGATCCTGGAGCTTGCGATCTCCGCCATATTGATATCAGGACTTATCACCGCCAGGACGCCCTGTACATGAGTCAGCCCGCGGCAAAGCATTGTCATTCCGTGTGGAAGTGAGATTTTATTTTCCTTCATGATGTCCATGAGAGCCTGCATGGAATCAGGCACATTTATGCTTCCCATGGAAGCAGAGCCGTATTCCTGAAGAAATCCCTTCAGATCGACATATAGTTTTTTCCTGTCAGGTTTTCCCTTGAAATCTCCAAGATCAAGAACAGCATTTTCCACTTCATCAATATCGTGAAGAGCAATGCCTTTGACTCCCCTGACCATGATTTTCCTGTCGCGGTCAGTCAGTCTTCCCATCATTCCCATGTCAATCCAGACAATTTTGCCATCTGCGATCTTTACGTTCCCGGGATGAGGATCGGCATGAAAAAAGCCATCTTCCATCACCTGCTTGATAAAGCTGTTTACGAATTTCTGTCCGATCTCATCGAGGTCATAGCCACCCGCCCTGAGCGCAGCGACATCATTGATCGCACAGCCTTTTATGTATTCCATCACCAGAATATGATTTGTGGAAAAACGCCTGTACAGCTTTGGGCATCGGACATATTTGATATCTTTATTGTTCCGCGCGAATTCATCCATGTTGGATTCTTCTTTGCGGAAATCCATCTCTTCCTGAGCGACAGACCACATCTCGTCGAGGACCATATCAAGGTCGACCAGGTTCTTCAGATCTCCCACAGGAGGAAGGAACCTGACTGCTTTGTGAAAAAGAACGATATCTCTCGACATCGTTTCATATATACCTTTTCTCTGGACCTTTATTATGACATCAGGATCTCCGCCATCTCCGGAAGCAAGTGAGCAGGCGTCATCAGCATCACCTGTGCTCCCGCTGCAGACCGCGGCTCTGAGTTTTGCCCTGTGCACCTGCGCTATGGATGCCGATCCCAGAGGCGTCTCATCAATCGATGTGAAATATTCCTTCCAGGAGCATCCAAGAGAATCATTCAGCACTTCCTCAACGTCAGAAAATGACATGGGCGTCACGTCGGATGTGAGCTTCATCAGCTCATCGCAGTATCTCTTTGGAAGAATATCGGAATGCAGGGACATAATCTGCCCCAGCTTTATATATGTCGGTCCGAGTTCCTCGAGAATGATGCGAAGTTTCTCCGGCGAGACGCCTCTTGTTATTTTGTTGCGCGAAAGTACCTCGCGGATCTCTTTCAGCCTTGTGCTGTTGTCCTGATCCGTTTTACTTTTCATTCCCAAGCTGTTCCTTAAGTTCCTTCAACTGCTCCGGTGAGAGTTTTGACACAAAGTCTGCGATATCGATATCCTTATCGTCCTTATTGTCCTTCTCTTCATTCTCTTTCTTTTTCTCGTCCATGGTATGCTTGAGTTCTTTGTTGAGAGCCTTGCCCTGCTCAACAGTTATCTCGCCCTTCTCAACCATGTCCTCAATAAATTTCTGTGATTTCTCTGCCGTAAGTGCCATAGCGCCTATCCCCGCCAGCATTACCTTCTTGAGTCCCTCTGATAAATTGTCCATATCCATAGCCTCTCCTTTCATGTCTGATGACATGTAATGATTTATTTGCTGTAAAGCCGTAAAACAAACGACTCGTTGTGAACTATGCAGATTACAGCAGTGCCGCGATCCTGGGAAGAAAAATCATGCAGCCGATTATTCCGGCGAAGATTGCCGAAACAAGTACCGCACCTGCTGCCGCGTCCTTGGCCTTCTTCGCGAGGGGCTTTTTCTCCTCCGTGACAAGATCCACTGTCGCTTCCACTGCGGTATTCACCAGCTCAAGACTTATTACAAGTCCGAAAAGGATAAGACACACGAACCACTCTGTCATCGAAATATTGAATGCCAGACCGAATATCACGACAAGCACTGTTGCCGCAAGATGGATCTTTATATTGCGCTCATCACGTATTGTCCGCCCGATGCCCTGGAACGCGTATCCAAAACTTTTGTACAGAGGATCTTTTTTCATATCCGCTATCACCTCTAGCTGTTACATTCACTTACATTATAACTGAAAACACCTGTCATGTAACCAAAAGAAAAGCCGCCCCGCAAAGGGTGGCTTTTTCATGGTAAACAGGGCTTATTATATTTTTTCTCCGTTCTTGATAACGGCGCGTACGCTGAGGTCGTTCTTATCAAGAATGACGGCATTGCCCTTCTTGCCTGTCTCGATGGAGCCGTAACGGGCATCCTCTCCGATAGCTTTTGCGGGATTGATCGTAGCGCAGGCAACAGCCGTTTCAAGCGGAATGTCCATTGTTTTGACTGCATTCACCATGCAGCCCATAAGGTTTGATACTGAGCCCGCGATATTTCCTCCGTCGACAAGAGTGCAATATTTGCCCTTCTTATTGACCTGTTGTCCGCCCAGATCATATTGTCCGTCCGGCATGCCCGTGCAGCGGAGACTGTCACTTATGAGGACCATCCTGTCTGCCCCTATCATATTGAACGCCGCCCGTACCGCTGAAGGCTGCACATGAATGCCATCACATATTATCTCAGCAGTGACTCCTTTGCTGTCCTGTACGGCGCCCACAATACCCGGCGCTCTGTGGCTCATCTCAGTCATCGCGTTATAAAGATGAACAGCATGGCAGGCACCTGCCGCAAAAGCGTGCATTGCCGTATCATAATCAGCATTGGAATGTGCAATGGAAATATGGACTTTTTCCTTCATTGCCTTTATATAACCCTCAAATCCCGGATTATCCTCAGGTGCAAGTCCTATGAACTTTACAAGTCCGCGTGAACTATCGACAAACTCGTTTGCTGTATCGACGTTGCACGGCAGAATGTAATCCGCATTCTGCGCACCCTTCTTGACCTTGGAAATGAAGGGTCCTTCCATGTTGAGTCCTATGAGATCAGCCGTCGTGTTCACTTTGTTCTCAGATTGTTTATCAGCAAAATCAGCCGCCATCGCCAGCACTTCATCAAGCTTTTTCACAGGAAGTGTGAGAGTGGCAGGACATATTGCGGTCACACCACATGAAGCTTCATACTCTGCGATCTTTTCAAATGCTTCCGGTTTCGCATCGCAAATATCAAGTCCGAGCGCACCATGAAAATGGATATCAACAAGTCCGGGTATCACATAGCAACCGGCAGCATCAATGATCTCACCGGTAGCGGCCTCATCAGTGAAGACTCCATCACTTATATTTACGTCCGAGTCGTGGAACTTCCCGTCTTTCCCAAATACCTGTCCGTTTACTATACGCATATATGACCTCCATGACCAGGAACCTGCTCCCTGGTCCATATCAAAACAAAATGCCCCCGGAATCAATATTCCAAGGGCATCAGTCAACTCATCTTCAGATATTGCATTCTGACAGTGCATCCTCATCTGCCACAAGGATCGCGTTCTTATGGAACTGAAGGATCGACGCAGGAATGAGAGGCGTGACTTCTCCAAAGAAAGCCTTCTTCACTATCTCAGCCTTGTCTTTGCCGCTCGCTATAAGAACGACACATTTTGCTGCCATGATAGTTCCGATACCCATTGTGAGCGCCTCTCTCGGCACATCATCAACAGATGCGAACAGTCTTGAGTTTGCTTTGATCGTAGTCTCTGTGAGCTTTACCACATGCGTTCCCTTGGGGAATGTCTCACATGGTTCGTTAAAACCGATATGTCCATCATGTCCAATTCCGAGAAGCTGGATATCGACTCCGTTCATTGAAGACACTACTGAATCATAGCGTTCGCATTCCGCGTCTGAATCAGTTGCCATGCCGTCAGGAACATTGGTCTTTGTCTTGTCTATGTTGACGTGATCGAAAAGATTCGTGTTCATGAAATAACGATAGCTCTGGTCGTTGTCGCCTGAGATCCCACGATATTCGTCAAGGTTCACAGTGCTCACTTTGCTGAAGTCTATTGTTCCTTCGCTGCAGCGTCTTACAAGCTCTTTGTAGGTACCTATCGGCGAGGAACCTGTTGCAAGTCCGAGAACGCTGTGCGGTTTAAGGATAAGCTGTGCCGAAATAATGTCCGCAGTCTTGCGGCTCAACTCTTCATAATTTTTTGTTTTATATATTGTGATCATGGTCACCTCCTTGTGATCTGAAAACAGCGGATGTGCATCCGTGCTTTACGTGCTTTTTCTATTATACGGTGAAAAGATCCTGACAGCCAGTCCTTTCAATAAACTGTCCATCTTATGCCGCTTTTTGTCTATTTTCTGATCGTATTGCGGTACTCATTTGCTGACTGGCCCGTCTGCTTTCTGAAGACCCTCGAAAAGTGTGCCATGTCTGTAAAGCCTACTTTCTCCGCAACATCCACGATATGGAGCGACGGATCGCTCATGAGTTCTCTTGCTTTGTCAACGCGTATCCCGTTCATCAGATCTGAAAAGCTCTTGCCGGTATGGCGATTTAGAAGTTTTGACAGGTGCCAGTGGCTTACATAAACATGATCTGCCACATCGCTGAGCTGGATCTTCTCTGTGTAATGCTCTTTCATATACTCCAGCGCACTGTCAACAATGAAATTTCCTGCGGCGCTGTTGTCATCCCCTTCATTTCTCCCGAGGTTGGCTGTCATGACCGCAAGTGCTTCATTGAGCTCATCCATTTTGGACGGCTTCAGCAAATATCTCGTGACTCCAAGCGTAAGTGCCTGTCTCGCGTAATTGAAATCCGGATAGCCTGTTAGAATAGTGATCTCGAGATCAGGATGCTCTGACTTAAGCCCCGCTATCATGGTCAGTCCGTCCATGTTCGGCATCTTTATGTCTGAGAAAAGTATGTCCGGTTTCTCGCGCGCAACGACCTTAAGTCCCTCCTGCCCTGATGAAGCTGTGGCCACGACCCCGCAGTCGTAATCAGCCCATCTTACGGCATTGCTAAGGCCCTTAACTATCATCGGCTCATCATCTACAATCACTACTTTATACATGTCGTCTCCGTCATCCCTTGATCGCGCCTGCTGTCATGCCCTTGATGATATATTTCTGCAGGAATATATACACTATTATAACCGGAATGATGACCAAAGTAACTGCTGCCGCCATAAGTCCGTAATTTGTTCCTTCCTGACTTGTGAGTTCATTGAGGAGTCTTGTAATAGCACGCATCTCAGGTCTCCTTAAGAAGAACATCTGCGTGAACAGGTCATTGTAACTCCACAGGAATGAGAATATCGCTACTGTGACAAGGCTGGGTTTTGCAAGCGGTACAATAATCTTGAAGAATATCTGAGGTATGGAGCAGCCTTCGAGATGTGCCGCCTCTTCGAGATCCAGAGGAAGCGACTGTATATAGCTTCTAAGTACTATTATGGCAAAACATATGTTGCCGGCGATCTGCGGGAGTATAACTGACAGCATCGTGAGCAGCCAGTTATCTGTATTGGTTATATGCCAGGAAGCCTCCATCGTATAGACAGGGATTATCGTGGCAAATACAGGGAACATCATCGCTGCGATTATCAGATTACCAATAAGCGCCTTGCCCTTGAAACTGAAACGCACAAGAGCAAATGCTGCGAGTCCTGCCACCAGCATTACACCTATAGTTACACAACCAGATATGAAAATACTGTTTCCATATGCCTGAAAAATATTCAGGTTGCCAAATGCCTTTTTATAATTCGCCAGTGTAAACAGTTCGCCTATCGGCAGTGCGAATGAATTTGAAAGGATCTTGTCCTTGGCCTTGAATGAGTTTTCCACCACCCAGAATATAGGATATATCGTCGTCAGCGCCCATATGCTGAGGATAATATAAACAATGCCTGTTCCTGCATTGTAATGATGGCTCTTCACGGGAGCGATGTCATTTGTTCTGTTATCCTTCATTTCAGATATCCTCCCTTTCTTTGAACACCCTCTTGGTGATCTGAGCCAGAATTACACCCAGAACAACTATAAGAACTGCGAGCGTTGAACCATAATCGACATTCTTGGCTTCCATTGTCTGATAGTACATATACGTGCCTGTCAGGAATGTTTCATCGAGCGGCATTCCCTTGGGGAACATCGTCCATGGAAGATCGAATACCTTCAGTGCTCCTGTGACACCAAGCGTAATACATGTGACCATTACGTTATGGATCATCGGAACTGAAATATACCGTATCCTCTGAAGTGCGGTCGCACCATCTATCTTGGCGGACTCATATAGTTCATCTGGAACGTTGTTGAGACCTGTCTCGATTATTACGAAGTAGAAACCCACGTACTGCCACACTACAGGAATCATCATAGTCGCCAATGCGTGCGATTCATCCTTCCAGTCTGTCAGAAAAGTTTTGCCGAATATCTCAAGCAGCTGATTGAGCATTCCCTTGTCATACAGGAAAACAAGATTAAACAGAAGGCCAAGTGCTGTGGCGGAAATAACTATCGGAAAGAAGTAGACTGTGCGGAAGAACTGAACTCCTTTGTGGATGTTGTCTACCATGAGAGCAAGAAGCAGGGCGATCCCCACCTGTCCCACGAGAGTTGCAATGATCATGATCCCCGTATTCTTGAGTGAAGTCCAGACAACCTCATCATGGATCAGCTCGACGTAATTGCTGTACCAGGGATCATTCCAGTTGTTGCTGCCGGCCCCAAGTGTTCTTATTGACTGAAAACTATCGACTATATTTACGAAGAAAGGATAGTAAAGGTATACGGTCATGAATAGTAATGCCGGTATAAGGAAAATAACTGCGTACTTCCTTTTGCGATATATGTTTGACATATTGACTCCCCTTAAAAAATTCCGGCGGTCCCTTTCGGATACCGCCGGAGTTCTTTATCAACGTGTGCGCTTACTGTGCTGCATTGTAAGTATCTATGCCTTCCTGTACTGCTTCCGCAATATCAGTCTTGCCTGTAACGATCTTAGGCATTCCGTCGAAAGTTGAAACTCTGCAATCTCCGTTGAACAGATCCTGTACGGCGCCCGTGAGGGAAGTAACTCCGCTCATCATGCTCATGGCCTTTACCTGCAGTGAATTGAACTGAGATTCATCTACCTTCGGAGAATCCTTGAGTGCTGTTGCCGTATGCTGTGCGAACTTTGCGACCATTTCATCTGATGTCATATACTCTACAAAGCTTACTGCAGCTGCCTGTTTTGCAGGATCGTCCCATGCCTTCTTTGTGATGTAGTAGCCCATTGACAGACCGCCTACAAGATCAGTGGTCTTGCGGTTTCCCTTTCCGGGGAAATATGTCACATCAAAGTTGTCGAGTTTTGCCGTATCAAGTGTTGAAGCATCCTCCGGATCTGACTGGCAGTTTGAAACAATTCCGCCGACCTTCCATGAGCCGTCGAGAAGGAATGCTGCCTTGCCATCCGTGAATGATGCAAATGTCTCATCATCTGTAGCTGAAAGAGTGTTCTCCGGGAAATATCCTTTCTCATAGAGATCCTTTATATCAGCAAGACCATTGCACCACTGTGTGCCTGTCTCGTCATCAGCTGATGCCGGGATATTCAGGTGATTCTCAGGAGTCTGCTGATTGAAGATGCAATACTCCCACCAATAATGAGGAATGTTACCAAGTGCTGCTGCGATAGGTGTGTAGCCTGCATCCTTGATCTTCTGGCAATCATCCAGGAACTCGTCCCATGTCGTGTCAGCTGTCGGCATTTCTACTCCTGCTGCATCGAGGACTTCTGTGTTTACGAACATTGCTTCCCAATATCCGTTTACAGGTACTGCATATTTGACGTTATCTGCAGGTGATGCCGAGATAAGATCGTCATTCATGTTATCTGCATATTCAGGATATGTTTTTCTGATATCATCAATCGAAACAACTTTTCCTGCGCTCACAAAATCGTTTGCATCAGCTCCGTTGAAGAAGAACAGAACATCTGACTCGGAACCTGTTTCAAAGTCCGTGACGATCCTGGTCTTCAGTGTTTCATCTGAAGTGGCAGACATGTCGCTGACTGTATTTCCTGTCTCAGTTTCCCATGCAGCAACGGCATCTTTGTAGTTCTGAGCGTTTCCGTCCTCACCTGCAAATGTTGTTGTCACTGTGATCTCTACAGGTTCTGCTGCCTCAGCTGCCTCTGATGTAGCTGCTGCTGTTGTCTCCTGTGTTGTTGTCTCTGCTGCCGCTGTAGAATCCGCTGCCGCCGCTGTTGCCGCACTGCCTGTAGCCTCCGTGCTTCCGCACCCTACAAGTAAACAGGCGGTAGCTGTTGCAAGTACCAATGCTGCTAATCTCTTTTTCATAAAGCCTCTCCGTTTCTGCGCCTTGCGCGCTCTTTCTTTGTTGTAAGTACATTTTATCCAAGCTGCGGAATGGCTTACAGTGTTGCGATTGGTAATTATTGTCTGAAATTGTTCACAAGCATCACTTGTTTTGGCAATTTTTAACAGCTCTCTTCTATGCTGCGTTTTATTCTTATGGTACTTACTGTATTACCGTCTTTGCTGCTCTCTATCGTGAGTCCGCTTCCTTCTCCGTACATTATATGAAGTCTTCTATTAACGTTATGGATTCCTATGCTGAGAGACCCCTGGATCTCGTTCTGTTCATCTTCATCAGAAAGAAGTATCCTTATGCGTTTTTCATCTTCCTCAGACAGAGCTCCGTGATTCGTGATCCTGATCTCGAGGCATGATGTGTTTTCACGTGGCTCTTCCCCGTCCTTCTGCGTAACACAAAGGCTCACTGTCCGCCTGCCGTCTTCATCAATGGCATGCTCGACAGCGTTCTCTACGATCGGTTGAATGATGAGGCGCGGCACAGGGCATTTCATTGCGTCCTGTTGAACATCTTCAGACCACATGAATTTCTCTCCGTATCTACATTTACATATGTATATATATGCATCTACATATGATAGTTCTCTGGAGAGCGGTATCTCCTGTTTCTTCTCCCTGTTAAGTGTTGCCTCCATCATGGTCGAAAGCGCCTCGATCATGTGGCTCGCCTTTTCATCGCCGTCCATCCTCACCTGCCAGTTGATGATCTCCAGCGTGTTATTCAGAAAATGCGGGTTTATCTGCGATTGGAGCGCATGGATGTTGGCATCGCGCAGTGCTATCTCCTCAACAAATATCCTGTTGAACTGCTCGTTGAGCTGATGCGACATCTGATTGAAATTCTTTGTCAGGTCACTGATCTCTCCACCGCTTTTATTCTCGGGCACTACTATTTTGTAATTTCCTCCGGCAATCTGTTCTGCCGCCGCACTGAGTTCTGCAATCGGTCTGCTGATCTTGCTGTTGAAGAAATAGATAATGACTATAAGAAATGGAACCATGAATACGATATTCAACACGAAAATATAGACTGTGGCCCTCTGCTCGAAGCGGGTCGCTTTCCCATTGTAAGTAACTGCATAAACAAGCCTGTTACCTTCGACAGTTCCAGGCATTACTACCATATCTCTGCCATCTCTGGAAGTGAGATAAACACCCCCGTCGCCCCGACGGGGAGTCTCGTCATGTGAAGCGCCGTTATCTGCCGTGAGCTCTCTGTCATTGCAAAACACCTGATATGATTCAAATTCCCATACACTTGACAGGCTTTCAAATATCTGGTCTACGTTCAGCTGTATCATGATCACGGCGTAAGGCTTTATCTTGCGGTTCATGATATTTCTGACAAGGTATACATTTCCATTTACATTGACAAATCCCGTTCCCGTGTCTAGACCATCCGCCTCAGCAAGGAGCTCCGGCATCACGTCAGTTTTAAAGTTCGCCGGCAGTGGCTCCATCCCTGTTGAATACACAGTATCTGGCTCTTCTGTAAAACACAGAGCTGTAAGTTTGAAGCTGTTGTTGAACTTATACTGTTCTTCGAGAAATACTATGACATCTGAATACAGCTTTGACTTATCGCCATCGATCAGATATTGATTCCACGCCTCGCGTATAGCGGTGTGATAGGAAGAGTCCTTAGAAGCACGGATGCAGTCCTCAAATCTCAGGTTGCAGATCTCGGAAGCTTTCTCCATGGATGTCTGAATGGTCCTGTCGGTCTGTCTGCCGATCCTCGACACGACCTGGAACAGCAAAACAAATGTCGTCACTATAAGTGGGATGAACCATCCCAGCATGAGGTACAGGAGGATCCTTGTCTGGAGCCTGCTGCCTCCTTTATGGACCACTTTTGCGGTACCTTTATTTTTAAACGACATAATGCCCGCCTCCCATTGAACTCAGTATTTCTGTTCATATACATTGCCGGGCGGCGGGCATTACTGTTTTACAGATTCAGGAATTTCTTATATATTTCAGCTACTCTTTCGGCATCATCCGCATTCTTCATCTCACAGAAAACTCTGAGAAGCGGCTCTGTTCCCGAGAACCTTGCACTGACCCATCCGCCATCCTTAAAGTATACCTTACAACCATCCATATATGAAACGTGATCTGTTTCGAACGGCATATCCGGGACCTTTTTATCTTCCATGAGGAGTTTGATATATTCAGGCTTCATGGATGCTCTGAACTTATAATTAGTCTCAAGGAAGCTGGTAGCACCGACTTCCTTTCTGATGTCATCATATATCTCAGAGATCTTTCTGCCTGTGACTGCCAGCATCTCGACAAGAAGCGCCGCTGCATACACACCGTCTTTCCCGTGTATATGACCGCGGATCGAAAGACCTCCTGATGATTCTCCGCCTATAAGGGCATCCGTCTCTGTCATCTTTGATGATATCCATTTGAACCCGACCGGTACTTCGTAGCATTTCTCGCTAAAACTTTCAGCAAGTCTGTCCAGGACATGTGTCGTGCAGAGGTTTCTTACGACCGCTCCCTTCTTTCCCTTGTACTTCTCAAGATAATAGTAAAGCAATACCATTATGTCATTCGGTGTGAGGTATCTGCCCTTGTCATCAACAACTCCGATTCTGTCCGCATCTCCGTCGGTAGCTATTCCTATATCACAGCGCTTATCGAGAACATATTCTTTGAGAGCGTCCATTGCCGGCTCATTCGGTGCTGGAAGGTGCCCTCCGAACAGCGTATCGTGAGCTCCATGTATAGTCTCCACTTCACATCTTGCAGTGATAAGGATTGTTTTTATCGATGTCTCTGAAACTCCGAACATAGGGTCAAGTGCAACATTCAGACCTGCTGCCTTTATCGCATCCATATTTATCTCGGAAATGATGCTGTCCAGATATTCGTTTATCGGGAATATTTCCTCGATAAGGCCTTGCTTTATACCCTCGTCATAATCCATGGCATCGACTTTCGGGGTGTCAAACTCATCCTTCCTCAGAAGTACCAGTTTGCTCTCTACGGCCGCTATGTATTTCTCAATGTCAGCAGTGGTAGTCTCGTCGGCATCGCGTCCGCCGTATGTAAAGACCTTTACGCCATTGTATGTCGCCGGGTTATGTGACGCTGTCACCATCATTCCGTAATGCAAACCATGCTTCATCACATAAAACATTGTGAGCGGCGTGGGTGCTGATTTGTTGATAAGGCTTGCCTTTATTCCGCATGCCGCAAAAACTTCTCCCATCCATCTCATTGCTTCCTTGGAAAGAAATCTACGGTCATATCCGATAACGATGCCGTCACCCGCAACTCCTTCAGTCTTCATTTTGTCGGCCATCGCCATCGAAAGGATCTGAATATTCTCCTTTGTGAAACCATCCCCAATGGCGGCTCTCCAGCCGCCTGTTCCGAATTTTATCATCCTTAAGTACCCTCCGTGTTTGAGCTGAAACTTAGATTTCAACGCTTACTTCAAATTTGTCTCCGGCATTGCCAAGCGGTATCTTTGCCATTTCAACGCCGTTCACCATGATCTTCTTTACACCGCTCCCATCACCGCTCCTGTTGTCCACTGTTATCCCGTAAACAGCACCGCGGAATGTGCGCTGAACATGGTATTTCTTCCATTCCTTCGGCACACAGGGATCTACGATCAGTTCATCATAACCAGGCCTTATCCCCAGTATGTAGTGCGTCACTGCATAATAACTCCAGCCGCCGCTTCCGGTCATGAACGGATGATGTGCTCTTCCGTATGTAGTGTGATCCTTCCCTGAAATAAACTGGCAGTATGAATACGGCTCCGCATATCTTGTCTCTATCATATCATTCTGATAATAAGGGCAGAGCGAATGATAATATTCCATTGCCCTGTCGCCATTGCCAAGCGTACACTCTGCAGCCCATACCCATGGATTCGGATGGGAGAAAACAGACCCGTTCTCCTTGAGCCCCGGATATACCCTTGTAACAAAACCTATGTCGTCATCGGGCTTTGTATAAGCTGGTGCGTTGAGCATTATGCCATAAGGCGTAGCGAGATTCTCATACACTGATTCAAGAGCTCTCTCGCTCTTTTCTTTCGTGGCAGCTCCCGAGAGCACAGCCCACGCATTAGATTCAAGATGAATGCGGCCTTCCTTGTTTTGCCTGGTTCCGATCGGTCTGCCCGTCTTTGTTATACCTCTTATGAACCAGTCGCCATCCCACAGTTTACTGTCGGTGAGTTCACGGATCTGTGCGGCATACTCATTATAATCCACTGCCTTTTTGATTATGAGTTCATGCTCAGATCCTGCCGGCGGGTTCTCTTCTGCTCCGAAGCAGTTTGCTGCCAGTTCCTCAAAACTCATGATCGCAGCATAGAGCAGGAATGTTACAAGTGTGCTCTCGCCGCCACCGAGGTTCAGGCAGTCATTCCAGTCAGCCCGAAGGCCCAGGCATACACCGTGATCTCCGACATCCTTTATCGAGAAATCGATGATCTTCATTATGTGTCCGATCACTGTGCCGCTGCCGCCGTCCGCATAGCCGAATTCCTCATTAAGAAAAGCGTAGTCCCCGGTCTCTTTTACATATTCCGCGATTGAAGGCACGAGCCACAGTGCGTCATCGGCGCAGGCGTCTTTTATCCCATGCACCTTTGTTGCATCATCTGGTTCTGGTATTACAGTCGGTGATTTGAACGGTTTCTTCTTCGGCGTTCCGGGGTCTTCCGGCGCGAACCACTTTGGCTCAAACAGATGGATACCATAGCCCTGCGTTGTCAGTGCCTGCAGCAGTTCTACTATTCTTCTTCTGCATGTCACAGGGTCTGTATCTATGACAGTCATTGCATCCTGAGCTGTGTCACGGTAGCCGAGTCCTGTTCTTCCGCCGACCTCAATAAATGAGGCAAAACGTGAGAACATTACGTTTATCTCAGCCTGGTACAGTGTCCATGTGTTGATCATGGTATCCACGCCCGGGTCCTGCGATTTCACAATGAAGTTATCTTGTTTTGCCTTCCAGTACGCGCGCAGTTCTTCATATGCCGCATCGAGTTTTGCCGGATCTTTATATTTGTTCCTGATGGCATCAGCTTCCGCGAGCTTTCCTTCTCCGAGGAAATATATAAGACGAACGCTCTCGCCCGGCTCCAGCGTGATCTCTTTCATAAGAGAAGCGCAATGATTCCCGCCAAGTTCCGTGCTGCCGCTGCACTTTCCGTTTATCACCGCTTCAGGATCGCTCTCTGTATGATATGTCCCGATGAATTTGTCGCGGACACAGTCGTGCCCGTCCGGCTCAAAGTCAGATGTGAAGTATTGGAACCCTTCCTCCTCGTAGAAAAGATCGTAGAGGATAGCTCCGTCTTTATAATCAGAGCCCGCACAGTAAAGGCTCATCTGAAAGTTCTGATTGTCTATCGGCACGAGGTGGAACGAGAATTCCGCATAGCTGAAGACCGAAAGTTTTCTGGTTGCGGAATCATTGTTTGTTATGTTCACATCCCAGATGAGCGCGTCGTCCCCGATCGGCACGCAGAGCTTTTCACTCGCATGAATATTGCTGTAATCACACTCATAGACTGAATATGAAAGACCGTGGCGCGCAGAATATTGTGCCTTGTCTAACGGCTTCCCTACAGGCTGCCATGAGATGCTCCAGAAATCGCCTGACTCATCATCGCGGATATAAACATAGTCGCCCGGGCGATCCATCGGAACACCGTTGGGGCGGAATCTTGTTATGCGATGATACTCAGGCGACTTGTAAAACAAATAACCTCCGGCTGTGTGGTTTACGACTGCGCACATGTTTTCCACGCCGAGGTAGTTTGTCCATGAGGTCGGAAGATCTACTCTGTCAATAACATATTCATCATGTTCAGTATCAAAATGTCCGTATTTCATTTCACGGCAGCCTCCGCACTGCATACATCTATAATAAAAAACCGGGCGACAAAATGACATCACCCGGTTTGGCAATTTTTGCTTTATTTTGGCTGTTTGTCTTTTACCTCAGGACCTCTGACATACGGCTCAGCAAGTCCTCAGTTGTGTCCAGCAGGATTTGTTCATCCTTATCTATCAGTCCTGACGGATGGTAGCTGTACTCAAACTGCAGGTTCGTGGCAATGAATCTGAGGTCAGGCCTGAAACTGTTCAGGAATACCGGGATGTTCTGTGGCTTTATATGCGCGTTCGGAAGCATCGTAAGCTTTATCATACCGGCAAAGCCATTTATGACAGTGATCTCCATCTTCTTCGCCGTCGAACGGATCATTGCTATCTTTATGAGGTTTTCCGCCGGGGCCGGGATCTTTCCAAAGCGGTCCTTCAGTTCATCTCTCATATCATTGCAGTCTTCAACTGAATCTATTGCCGCTATCTTGCGGTAAATGTCGATCTTCTGCTCCTCGTTCACGATATATTCAGGTGGCAGGAAAGCGTCAACAGCCAGCTTCACCTCTGTCTGGATCTCTTCTGCATCGTCATCATCAGGACCATTATATGTATTGTATGCCGCCTCTGTAGCATCCGCTGCAGGTGTTGTCGCGGCGGCAATTCCCCGGTCGGCCTTGCGTTTTGCCTTGCGGACCGCATCATTGAGCATCCTGCAATAAAGATTGTAACCTACAGCCGCCATGTGCCCATGCTGCACGCGTCCCAGTACTGATCCGGCGCCCCTTATCTCAAGGTCTCGCATTGCTATCCTGTAGCCACTCCCGAGTTCAGTAAACTCGCGGATCGCAGCGAGGCGCTTCTCCGCCTCCTCAGGGAGCATTTTATCCTTGCGGTACATCAGAAATGCATATGCTGTCCGGCTGGAGCGTCCTACTCTCCCGCGCAGCTGATAGAGCTGTGCAAGTCCCATCCTCTCAGCGTCATGTATTATGATCGTGTTCACATTCGTGATGTCAAGGCCTGTCTCTATTATCGTCGTCGAGACAAGAACATCTATCTTCTTGCTGATGAAATCATACATGATGCCCTCGAGCTCATGTTCCTGCATCTGCCCGTGTGCATATGATATACGTGCCTCCGGCACAAGAGCGCGCAGCCTGTCAGTCACCATGTCTATATCATTCACGCGATTGTAGACATAATAGACCTGTCCGCCCCTTGAAAGCTCACGGACAATGGCCTCTCTCACCATTTCATCATTGTATTCCATGACGTATGTCTGTATAGGATGTCTGTCTCCCGGTGCCTCCTCCAGGATACTCATGTCCCTTATCCCTACGAGGCTCATATGGAGCGTTCTCGGTATGGGCGTCGCCGTCAGCGTCAGGACGTCAACATTTTCTCTTGCCTTCTTGATCTTCTCCTTTGCCGCCACTCCGAAACGCTGTTCCTCATCTATGACGAGCAGCCCAAGATCCTTGAATTTCACATCTTTGCTGAGAAGTCTGTGTGTCCCGATGACAATGTCAGTCATACCGCTCGTAATATTCTTGAGTGTCTTATTCTGCTCCGCTGTTGTCCTGAACCTCGACAGCACTTCTATCTTGACCGGGAAGCTGTGCATGCGCTCCGTAAACGTATTGAAATGCTGTTGGGCAAGAATGGTCGTAGGCACGAGCACAGCGACCTGGAAGCCGTCCTGTACCGCCTTGAAAGCAGCCCTGATGGCGACTTCAGTTTTGCCGTACCCGACATCGCCGCAGATCAGGCGATCCATGATCTTCGTCGACTCCATGTCCTTCTTGGTGTCCTCGATCGCGGTCAGCTGGTCTTCTGTCTCCTCATACGGGAACATTTCCTCAAATTCCTTCTGCCACTCAGTATCGGCAGAAAACTCGTGTCCACTGTTCTGCCTTCTCTTCGCATATAGTTCAACAAGGTCATCCGCCACAAGTGTTATGGCCTTCTCGACCTTCTTTCTTGTGTTTGACCACTCAGGCGACCCGAGACGGTTAAGTTTAGGCCTGGCATCAGAATTTCCGCCGGCATATTTCTGGAGCACATCAAGGTCATTGGGCAAAACATATAAAATATCCCCGCCGCCGTATTCTATCTTGATATAGTCCTTCGTGATGTGATCGACATCGATCTTCTCAATGCCTTTGTAGACACCGATACCGTGATCTATATGCACAACGAAATCACCGGGCTTAAGATCAGTGTAATCCGTGATCCTGCCGGCGCCTTTATATCGATGAGTTTTCTTTTTGCGCTGTTTCTCCTCACCGAATATATCTGTTTCAGCAATGACTGCAAACTTCAGATCACTGTATTCAAAGCCGTGTGTCACATGACCATAGCCTGTTTCGATCTCGCGTGGCCTGAGTTCCCTGCCGGGATTCTCACTGTAAAATGCCGCGACCTCATTGTCTGTCAGATCCTGAGCCAGACGTTTTGCCCTCGTGCGCGATCCGGTGAGAATAACAACTCTCCAGTCCTCTTTCCTGCGTTTTTCAAGGTCATTTCTCAGCGCGTCAAAACTTCCGTTGTAGCTCTGGGTGTTCCTTGATCTAAGATGTATGGAACCCTTCCCGCTCCTGTCCGGGAAGAACACACTGTCCGTTGAGAGCGCGCAAAGACCCGCTCTTCTGTAGTCGAGCATATCAGCTGCAACTCTGTCAAAAGATGTAAGAAGATTCATCTGTCCGGGCAGGATATAGCCTTTTTCAACACGCTGGCTCATGTTTTCACGGAATTCCATCTCAACCGCTTCACCATGCTGACGTACATGCTCAGGCTCGTCGATGAATACCAGTGTGTGTTCACGATCGAAAAGATCAAGAAAGTTCACTGTGTTCGGATAAAAAAAGTTAATAAAGCCCTCAAGGGAGCTGTAATCTTTCCACTGTTCAGCCTTCTCGATTGTTTCGTCAACAGACTTCTTAAGTCTTGCGCCTTCCTCAGTCTTCATGTCTGCGCGGAAAACGGCTACCTGTTTATCTTCTTCCTCTCTCATCCGGCGGAGCCCGTCATCCGCTCTCGATTCAGAAAGTATGATTTCCGTCGCCGGGTAGATCCTGACAAGCTCGAGCTGCTCCAGTGAGCGCTGGCTGAGCACGTCAAAGCTCCTTATCGACTCAATGTCATCTCCCCACAGTTCAACACGGATAGGGTTTTCTTCCGTCAGATCAAAAATATCAATGATGTCCCCACGGACCGCAAACTGCCCGGGGCTATCTATCTGTGCATTTCGTTCGTACCCCATCGCCACAAGTTTCTTCGTGATGGTATCAACATGTATTGACTCGTTCTTTGATAATGAGAGTACATTCTCCCTGAGCACCGCCAGTGGGACCTGCGGTGTCATGAGTGCTGAAAACGTGGTTACCACAGTGACTCCGCGGCCTTCTATCATCCTGCGCAGGCACTTTATTCTCTGTATCTCTATTTCGCGGCTTCTAAGGTCTGCCTGATAGAAGATAAGGTCCTTTGCCGGGAACAGAACTGAATTGCGATCGTAATAACAACAATCGCTGAAAATTTCGCGTGCCCTGAGCTCGCTGTGCGTCACAAAAAGCCTGGCACTATTATGTCCTCTGAGCTCATCATTTTCTGACAGCGCAAAAGCAAAATGCGTCTTCTGAGAATCCACACATCCATCCGCCAGAACAGCTCCCTTTTCCTCCGCAAGCAGCCGCGCTGCTTTTCTATATTCCTCTGACTCCGCAAGCGGAGCAAATATTGTGTTCATAAATACCTCATATCACTTCTGATCATTGCATTGAATCAGTCGTTCTGCGTCTTCTTTGTGTTAAATTTGTTCATCGCAGCGTCAGCGCCTTCATTCATGATCGTTACCACTGCAGCCGCCGCATTTTCCTCGGCTTCATCCATTATCTTCCTGTCTTCCCCCTTTGGATGTCCAAGGACATAATCAGCGAGATCATAATCAGGGTCAGGTTTGGCGCCTACGCCAACACGCACACGCTTGAATTCATCTGTACCTAGATTAAGGACAATATTCTTCAGACCGTTGTGTCCGCCACCGCTCCCCTTCTTCCTTATGCGGAGACTTCCCTCGGGGAGATCAATATCATCACTTATTACAATGAGATTCTCAGTCGGATCCTCTTTATAGTAATCTACGACCTCGCGCACGGCCACTCCGCTCAGGTTCATATATGTGAGTGGCTTCATGAGCAGGACTTTCTGTCCTTCTATTATTCCCTTTGTTATTACTGACTTTCCGAAGCGTATTCCTGTGTCAAGGCCATACTTCTCTCTCAGCACATCTATCACGTCAAAACCTATATTGTGCCGTGTTCCGTCGTATTCCCGTCCCGGGTTACCAAGTCCAGCTATTATGAACATATTACATCCTGCCTCCATCCATCACGCAGAAAAAAACGTGTACCTTGTGGTGCACGTTTTATGATACCACGATTTGCTCCGCAAATCGTTACACGTGTTCTTTACGTGTTCATCCTCATGTCCGGGCGGGTCTCTAATGCGCACATAACCCGCTGACTGCAAGCAGTCGCGGGTTATCCTGATTCATTCTCGTTTTGACGATACCACGAATTGCTCCGCTTCCTTCGGAAGCTTT
>Ga0172378_10001103_pt1 | contig 24596 bp, 22 predicted proteins | sample GrowelOW332metaG_FD_119755 | JGI IMG/M metagenome (GOLD analysis project Ga0172378, IMG submission 119755) | Groundwater microbial communities from an aquifer near a municipal landfill in Southern Ontario, Canada - Pumphouse #3_1 metaG | ecosystem: Environmental > Aquatic > Deep subsurface >... | reverse complement strand
GTCGGGCGAGAGGCTTCAAGAACATGAGGAACTTCATGAACATGATCTACTTCGTCTGTGGAGAATTGTCTCTCCCCCTGCAGCCAATCATGTAGAGCTACCCACTACAAACAGCGAAAGGCCGCGTCGGTCTCGGATAGAACGTCCCGGTCACGTAATATCGATCCACCCGGCTGACGAAACTTCCCCCGTTCCCATCGATCCTCCCCAGACCGGTGATCGCGACGTGTTCGCAATCCATCGCATAGACGAAAACATATGCCGGCTTTCTGGTGACCGGAGTACCGGTCCTGCGATTGGTATCGTCATCCACAGCGCCGAGCGCCAGATATGCGTCAAGATCCGGACTCGCCAGCAGGACCGCCCCCATGGCGATATGCAGTTCGACATGGGATCGAAGCCGAATCGTTCCACAAAGATACGTCCGCCCTCCCTCGAGCACGACGATCCCCCCACCCTGCCGGTGGGCACGGTCGATCGTTTCCTGGATCGGCACGGTATCGTATGTCCTTCCATCTCCCTTCGCTCCGAAGTCTTCCGGTCTGAATATCGCCACGGCTCCCTCCCGACAGATGCTGTCCCGCCTCAGTCACGATACATTAAAAAGCTGAACAATCGGTTTGTAAAGCCTTAGTTTTTCCTCCTGTCGGAGAACCTCACACAGAAAGAACGTAGCCCCGCGCATACGCCTGCGAACAACAAGGTGCTCGAAAAAAACTTCGCAGGGAACGCGACACCTGATACCGATCAGTCTTCGGGCGGAACGACGAACGGAAGACGGCCGACACGCCCCTCCTTGCGGAACTCAGACGGAGAAGTTCCGCAGAACTTGTTGAACACCCTGTTGAACTGGGAGAAACTGGTGAACCCGCACCGTTCGGTGATGTCCTTGATCTTCATGTCAGTATAGAGGAGCAGCTGCTGCGCATTGCGGATCCTCGTCATCTGGATATAATTGACCAACGTGAATCCTGTCACGCTCTTGAACTGATGCGACAGATAGTATGCGCTGATGTAGAATTTATCCGAAATCTGCTCGAGGGAGAACGGCTGGGAGTAGTTTGCGTGGATATAGCTCGTGATGGCATAGATCTTGTGGGAAATCGAGTCGTTTATTTGCTGCGGCCGGTAGACATTCGCCTTCCTATTCGTGGAAATGGTCCAGAGGAACTCCATGAATTTGCTGTGCATGATCACATCCATCTGGGGGCTGCGACGCTTGCCCAGCGTAAAAATCTCATTGAGCAACGCAAACAGGCGTCCCCTTACCTCCCCTGTGAACCGATAGATCGGAGTCTTGGCGTCAAAAATCGACAGAACGCTTGAAATGGAACGGTCGAGACCAGGAATGTGCTCGGGAATGGAAAAATTGATGATCAGCCGTTTGCGCGGTATTCCGACCGGATATTCTGTCTTATGCAGCAGTGCGGGACGGAGCAGAACGATATCGTATTTCTGCAGTGCGAAATAGTCCCCTTCGATGATATGGGATGCCTTATCGTCGAACAGAATGAAGACTTCATAGAACTGGTGGAAGTGCTGGAAGTCCATATTAATGCTGTACGAACGCTCGTCATAGTCAAAATAATAGAACAGCGGAGCGCCCTCGCGATTCACCGTAATCGAAAAGGCCTGTTCGTAGAGCAACGGTTCTTCGTATTCCATCACACCCTCCCAAGCGGCTTATCATTACTCAGATACTATATCGAAAAGCAAAATATGCAAATGTTTTTTTGATTGTCAGCAAAAACGAAGTGGCTTTTGCCAATATCCAAGGAGTATACTTTTTTCGTCGCCAGAGAGTTGCACGGGGGAGGGATGTCCATGAGCAGCAGAAAAGAACATGTCTCATATGGGATCGGATACGATGATTCGATTACCAGATGGTGGACCACGGCAGTACATCGCCGCCCGTTCGAATCGCCGCAAGCCACATTCGACGCACCGGTGAACATGGGCGAAGCCTATGTCCAGATCGTATATCCAGTGCGAAAAGCGTTCCTAGACCAATATGATCCTGATACGCGGAGGATGCCGAAAGGGCCATTCGATCACATATATTTTCCTTTCGAGAACAACCGTGTCGATTTCACCACGTTCATCCATACCCCCCCCACCATATCTGGGTCGATGCCATCACCTGGCTTGATGTCCCGGAAAGCGGAAGCTATACGTTCGATGTCCATACATGCGGAAGCGTCGCACTGTGGGTGAACGGTACCAGAACCCTGACATTCTCACCGTTCACCAGGAACATCGCCTCGAAGACGACGATCCAGTTGCCGTTGAACCGCGGAATGAACGAATTGGTCGTGCATGCCGACGAACTGGCCGAACGAGACGTCTTCTTCTATTTCGAATTCCGATACAAAGGCTCCATACCACTTCAGGGAGTGTTGCTCGTCGACAAGGGCGCACGAAGGATCTCCGAAATCGAGACGTTCCTTCGCAGTTGCTTTTTTCCTCGAGACTGTCTGTCCGAAGGAAATATTGAACTGCATTACGACCCTTCGACACTCTCAGGAACGCTGGACCTGACCATAGACAGCAGGACCCAGGGATTCCCTCCATTGCAGGATCCTGTCAGTCATGTTGTGGCTCGTCCCGACACAGATTTCGTTTCGCTCGGTCCTGTAGGGAATGACGTCGGCGTTTTCAAATTGCTGGTCGGTGCGATGGCAGGCGGACAGCTGGTGAACCGGGAGCTGATCATCGGCCTTCGACCGACCGATGCTACGGACATCGTTCCGATGCCGACAGTCGGCCAGCGAAAAGCGCAGACGCTTTGGTTCATCCGCGACCACGGAGAAGAAGTCGTCAACCGGGCGATGGCCATCTGCGAAGTCGACAAGAAGTTCACACCCGAGGCGGAGCGGTTCGTACTTGCCAGCCTGCACATGATCGAGGAGATGGGAGACTGCGCCGACTTCCACCTCGTCCCGATGTTTTTGCTGATCACTCGGTACGATACCTTTCTGCCACGTCCGCTTCATGACAGGATCCAATGCGCCATCGCAAAGTTCCGCTACTGGATCGACGAACCTGGTAATGATGTCATGTGGTATTTCAGCGAAAACCATGCGTTTCTCTTCCATATCGCCCAATACCTCGCAGGACATCTGTTTCCAGAAACGATATTCAGCGCCAGCGGACGGACGGGCGCCGAACAGTACCGGATTGGAAAGGAACGGGTCGAACGTTGGTTCGATACGTTCTTCACGTACGGCTATGCAGAATGGAATTCAGCGACATATATCTCCATCGACCTGATCGGATTCTTCGTTCTATTCGAGGTCGCTCCGGACCAGACGATCCGGGATATGTCCAAACGTGCGCTTGACCAGACGTTCAGGATTATGACGTACAACAGTTTCAAAGGGATCATGAGCAGCAGTTTCGGCCGTGCATACGAAGATACACTGAAGCTCCGGGACCAGGTAGAGCCATGTTTCATGGAATGGGTCGCCTATGGCATGGGATTCGTCAATTCCCATATCCGAGCGGTATCCCTGTTCTGCATTTCTTCCTATGAGCCGCCGCGCTACGACCGGGACATTCTGTGCGACGACGGACAGTGGATGGAAACGGAACTGGATCAAGGGCAGAACCAAGTAAAAACATATGCGTTCAGGACGAAGGACTACTTCACCGCATCGGTCCGTCGTTTCAAGCCATACCAGCACGGACATCAGCAGCACCTGATGAATGTGGCGCTGGGCCCTGACGGAGTACAACTCTTCGTGAACCATCCGGGAGAACGCGCTTTCAGCGGAGGAAACCGACCGAGCTACTGGGCGGGAAATGGGACGATGCCGTTCATCGAGCAGTACCAAGCCTTGACAATGATGCTGTTCAGGACGGATCCGGAAGAACTGGTCCACTACATCCATGCCTACACGACGCTGTATCTTTACGACGAGTTCGTCATCCACGACCGGTGGCTGTTCATCAAGGTCAAGGATGCATATTGCGGGCTTTGGTTCAGCAACGGATTCGCAATCACGGAATCCGGGGCGAATACCGGCAAAGAAGTCATGAGCCAGGGGCTCGAGCATGGAGTAGTCGTCAGATGCGGCAATAGATATGCGTTCGACAGTTTCGGAATATTCATTCGTTCTCTCGCGGGGAGAGCAATCCGCTATGTTCCGGACGACGGCCTGACGTTCGATGATCCGCAATACGGAATCTTCCATGTTGTGGAAACTTCCGCCGCCATCGACGGCTACCCGATACCGTACGGCCCCGCAAAAACCATGACGATCCACAAAGGAGTCCTCGAACATGTGTGACGCGACAACCATACATGAAAAGATAGAACTATTGATCAACAGTTTCAGAAGCGTGCTCTATGAACCGGACGAAACGTTCCTCAAGAACATGGAGACGCACAATCTCGCCGGGGATGATATTTGCCGATACCAATACTGGGAGTGGACGCAAGGCGTCGGTCTCTACGGACTGTGGCAACTGTTCACACATACCGGCGCCCGCGCGTACCTAGACATACTCACCGACTATTATGACGCACGAATGCAGGTCGGACTGCCGGGAAAAAACATCAATACGATGGCGCCGATCCTCACGTTGACCCATGTGGCCGAACATACAGGGAACGAGCAGTATCTGTCGGTCTGCCATGACTGGGCGGAATGGGCGATGCATACCCTTCCAAGAACCCAGGAAGGAGGGTTCCAACATATCACCTCGGACACGGTCAACGACGGAGAACTCTGGGATGATACCCTGTTCATGTGCGTCCTGGCACTCGCCCGCGCAGGGGTGATCTTTGATGATGAATCGTATCGGCAGGAGGCGATCTATCAGTTTCTCCTCCATACGAAATATCTCGCCGACAAGCGTTCAGGACTCTGGTTCCATGGCTTTACGTTCCATGGAAGGCATAACTTTACGAAAGCGCTCTGGGGACGCGGGAACTGCTGGGTAACGATAGCGATCCCGATCCTGATCGAGACGCTGAGTCTCCCTCCGAGTGTCGAGCAATTCCTTCGACAGACGCTGAAGAACCAGGTGGACAGCCTTGTCAGGTTCCAGGATTCATCGGGGATGTGGCATACGTTGCTCGACGATCCTACCTCCTATCTGGAATCAAGCGCCACGAGCGGTATCGGCTATGGAATACTCAAGGCGGTTCATCTCGGAATCCTGGATAGTTCCTACGTTACGGCGGCCCGTCGGGCGCTTCCGCCGATTCTCGATCTGATCGATGGGGACGGAATCGTACACCAAGTGTCGTACGGAACCCCGATGGGAAGGGAATCGCTCGATTTCTACCGGACCATACCGCTCCGACCGATGCCCTACGGACAGGCCACCGCCATACTACTTCTCCTTGAATCTCTGAAAGACAGCCCCTGACGCAGAGTTTGAAAACCGATTGACATTTTCAATAATTGCGCACACAATAGTTGCAAGTGCAACATTTCCATAGCACGCAACAGGTGGGTATCAGATGATCCGGCGCATTGTTTCCTACATGGGCTCCTACAAGAAGTATGCGATTCTCGCGATCGTATGCATCACTGCAGAAACGACGATGGAGCTACTGATTCCGTTCGTCATGGCGAATATCGTCGATATCGGCGTCGCAAACGGCGATACGGGATATATCTTCGAGCAAGGAGCGCTGATGGCGGCATGTGCATTGGTGTCGATGGTGCTCGGTATGGGCAGCGCCCGTTTTTCCGCTACCTGCGGGCAGGGGCTGGGCGCTGAACTACGCAAGGCTGAATACAAGAAGATACAGGGCTTTTCGTTCGCGAACATCGATCGCTTCAGGACATCATCGCTGATCACCCGCCTTACCGGAGATGTGACGACGATTCAGAATTCCGTATCGACGGGGCTCAGACCCGCGGTACGAGCGCCTGTGATGATGATCACGGCACTGGCCGCATCGTTCTTCATGAATCCACAGTTGGCAGTGGTGTTCTTTATCGCAGTACCGGTCCTTGCGATCCTGCTCTGGCTGATCATCGCACGGGTCAGACCGGTATATGGACAAGTCCAGGGAGCTGTAGATCAGGTGAACAGGATCATCCAGGAAAACTTGATAGCGATCCGGGTGGTAAAGTCATACGTCAGGCACGACTATGAAATCGACAAGTTCACCGCGGTCAATGAAGATCTGAAAGGGACATCGGTACGCGCTTTCAGCCTGACGGCGCTCAATGCCCCGGCGATGCAACTGGTCATGTATTCGACGATCATAGCCATCCTCTGGTACGGAGGCAGACTGACGATGGTCGGAAACATGGCTATCGGTGCGTTAGTCGGCTTTCTCAGCTATGTCCTCCAGGTACTCAATTCCCTGATGATGATTTCGAATGTGCTGCAGATGCTGACGCGATCCCTGGCTTCAGGAAAGCGAATCATGGAAGTCATGGATGAGGAGATCGACATCACCCCCCCTACCGAGGGAACGACCGCGCTCGTGGCTTCGGGCGACATCCGATTCGACCATGTGTATTTCAAATACAAGCAGGATGCGCAGAACTACGTGCTGTCCGATGTCTCGTTCCATATCGCTTCGGGACAGACGGTAGGAATCATCGGAGAAACCGGAGCAGCGAAATCCTCGCTCGTCCAGCTGATACCCCGTCTGTACGACGCAAGCTCCGGCGCAGTCGTGGTGGACGGACGGAACGTCAAGGAATACGATCCCGAGCATCTGCGACAATCCATTGCAATCGTATTACAGAAAAACACCCTGTTCTCCGGTACGGTCGAGGAAAATCTTCGCTGGGGAAAACAGGATGCGACGGACGAAGAAATCAGGAAGGCCTGCTGGATCGCTTGCGTCGACGAGTTCATCGGCCGTCTTGAAAACGGCTACGCAACGGAACTTGGACAGGGCGGAGTCAACGTATCAGGCGGACAGAAGCAGCGCCTTTGCATCGCCAGGGCGCTTCTAAAGCACCCTAGGATTCTGATTCTCGACGATGCGACGAGCGCGGTCGACACCGCTACCGAAGCGAAGATCCGAGCGCGGATACAGAATGAGCTGTACGGCACAACGAAGATTCTCATCTCCCAGCGAGTATCGTCGGTGGAAGACGCCGATCAGATCATCATCCTCAAGGATGGTCGGATCGATGCCATCGGCAGTCATGAAACGTTGCTACATGACAATGCGTTCTATCAGGAACTCTATGCGTCACAGAAGAACGGAGCGTTGCGATAATGGCGAAAATCATCGGCTACAAACGTCCGAAGGACACCAGAAAGACTCTGGCCCGGTTGTCGGGATATCTTGCGAGACATTCGATCGCGCTCGGAGCAGTGGCGTTGCTGGTGCTCATCAGCACCGGAGCGAGCATCCTGGGCACCTACCTGCTCAAGCCAGTGATCAACCGATATATTCTTCCGAAAGACTATGCCGGCCTGTTGTGGATTGTGCTTGCCATGGGGGCGATGTACCTGGTTGGAGTGCTCGCTACATTCGGTTATACGAGGATCATGGCCAGGGTCTCCCAGCAAGTGATCGCGGAAATCCGCAGGGACTTGTTCGTACGGACACAGGCGCTTCCACTCCGGTTCTTCGACGCCCATACACACGGTGAACTGATGAGCAGATTCACCAACGATGTCGAGACGCTCAACGATGCGATGAACAGCAGCTTCGCGATGATTTTGCAAAGCTTCATCATGCTCGCAGGAACGATCGCAATGATTCTCGTACTCAGCGTCCGGCTATCCTTGATCGTCATCGTTTTTCTGGTCTTGATGACAGTGTTCGTCAAATGGACGGGAAAACGGAGTCGCCGTTATTTTCAGCAGCAACAGGTTGCGCTGGCAGGAATCAACGGATTCGTCGAAGAAATGATTTCCGGCCAGAAAGTCGAGAAAGTATTCAACCACGAAGACGCTGATTTCAAAGCATTCCTGGTCCGCAACGAAACGCTTCGGAAAGCCTCCACGAAAGCCCTGGCCAACTCGATGATGACGATCCCTACCGTCGTCAGCCTCTCCTATTTCAACTATGCGGTCTCCGCATGCATCGGAGGACTGTTCGTACTGGCGGGATTGATGGATATCGGCGGCCTATCCGCCTATCTGGTCTATGTCCGTCAAAGTGCGATGCCGATGAATCGCTTCACGCAACAGGTGAACGTGCTACTCGCAGCCCTTTCCGGTGCGGAACGTATCTTCGAGATGATGGATGAGAAGCCAGAGATTGACGAGGGAGACGTGACGCTCCGCCCTATCGAGGAAGAAGAAAACGGCGTATTTGTGGAAAGCGCCGGTTATACCGGCCGGTTCGCTTGGAAGGTCCCCCTCACCGACGCAGGAGCGGGTTCCGCCTCTTTCCAATGGATTCCGCTTCAAGGTAATGTCAGGTTCCATGATGTCACGTTCGGCTACGTTCCATCGCAGATCGTACTGAGGAATATCGATCTCTGGGCTTCGTCAGGAGAAAAGCTGGCGTTCGTCGGTTCTACGGGCGCGGGAAAAACGACGATCATCAGCCTGCTCAATAGATTCTATGAACCGGATGCAGGTTCCATCACCTACGATGGCATCGATATCAAACGGATCAGGAAGGACGATCTGAGACGATCGCTCTCCATGGTGATCCAGGATACCCATATGTTCACGGGTACCATCGCCGACAACATCAGATATGGAAGGCTTGACGCTACGGACGAAGAAGTACGGAACGCAGCGAAGCTGGCGAACGCGGATTCGTTCATAAAACGGCTTCCTTCCGGCTACGACACAATGCTCTATTCTGACGGAGGAAATCTTTCCCAAGGACAACGGCAACTTCTCGCGATAGCCCGTGCGGCTGTCTCCCGACCTCCGGTCCTTGCTATGGACGAGGCGACAAGTTCGGTCGATACCAGGACCGAACGGTTGATCGAGACCGGTATGGATCGTCTCATGGAGGATCGGACGGTCTTCGTGATCGCCCATCGTCTTTCGACGGTACGAAATTCGGATGTGATCTTCGTCCTCGAACATGGCGCCGTCATCGAACGGGGAACCCACGACGAGTTGCTTACGGCCCGCGGACGATACTATCAGTTGTATACGGGGACTGCGGAATTATCGTAGAATGAAACATGCCCAAGGAGGCGAAGGATATGGAAAAACGCGAAATTCGTGAAATGCTGCTGCAAGTCGAGCATACAAGGAAACGGCTGCTTCAGCCGTTCTTCTCGGAACTAGGTTTCGCGTTGGGACAAGGTCAGCCAAGGATACTGGTTCTTCTTTCTGAACGAGACGGCATTACACAACGCGAACTTTCCGACGCTACAGGCATAGAGACGACGACGCTGTCGAGAACGCTGGACAGAATGGAGGAAGCCGGGTTCGTAGTTCGGGAACCGCATCCTGACAGCAGGAGAGCCTGTCTGGTCAAGATCACAGAGCTCGGTTCCCGGCAAGCGGAAAAAGTCCGCAAAGGTTTCGCAGTCGTTGACGGCCTCATCTGGGAAGATTTCTCGAATCAGGAGATGGCGGATTTCCTCTCGAGTTTGAAGCGAATCAAAGCGAACCTCGATGCTTGCGAATCGATAGTCATCCCGTAATCCCTATGCCAGAGGCTGGTACGAATAAACGCTTGCCTTATCAATGCAATTGCAGTATATTACAGTTGCTCGCCGTAGGACGGAAGCCTTACGGGGGTGTTTCGGTTTCGACTGGCGGTATGTCAGGTCAGTAGTTGCAAGCGGAGCGCCAACTCCAAAAACTAGCAAAACTTTTAAATGCCAAGAAAGAAGACGAATACGTCTCTGACGAAGCATACGCTCTCGCTGCCTAAGGCAGGGTGAACGTACAGGTCCGCTCGGTGCAGCTCATAACCGACGGGTGCCTGTAACAATAGGGGCTTACCGGGATGGATGCCGACGGCATTTCGGGACATCAAAGTCGGATACGGTGCGCTGCCGTTTGTCGATACACCTGTGCGCATCGGAACACCCAGAACATCGACTAAGCTTGTAGAGGCTGCTGGGTGGCCCGTTAGGACGGGGGTTCGAATCCCCCCACCTCCAGAACACCCGATCGTGGTCGTCCCCCGCATGCGGATTCGCATCGCGGGGGTTTTCGTAGATTCCGAAAAAACACATGGAACAATAGACGGTCGTCCCTCTGTTGACAGATGGATTCATCGTCGGTATCTTCATTTCATAGCGGTTTTATAGGAAATAGATGGAACAATGAGAATATCAGCAAAAGGTCGATATGCGCTTGCGGCGATGGTGACGCTGGCACAGCAGTACGACGAAGGACGCTTCACCACAGTCATCAGCATATCTGAACGTACAGGCATCTCGAAAAAAGTCCTGGAGCAAGTATTTGCTCAACTGAAGAAAAACAACTTGGTCAGTTCCTCGAAAGGTGCTCAAGGTGGATATCTGCTGGCGGCGGAACCGGACAGGATCTCAGCGCTGGACGTATTGTCGACGATCGAAGCATCGATTTTCGAACCGACGCAGGCAACGACGGAAGATTCCGCACCGGATATCGAACGGACCTTGCAGAAATCGATATTCGAGACGTTGGACAAGCAGATCGAGGAGACGTTGCGTGGAATATCGATCGGGGACTTGTCCGATACCGCTACGCGATATCGGACAGAGAACGCCATCATGTTCTATATCTGAAGAGAAGCGGCGAATCATGAATACGAACCGAATCTTCGCCATGCCGTTCGCAAGCGTATACCCGATGTACATTGCGAAAGCAGAAAAGAAAGGAAGGACGAAGGAAGAGGTCGATCGCGTCATATTCTGGCTTACCGGGTATGATGCGGTTTCCTTGAAACACCAGCTCGATCGGTCTGTCGGTCTGGCCGACTTCTTCGCAGAGGCTCCGAGGATGACCCCCGATGCGGTGCGCATCACAGGAGTGATCTGCGGATATCGAATGGAGGATATCGAAGACCCGACGATGCAAAAGATCCGATGGCTCGACAAGTTGGTCGCTGAATTGTCGAAAGGAAGACCGCTCGAAAAAATTCTCAGAAAATGACGGAAGTCGCGGGGGCTTCACACGAAGCGCCCCGTTCGTTCCTGCCTGACAATCGCCGGCATGCTCAAGCGATCTTGGACGACCGCGACTTGGAATAGAGGTCGAACGCGACTGCGGCGAGCAATACAAAGCCCTTGATCGCCTGCTGCCAGTCGGTACTGATGCCGATGATCGACATACCGTTGTTCAGTACGCCAATGAACAGTCCTCCTACCACAGCCCCGATTATCGAACCGACACCGCCAGAGACAGCGGAACCACCCACATAACACGCAGCGATCGCATCCATCTCGAAGTTCTGTCCCGCTTTCGGCGTGGCGGAATTGAGGCGTGCCGTAAACACCATCGCCGCAACTGCTGCAAGAATCGCCATGTTCGTATAGATCCAGAACATCACCCACTTCACTTTCACTCCGGACAGCTCCGCGGCTTTCCGGTTGCCTCCGAGAGCATAGATATGGCGGCCCTGGATGGTCTTCGACGCAACGAACTGATACCCGATGACCAGGATCCCCAACAGAATCAAAATATTCGGGAACCCTTTGTATACGGCGAACACGACAGTGAACGCGACCAGGACAGTTGCGATGAAAACGACCTTGGCGAGCCAGATGCCGGCAGGAAGCATGTCGAAATCATATTTCTTCTGCTTCTTGCGCTTTTGGATTTCTCCGAAGATGATCAATGCGACAATAAGCAGACCGATCAACAGCGTAAAGACATGGAAGTGCAATGCGCCGATGGAAAGACCGCCGAACGGATCAGGAATATAGCCGGAAGAGATCAGCTGGAATTCTTTCGGGAACGGAGCTTTCGTCTGCCCTTTCATGATCACCTGCCCAAGCCCGCGGAACACCAGCATACCTGCAAGCGTGGCGATGAACGGAGGTACGTTCACGAACGCGATCCAGAACCCCTGCCACATTCCGATCAATGCACCGACAAGCAATGCAAGTAGCATCGCGACATACGGATTCCACTGCAGATCCACCATCATGACACCGCACAGCGCACCGATGAAACAGACGATGGAGCCGACGGACAGATCGACGTTGCCAGTGAGCGTGCATAGCAGCATTCCGACGGCCAGAATCAGAACATAACTGTTCTGGAGGACCAGATTGGTCAGGTTCACTGGCCTGAAGAAAATCCCATCCGTCAGGATGCCGAAAGCGACCATCGCCACAGCCAAAGCGATGACCATCATATACTGCCTTACGTTTTTTTTCAAAATAGCGATCAAGCCACTCATCCCTCACTCCTTCTCGTATGCATGCGGACAACAGAACATCAAGCGGCTCGCCGCACCTTCGGCGGTCGAACCGAAACACTTCATTCAATTGTTGAGGATATTGCGCATGATTTCCTCTTGCGTCGTCGTTCTTCCCGGCAATTCGGCGGTGATCCGCCCCTCGCTCATGACATAGATCCTGTCGCTCATCCCGATAATCTCAGGCATCTCGCTGGAAATCAGGATACAGGCCATCCCCTGAGCCGCAAGGGAATTGATGATCGTATAGATCTCATGTTTCGCACCCACGTCGATCCCTCGGGTAGGCTCGTCGAGAATCAACACCCGCGGATCGGAGAACAACCATTTCGAAAGCACGACTTTCTGCTGGTTTCCCCCGGAAAGATTCCCTGTCGTCTGCAGAATCGTCGGAGTCTTGGTATTGAGACGCTTACAGAAATCCTCGGCGACTACATTCTCTTCATGCTCATTGATCACGGACAGTTTCGCAATCTTTCTCAGTTTCGCGATCGTCGTATTCTCCTTGACGTTCTGAATCAGGACCAGCCCCAGTTCCTTGCGGTCTTCGGGCACATACGCGACGCCATGGGAAATGGCTTTTGGAATCGTACTGATATCGACTTCTTCCCCATCGATGAGCGTATGGCCGGAAATGGCATCTCCATACGCCCTGCCGAACACACTCATGGCAAGCTCGGTACGGCCGGCTCCGACCAGTCCCGCCAAACCGACGACTTCTCCGGCACGAACCTTGATATTGACATCGTCAAGCTTTTTCTTCTCCGGATTGTCAGGATTGTAGACGGTCCATTCCTGTACTTCGAACAGGACATCGCCGATCGGGTTGCTCCGTTTCGGAAACATATCGGTGATTTCCCGTCCGACCATCCCCTTGATGATCCGATCTTCACTGATCGAAGCGTTCTATCCTGGGATCCGCTTGACTTCAAGCGTTTCTATCGTCCTGCCGTCCCGCAGGATCGTCACCGAATCGGCGACTGAAGCCACTTCGTTCAGCTTATGGGAGATCAGAACGGAGGATATGTCGCTCGTATCTCGCAATTCCTTGAGGATCTCGAGCAGATGTTCGCTGTCTTTTTCATTCAAGGCTGATGTCGGCTCGTCGAGAATCAGCAACTTTGCGTTTTTCGCAAGAGCCTTGGCGATCTCGACCATCTGCTGCTTTCCTACCCCGAGTTTGTTGACCGGAGTGTTCGGGTTTTCATGGAGACCGACGCGCTCCATGTATTTCAAAGCATCTTCACGCGTCTTATCCCAGTTGATGATATTGAACCGCGCCCGTTCATCGCCGATGAACATGTTCTCCGCTATGGAAAGATACGGACTCAACGCAAGTTCTTGATGGATGATGACGATTCCGGCTTGTTCGCTCTGCTTGATATTCGAGAACGCACAGCGCTTGCCTTCGAGAAAGATATCTCCGTCATAGGTTCCATACGGATAGACACCGGAAAGAACTTTCATCAGCGTCGACTTTCCGGCTCCGTTCTCACCTACCAACGCATGGATCTCCCGCTCCTTGACATCCAGACTGACATCGTCAAGAGCTTTTACTCCGGGAAACGTCTTGGTGATATGCTTCATCGAAAGCAAAATGGATTGGTTCGGCATACAGGCCCCCCGCGATATGCAACCGGAACCCGAGCCCTCGCACAAGCTGAGGGTATCGGGTCCACGGTCAAGAGATACGATCCAAACTCCCGCATCGGAGCCGGAATACGCGCTTACAGCCCGACTTCCGCGGCAGTATGGTAACCGGTGTCGACGACTTCGGCTTTCAGGTTGTCCTTGGTGACGACCACGGATTTCAGCAACACGGAGGGAACGATATACGGTTTCCCGTCCTTGACAGAGTCATTGTTATAGCTGGTGGTATCGAGTCCAGAAGGAACCTTGCCCTGCATGATCGTATCGACGAGTTCGACTGTTGCCTGTCCGAGCACGCGAGTGTCCTTCAGCACGGTCGCATATTGTTCGCCAGCAAGAATCGACTTGCAGGATGCGACGATGCAGTCCTGTCCGCCAACGACCGGCAACGGCTTATCCGCAGTGCCGTAACCGACAGCCTTACAGGCTTCGAGCGTCGAGAGGCTGATCGGGTCATACGGAGAAAGGATGCCGTCGAGCGTCTGGTTCGTGTAGTATGCGGACAGGAGATTCTCCATCCGCGACATTGCCAGCTCGTTGCTCCAGCGCAAAGTTCCGACTGTATCCATTCCCTTCTGCCCGGAACCGATCTTCAGCGTGCCATTGTCGAAATATGGCTTGAGCCTGTCCATCGCACCGTCATAGAACTTGTAGGCGTTGTTGTCGTCGGGGGATCCACCGAACAGTTCGATCAGCAGCGGTTTCTTTTTCGGATTGTCGAGATTCATCCCCTTGATGAGGATGTCTCCCATCTGCTGGCCGACTGCATAATTGTCGAACGACAGATAGTAGTCGACGTTCGGAGATTTCATGATCAGTCGGTCATATGCGATCACCGGGATACCTGCGTCGGCGGCTTTCGCCAGCACATCGGTCAGAGCGGATCCATCGATCGAAGCTATGACCAGCACTTTCGCACCCTTGGTGATCAGATCCTCGATCTGACGAACCTGTGTCGGAATATCATCGTCGGAAAACTGCAGGTCGACTTTGTATCCAAGTTTCTCCAAGCCTTCCTTCACCGCCGCTCCGTCCTTGTTCCAGCGTTCCTCCGACCTGGTAGGCATCACGACGCCAATCATTCCTTTGCTCGATGAACTTTCCGTCTGTCCACCTGCGAACACCATGTTCATGGCGATCAGTAGCACCATCCCCACTACTAGCACCTTTTTCATACCAACCTCCTTCATGATTTTGATGCGTTAACGTTAACGCATCATCAAAAATAAAAGCACCACCGCGATGCTTCGTTTAGCGTAGCACTGGAAAAAATACACGTCAAGTTTTTTTTACGGAATACGATCCAGACGGGAACTCGCCCGCATCGCTGCATCCGGGTCCCTTCGCGAAGACTGAAAAATATCCATTCACGTCCAGCAGCGCATCTACTGTCGGCAGGAACATGCCCAGATCGGAGAGCAGGTCAAGAATCGTGTATCGGGTACGTATCATCTGCGACGAGACAAGCGCCCGCCGGAACAACTCGCGGTCAACGCCGATGTCAGCCGGCTCTACCGGACAGCCTGCGGCCGCGAGCATGCCGCGCAACGTTCCGAACGGAACGAGCTGTTCCAGCACCCGCTTCCTCAGGACATCCCAGACCAGGAATATCCGATGCCTCCGCTCCTCCAGATCGCTCCCCTCGAGGAATTTCTGTCTGCAGATATCCAGCACTTGACCGTACGAAGGGCGGTCGGCGAACCAGCGATCCACATGAGCGCGCCGATCATCCCACGTCTGTCGAGGCGCGGAAGATGAAACCGAAGCGACCTCCTCTCCGGTCATGGAAAACAGCCGTTCATACATCGCAGTGGAAACCAACGTCCCAAGGGCGACTTTGAACCCATGGGAGACCGGCACTCCGTCCATCGCAAGATGCTCCATCTCCCAAATGTGGCTGATCAGATGCTCGGCGCCGCTAGCAGGCCGTGAATCATGCATCCGCTGCATGGCGAAACCGGTCTGCACCAGACCGGAGAATACTTCTCCGACCACGGTCATGTCGCGCTGAGCAAGCCGCTGGGGATGGGACACGACCCGCTTGAGATCCGGCTGGATCATATGCCAGATTTCAGGATCGATTGACTGGAGGCCCAAGGCATCAGCGACGATCCAGTCGGCGCCTGCCGGAATTTTCGCGATCAGATCCCCGTAGCCCGCCGCGATCATCGGCGAAGGAGCCTCGCACAGGATCCTGCGTTCCGCGAACACCGCCAACGGAGCCGGACATGGCAGCGTCTGCTTGAAACCTCCTACCGACACCGCGGCTCCGTACGAGGTGTAGCCATCGACCGATGGTGCGGTAGCGACGACGACATAGGGTTTGCCGCACTCATAGGAAGCTCGCTTGACGATGTCGTTGATCGTCCCCGATCCCAATGCGATCGCGATCAAATCATTTCCTTCAAGCAACCTGTGAACAGTCGCGATGGCATGCTCGTCCGCATAGAGCATGGGTTCCGCTGGAAACAGATAGGTCGCGGCATCGACTACGGCTCTGTCGTCCGTCCCAGAGGAGCGTCGCCCCAACCGTTCCTGCAGATACGGACCGGCGACCTGCCAGGTATTGCCGTCGGCGATGATCAGCGGACGCATGGAACACCCCCACTCCGAACTGAATACCTCCTGGACACGATCCAGCACACCATCTCCGACAAAGCAATATTCGGTATCCATCAAGCTACGTCTCCGTCAGGCTCCCGCTATCTCGATGCAAACGGATTCTCGTCCGGATATGGAAGCGATTTCGGTCGATTGTACGAGATGTCCTCGATCCCGAGATACGAGAACACATCGAACAAGTACTTGCCAACAGGCTTGAACGCCACAGCCGCATGGTGTGGATACCGCTTTCCAATCAGAACATGGCGGTAGAACCGTCCCATCTCCGCGATTGAGAACACCCCGATGCTTCCGAAACTCTCCGTAGGGACATCCAATACGGATCCTTGTGCAACATACGCTTTCAACGCACCTTCAGCTGTGGACTGGAGCCGATAGAGCGTTATCTCCCCTGCCTTCAGATCGCCTTCCATCGTTCCTCGCGTAATGTCCGGTTCCGCAAGCTCAGGCTCCAGATCCCGCTTCATGATCAGCTGGTATCCCATATGGGGATTCTTCAACAGTCCGCAGGCCGTATTGCCGCAATGGAAGCCCATGAACGTATCCGTGGCAGGCACACCGTATTGTCGTTCGATCTTGTCGCGGTACGTCTGCGCGGGCACCGTATTGTTGATATCCAGCAACGTAACCGGGAAATCCGAGACACAGATGCCGATATATTCGCTGAGCGCACCGTAGATATCGACCTCGCAAGCGACGGGAATGCCTCTCGCTGTCAGACGACTGTTCACATAGCATGGCACGAATCCGAATTCCGTCTGGAACGCAGGCCAGCATTTGTTGGCCATCGCCACATACGTCCGGCTTCCCTTGTGTTCTTCGATCCAATCCAGCAACGTCAGTTCATACTGGGCGAGACGCGGCAGTACGCCGCGATATCTGTTGTCGGTTCCGATCTCCCTGTCCATCTCCTCGACCAGATCCCCGATCCTCCGATCGTCCGCATGGCGGTTGTACGCGGCGAGCAGATCGAGTTCGCTGTTTTCTTCGATCTCGACACCAAGATCGAACAGGGGCTTGATCGGAGCGTTGCACGCTAGAAAATCCGAAGGACGCGGCCCGAACGTAATGATCTTGAGATTCTTCAAACCAATGACAGCCCGCGCGACTGGAACGAAGTCCCGGATCATCGCGGCTACCTCCGCCGCTGTTCCGACAGGGTATTCAGGGATGAACGCCTTGAGATTGCGCAATCCCAGATTGTAGGAGCAATTGAGCATCCCGCAGAAAGCATCGCCACGGCCGTCGTAGAGATCCCCGTCGCCTTCGGCGGCTGCGACATACATGATCGGACCGTCGAAACGGGCCGCTATCATCGTCTCGGGAGTCTCCGGTCCGAAGTTGCCAAGGAACACGACCAATGCGTCGATCCCTTTTCCGACGACATCCGCGACAGCTTGCGATGCGTCCGCCTCATTTTCCACCGTCACCGGACATTCATAAATCCCTTCGCCGTATTCCTTGGCGACCGCCGCCCGTCTTCTTTCCGACAATGCAATCGGGAAACAGCCTCTGCTGACCGAAATCAGACCGAGCGAAACCTTGGGAACATTATGCATCATGATCCATCCTCCTCATTGCCCGCACATAGACATCGAACCACTCGTGCTCGTACACGAAAACGCACGTCCATCATACTCCCACGCAATACCGATGCTGTCAATAGAGCCGGGACATCAATCTTGGATAGGTGGATTCATTTCCTGTCGGGCTGCGTTTCAAGCCAACGGGACAAAGCGACGAACACCTGGGAAAGATCCTTGAACCGCAATGAGGCGAAACTGTCCTGATCCGTAGGCTGTGCATTGACTATCACGATCCTCCCCCCACCTTGGGCAGTCAGCCGGGGCAACGACGCCGCAGGCTGCACGGTCAGGCTGGAACCGAGGACCAGGCAGAGATCGGCATGTCCGAAATCCTCCCAAGCCCGTTCGAGCAGGCTTCTGTTCAGACTTTCCCCATAGAATACGATGTCGGGCTTGATGACTCCGCCGCACTGGTCGCACACAGGCAGGATATCGGAGCGGACGAGCGGTGCGATCTGCTCGTAGGAAAAATGCTTGCCGCATTGCGTGCAATAGTTATGGAACGGACTTCCATGTATCTCATATACGGCCTTGCTGCCAGCACGCTGGTGCAGCATGTCGATGTTCTGCGTATAGACGCCGTTGGAAAAACCTTTTCGCTCCAACTCAGCCACCACCTTGTGGACGATATTGGGCTGATACTCTTCCAGATGGAACCACACATCCTTCGCCCATTGGTAGAACACCTTCGGATTCTCCCTGAAGAAATCCAACGACAAGATATCCTCGACGTCCATCCCATGCCACGGGTCGGTATACACTCCGTGGGCTCCGCGGAAATCAGGGATGCCGGACAAGGTGGAGACACCGGCCCCGGTGAACACCCGCAACCGACGGGAATTCGCGATCAAGGTCGTCAACCGTTCGAACCCCGGGACAAATCGCTCGGGGGATTCCGCATAACCATCCATCAGCAACGCTCCTTCCAAGGCCGACGGAAACAGACAGGCCGTCCGCCTCGATGCATTCATCATCTTGCGACAGTATAGGCTCCATCGACCACCCACTCGGCACCGTAGACGAACGAGGCATCGTCGCTGGCCAGAGTCAACACGACTTTCGCAATCTCATCGCTTCTACCGAACCGTCCCAGCGGCTGTTTTTCGAGAAACGACTGCATCCCCGATTCTTCGTTCCCGGTTCCCCTGGCTCCGACACGCAGCCCCGGAGTCAAGACCGTGCCGGGGGCGACGGCGTTGACACGGATGCCGTACGGAAGCAGTGCAACCGCCGCGGCGCGGGTGAAGGAGGAAACCGCGCCCTTGCTCGCATGATAGGCGCAATATCCTTCCGAGCCTATGAATGAAAACGAACTGCCGAGGTTGACGATCGCCCCGCCCTTCTTCTGTTCGATCATGATCTTCGCCACTTCCCGGGTCATCAGGAACGTCCCGCCGATATTGATGTCCATCACCTCGCGGAATTCGTCCCACGACGTTTCAAGCAGCGGCCGGTTCAGCTGCCAGGCGGCGTCGTTGACCAAGATGTCCACGGTGCCGTAGGTTTCGACGACAACCGAAAGCGCCTGGCGCACCATATGTTCGTTCTGGACATCGCATGGAAGGAACAGCCCGTCTCCTCCCATGGCGTCGATCCTACGCATCGCGGATTTACCGAACTGCTCGTCGATATCAAGGATCGCGACTTTCGCACCTTCCTGTATGAACAACTCGGCGATGGCGTTGCCGATGCCCTGCGCACCTCCGCTGATAACCGCGACTTTGTTTTCAAGTTTCATGTCGATAGCCTCCTATACAACTATTGGGGACGTTCCCTCACGAACCTCTTCAGTTCATCAATCCGGCAATGAGCATCCGACACCCCCAGCCGGTACAACTGTTCCAGCTTGTGGGAATTCCTTTCGAGTCGATCCACATCGAGACGATCCGTAGGACGCAGCACACAAGCCTTCCCCTCGGCCTCGAGCCGATCCAGCACGTCGAGTTCCTCGTTATAGACAAGATGCCGCCGCTTCATTGCATCGACGAGCCCTCGATAGCGACGACCGTAGACCAATTGTAGCACGCCTGCGCCGGATATCGGCTTTTTTCTATACCCTTTCGGTTGCGTCAGGATGACGACGACCTTTCCAAAGCCATCCTCCATCGCCTTTTCGACTGGAATCGGGGCGCTGACACCACCGTCCATCAGAACATGGCCGTCGGTCTCGACCGGTCGCGCGAGAAGCGGCAGGGAACTGGACGCCTGCAGATGCCTGAAACCGTCCGGTCCGCTCATGTCCTGTTCTTCGAAGAATACAGGTCGTCCTGAAACGCAGTCGGTCGTACCGACGATAGCCTTCCCCCGGTATGCGGAGAACGCGGCATGGTCGAACGGGACCAATCGGTTCGGAATGATGTCGAAGAGCATGTCCATGCCGAAGATCGATCCGTGACGAAGCCAGTTGCGCCAGCTCAGATAACGTCTGTCATCGATGAAATCGATGTTCACGTGCCGGTTCCTCCCATGCTGTCGGGAAAGATAGGAAACCATGTTGCAGGCCCCCGCCGACACGCCTACGCAATAGGGGAACATCATATCCTCTTCCAGCAGGACGTCGAGCACCCCGGCGGTATATAGGCCGCGCATTCCGCCACCTTCCAATACCAATGCGACATTTTCGATCATCACTTCCCCCACGGACGCTTCACCGCACCGATGGAACTTCCTCCCCGTTGTAGGTATTGCCAGACAACGAATTCAGCGCGACGGAGACGAAGTCCCCCGGATTCCGATGTCCGAGCGGGACGAACGCGACCATTTCCCCGTGCTCCGTCCGTCCGAGCATCCGATCGGCATCGTTGCGACTTACTTGCGTGACCAACACGTCCACGATCCCCGTCGCCCTCGGCGCCTTTTCAGCGGCCATGATTTCGTGCTCCATGGCGATCAGGTCCTGCAGGCGCCGTATCTTCACTTCGTCGGGCAGCTGTCCTTCCATATCCACGGCGCGAGTTCCCTCCCGGGGATTCCAGTAGTACATGTAGGCTTCGATGAACTTGACGATGCGCATCGCCTCGAGAGTCTGTTCATATTCTTCCTCCGTTTCTCCGGGAAATCCTACCATGACGTCGGTGGCGAACGTGACGTCAGGTATCCTGCGACGGATCGAATCGATCAGATCGAGAAAACGTTCGCGGGTATAGCGGCGGTTCATCAACGAAAGTATCCGGCTACTGCCGCTTTGCAACGGTATGTGCAGGTGCTTCGCCACCCGCGGTTCCGTAGCGATCACTTCGATCAGGTCTTCGGAGAAATCCTTTGGATGGGGGCTTTCGAAACGCACCCAGCGAATATTGTCCAGATCCCGGCAGACCAGCCGCAACAGCTCGGGAAAGCGGACGGTCCGGCCATCCTGGACGAACGCATAGCTATTGACGTTCTGCCCCAGCAACGTGATTTCCCTGACCTGTGCGGCATCAAGCTTCCGTACTTCGGCAAGGACATCATCCACCGGACGGGAAATCTCCCTTCCCCTGACATACGGAACGATGCAAAATGAACAGAAATTGTTGCAGCCGTTCATGATCGGCACATACGATGCATAGTCTCCGTCCTTGTAATAGGAGTTCGTGAAGCTGTACTTCTCGCTCTGATATCCATCGGCGAATCGAGTTCCGAGCAATAGTTCCACGATCTTCTGCTTGTCGTTCGTCCCGACCACATAGTCGACGGCCGGGGCCTCCTGCTTCAGTTCCTCTTGCAGTCGTTCGGCCATGCATCCGGTGACGACCAAGGTCAGGGGATGCTGCTGCTTGATGTATTGGAACAACCCAAGCCGGCCCCAGATACGATTCTCCGCCGTCTTGCGGACCGAACAGGTGTTGAGGATCGCGCAGTCGGCGGCTTCTGGGGATTCCGCGGGTTTCAGGCCCACCCCTTGCAACTGGACTTCCAGTGCATTCGATTCGGCCATATTCATCTGGCATCCGTAGGTTTCTATCCAGTATGTCTTGGGCTCAAGACAACGATTGTCATGTTTCATACGGATTCTCCAGCCTGCCGGCGTGCTGCGAGCATCGTGTTGCTCATCAGCATGGTGATGGTCATGGGTCCGACTCCGCCGGGAACGGGGCTGATAGCGCCGCATTTCGGACCCACTGCATCGAAATCGACATCGCCGACAAGCCGCCAGCCGTTCTTTTTCGTCGGATCATCCACACGGTTCGTCCCGACATCGACTACCACCGCCCCGTCCTTGACCATATCGGCCGTGACAGTACCGGGATGCCCGGCAGCCGCGATGACGATGTCGGCACGCCTGACATGATCTGCGAGATCCTTCGTGTGGGTGTTGCATACGGTGACAGTGGCGTCACGGCCTTTCTGCATCAGAAGCGCCGCCATCGGCTTGCCGACGATGTTGCTCCGACCGATGACGCACACGTCCTTTCCGTCGGTGTCGATATGATAGTAGTCGAGCATGGCGAGAATCCCCTTGGGGGTACAGCTGATGAAGCAATCCTTGCCGATCAACAGCCGACCGACATTCTGCGGATGGAACCCGTCGACATCCTTTGCGGGGTCGATCGCTTCGATGACCAGATCTTCGTCCAGCCCGTTTGGCAGCGGAAGCTGGACCAGGATTCCATGGACCGACTTGTCGTCGTTCAGTTTCCTGACCAACGTCAGAAGTTCTTCCTGGGACGTCGTGGCTGGCAGCGCATAGTCCATATGTCCGAAACCGAGCTCCTCGCAGGCCCTGCGCTTCGCCGAAACATATGTCTGACTGGCGGGATCTTCTCCTACCAATACGACGGCCAATGTCGGACGATAGCCATAGGCAGCCACAAAGCGACTGCAATCCTCCGACAACTTCCCGCGGATCGACCGCGAAACTTCTTTTCCGGACATCAAAAGCATGGGTAATCTCCTCGCTCTTACTGTATACTCCAAAATCGACCTGGACGACAATCGCCTCCGACCGAGCAGACACTACATGCGATGTACGCATCCTTTACAGAAAAAGCATATTCTCGCAAGAACTTCAGGTTTTCATTGCCTCGAGATTCCAGTATGATGATAGTCGTAACTGTTACGGAGCAGTCCTGTTATATTGAATAGTGGCAGGTGTCGGCTCCCGACGCTTTTCCGGCGAAAGCGGTTTCGTCGGCATCGATAGAAGAAGAGGTAACCATGAAGAAGACATTCATGTCTATTGCGGTTCTGGCGCTCTCGCTGGGCATGGCGTTCGCCGCATCGGACACAAAGACAACCTATTATGATCTGGGAAACCAGGTGTTCTCGTTCAAGGCCGGTCCGGGAATTCCGCTGTTCACATATCTCTGGGGTGGAGACGGAACGCAAGAGTCTGATTTTTATTTCGGAATCGGAGAGGATGGTACGCATCTGAAAGTCGGCGGCTATGGATCGATCAGCTATCAGGCGTTCATCAATCCATATGTCGCGCTCGGAGGAGAACTCGGATATTCGTTCTTCTATTCCATGAGCGACAGCCTTTTTACCGCGGTCCCCATCCAGGCGAAGGCGACGTTCGTCCCCATCCAGGGAACGATCGACCTGCCTATCACGCTGGGACTCGGAGGGGTTTACCTTCGTTATGAGGATGATTCGCTCTCCTACGACGGCAGCCTGTTCACGTTGTTCGCCTCGCTGGACGTAGGACTGACCTGGTATTTCACGGAAAACTGGGGAGTAGGAATCAACGCCGGCATCTGGATCATCCCCGAGTTCTATTCCAACAAGCGAAACAGCATCGGCGCGTTCATTCCCGCGACGCTTTCGATCACCTACCGGCATTAAGAGGAGACCAGACATGAAACACACTACAAAGTCGCTTGCTATTTTCTGCACGGTCCTCGCAATCGCCGTTTTCGCTACAGCCTGCAATCTTGACTCCGAGATGGGCATCCTTGAAGCGATCAGCAATTCCCAGCCTACGCTGGACACGACGAACCAGAGCATCCTCGGCTTCAAAGGTGACTATGTCTATATCAAGGCACAGGACGGAATCTACAAATATGGATCCACCGCTTCGGATGTTACTCAGGTCGATGAAATCGCCTTGATGACGAACGGTATCGCGACGTCGATCGGCAAGGCGCAGGAGGACTCGAAATTCGTCTATCAGATAAAAAGCGGATCCTCCATCGACTACAAGACATACGATTTGTCTGATGCATCAATCGCAGATTACTCCACATCAAATGTGAGCGGAATGACCATGCTTGGAATGCACAACGGCATGGCGCTGTTCCGCAATGACAACGAGAATGCGGGAACTTCATCGTATGGCATCTCCATTCTGGCTGAAAACGGATTCGGTGCTCCAACCTATTTCGCCGAAGTTATCGATCCCCAGGACAAGGGACCGGGTATTTTCTTCAGCTTCGATGCCACAGATTGGCTTGCGACATTGATCGAGACATTTGAAAATGCCGACAACGAAGATGTATACCAGTTCTCCTATTTTTGGAATGATAGCACTAATCAACTTAATCAACTTGACATTG
>Ga0172378_10001102_pt1 | contig 24621 bp, 20 predicted proteins | sample GrowelOW332metaG_FD_119755 | JGI IMG/M metagenome (GOLD analysis project Ga0172378, IMG submission 119755) | Groundwater microbial communities from an aquifer near a municipal landfill in Southern Ontario, Canada - Pumphouse #3_1 metaG | ecosystem: Environmental > Aquatic > Deep subsurface >... | reverse complement strand
GTTGTGGAATTGTCAAGAATACACAGGGTGATGTGCGCCTGATTATAAACAGCGTTTACGACGCCGGTGATTCCGGATGCGAAAAACGTTGAATCCCCGATGAATGAAAAACATTTCCGGTCGTTTTCCGCGTGGAAGAATCCCTGCGCCATCGTAATATCGGCTCCCATACACAGACACGTGTCGCACATGTCGAGCGGCATGGCATTGCCGAGGGTATAGCAGCCTATATCACCGCAGTAGACGGTTTTTTCACCTTTCATGGCCTGTTTTACTGCATAGAACGAACCTCTGTGCGGACAGCCGGCACAGAGAACGGGCGGACGGATAGGTAGTTCCGGTGCGTCCTGAGCAGGTTTTTCAGGCACCGTACTGATGCCGTAGAAAGCTGCAAGCGCTTTTTTCACTGATTCAACGGTGTTTTCGCCGGCTTCCTGAACGTCTCCGGTGAGTTTTCCCCGGATGATATTCGGCAGTTTATATTTACCGCAGAGGTAAATAAGTTCCCGTTCAAGCACGGGATCAAGTTCTTCCACCGCGATAATTTCATCTGCTTTTGAAAGAAACTCAAGCGCTTTGTTTTCGGGAAAAGGGTAGGGTGTTCCGACTTTCATAACGAGTGCGTCGTTTTTTTTCAGAAGTGCGAGCGCTTCTTTTGTATACTCATAGCTTATTCCCGATGTGATGATGCCCTTTTTTTTCTCATTACCGGACGGCATGGAAGCATCCTCGATGAAATTATATTCAGCCGATGAGAAGATATCGGGAAGGATATGTTCATTGCGGTCGAATACACGTTTGTGGTTCAAAAAAGATGTCCGGGGAAATATGACCCATCGTTTTGTATCTTTTACAAATCCGTTAATTCTGCGTGCTTTCGGAAGCGGAGGAATAGTCATACTTGCATATCCGTGGTCAACCCTTGTTGTGGGACGAAGTATGACAGGCGTATTGTATTTTTCCGAATAGTCAAAGGCATCCTGAACCATTGTATATGCTTCTTCAGGGGAAGAAGGATCAAAAACAGGCAGTTTGGAAAAACGGGCAAAATGGCGTGTATCCTGCTCGGTCTGAGAAGAGATCGGCCCCGGATCGTCGGCTGCCACTATGACCATCCCTCCTTTTACTCCGACGTATGACAGACACATAACCGGATCGGAGGCAACGTTCAGGCCAACCTGTTTCATTGTTACAAGTACCCGTGCGCCTGCATACGATGCGCCTGCGGCAACTTCAACAGCTGCCTTTTCATTTACCGACCACTCGACGTATACGCCGGTTTCCTTGCGGTATTTCGCAATATATTCGATAATTTCCGATGAGGGCGTTCCCGGATAGCCTGCAGCAAGATTGATTCCTGCCTGCAGTGCTCCCAGTGCAACCGCCTGATTTCCCATAATCATCTGTTCTGACACTTTCTGTACCCCGTGTTACTTTTTATAGTAGTGTTACTATTTATGATAACATCGGAAGAATTATTTTGCAATAGATTTTCTGCTGTACTTTTTTTCTTTTTGTGTTATAGTAACATTCGGGCAGTTCGCAGTCCTTCCTGCCTTTCAGCATCGTGCTGATAAAACAAAACCAGGTCAATTCACTTTTATGGAGTTAGTATGTCTAACGAATTACTTCTTATCGTATCCCTCGTGGCATCATTCGGGGGACTTTTTCTGTTTTTCCGGCTGTTCGGAAAGGCTGGCTGCATGGCATGGACGGCAGTATGTACCATTCTTGCGAATATCGAAGTCATGATTCTTGTAAAGGCATTCGGTATGGAACAGACACTCGGCAATACGCTGTTTGCATCAAGCTTTCTTGCAACAGATTTTCTGAGTGAACTGTACGGCAAAAAAGATGCGGACCGGGCTGTATGGATCGGTATTGCAACATCGTGTGCCTTCATTCTGTTTTCATCGCTGTGGGTTCTGTATACGCCTTCTGCAAACGACTGGGCAATGAGCAGTGTGAAGACGTTATTTGCCCACACACCCCGCATTCTTATTGCAAGTCTTGCAGGTTATGCAGTAAGTGAATTGTTTGATGTGTGGATGTATCATAAATGGTGGAATTATACAACAGAACGAAGCGGAAGCAGTACTAAATATCTCTGGCTCCGTAACAATGCGTCAACACTCGTGGCGCAGGCTGCGAATATCGTTATTTTTAATTTTGGTGCTTTTTTCGGCATGTACGACATAAAAACGCTGCTTTCGATCACAGGTGCCTGTTATGTAATTTATATTTGTACCAGTCTGCTTGACACTCCGTTTATATATCTTGCAAGAATGATGTACACAAAATGTAAAACAGACGGTAAATGGATAAGCGGATAAAACGTGTGCAGAACTCTTCCGTTTCCTGTAGACATTCCGGATAATCTATTTGTTTCCCTTATTTTTACTGCGCATCTGTTCGAGTTGTTTCTGTTTTTCCTCGGTGAGAAAATCATCGAGGACCGTAATCTGGACTTTCTGATTCTGCCGTACCGAAAAAGGTTCAAGCGGAACGAATGTTTTCCCGTCAAAGTATCCTTCTATAGTTGCCATATTAGATCTCCTTGTTATTTTAATCATATAGCGGGATGTACGGAATTACAAGAAAAAAACTGTTTATGTGCTGTACGTGTATCAATTGTCTCCGTCGTCATAACAGCCGGAGAGAGACTGTACAAATATAAAAAGATTTTTTTCCTGTGCGTCTATATATGCATCCGGAACAAGCGGACCGGAAATGCATGGGTCGATTTTATGTACAATAAGTCCTGTTTTTGTTTCGATTAATTTTCCGACAGAAACGGGGAACTGCTGTTCTGCATAAAGACAGATATGTCTGCTGTTTTTTTGAGCAGATTTTATCTGGCGTACGAATTCAGTAAGACCTTTTTTGTCTGCTTCTGTCTCTGGCCAGTATTTTATGGCAGAAAGAATGTTCAGACCGAATTCGTCTGAAAGGTATCTGACAGGTTCATAAAGCGTTACTATGCTGGTTCCTTTATAAACTGCAAGCGCCTTGCGCATTTCGTTTGAAAGTGAAGTAAGTTTTTTTTCATATATTTCTGCGTTGGTCCTGTACTGTGATGCGTGAAGGGAGTCAAGGTTTGAAAGACCGTCAGCTATCCGCTGCACTTCATAACACGCGCCTGCAGGCGACAACCATACATACGGATTGTTGTTTATGAGCGGATAATTTCCGGCAGCAGCAATAAGCCTGCTTTTTTTTAATGTAAGTACCTGTGCAGGAAAATTTTCCATTCCTGCACCGTTGATGACAAAAATATCACATGCATAAATTTCTGCCAGATCTTTTCTTGAGAGTTGATAATCAGAAAGTGGAAATGTGCCGGACGGAACGGAAAGAGTAAGTTCAACGTCAGATATGTTTTGTGTAATGTTAAGGCACATTATATACTGTGGATAAAACGCTGCCGCAATTTTTACGGTCTTTTGAGAGGTGTCTGCTGCTTTTTTTTCTGAACAGCCTGAAGATAAAAAAAACATACACAGACCGCCTGTGAGTGCGGTCAGTTTTTTTGAAACTTTTTTGACGGAAGACATATGTTTAAAATATTATAGTTTTCCTTCGTATACAAGCAGGTCTCTTGCATCGATAGTAACAGTAAGACCGTTTTCTATCGTATGGACCGCTTTTCCTGCATCTGATATCCATACAAGATTCTGGTTTACAAATTTCATAGCTTCGGCGGAAATTTCATTTTGGCCTTCACATACGACGCCGTCGATTATGCGCAGAATGGGGATCCAGTCTTCCGTAAGGTTGGGACAAAGGAGAATTTCAGCGCTTTTGTGACGAAGAAGCATGAGTGCGTTATCAGGCGTTGATGCACGGATAATCCGTCCGGTCATGCGTCCGCCGCTCATATCTCCGTATCCTCCTGTCCTTCCGCGTGCCAGCACGTTGCCGACCAGCAGCACCCTTATTGTGTTAACAGGAATAGGGCTTGCCAGCGGAATGCCGGCGCAAAGAATAATACGGTCGCTCTGGTGGACAAACCCTGCATCAAGCGCTATTTTTACGGCATTCTGCACCATTTCCTCGCTGTCGTCTGCAATCGGTGAGACGAGCGGAAAAACGCCCCAGTTCAGGAGAAGCTGTCTCTGGACCTGCGCGTCGGGGGTGACTGCAAGGATTGCCTGTTCCGGGCGGAACGTGCTTATCATGCGTGCAGTGTTGCCGCTCATTGTGGGAACAACAATAACCATTGCCCTTGTTCTGTCGGCTGTTTCATAAGCCATGCGTGCCATTATGCGGCCGATCGTTATGTCACTTTCTGCTTCGGGGACAGATGCCTTGATGCGTCTGCAGTATTCATCACTGTCTTCAACCGTCCTGGCGATACGTGCCATTGTTTCTACGGATTCTACAGGATATGCGCCGTTTGCCGTTTCTCCGGAAAGCATGACTGCATCAGTACCGTCGAATATTGCGTTTGCAACGTCGGTAAGTTCCGCACGGGTGGGGCGCGGGTTTATAATCATGGAATCAAGCATCTGTGTGGCTGTAATAACCGGTTTACCCGCTCTCCGGCATTCTTCAATGATGTGCTTCTGTGCGAGCGGTATGCGTTCTGTCGGGAGCTGTACACCAAGATCTCCCCGGGCGACCATAATGCCGTCTGCGGCTTCCGCAATTTCTCTGATATTGTCAAGTCCTTCTTCATTCTCAATTTTTGCGATGATTTTCATATTTGAACCGAGGGAATCAAGAAAATGTCTGATTTCATGAACTTCACCTGCATAACTGGTAAAACTTGCTGCAATAAAATCGCAGTTCATTCCGACGCAGAATCTGATATCGTCTTTATCCTGTTCGCTCATAATCGGAAGTCCTGCATGGATACCGATGAGATTGACATTTTTTTTGCTGCCTATCACCGCCGTATTTGCTGCTTCGCATGTGACCGTTTTCCCGTCTGTGGATTTTACATCAAGCTCAAGCAGCCCGTCGGCAATTAGTATTTTTATTCCCGGTGTCACCCGCACAGGAAGCTCGTTCCAGCTGAGCGATATATGAGCGGGTTCTGTTCCTTTTACTGGTGTTACGGAGCCGCCTCCGGCATCAACAAGTACGGTGTCGCCCTTGTTGATGGTAATTTTCCCGTTTCCTTCAACATTTCCGCTTCTGATTTCTGGACCTTTTGTATCCATCATGAATGCAACAGATATACCAGTTGCTTTTGATGCGCGTGCTACACGTTCCATCATTTCTTTATGGCCGGCGTGATCTCCGTGAGAAAAATTAAAGCGTGCAATATTCATTCCCGCCTGAATCATTCTGATGACTATATCATCAGTATTTGTTGTGGGGCCCATTGAACAGACAATTTTTGTTTTACGTGATGCCATAGAAAACCTCCGTGTCACAGTAATATATTATAACAGGTTGCCTGCCGTATGTTCAGTGACAGCTGCATTTTTTTCAAGTTCACTTTCCGTTTTTTCCAGATTTTCCATCATTTTATTGAACATTTCAGAAGCATCTGTCTTGAATTCGACAACCGGATTTTTCTGTGCATAAGTTCGTAAATAAACACCTTCTTTTAGTGAATCGAGTGATTCCAGATGGTCTGCCCATTCGTTGTCGATTGCAGAAAGTAACGGTATTTATATTACCGACTGAATACTGCATGTTGTCCCAGAGGTAGTCAAATGCAAATTCGCTGTTTGTCCCGTACGTGATGCCGCAGCTGTATGAATTTTTCCGCTCTGCAGTATTCATCCCGGCATAAATAACACTGGTGCGTATTCCCAGAAAGTGATAGATCCTGCCCATCCATTCAGCATCACGTTTTGCCAGATATTCGTTTACCGTAGCATACGACAAATTGAGAAAATATTGATAAATGGTGTTTGAGAGATTTATACCAGCGTTTGAAGTATGATAAGGCGCTTAAGATATTTGTTGGAAGAATGGCGGCAGACGGCCGCAGATACGGTGGAAACGGGCTGTTCAGATACGGTTTTATAGAAGCTGAAAAGTCCCGGACCGGCAGTAAATTTTTTTTGAAATCCGGTCACTCTGGCCTGTCCGGAACCTGAATCACTTATTACAAGTGGGATGAATGTATTTTGTCCGGTATTCAGGACTGCTCCGTCTTTGCCGGCGTAACTGTCTTTATAAAATTCGGCTGATACACAGGCGCTGCAGACTATGCAGTAAAGCGTCAGAGAAAAGAAAAGTACAGATACCAGACGGCGGGGAGACAAAATTTCTGTCCTGTCAGCAGGTTATGCCGTGTTGTTTCAGACCTGCAGTAAGGCAGTTATATACATCGATATTATTTTCAGCTGCCAGAAGGGCATGGTCAGTTTTTGAATTCAGAAGAATTTCAATAAGAGCCGAAAGCCGTTTCAGGCATGGTGCTGTATCTATGGGCCAGACTATCATCACATAGACCGTTTTGTGATTGACAATTCCTGCGGCCGTACACAGAGAAGATACTCCGGAGCTTCTTGCATGAGGAACAATAATTCCGCTGCATATTTCAGTGCTCCCGGTTTTTTCCCGTGCAATAATATCATTTAATACATGCTCTTTATCGGTTACGCAACCTGTTTTTTCAAGCAGCCGGATAAGCTGGTCTAAAATATCTTTATCGGTCCCGTCTTCAAGTTCTGATGTGACAGAAGAGGGCAGAAGCCAGCCATGAAATTCTGAATCCATAGTAATTCCTTATAAAAAAATAGAAAAATGGTGAAGAACAAAAAAGGAATTTTTTTACGGTCTGAATTGCAATAACTGATCTATGATATTTTGTTATACTTTCAGGACCGCGGGAAAAGAAAGACAGATAACGTTCATATGTTTTTAAGGGTTTCTGTAACAGATGTACTGCAGAAGCAGAAAAGAAAAGTGTAGATGGTGTATCGTCCGAAAAACCTGAATGAGCGTCTGAAAAACATTCAGAAAGAGGCAGCAGACTGTCACTGCCGGACGACAGATACGATTCTCGTGTCTGTTCAGATACAGATTTCCAGAAATTTGCTTTTCCGACTATATAGCATGACTGGGCGCAGAGAAAGATGAAAATGAGCACGGACAACCCGTATCGTAATTTTTCAACCTGACGCATACTCTGCAATATACTGATTTCCCTGTCCGGGGTCAACTGGAATGGTGTTCTGATTCTCTCTTGAGTCGTATGAATGTTTCTGTTATTATAGAATATTATATATACTGAATTTCCTTAAGGAGCAACAAATATATGATTACATTAAAGTTCGGCGGTACATCGATGGAAAGCGCACGCCGCATCCTTGCTTCGGCAGATATTATTGTAGGCCGTGCCCGTTCTAACCGGTTAAGTGTTGTTGTCTCTGCGGTTGCAGGGGTCTCCAACGGGCTGCAGGAAAGTATTGATGCGTGTGTTTCCGGTACTCAGCCGGATAAATTTATACAGAATCTCCGTAACGTGCATGCAGAAATATGTGCGGAACTTCAGTCGAAGCTTCCCGGCTTTGATGCTGATTCAGTTATGAAGCATCTGGAACCAGCTTTCGTTGAATACGAAAAACTCCTGACCGGCTGCGTTTCATTCGGTGAATGTCCGGATACGATTCACTGCCGTATTATGGGAATGGGAGAGCTGCTTTCTGCTCCTATTATGGAAGCTGTGCTGCTTGCGAAAAAACAGAGTGTGATTCTGCTTGATTCACGGAAATTTATCTTTACCACAGGAACTCAGAAGGAAGGTGATCCTGATTATACGAAATGTGCTGAAGCTGTCCTTCCGTTCCGTGATGGTGAAAGTCAGACACAGACGCATATTCTTCTTTTCCCGGGATTTGTCTGTTCATGGACAGGCGGGACTGGCCGTCAGCCGGTGCCCGGTCTTCTCGGTCGTAACGGTTCGGATTTTTCTGCAGCTATCATCGGCGCATCTCTCGGTGTAACGAAAGTCGAATTCTGGACTGATGTAGACGGTATATATACAGCGGATCCGCGTGTAGTAAAGGATGCGATTCTTGTGGACGACATGAGTTACGAAGAAGCTATAGAGCTTGCTTTTTTCGGGAGCAAAGTACTTCATCCGAAAACGCTTGCACCGCTTGCCGCAAAGAATATAGAAGCCTGGAGTCTTAACAGCCACCATCCTGAAGCGCGGGGAACGCGTATCGGACGGGGACCGTTTGAAAGTGAAAAAAGTGTTGGTGATGTATGTGGTATTTCGAGTCTCAAAAATACAGCAATGATCAGCGTAAGCGGGACGGGAATGCGCGGCAGAAGCGGAATGGCAAGCAGAATATTTGAAGCCGTTTCGCGGGCGTCTATATCTATACTGCTCATTACACAGTCTTCATCGGAATATACTATCTCTTTCTGTATCAGGGATGCAGAGGCTGACCGTGCGGTAGACGCTCTTAAAAACGAGTTTGACCTTGAGATACGGGACGGTGTCGTCAATCCTGTTGAGGTACACAAAAACTGCGCAATTGTCTCAATCGTTGGAGACAATATGATAAAGAAACGGGGCGTAGCGTCACGGTTCTTTGCGGCGCTTGCATCGCAGGATGTAAATATTCTGGCGATTGCGCAGGGGTCGTCCGAGCGCTGTATTTCCTGTGTTATCCGTGGTGAATACGGTGATACGGCAGTGCGGGCTACCCACCGGTTTTTCTTTAATACTGCCCAATCTATTGAAGTTTTTGCATTCGGTGCAGGTACAATAGGTGGTACGCTTATTGATCAGATCCGCGAACAGCATGACAAACTGCTTTCAGAAAACGTTGATATAAAGGTTATGGCCATTTCAACCATTGACGGTATGATAATGAATGCGGACGGACTTGATCTTACAAACTGGCGTGATGATGTCAGAAAGTCAAATATTAAGTCAAGCGTCGATGAGATCATAAAATTCGTTAAGGAAACAAAACCGCTTAATCCTGTTTTTGTCGACTGTACGGCTTCATACGACCTGCCGGAGCGTTATGTAGATCTGTTCAAAGCCGGTATGTCCGTTGTAACGCCGAATAAACGTGCAAATTCGATGAAAATAGAATATTATCATGAACTGCGCAGAACGGCCAATCTTATGCGCCGCCGTTTTCTGTATGAAACGAACGTGGGTGCAGGACTTCCGATTATTGATACACTGCAGAATCTGTTCAAAAGCGGCGACAAGCTTATAGGATTTACGGGAATTATGTCAGGATCGCTTTCGTATATTTTCGGGCGGCTCGACGAGGATATCCCGTTCAGTCAGGCTGTAAAAGAAGCGAAGGAACTCCGTTTTACCGAACCTGATCCGCGGGATGATCTTAATGGTATGGATGTTGCCCGTAAAGCGCTTATTATTGCCCGTGAAGCAGGTGCTGATATAGAACTTGATGATATAACACTGTACAAAGTATTTCCTGATTCATTCGATTCAACGGGTTCTATTGACGAGTTTATGGCAAAACTTCCGCAGATTGACGATTATTTCAGAAACAAGATCGCTGGTTTGAAGAAGGAAGGCAAGGTCCTTCGTATGGGAGCCTCAATAGTGAACGGTACATACAGCGTCGGTATGCTTGAAGTTGGACGTGATGATCCGCTTTACGGAGTCAGGGGAGGCGAGAACGCATTCGTGTTCCATACGGAACGGTATAATCCTATACCGCTAACTGTACGCGGATACGGTGCAGGTGCGGGCGTTACGGCAGCGGGTGTGTTCGGAGATATTTTACGTACGGTAAGTTTCAATCCGGAAAAATAGACAACAAGAGGTTGTAATGGTCATTGTTTTAAAACAGAATATAACAGGGGATGAACGGCAAAAACTTACCGACTATCTCGTACGGAATAATTTCCGTACGAATGAGATAAAAGGTGAAGAAGAAACGATTATTGCGGCTGTAGGTAAACTGAAGGTTGATCCGCGGGAAGTTGAAATTCTTCCCGGTGTCGAACGGGTCATACCTATTTCAAAGCCGTATAAAATGGCAAGCCGGGAATTCAAGCCTGAAAATACAATTGTGGAAATTCCGACTATACGTTCACAGATTATCCGTGTAGGAGGTCAGCGCATTCTTGCAATAGCCGGACCTTGTGCCGTTGAAACACGGGAACAGATGATGTCTGTTGCTGCAAGAGTGAGCGAAAGCGGAGCTGCAATGCTCCGGGGCGGCGCGTACAAACCCCGCACGTCTCCATACGCGTTTCAGGGCCTGGGAGAAGAAGGCCTGAAACTGCTGAAGGAAGCCGGTGATAAGTACGGTATGCCCGTGGTGACAGAGGTTGTTGCCGCTGAATTTCTTAAGACGATGGAAGATCACGGCGTAGATGTCTATCAGGTTGGTGCCCGGAACATGCAGAACTTTGAACTTTTGAAAAGACTTGGCAAACTTGGTAAACCTGTTATTTTAAAGCGAGGAATTTCAGCAACAATAGAAGAATGGCTTATGTCGGCCGAATATCTGCTGTCATCGGGAACGGACAAAGTAATTCTGTGCGAGCGTGGGATCCGGACGTATGAGCGTGCGACGCGTAATACACTTGATCTTTCCGCTATTCCGATACTCCGTGGCATGACGCATCTGCCTATTATTGTAGATCCGAGTCACGCAGTCGGAATCCGCGATAAGGTTGCACCGATGGGACTTGCTGCAATTGCGGCAGGGGCCGACGGAATTATCGTGGAAGTACACTGTAATCCTGATAAAGCGCTTTCCGATGGTGCTCAGTCTCTGTATCCGGAACAGTTCGACAAACTTATGCGCGATATTGAAGCTATGGCTCCTGTCGTCGGAAAATCGGTAACCCATCTGCGCAGTATGGAAATTCCGGTAAAACTTGCGGATGCAAAAACTTCGTCTCACGACGGAATTGTCTGTGCGTACAGCGGAAAACGGGGTGCTTTTGCAGAACAGGCAATCAGCCGTTATTTCGATACCGGCGTCACGGCGCTGCCCGTTGACTCATTCCGCATGGTTTTTCAGAAAGTCGTCGACGGACAGGCTGATTACGGTATTGTACCGATTGAAAATACGCTTGCAGGCTCCGTATTCGAGAATTATGACAATCTGACTCAGTTTGAGGATGTGAGTATTGTCGGTGCTGTCCATCTGCGTGTGCAGCATTCACTGCTCGGCATAAAGGGTACGACTACCGATACAATTAAAACAGTGTATTCTCATCCGCAGGCTATAAGTCAGTGTTCAAAATTCCTTGCGCTTCATTCTGAATGGAACCGGGTAGACTGTGTTTCAACTTCGACGGCGGCATGTGAGGTTGCAGAATCAGGTTCAAATAAAAATGCTGCTATTGCAAGCGGTGTAAATGCATCATATTATAAACTTGACGTTGTTCAGGAAAATATCGAAGACGATCCGGCGAACTATACACGGTTCGTCGTCATTGCTGCAAATCATTTTACTGACAGGACGGAAGTTAAACAGATGGCGGACAACTGTCGTTCCTCAGTAGGTCTTAATCCGAACATGGCTTCGTTTATGTTCTGTGTAAAGAATGAACCGGGGGCGCTGTATACATGTCTTGGAGTGTTTCAGTCGTTCAAGCTTAATCTTACACGGCTTGAATCGCGTCCAATTCAGGGGCAGCCGTGGAGATATCGTTTCTATGCGGATGCTTCCCTGCAGTCGACGGGTGCTGATGCGGTTGATTACGTAAACAGTGTTATGACGGCATTAAAGGTTCAGGCAGATGATGTACGCCTTCTTGGTGTTTATGCTGAAGCCGGGAAGAGTATCTGAAAAAGATATTGGGGGATATTTATGGAAAGCTACGTTTTATCTGTTTTGGTTGAAAATCACGCGGGTGTTTTAAGTCGTGTTTCCGGGCTGTTCAGCCGGAGGGGATATAATATAGATTCTCTGACTGTCTGCGAGACAGGCAATCCGGGACAATCGCGAATGACAATTGTTGTAAAAGGTGACGAATACATTCTTGAGCAGATAGAAAAACAGCTTTCAAAGCTTGTTGAAGTTATTTCGATACAGCACTGTGACGGTTCAAAAACGTGTGAACGCGAAATGGCTCTTATAAAAGTAAAGGCAAGCGGGGAGAATCGTGCAGTAATAATCGGGACATGCGATATTTTCCGGGCACATATAGTAGATGTCGGAATTAACTCGGTTATAGTTGAGTCTACCGGAAGTGAAGACAAGATTTCGAGTCTTATCAGACTGCTGGAACCGTTCGGTATTCTTGAATTTGCAAAGACAGGATTGAACGCAATGGAACGCGGCGAGAAAGTTCTGAAATAGTTATTTTGTTTTTATCCAGAATGATTTCAGGACTTTCCACTCGGAATCATTTTCGGAAACAGATTTGAATTCCGCGTCTGCTGCGCGGAATATTCTGCAGGTAATCGGAAAGGTTGTCTGTAGGTCAGAGTCTGCAGATATATCACGAGGAGATGGAGCTGCTGTCCGCCTTTTTCCGGCATATATTTTCCCCTTAATCGTGTTTCCGTTTTTTATATTTATTTCTACGGGGAAATAAATCCGGTTTTCGCTTATTTCTGGTGCTGCTATGATCAGTGCAGAGATTGTACTCCGGGCATTTGATGCGTCCATGTCTGCATCGTTTTCATCAGGTACAGCCCAGAGCGGAAAAACCGGATACCAGTTTGTCCGTTCCCTGTTCAGCGACATAAGAATTTTTTTCTGTACTTTGTTCAGCAGTAGTGCTTCAGCAGGATGCGGAATAAAAACAATCATATTCAACAGTATAGCAATTTTGATTCGAACAGGGTAGTATGTATACGTTATGCTATCTGTAAAAAAATTCTGGCAGACTTTAACAAAAAAGCAAAAAATCATCCTGAGCATACTCTGCACGCTGCTTGTTCTTGATGTGGTGTTTTTTTTTCAGAAATATTTTTTTTCTTCTTCTCCTGTTGTACTGACATTCCCTTCGGAAATGCATGCCGCTTCCGGGCATCTCCGGGCGCTTAATATAAATGCCCGTACCGCGGCTTCAAAGTCGGGGTATGCCTATTATAAATTTACGCAGCTTCAACAGAATAAACTCCATTCTTATTTTGAAAAGAACGGTGATGCGGCTGTAGTGGTAAGCATACATGTGAAGCAGGGGAAAAAATATAAAACGTTTGCTGCAGGCGGAGAGATCCCACTGATGTATGGGTTCCTTTTTAAAAATGATTTTGAAAAAAACGGATCGATGAAAAAGGAAATTGTGCAGCGTCCGCTGGTAAGTACGGATCTTCGTGATATGACTGATTTTGAATTATCGCTTTCGCTGCAGAAAAATATTCCCGGAAATACCAATACGGTTCCGGCCGGTTTTTTTGTTTATGCACCAGTTCCTGCATCAGTAACAGGCGCCGCAGTACGGAATGCGGCTCTCGGATGGGATAAATCCGGTACTGTACCGTTTTACGGTTTTGCTCCCAACGGCGGACAAGTTCATGCACAGTCTGATGCTGTCGATTTTTCGGGAGCTTCCTTGGTGTTTGCAGCCCAGAATACTTCTTCATCTGTACTGCCCCGTATCATTCTGTCGTTCGGAAAGTCTGGTGATTATGGAACGGTCGATAATCCTTCTACAATGCTGCTCAATGCAGGCGGAGAGCAGTACACTCTGTACCGTACAAAAAGCGTTGATGATCTTGAGATTCATACGTCGGCTCTCAAAAATCCGTTTTCGCGCATGGAAATTGAGAACGCGAAAAACAGCGTAACGTCGTTTGTTATGATGCATGATGAGAGTGCTCTTGTAACTGATTCAGGAAAATCTGTTCTTGTTCCATTTAAAACGGATCCGGGATTTATTTTGAACTGGCCGCAGGAAAACTGGCGTACATCGGATTATGAGTTGTTTGAATGGAACCGTTTTCCCGGTGTTCTTTTTTTTGATACGCGTGATTACGATGTGCAGAATGATTTTTTCCGACGGCTTGCATATTATGCTGAAAAAACGGGTTACCGGGGAACGCTTCTGAGTGATGCAGAACTTAAAGGTAAACACGGATACAATGCACACGATTACAGTGCAGAGACGCTTGCTGCTTTTTTTACGAAGGCTGCAAGTGAGAATTTTCAGCTGAATGAAAAAGAATATCTTCTTCGCGACATTCTTATTGCGAATAAGATCATAGAAAAGAATAACAATTTGTATAAGACGGGCAGGGGCGCAGTCATATCAGTCTCTCAAAATTCAGCGAAGTGGCTCCGCGGACGGTTTATTGCACATGAAGGCTGGCATGGTATTTTTTTTACTGATGGGAAATTCCGCAATGCAGTCACTGCGGTGTACTATACCATGGATCAAAAATCTCTTGAATTTCTGACAAATTTCTGGCATACACAGGCTGATCTGGATTACGATATGAACGATACCTATCTTGTACACAACGAGTTTATGGCGTATCTTATGCAGCAGCCATTTTCCGGTGTTGCTGATTATTTTGTACATCTTGCAAACAGGGCTTCTGTGGTAAAGAAAATACCGGAACTTGCTGCATATGTACGGAATAACAGGGGGATACAGTTTGAAGATGCTGCCCGCGTGCTTAACGAGTATGCGTTCGATAACTGGGGACTATCATGCGGACGGGTTTCACTCGTCAGATAGCGGAGTTTCGGAAAATTCATCTTTCTCTGTAATTTGTACCATATCAAGATTGTATAATTTTTCGGCACCGACGCATGTGGGTGGGCCGTGTCCCGGCATAAGAACTGTTGCATCCTGTTGAGAAAATATTTTCCGGTCAATATTGTTACGCAGAATAAAATCAGAATAACTGCTGTTTGTTGTGCCGATTTTTCCGGCGGAAATTGTATCGCCGGTGAAAAGAACGTTCCCTATTTTATATACCATTGAGTCTGCCGTGTGGCCGGGTAGTGCCATGTACCGTACGGTAAGACCTGCAATACGTACTTTTCCATCGCCGGTGATCACGTTCGTATCATTGCCGGCTACTTCCCAGTCTGCAGCATAAATTTTTGGTGTATAAATTTTCCGCAGTGTTCTTAATCCGTGGACATGACTCCCGTGATTGTGAGTAATAAAGACTCCGGATAGTTTGTATGAACCGCTTTCGATATTATCAATTATTTTTTCTGTTATTTGTCCCGGATCTATGATTATTGCTTCCTTACATTTTTCATTTGCGACGACGTAGCAGTTGGAAAAACCTCCGAGGTTCAGGTGAAAATATATTTTCAAAATATGGAACCTCCACCCTGATCTATTCCCAGGGACAGCGCGCTTCCCAGCGGAGTAAAGACTGCTTCCCGTGTATTCGACATTTTGAATGAAACGTTTTCCTGAGTACATTCAATGAAGAATGTCTTTTTTACGTTGCAGTTACGAAACGACGTGTTTATGAGTTTTGCACGGATAAAACGTGAATTATATAAATCAGAATCGTCAAAGGATGACTGGAATGACTGAACACCGTTAAAATTATTTTGTACCATATCGCTGCCGGTGAAAAGGGTGTGTGAGAATGTACAGCCTGCAAATGAGGTAAACTGCATATTGCAGTTTAGCAGTGTGCAGTCACTGAACGTCGCAAAATCAAACATACTCATCCGGCTGCGTAATCCTTCTGAATGGAGATTTGTGAATGTACAGTGCTGGAAATTGCAGCCGTAAAAACGTTTGTTTGTAAGATCTATACCGGTGAATGTAATCCCTGTTGTATTTAATCCTGTAATAACATCGTGATTTTTGATGTATGCATATATCTGTTCTTTTATTTTCCCCGGATCGGATATATGGTCAAGACAGTAATTTCCTTTACCGGTGATATTTCCGTCTTCGTCAAATGTGGAAAGCGCAAGGTTTTTACACGAATGGACGAGACATTTGTTCAGTGTATACATACTTTTATGGTACGGTATTGCGCTTGTTTAGTCAAATGATTAAAATGCAGCCATGTGCTGGAAATGTGGTAGATCAATTGATACGACAGAAACTATATACAGGGATTCGGTGTGCCCTGAATGCGGAGCGGATCTTCGATGCTGCCGGAATTGTAAATATTATGCCCCGGGCGCTCATTATGACTGCAGGGAAACTGTTCAGGAGCTTGTTCTCGATAAAGAAGAAGCGAATTTTTGTGACAATTTTTCTCCTAAAACCGGTTTTTTATCAGAAAACAGGGAAGTTGATGAGGCAAAAAAGGCACGGGATGCCTTTAACAGTTTATTCGGAGGATTAATCTGTGTATGAATTTTGCCTTTCTTGATTCTGGTACCGGCGGTTTACCATATATGCTGTATCTTAAACATAAATGTCCGGATATGACATGTGCATATCTGGGAGATACTCTGCATTTTCCGTATGGAGAAAAAACTCCTGAACAGATAACGATGTGTGCATCGCAGTCTGTTTCTCTCATTATGAAGAAATGGCACCCTCAGGCCGTCGTTGTGGCATGTAACACTATTTCAGTGACGGCGCTGGATAATCTGCGTGCCTCGTTTTCGTATGTGCCGATTGTTGGCACTGTTCCTGCAATAAAAGTTGCAGCTGAAGTATCGCATAATAAACGTATCGGCCTGCTTGCGACTAATGCAACTGTACGTCATCCCTATATACAACGGCTTGAACGTGATTTTGCCTCAGACTGTACCCTGTTTTCGCGCGGCGATGCAGAACTTGTATCATTTATTGAGCACGATTTGTTTACGGCGTCGTATGAACAGAAAGTTGCTGCAGTAAAGCCTGCGGTCAATTATTTTACAGAGAACGACTGCGATACTATAATTCTCGGTTGTACACATTTTATTCATATGGCGGATATAATTAGTCATACGGCGGGAAAGGCTGTGCAGATTATTGATTCACGGGAGGGAGTGGTGCGTCAGGCATTAAAGGTTGAAAATGCACATGAACCGGATGCGGCTGATTCTCTCTGTGCCGGTGATGAACCTGATGACAGTGCATTTTTTGTTACTGGTTTACGACAAAAAAAGGATGCTGACGAATACAGCATCCTTTGTCATAACCTTAATATAAAATGGGGAGGAATACTTTCCTGATTATAGTGAACCGATACGGCTGTTTATTGCATCGATAAACTGCCATGAATCAAGTACATGGCCGGCGCGTGGCTGTGCAATGTGAGCAATGTCCCCTGTCATATCGCCTTCTTTTATAGTTGTAAGCGTTGCCTTTTCAAGTTTTTTTGCAAAGGCTGTAAGTTCCGGTGTGTCGTCGAGTTCACCCCGTTTTGCAAGTGCTCCTGTCCAGGCAAAAATAAGCGCAACTGGATTTGTAGAGGTTCGTTCACCTTTTAGATACCTGTAATAGTGCTTTTGTACTGTACCGTGCGATGCTTCGTATTCAAATGCTCCGCACGGGCTTACGAGTACACTTGTCATCATTGCGAGACTTCCGCATGCCGACGCTATCATGTCGCTCATAACGTCCCCGTCGTAATTTTTACATGCCCACAGCATTCCGCCTTCACTACGCATAATCCGTGCAACAGCATCATCTATCAGTGTGTAAAAATAGGAAAGACCGGCTTTTTCAAATGCATCTTTATATTTTTTATCATACACATTCTGGAAAATTATTTTGAATTGTCCGTCGTATGTTTTGGAAATGGTATCTTTTGCACCGAACCATACCGGAACTTTCTGATCAAGGGCATAAGTAAAACAGCAGTCGGCGAAGTTTTCTATAGAGTTGTCAATATTATGTATTCCCTGAATAATTCCGGACCCCTTCATTTCCATGATGGTTTTACGGATTACTGTACCATCGGTACCGGTAAATACGAGTTCTGCTTTTCCTGGTCCCGGTGTACGGATTTCACAGTTTTTATAGACGTCTCCGTATGCATGGCGGCCGAGAATGATCGGTTTTTTCCAGCATGAGACTGTCCCGTGAAGGTTGTCAACAAAAACAGGAGTACGGAACACTGTTCCGTCAAGTTCGGCACGGATGATACCATTAGGACTCGGTGTAAGATGTGTGAGTTTGTATTCTTCCATACGTGCCGCATTTGACGTTATGGTTGCGCATTTTACACCGACTCTAAGCCGCTTAATTGCTGCAGCTGCATCATAGGTGATTTTATCATCTGTATCGTCTCTGTTTTTTAACCCGAGATCATAATATTCTGTTTTTAAGTCTATATAGGGTGAAATAAGTCTGTCTTTGATTACCTGCCAGAGGATGCGTGTCATTTCGTCGCCGTCAAGCTCTGCAACAGCATTTTTCATTTGTATTTTATTCATACTTAAGATTATAACGGATAGAAAAAAACTAGTCTATGAGTAACCTGCCGGAACATAACAAAATATAGTTTAAAATGATGCTGATCAATATCTGGGGGCGGGAGCAGATATTCTGCTTTTTTTAAGCGTAACGAACATTGTATTTAATTGAGAATTTCTGTCTGCCCGCCCCATATACCAGCCTTCTTCTATAAGAGGTTCTAGTTCAAGAATGCAGTTAATGAAATATTCGTCATCCATTGTTATAACTGCTTCATATTCTCTGTCGTTGATTATTTCTGCCATCTTCTTCTGCTTCCTCTTTTATATATAATAACAGTTTTTTAAAAAAAACATACATTTTGTGCAGAATAACATAGTTTTATTTGTGCAGGACTTTTGATATGAGACAGCCGGAGCGTTTCTGTTAAAAAAATTGTTATTTCTTAAAAAAAATGTATTTACTACAGACTTTTTAAGTATTCTATGCTATACTCAAAACATGAGAATACTATTAGTAGAAGATGAAGAACGCCTTTCGCAGGCACTGGTCGAGATTTTCAAGAAAAACAGGTACAGCGTTGACGCTGTATATAATGGTAATTCCGGCTTGGAGTACGCTTCTTCCGGTATTTATGACATCATTATTCTTGATGTCATGCTTCCGGGAATAGACGGTTTTACAGTACTTCAGAAAATCCGGGAATCTCATAATTCTGTACCTGTTCTTCTGCTTACCGCAAAAGATGATGTGTCGGACAAAGTCCACGGACTGGACATTGGTGCAGACGATTATATGACAAAACCGTTTTCAACGGACGAACTGCTTGCCCGTATCAGAGCACTGAGCCGGCGTAGGGGTGAAGTTAAAAACGATAATGTTACGTTCGGTGATCTTACACTTAACGTCAAAAACTGCGAACTTGTTTCTGATAAGGGAGAAGCAGTAAAACTGTCGCTGAAAGAATATCAAATTATCGACTTGTTATTCCAGAATCCTCATCAGATTATTACTAAAAATCGTATAATTGAAAAAATATGGGGAGGCGACAGCAACGCTGAGTATAATAATGTTGAAGTATATATTTCCTTTTTGAGAAAGAAGATGGAATTTTTGAAAGTAAAGACGGAAATCCGTACTGCGCGCGGAATAGGTTATTCGCTTGAAGACGGATCGAATTTACGAAAATAAACAGAATAAAAAAATCTAAAACGGGTGATACTGTTGTTTGTAGAAAGCTGCAGTATAAACTCATTGTAAGCATAAATGCAATTCTTGCATTTATGCTGTTTTTTATTTTTGGTTCCATTAATTTATATTTTCATTTTTTCTATAATGAACAGGCTGATGCGGTATTAATACGACTTCTTGGTACCAATGGTCACCGGCAGCCTCATCCTGATGAAAAAATAATGATACCTCCGGCAGGAGCGGGGCCGCAGAATCCAGAGATCAGCAGGATTCCCCTGCTGCCGAACGGCGCTATACCTCCTAAAAATGACGGACCTGATTTTATGGACCGGGAAAGAGCGAAGAATGGCTTTTTTTTCCAATCCGTAATTCTTTTTCCTCATGATAAATTCGATTTGTATGATTATTTTTCTCTTGCCCTTACTGAAACGGGGGAAAAAAAATCTGTAATTTCTGACTACCGGCTCCGGTATGATGATGAAATATATGATCCTATTGCAAAGGAATCTTTTAAATCATATAAGCAGGGAAAGTTTTCCGGTATGTACGATGGGATCCGTTGGAAGATTAAAAAAAACGACGGGGGATATTTTACCGCATGTGTAAACATGCAGAATGCAATTGCGATGCAGGTATGGCTGCTCAGGTTGACGGTCGAATTGTATGCTGTATGTATATTAATTTCTTTTTTCCTTGCGATGCTGTTTTCAAAATGGGCAATTGCACCAGTAAAGGTAACGCTTGCCGAGCAGAAACAGTTTATTGCGGATGCGAGTCATGAACTTAAGACACCTATTGCGGTTATTGGTGCAAATGTTGATGTACTTATATCATCAATGCCGGACAGCAAGTGGCTGCAGTATATAAAAACTGAAAATGAACGTTTGAGCCTGATTGTAAAAGATTTGTTGTATCTTGCACATAACGACTCAGGTCGCATAAAACTGACTAAGACAGATTTCAATCTTTGTGAAATGGTTGAAAGTGTTGTTCTTCCGTTCGAAAGTATTGTGTATGAACAGGGAAAAACACTCAAAATGGAGATTCCCGAGGCAATAAACATACGGGCCGATGAGACCAGTCTTAAGGAAGTCGTTATTGTACTGGTTGATAATGCATTGAAAAACTCCGATAAAGGGGCTGTAATACGTGTCTCTGTCTGTCAGTCGGCAGGACAGCGTTATATAAAAGTTTATAACACAGGGAAAGGTATTCTTTCCGAAGATCTTGATAAAATATTTCTACGTTTTTACCGTTCTGATACTTCCCGTACGAGGAATACTGGCGGTTCGGGACTCGGACTGTCGATTGCTCAGTCGATTGTTCATAACCACGGTGGTACAATCAAAGCTGCCAGTGAGTATGGAAAATGGGCGGAATTTACGGTAAAACTTCCTGAAAGATGATTTTCTGCAGATATGTATTCTAGAGTAATAAGTACGAAGAATATTGATAAAGGTTGTTTGATTCATTAAAATAGGACCATGGTACGTAGAAATACAGGATTTGCAAATTTAACAGCCGGATATTTGTTTCCGGAAGTGGCTCGCCGCAGCAGAGAATATGCTGCTTCTCATCCCGATGCAGAAATAATAAGTCTGAGCATCGGTAATACGACAGAACCACTTACACCTCATATATCAAAAGCTATGTCGGATTATGCGCTGTCTCTTGCGACTCCTGAGGGATATTCCGGATATGGTGATGATCAGGGACTTCCTTCTCTCAGAGAGAAAATCGCAGAAACATTTTATACCGGTATGGCGGATTCGGACGAAGTTTTTATTTCTGATGGTGCCAAGTGTGATATAGCGCGTATTCAGACTCTGTTCGGACGGAAGGTTCATGTGGCAGTACAGGATCCGGCCTATCCTGTGTACGTGGATGGTTCTGTGCTCATAAACGCAGCTGGAGCGAACAGAAACGGCCGTTACAAAAATATTACATATCTGCCGTGCACTCCTGAAAACAGTTTTCTTCCTGATTTTTCTGAGGTAAAGAAAGACAGTCTTATATATTTCTGTTCTCCGAATAATCCGACCGGATATGCATCGACAAAAGAAGAACTTCTTCAACTTGTGAATTTTGCAAAAGCGCATGGATGTATTATCATTTTTGATGCAGCCTATGCGCAGTTTATCCGTACACCCGGACTTCCCAGATCAATTTTTGAAATTGAAGGAGCACGTGACTGTGCAATAGAGATTAACTCGTTTTCAAAACCGGCTGGATTTACGGGGGTTCGTCTGGGGTGGTCCGTTGTTCCTAAAACGCTTTTATTTGCAGACGGTACACCGGTGATAAAAGACTGGCTGCGTGTCATGACAACGCTTTTTAACGGTGCTTCAAATATAGCGCAACACGGTGGTCTTGCAGCACTTGATCCTGAAGGACTCGTCGAGATGAAGAATATCATTGATTATTATCTTGAAAATGTAAAAATAATTCATAAAACGCTTGAAGGGGATAACTTCAAGCAGGCTGGAGTTCAAATTTACAGCACCGGTAATTCACCGTATTTATGGGTACGTTTTCCCGGATACAAAAGCTGGGACATCTTTGACAGAATCCTTGACGAGTGCAGAGTGGTGACTACCCCTGGCTCCGGTTTTGGCGCATCTGGAGAAAGTTTTATCCGGTTCAGTTCTTTCGGACATCACGAAGCGGTACAGGAAGCATGCCGGCGGCTTTCTCTGCTTACTTTATAGAATTTTATAGTTGCGTTCTGTATCCTATGTGTAGTTTAAAAGCAGTTGCATACGAACCTTCTGCAAGGTCCGTCAGTTGCATTTTTTCCATAATATGGAGCTCTCCGGAGAACATTTGAACTGATATATAAGGAGACAGGGCTATATTGAGCGTATCCAGGGAAAATTCGTCAGGATGGAAGAATAAAAGAAAGCTTTCGTCAGGTACGGAGAACGTTGTGTTGATACCGAATGCAATTTTTGTACTGCCAATATAGAGTGAATCTGTATAACTGAGTAGATTTAAGCCAAGCGTATCGTTTATGAACAGTAGTTTTTCAACGGTATCTGCAGGGAGACTGAAAAGTGTAAATCTGAGCAGAAATGTCGACATTTTAAACCGTGGTTCGAACAGAAGATATACTTTGTCCGGATCGACAGTAAATGAAGTCATGTCGCGTTCAATAGGAATGTCATAGATACCTGCTTGTGTGTAGAAAGAAAACGGTGTAAAGTTATTTCCGATAAGCAGATCCATGCCTCCATGGGCATAGAGCGTATCAATAAGCATGATGACCTTTTCTCCATTGTAGTCTGTCTTCATCGGTGCACCGATACCCCCTGCGAGGTCAAGATATATATACGGGTAGACACAGGCGTAACGAAGGTCGCTGTTGAATACATAATTGTCGCTGTTTTCATGGTTTATATAACAGTAAAAACCTGCAGCCAGAGGCTGTGTTGTGGATTGTATTACATCAGAAAGTCCTATTCCGAAAAGTGGATAAAGGACGGAACCTGAAAGACCAAGCCAGCTTTCAGTAATTTTAGATGAGATTGGCTGTATTCCGAATCTTCTGCGGAGAAATATATCAGAACCGATCGGTTCATAGGTACCCATAAAGCCGCTCAGATAGTTAGTAAGACCAGAGAACTGTTTCCGGTATATTAAAGAAATTTCATCGATTTGAAAGTCTGCTGGAGTCTTTTTGAATACGGAATTTTCAATAAGGTCGTCTGTATTGAGTGAAAATTCAATTCTCGCGATAAGATCGTTTGTAAGATTGAACTGGCCTGCAAAGAACGACTGTAACAACAGCTGCGGGTCGAATGTGCTGCCGGAAGCATCTGATAAACCAAGATCTGTTTTAATACCGGCATATCCACTGAAAAATCCTGCTGCATGAGACTCTGTAAGAGAGGAAAAAGAAATAACCGATGACAGAAAAAAAATTATGAAAAAATTATTTTGTCTCACAACGTACTCCTCGGCCGGAAAACAATGACCCATTTATCTTATCGGCAGGAACATGGGAAAACTTTACGAATCTTTCATGACTAACTTTTTTACATTATTTGCTTGAATTATCTGTTGTAAAGTATATAATAATACTATATGAGTGATTATCTTGATCCAAACAATGAAGAACTACTTAAAGATTTTTTTGCTGAGGCTGAACAGCAGGTAGACAATCTTGAGAGTAACGTACTTGTCATTGAAAATGACCCGACAAATCATGAAGCGATAGATGAAATCTTTCGTGCCGCCCATACTTTAAAGGGTGGTTCTGCAACAGTGGAAATGAACGAGATTTCGACATTTACCCATACGGTTGAGGATATGCTGGATGAAATCCGTTCTGACCGGTTGAAGGTTACAGAACCAGTAATAGAAGTTCTTCTGAATTCTATAGATGTTATAAAAGCAATGCTTGAAGCACGGAGCAGTGGTTCTATATATCAGAAAAATATTGATGAACTGATGAACAGACTCCATTCATATATTCCTGTAAAAGGAGAAAAAAAGTCGAAGAGCAAACCTTCTGCTGTTCAACAGACATCTGTAACAAAGCCTGTTGAAACTATTTCTGTTCCTGTTCCGGATTCTTTTGTTCCTCCTGTGCTTACAGAAAGTGAATATACAGAGTTAAAAAATGCCTGTCAGAATGAACAGAACCTTTGGTGTGTTTCTGTAAAATTTGATGAAAGTAATCCAATGAATTCTGTCGGCGGTATACAGGTATTTGCCGCTCTGAAGGCGCTTGGCAGCGTATTGAAAACGGTGCCTGATTTTGATGCATTGTACGAAGATACCTTTTATACGAATGTCCTCTATTATCTGGCAACAAACGAAAGTCAGACAAAAATCGAAGATACTGCATTTTTGAACGATGTTACGCTTTTTACCGATGCTCAACTGCTTGATTCCTACGAAAAGGTTGTGGGGGCCGGAAAAGAAAATCATTCTGTAGTTTCTGTACAGGACGATCACATACAATCGGTTCCGGCTTCAGAGGCTGATAAAGAACCGGTTCCGGATACGGATGAGACAACAGAAGATAGTGAAGTGAGGGTGGAAGAATCGACTTTAACCGGAACAGAAAAAACAGCAGAGGTGAAATCGTTGCAGAATAAACAACCTGCACCGGCTGTTGCACATGCTGTTCAGGGAGGATCGTTACTTCGTGTTGATTCACGCAGAATCGATTATCTGCTTAATCTGGTAAGTGAAACCGTTATTACAAAAGCTGCTTTTAACCAGTTGTCGATGCAGCTCGCAAACGAGCTTATACAGTTTCAG
>Ga0172378_10001100_pt1 | contig 24629 bp, 26 predicted proteins | sample GrowelOW332metaG_FD_119755 | JGI IMG/M metagenome (GOLD analysis project Ga0172378, IMG submission 119755) | Groundwater microbial communities from an aquifer near a municipal landfill in Southern Ontario, Canada - Pumphouse #3_1 metaG | ecosystem: Environmental > Aquatic > Deep subsurface >... | reverse complement strand
GCTTAACTATCTCCCAACTTGCTATATTTTTCGAAGGGAGATTAGATAATTATTTAGAGTTGTAGCAAATGGGTATTTGTTACTTTAGGTGACTTGACACAGAATTTATAACGGTCTCTAAAATTTTGAGAGAATAGCTATGCCACTAAAACGGCATAGCTGCACCACTTGCTCCCATGATTTCTTTTGCATCTTCACTCATCATTGATGGATCCCACGGTGGCGAAAATACTAGTTTTACGAATGCTTCATCTATTTCATCAACTGCTAAAGTTACATATTTTACTTGTTCTAGTAAACTATCTGCAACTGGGCAAGTTGGGCTTGTTAGCGTCATTGTAACTGTGCAATATAAATAGTTGTTGTTTATGTCAAATTCAATATTATAAATTAATCCTAAATCATAAATATTTGTTGGAATTTCAGGGTCATATACTTTTTTTAAGTGTTCTATTAATTTATTTTCTATTTCTTTTAAATCAAAAGTTGGTTCCATTTTTTATCCTTTACGCGTTTAGTGCATATTCTTTTATTTTTTTCATCATTCCTATTACTCCACTTTGTCTATTTGGAGTTATAACTTCGCTTAATTTTAGTTCATGAACAATATCCATATCAATATCTTTTAACTCTTGGATAGTTGAATCAGAAAAGATTTTTAGTATCATGTAAACTAAACCTTTTACGATTATTGCATCACTTGTTCCATAAAAATATAGTTTTCCATCTTTTTGTTTATGTGTTAGCCACACTTGAGAAGTACAACCATGTACAATATTTTCAGGAATTTTATCTTTTTCATCAAACTCTTCTAATTTTTTCCCTAAATCTATAATATATTCATATTTTTGTAATTCATCTTCAAAAAAATCTAAATCTTCTTTTATCTCTTCTACTCTTTGTTCTATCGTACTCAATTTTAATCCTTTAGCATACTTAATGCTTTTTTTAAAGCTTCAATCAATTTATCAACATCTACATAGTCATTATAAAAAGCGGTACTTACTCTAATTGTTCCTCTAATTCCCAGTTTTTTCATAATAGGTTGTGCGCAATGATGTCCAACTCTTACTGCTATATTCATTTTATCAAGTAAAATTCCTATATCATCGTGAATTATTCCCTTAAAGTTAAAACTTCTACTTCCTACACAATTAGTTAAATCATTATAAAAAATAATTTCAGTAAGTTTTGATAATTCCTCATTTAAATATTTAAAAACTTTATTTTCAAGGCTTTCAATATTTTCATATCTCACATGATTTATGTATTCTAATGCTTTTCCAAATCCTATAACACCTGCGATATTTTGAGTTCCTGCTTCAAATTTATAAGGAGAATCAAGTAAGATTGAACCACTATAATCAACTTCATGAATAGTAGCTCCTCCCGTTTGATAAGGTTTGATATTTTTTAAATACTTCTCTTTTACATAAATAGCTCCAACACCTGTTGGTGCAAAAGTTTTATGACCTGAAATTGCAAAGAAATCAACATCAAGGTCTTGAACATCAACTTTAAAATGAGCTAAACTTTGAGCTCCATCAATCATAACAATCGCACCGTATTTATGGGCTAGTTTTGTAATAGTTTTTATATCATGAATTTTTCCAAAAGCATTTGAAATATGAGTGATACTAACAAAAGCATTTGGGTTTGCATTTAATAATTCTTCAAAATGTTCTAAGTCAAAATCTAAATTTTCATTGCAGTTTACAACTTCAAGACCAGCTCCTAAAGTTCTATTTTGCATATGCCAAGGAACAATATTTGAGTGATGTTCTAAAGAAGAAATAATTACCGTTTTAAAATCAATTGCAAATGAAGAAGCTATAAAATTTATAGATTCTGTTACTCCTTTTGTGAAAATTATTTCTTCATTTTTTGAAGCATTTATAAACTCTTTTAAAAGTTTTCTTGTTTTTTCAAACTCATAAGTTGCTTTATTTGCATGACCAAAATTACTTCTATGTGTATTTGAACAATATTGTTCATAATATTCAACTTGTGAATCAATAACACTTTTTGGTTTTTGCGTTGTTGCTCCGTTGTCTAAATAAACAGTTTTTGAATTTTGAAAATATGGGAAATCTTTTCTAAACATATGTATCCCTTTTATAATTTTTAATAAATTCTTTTATTAATTCATCTTTTATATTATCAACTATTTTGTTTTCAAAAGCACTTAACAACATCTCATAAGATTCATTTTTACTAATTCCTCTTGATTGAAGATATAAAAGTTGCTCTTTATTTAAAGTTCCAGTTGTTGTTCCATGACTAGCTTCTAGCTCATCTATATAGATTTCAAGGTGAGGTTGAGCAATAATCGTTGCATCATCACTTAATAAAATAGTGTTACAGTGTTGAAAAGCCTTTGAATAAAGTGCTGTTTCATTTACAATTGATTTTGCTTTAAATACAGCTTTTGAACTATCTTTTAAACTATGTTTATAGTTTATATTACTAACTGAACTTTTTTCATTGTGAATAGTTTTTACAAGATTTGAAGTTGTAGAATCACCAAAAAGTTTTACTAAAGCATTTAATTCATAGTTTGTATTTTGGGCATTTATAATATTTTCAAAACTATTTACTACAAAACCATTTCCATATTCAAAGTTTGAAATTTCTAAATTTGAACTATTTTGTTGTTCAATTGCAGTTGTGAAAATCATAGAATTTGAAGCATTTATATCTTGAATTTTTACATATTCTAAAGAAGCATTTTCTTCTAATTCTATTTTTCTATTAACTCCATAAAAACTATTTGTACAAGAGTTTACGAAAACTTCAACAATAGTTGCTTTTATATCTTTTGCAATTTTTATTTTTAATGAGTTTGTATAAACTGTTTCATTTTCTTTTAATTTATGAATTAAAAAAATAGGCTCAGCAATATTTTTATTTATTGTTATTAGTTTTTGTTGATTATCTAAACTTCTAGTTATATCGAATAAAACTGATTCATACTTTTCTTTATCATTTATAGTTTCTAATCCCACAATATCAAATTCATAAGTTTCAGTTTTTGTAAAATCATAAGAAAAAAGCGAATCAAAATTTATTTTTAAAAACTCTTCATCTTTTTTATTAGGAAGGATTAAACCATCAATATTATTTATTTGCATCTTTAATTCCTATTGCTTCATAACCTTTTTCATCAAGTTCTAAAGCTAAGCTATAATCTCCTGTTTTTACAATTTTTCCATCATTTAAAATATGTACAAAATCAGGTTTAATTAACTCTAGTAATCTATCATAGTGAGTAATCATCAAAATAGATCTTTTTCCATCAAGCATAGAATTTATAACATTTGCAACAGTTTTAATAGCATCAACATCAAGCCCTGAGTCAATCTCATCAAGCATAATTAAATCAGGTTGAAGCATTAAAAGTTGAATTAGTTCATTTCTTTTTTTCTCACCACCACTAAAACCATCATTTAAATCTCTTTGTAAAAGTTTTCTATCGATATTAAATTTTCCAGTCTCTTCTTTTACAAGTTTTAAAAATTCCATTGCATCAATTTCAGGTAAACCAGTATAAGTTCTCTTTGCATTCATAGCAGTCTTTAGAAAATAGCTATTATTTACACCTGCAACTTCAATAGGAGATTGAAAACTCATAAAAATTCCTTCATTTGCTCTTTGTGATACATCAAGTTCAAGTAAATCTTTATTTTTATAAGTAATTTTTCCATCAGTTACAATACAGTCATAATGCGCACTTAAAGTTTTTACTAATGTTGATTTTCCTGCTCCATTTGTACCCATAAGAGCATGAATCTCACCTGGTTTTATTTCTAAATTAAGACCTTTCAAAATTTCTCTATCGTTTATATTAACATGTAAATTTTCTATTTTTAATATTGTATTTTTTTCCATGATTTAACCCACACTTCCTTCTAATGATATATTTAATAATTCTTTTGCTTCAGCTGCAAATTCCATTGGTAACTCTTTTAGAACCTCTTTACAAAAACCATTTACAATCATTGCAATTGCGTTTTCTTCACTAATTCCTCTTTGAGATATATAAAAAAGTTGTTCATCAGAAATTTTTGAAGTGGTTGCTTCATGTTCTATATTTGCACTTGAATTTCTAATTTCATGATATGGATAAGTGTGTGCATGGCATTTATTTCCAATTAATAATGAATCACATTGAGAAATATTTCTAGCATTTGATGCACTTTTACCAACACGAACTAATCCTCTATATGCATTTCTTCCATGCATTGCAGAGATTCCTTTTGAGATGATTGTAGATTTAGTATTCTTCCCTAAATGAACCATTTTAGTTCCAGTATCTGCTTGTTGTGCTTTTGAAGCAATTGCAACTGAATAAAACTCTCCAACACTATTATCACCTGCAAGTATACATGATGGATATTTCCATGTAATAGCACTTCCAGTTTCAACTTGTGTCCAAGATATTTTTGAATTATCACCTTTACAGATTCCTCTTTTTGTAACAAAATTTAAAATTCCACCTTTTCCATTGTCATCACCTGGAAACCAGTTTTGAATAGTTGAATATTTTATTTGAGCATTTTTTAAAGCAACTAATTCAACAACGGCTGCATGAAGTTGTCTTTCATCTCTTGTTGGAGCGGAACAGCCTTCATTATAAGATACATAAGAGTTTTCATCACAAATGATTAAAGTTCTTTCAAATTGTCCTGTATTTAAAGCATTTATTCTAAAATATGTTGATAATTCCATAGGACATCTTACATTTGGTGGAATATATACAAAACTTCCATCTGTAAAAACAGCACTATTTAAACAGGCAAAATAGTTATCAACAACAGGAACTACACTAGCTAAATATTCTTGTATAAGTTCTGGATGTTTATGTGCTGCTTCACTAATTGAACAAAATATGATTCCTAGTTTTTCAAGTTCATCTTGATATGTTGTTTTTACTGAAACTGAATCAAATACAGCATCAACAGCAACATTTTTAACCCCAGCTAGTTGTTTTTGCTCTTCTAGGGGAATTCCTAGTTTTTCATAAGTCTTTAAAATCTCAGGATCAACTTCATCTAAAGAGTCTAAGGCTTTTTTTGGTGCAGAATAATATGCTATATTTTGATAATCTATTTTTGGATAATCTAAATGCGCCCAAGATGGCTCTTCCATCTTTAACCATTTTTTATAAGCTTTAAGTCTAAAATCCAAAAGCCATTCAGGTTCATCTTTTTTTGCTGATATTGCTCTAATTACATCTTCGTTTAAACCTTTTTCAAAGGTGTCACTTTGTACTAGAGTTTCAAAGCCCAATTTATAATCTTTATTAATAATATCTTCTAACTGTTTATTATCACTCATCATTAACTCCAATATTCTTTAATAATAAAATAGGATAAAACTTATCCTATTTAGAATCTTATCATAAAAATTTTAAAAAGTATAACAAAAATATGAAAAAATAATTACATTTTCAAACTAAATAGAGTTCTTTATTAAAATTTAAATACAATATAATTTTAAAAAAATAGAATGAATATATTTAATTAAGACAAAATTTATCCTATTTACATTAGAATACGGAAATGTTTTTGAAATGCTAGTATTTTTTTGGAATACTTTTTGCATAGGATAAGATTAAAAATATAGGAACAATAATGGAAGTTTATTTAGATAATAATGCAACAACGGTAGTAGACCCTAAAGTTTATGAGGAAATGAAACCATTTTTTTGTGATATTTATGGAAACCCAAATTCTTTACATAAATTTGGTTCAGGAACTCATCCAAAAATGGTTGAAGCTTTGAATTTTTTATATGCGGGAATCAATGCAGCAGATGAAGATGATGTTATCATCACTGCAAATGCAACAGAAAGTAATAATACAGTTATAAAAGGTATTTGGATAGATAAAATTTTAAATGGTGATAAAAAACATATCATTACAAGTGAAGTTGAACATCCAGCAATTACAGCAACATGTAAATTTTTAGAATCTCAAGGTGTAGCTGTAACTTATCTTCCAGTAAATGAAGATGGGGTTTTAGAGGCTAGTTTAGTAAGAGATTTTATAAAAGAAGATACAGCTCTTGTAACTATTATGTGGGCAAATAATGAAACAGGAAAAATTTTCCCAATTAAAGAAATTGGAGCTATTTGTAAAGAATTTGGAGTTCCTTTTCATACAGATGCCACTCAGGCTATTGGAAAAGTTACTGTTGATGTTCAAGATTGTAATGTAGATTATTTATCTTTTTCAGCTCATAAATTCCATGGACCAAAAGGTGTTGGTGGATTATATATAAGAAAAGGTTTTGGACTAACTCCTCTTTTACACGGTGGTGAACAAATGGGTGGTTTAAGAGCTGGAACGGTGGACGTAGCTTCAATGGTTGGAATGGGTTGGGCTATGAAATTAGCAACTTCAACTATGGCAATTGCTTATGAAAAAAATCATGTAAGCAAATTAAGAGATAAATTAGAAAATGCAATTTTAGAACTACCTGAAACTGTGGTAATTGGAGGAAAAGATAATAGAACTCCAAACACAACTTTAATTTCTTTTAGAGGAGTTGAGGGTGAGTCAATGCTTTGGGATTTAAATCAAAATGGAATTGGTGCAAGTACTGGAAGTGCATGTGCAAGTGAAGATTTAGAAGCAAATCCAGTTATGAATGCATTTGGAAGTGATAGTGAATTAGCACATACAGGGGTTAGATTTTCTTTGAGTAGATTTAATACAGAAGAGCAAATAGATTATGCAATTAATGTTATTAAAAATGCAGTTACAAGATTAAGAGGAATCTCAAGTTCTTACGCTTATACACCATCGTGTCATAAGTCTAGTTTATAATAAAAAATGAATAATAAATAAAGGAAAATTTTTATGGCAAAAAATAGTTTAATTAGCGGATCTATTTGGGATGAATACTCAAATCAAGTTGTAAATAGAATGAATAACCCAAAACACCAAGGTGAAATCACAGAAGAAAGAGCAGCTGAACTTGGAGCAAAACTAATTGTTGCAGATTTTGGAGCTGAATCATGTGGTGATGCAGTAAGATTATATTGGGCTGTTAATGAAGAAACAGATGTAATCTTAGAATCAAAATTTAAATCTTTTGGTTGTGGTACTGCAATTGCATCTTCTGATGTTATGGCTGAGCTTTGTATTGGGAAAAAAGTTGATGAAGCAGTTAAAATTACAAATATTGATGTTGAATTTGCGTTAAGAGATAATGCAAATACACCAGCTGTTCCACCTCAAAAAATGCATTGTTCAGTAATGGCTTATGATGTTATCAAAAAAGCAGCAGCTGAGTACAAAGGTGTTGATATGGAATCTTTTGAAACAGAAGTAATTGTTTGTGAATGTGCAAGGGTTTCATTAGGTACAATTAGAGAAGTTATTAGAATAAATGACTTAACAACAGTTGAACAAATTACAGATTATACAAAAGCTGGTGCATTTTGTAAATCATGTATAAGACCTGGTGGACATGAAGAAAAAGACATTTATTTAGTAGATATTTTAGCAGATGTTAGAGCTGAAATGGCAGAAGAAAAAATGAAATCAGCAGCAGATGCAAGTGCCGCTGGAACATTATCATTTGAAAAAATGACATTAGTTCAAAGAATAAAAGCAATTGATTCTGTTCTAGATTCAGATATCAGACCAATGCTTGTAATGGATGGTGGAAATATGGAAATTATAGATATTAAAGAAAACTTACCACATTTTGATTTATACATTAGATACTTAGGTTCATGCTCTGGATGTTCGTCTGGAAGTTCAGGAACACTATATGCAATCGAATCAGTGTTACAACAAAAAATTGATGAGAATATAAGAGTTCTACCAATTTAATTTTTAAAGATTAAAAATATTTAAAAGGTTCATGCAGTTTGTATGAGCCTTTTTTTATAGAGTAAAATTCTATAAATGAAGATATTTTGTTATAAAATGAATAAAACAATATTAAGGAGATACAAATGTTTGCAATATACAATAAAGGAAGTGTTGGATTTAGAAGCACAGTTGACAATTTGTATAGTCTAAATAATATTGAAAATATCCAAGCAAGTAGATTTAACCCAGATGAGGGAACTATACAAAATTTTGATAATCTTTTAAATAAACAAGATAAAGAAACAAAAAAAGAAGCTATAAATACTTATAAAAAAATGGCAAATATTGATACTTCTGAAATTATTTATCAAGTTAAAGATATTATGACAAAAAATTGTATTTATATTGATGAAAAATCTTCAGTTAAAGATGCATATGATGTTTTGAAAGAGTATAAAGTTGGTTTACTTCCTGTTGTTTCATTTGGAAAAAGAATTATTGGAACAATAGATAAAAAAATTATTTTAAACCTTTTAATGGATGATTTAGAAAATCCACAAAATGTTTTAGAAAGAAAAATTGAAGATATACATTTGCCTCAGATTATTACAGCAGATCCTTTTACAGATATAAGAAGCGTTTCAAAAGTAATGATTGATTTTAAATTACATGCTATTCCTATTGTTGATGAAAGTGGTATTTTAATAGGAATTGTTTCTAAAACTGATATTATAAAAGCAGTTTCACATATTCCACAATTTCAGCTTTGGTCTTGATTGGTATCAATAAAAAATAGTTTAGGTTTACCTACAATACAGAAAAATATATTATAAGGTAAATAACATGGATACAATTTCATCATTTTTAACAAGTGATCACAGAGCATGTGATGTAGAGTTTGCAAATTTAGAAAATGCAGTTGCTTCTCAAGATTGGGAAGAATCTCAAAAACAATTAGAAAAATTTTCAACTGATTTAACTCATCACTTTGCTATGGAAGAAACAGTAATGTTCCCTACATTTGAAGAAGTAACAGGGATGACGCAAGGTCCTACGATGATTATGAGAATGGAACATTCTCAAATGAGAAATATATTAGAAGATTTAAAAGCTGATATAGAAAAAAAAGATAAAAATCATTTTTTTGGAGTTAGCGAAAGTCTTATGATGTTAATGCAACAACATAATATGAAAGAAGAACAAATGCTTTATGCTATGGCTGATATGCATTTGGGTTCACTTGTTTCAAAAGTTATTGAAGATATGAAGGCTATATAAAAGATGTTCAATCAAGGTTTAAGCCTAGATCAAGCACCACCTATAAATATACCTTTTAGATTCTTTTTAAGTGCTCCTTTTTTTGGAGTACTTATGTCTTTTGTTTTCTTTTTTGTCCCTTTTAATGAACTTTCAAATCAATATTCACATTTTGCAATAGGTTTAATTCATCTATTTACATTAGGAATTTTGTCTATGATAATTTTTGGAGCAATGCAACAAATGATGCCAGTTCTTGCAGGTGCGGTTATAAAAAAACCAAAATTATTTGCGAATATCGTTCATAGTAGTCTTGTTCTAGGAACTTTATTTTTGAGTTTTTCTTTTATTTTAGGAATAAAATTTTTACTTCATCTTGCAGTTTTATTTTTATCAATTGCATTTTTGACTTTTTTTATTTTAAGTATAAAACTTTTATTTAATGTAAAATATTTAACTTCAACAGTAAAAGCTATGAGATTATTTAGTATTGCTGGAATAATAACCTTATGTTTTGGTTTATATCTTGCAATTTCTCATATAAATCTAAATTTTGATGAGAACTATTATATTTTTGTATTTTTACATATATTATTTGCTTCATTTGGGTTTGCACTATTAATCATTATGGGTGTTTCATTTCAAGTAATTCCTATGTTTTATGTAGCACTTGATTTTCCAAAATTTATTCAAAATAAAACTCCTTTGATTTTATTTATTTTGCTTTTTATATCAGCTGTTTTTTTCTATTTTGATATAAACTTTTTAATACTAAAATTGGCTTTTGTAGTGCTAATGATAAGTTTTTCTTTTTATGGTTTAAAATCATTAAATAATAGAAGAAGACCTGTTTTTGATGCAACTTTATGGTATTGGAAACTCTCTTTGAGTTCTTTAATTATTGCAATGATTATTTGGCTATTTGACTTTTTTGAATCAAGCTATATTTTGGCAATAGTTTTTGCTTTTGGATTTTTGTATTCACTTTTACAAGGAATGGTATATAAAATAATTCCTTTTTTATCGTGGTTTCACTTAAGTTCTAAGGGTTATTTTAAACTACCAACAATTAGAGAGTTTATCGATGAAAAATATATAAAAATTCATTTTTTTATACATTTTATTTCTATTATATTTTTTGTTTTAAGTTACTTTCAAAATAGTTTTATTTATGTAGCTGCTGTTTTATTTTTAGCTTCAAATATCTTATTTTTTATAAATTGTTTAAATGCTATTATAAAATATACGGCAATTGCAAAAACAAATCCTATGGATTTAAGTGCGTTTAAATAATATCACTTGTGTTATAATGCGACCTTAATTTTAAGGTACATTATAATTTTAGGGAAATCAATGGCAAATCAAAACAATCAAATTTTAAAAAATACAAATGCTCAAATATTAGATGAATTTAACGCTTCAATAATGTTTGATAAAGAGCTTTATGCACAAGATATTAGAGGTTCAATTGCTCACTCACAAATGTTAGCAGAACAAGGAATATTAACTATTGAAGAGCAAAAAGCAATTGAAACTGGACTTTTACAAGTAAAAAATGAGATTGAAAGTGGTGAATTTAAATTTTCCCTTGCTTTTGAAGATATTCATATGGCCGTTGAAACAAGACTTACTGAAATTGTAGGAGAACCAGGAAAAAGACTTCATACAGCAAGAAGTAGAAATGACCAAGTTGCAACAGATTTTAGACTTTATGTTCAAGATAAATCATTAAGTATAAAAGCACAATTAAAACAGCTTGTTGACACTTTTGTAGATGTAGCATCAAAACACACAACTACACTAATTCCAGGGATGACTCACTTACAACATGCTCAACCTCTTAATTTTGGTTATCATTTATTAGCTTATGCAAATATGTTTAAAAGAGATTTTGAAAGATTTGAAAGCTCTTATGAAAGAAACAATTATTGCCCTTTAGGAAGTGCAGCACTTGCAGGAACTCCACATAATATAAATAGAGAGTCAACTTCACAAAAACTAGGATTCATAGCTCCAACTTCACATGCTATGGATACAGTTTCAGATAGAGATTTTGCTTTAGAAATTTTATTTAATATAAGTACAGCAATGATGCACATAAGTAGAATTGCAGAAGAGCTTATTTTATGGTCATCTTATGAATTCCAATTTGTAAGAATGAGTGATGAATATGCAACAACAAGCTCAATCATGCCTCAAAAGAAAAACCCAGATGTTCCTGAACTTTTAAGAGGTAAAACTGGACGAGTTTATGGAAATCTTATTTCACTTTTAACAGTAATGAAAGGTTTACCGCTTGCATACAATAAAGACACACAAGAAGATAAAGAGGGAGTTTTTGATTCAGTTAAAACTATGGAAATTTCTATTTCTATTTTAAATGAAGTTATCAAAACGATGATTGTAAATGTAGATAAAATGCAAAATGCTTGTAAAATTGGGCATTTAAGCGCAACTGATTTTGCAGATTATTTAGTAACTAAACAAAATATGCCATTTAGAACAGCTTATTATTTAACTAAAGATGTAGTTTCAAAAGCGAATTATTTAAATAAAGATATTAGTGAATTAAACATTGATGAAATTAGAAGCTCAAATGAAGAGTTAAAAGATATTAATGAAGAAATTTTAATGTTTTTAGATTTAAGAAATTCTATGAATGCAAGAACTTCATTAGGTGGAACATCAACAAGTCAAACATTAAGTCAAATAGAAGTTTTTAAAAATTGGTTAAATAAATAGTAGTAAAAAGAATAAGATGAGAAAATCTCATCTTATTTATGAAAAGTTATCTTAGTAAGAATTTTTTTGTTAATTTAAATAGATTTGATATATCAGTTTTTCCAACAAACCCTTCAACACCAACTTGATTCATTTTTCCTCTTACTGCATCTGTTGTCATTGAAGAGTTTACAATTATTGGAATGTGAGATAAATTTTTATTATTTTTTATAAATGAAGCAACTTGATAACCATCCGTTCCTGGCATTTCAATATCTGTAATTACCATTCCAATTTTATCAGGATTTAACTCTTCTAATCTTTTTATTAAAAGTGTTCCATTTGCATAAATTTCATAATCAAGACCAGTTTCTTCAAAGAATGAACTTAAAACTTCTCTTGCTACTCCTGAATCTTCAGCTGCTAAAACTAATTTAGTTGAGTGAATTTTTTCATCAACGTATTTTTTAATTTCATCAGAACCATCATCTGTCCAGTGAATATCTCTTAATAATTGCTCGGCATTAAATACAGTACAAAGTTCATCTTTATTATTTACTCTTACATAAGTTGTGTATGTTATTTTTGAATTTGTTTCTTCTGTATGTCTTAATTCTTGTGTTGTTTTTTCAACAATATCAAGCATATCTTTTACTAAAAAGCCTATTTTTTTATGATTAAATTCACAAAATATAATTAATTTATAATCTTTTACAGCTAATGCAGGAAGACCAAGCCAAGCATCAAGATTGATAAGAGTTACAGGCTCGCCCCTAATTGTTGCAATTCCTGCTATTACATCTGTATCTTTTGGAGTATCGTTTATAGCAACTTCTTCAGTAATTATAAAAGCTTTAACTTTTGCTATATTAATTGCGTAAATATTACTGTGACCTGTGTAAAATACAGCTAATTGTTGAACATTTCTAAGATGTCCTTGAGTCATTTGTTCAACACTACCACTAATACCGCTCATGAGAATCCTTTTTTAAGTATAAGTTAATTATTATATATCTTTTAAACTTTGAATATCTTTAAGTTATTTTTGGAATTTATTCATCAATTTTTGAATAGTTACTGATGCCATCATTAAGCCGAAACTTCCTGTAACTCCCTCAAAACTTCCCTTTTCTAGGCATATTGGAAGTTCAGATGAAAAAATTACTTTGAATTTTTTCTTAAATCCTTGTGCTTTTAATTCAGTTCTTATTTTTTTTATAAATGGGTCATTATAAGTATCCCAAATTGAGATATATTCTATTTTTGATGGATCAATTCTTTTTGCTCCACCACTTGTGCTTATTATCTTTGTAAAATGTTTTTTTATTAGATGAACTTTTGGTTTAACATCATCAATTGCATCTAAAATATAATCATAAGATGAAAAATCAAAATTATCAATCCATTCAGGCGTGATTTTTATATGAATAGGCGTAACTTCGGGATATTTTTCTTTTAAAGCTTCTACTTTTATTCGTCCAATATTCCCAAAACTTCCCATTTGTCTATTTAAATTTGATTCCTCATATGTATCAAAATCTACTATTGTGATATTTTTAATTCCAGTGTTATAAAGTGCATCTAAAGCAAAACTTCCAACACCACCAACTCCTAAAAGTATTAGCTTAACATCTTTGAATTTCTCAAAAACATCCTCACCAAATAGCTTTTTTGATCTGTCATACTTCATCTAAACTTCTCTTTTACTTGTTTTTGGGTATTATAACATAAATTAATTTATTGGAGATGTTCATGGATAAAGAACCAATGACCCTAGCTGGGTATAACAAAATTACGGGAGATTTAGACTTTTTGAAAAAATCAGAAAGACCTGAAACTGTAATTGCACTTGAAGAAGCTAGACAATTAGGAGACTTAAAAGAAAATGCTGAATATCACTCTGCTAAAGATAAATTAAAACTAATTGATTTTCAAATAGCTGAATTAAATGCAGTTATTTCAAAAGCTGTAATAATTGATCCAGCAACTCTTCCTCATAATAAAGTAAGTTTTGGCTCAACTGTTTCTTTAGTTGATACAAAAACAGATGAAGAACTTACTTATATGATTGTTGGTGGAGTTGAATCAAATGCCGAAAAAGGAATGATTTCATTTAATTCTCCACTAGCCAAACAGCTAATGGGAAAAGAAGAGGGCGATGAAATAAAAGCCACACTTCCAGGTGGAGTTCGAACTTTTGAAGTTTTAGGTGTATGTTACAAGGAAATTATTTTACAATGAATGTAGCGATTATTGGTGCTAGTGGTTATACTGGTTTAGAATTAATAAAGATTTTAATAAATCATCCTAAATTTAATATTGCATATATTGCAAATTCAAGTGGGGATATAAATGTTCAAGATTTACATCCTTGTTTAAAAAATGTAATAAATATGGATGTAAGTTTGGCAGATGCGTCACAAGTTGCAAAAGTAGCTGATTTAGCCTTTTTAGCACTTCCTCATAAAACTGCAATGTCATTTGCAAAAGAGCTTTTAGAACTTGGCGTAAAAGTTATTGATTTAAGTGCTGATTATAGACTTGAACTTGAAACTTATGAAAAACATTATTGTGAACACCTAGATAAAGAACATATCAAAGATGCTGTTTATGGTTTGCCTGAATATTTTAAAGAAGATATTAAAACTGCAAAATTAATCGCAAACCCAGGATGTTATCCAACAGCTTCACTTTTAGCATTATTACCATTTATTGATTATATTGATACAGATGCTCAAATTTTTATTGATGCGAAATCAGGTGTTAGTGGAGCAGGAAAAACTCCTAGTGAAACAACGCATTATTGTCAAATAAATGATAATGTTCATGCTTATAATCCTTTTAAACACAGACATATGCCAGAGATTCATGAAAAAGTGAAGATTTTAAAAGGTAAAGATGTTTCTATAAATTTTGTACCTCATTTATTGCCACTTACTAGAGGAATGTTAGTATCTGTATTTGCTACATTAAAAGAAGATATTGATGTAAATGAAGTTTTAAATAATGCTTATAAGAATAGTGAATTTGTAAGAATTAGAGAAAAGCCAGTTGATGTAAAATCGGTTGCTGGAACAAATTTTTGTGATTTATTTGTAGCTAAAAATGGAAAAGCTTTATTTGTTAGTTCTGCTATTGATAATCTTCTAAGAGGAGCTTCTTCTCAAGCTGTAGTAAATGCAAATATTATTTGTGGATATGAAGAATATGAGGGAATTCCTAAAATAGCCTATGTTCCTTAGTATAAAACCAGATGCTATTTTTGTAGCTGATTCACATTTTAATAATAAAAACCAAGAATTATTAACATTTCTAAAAAAAGTTGAAAGTAAAAAAATACTTACTTCTCAACTTTTTCTTATGGGTGATATGATAGATTTTATTTCAGGTGAAAGTAGATATTTTGTCAAACAAAATAGTGTTGTAATAAACCTTCTAAATACATTATCAAATGAAATAGAAATTATTTATTTAGAGGGAAATCATGATTATAATCTAAAAAATCTTTTCCTAAATATCCAAGTAATAAAAAGAGAAAATCAACCATTATTTGCAAAATTTGAAGAAAAAACTGTTGCAATTTCACATGGAGATAATTTTATAAATTGGAAATACGATTTGTATTGTAAATTTATAAGAAATACTATTTTTTTAAGAGTTATGAACTTTTTAGATATAAATTTCTTTATTTCAAAAAAAATAGAAAATGCATTATTGAGTAAAAATATTTGCCATAAAATGAATAATTTTGAACATATTGTAAAAAGAAGATTAGAAAATTATAATACAAATATTGTAATAGAAGGACATTATCATCAAGGTGTTGGATATTATTTTGATAAGAAAGAGTATATAAATATTCCATCTTTATGTTGTCAGAAAAAATATATGAGAATCTCAAAATCAGGATTTCATGGAGAAGAAATATGAATTTGATGTTTTTGGTCATAGGATTAGTTGTTTTATTAATAGTTGTTATTTTAATTCCTACATCATTGGGTAGTAAAAAAAATAAGAAAAGTAGTGAAAATATTAATAATTCAGAAATAAAAATAAATGATTTAATACTTCCAATAAAAATAGAACAGATGAACCCTTACTCTTTATTTCAAGCTTGTAAAATAATCACAGATTCTTATGTAGCTTTAAATTATGTAAATAAACCTGCAAGTGCTTTAGATAAAATTGAATGGCATTCATGGCAAGTAACCCTTTTGATTCAATTTTTAAAAGTACATAAAGATTTTATTCTTCCTTATGATACGAAGTTATTTAATAGTATGATTTTAAATTTAAGCAATGGCTTAAAAGAAAAAGAGATGCAAAAAATCTTTAGAAAATATATAAACCATGTTAATATAGAAAAAAATAGAGATGAATTAAGTAAAGAAATAATTTGGACAGCAAGAGAAGTTTCTATTATTTTATTTAATATATTGAAAAATCAAAAAGGATAAATTATCGCAAAGTTTGAAGTAGTAAGTGATTATGAACCTGCAGGTGATCAACCTGTTGCCATAAAAGCCTTAAGTGATTCTATAAAAGCTGGGAACCAATATAATACTCTTTTAGGAGTTACAGGTTCAGGTAAGACATATACTATTGCAAAAGTTATAGAAGCCACACAAAAACCAACTCTCATAATGACTCACAACAAAACTTTGGCAGCACAGTTGTACTCAGAATTTAAACAATTTTTCCCAAATAATCATGTTGAATATTTTATTTCTTATTATGATTATTATCAACCTGAAGCTTATATTCCAAGAAGTGATTTATTTATAGAAAAAGATAGTTCAATAAATGAAGAGTTAGAAAGATTAAGATTAAGTGCCACAGCTTCACTTTTATCTTTTGATGATGTTATTGTAATAGCTTCTGTTTCTGCAAACTATGGTTTAGGAAATCCCGAAGAATACAAAGCTATGGTTCAAAGGGTCGAAGTTGGTTTTGAATATTCTCAGAAAGCATTTTTAATAAAACTTGTAGAAATGGGTTATAAAAGAAATGATAAGTTTTTTGATAGGGCAGATTTTAGAGTAAATGGAGATGTTATAGATATTTTCCCTGCTTATTATGAAGATGAATTTATAAGAGTTGAGTTTTTTGGTGATGAGGTTGAATCTATTTCTAAAAGAGAATATTTAACAAATAATAAAATAAAAGATTTACAAGAATCAATTATTTATTCAGTAAATCCATTTGTTGTTTCAAATGATAAACTAGCAACTGCTGTAAAAAGAATAGAAGAAGAGCTGGATGAGAGACTTGATTTTTATACAAAAGAGCAAAAGTTAGTAGAATATCAAAGACTAAAACAAAGAGTTGAGTTTGATTTAGAAATGATTGAGGGAACTGGAATGTGTAAAGGAATTGAAAATTACGCAAGTCATTTAACTGGTCAACAACCAGGTGAAACACCATATTCTCTTTTGAATTATTTTGAACAAATGGATAAAGATTTTTTACTTGTAGTTGATGAATCTCATGTATCTTTATCTCAATTTAGAGGAATGCATGCAGCTGATAGAAGTAGAAAAGAAGTTTTAGTTGAATATGGGTTTAGACTTCCAAGTGCTTTGGATAATAGACCTTTGAAGTTTGAAGAGTTTATAAAAAAAGCGCCAAATTATGTTTTTGTAAGTGCAACACCAAATGAGTTAGAATTAAATTTAAGTTCAGTTGTAGCTGAACAAATTATTCGACCAACTGGATTACTTGATCCAATTATTGATATTGTTGATAGTGAATTTCAAGTGGAAAAACTTCATGATGAAATCAAAAAAGTAGTTGCTAAAAATGAAAGAGTTTTAGTAACCGTTTTAACTAAAAAAATGGCAGAAGAACTTGCAAGTTATTATGCAGATTTAGGAATGAAAGTTAAATATATGCATAGTGAAATCGATGCAATACAAAGAAATCATATTATTAGAGAACTAAGACTTGGAGTTTTTGATGTATTAATTGGAATCAATCTTTTAAGAGAAGGTTTAGATATTCCTGAAACTTCGTTGGTGGCTATTTTAGATGCCGATAAAGAAGGATTTTTAAGAAGTAAAACATCACTTATTCAAACAATTGGACGAGCTGCTAGAAATGAAAATGGAAGAGTTATTTTATTTGCAAAAAAAATCACAGCTTCAATGCAGTTTGCAATAGATGAAACAAATAGAAGAAGAAAAATCCAAGAAGAACATAACACATTACACGGAATCACGCCAAAATCAACAAAAAGAAAACTAGACCAAAGTCTAAAACTAGAAGAGTATGATGAACTTGCATGGAAAAAAGAAAAAATAGAAAAAATGCCAGCTAGTGAAAGAAAGAAAATTTTAATCGAATTAAATAGACTAATGAAAAAAGCAGCCCAAGATTTAAACTTTGAAGAGGCTATACGATTGAGAGACGAAATTGCTAAGGTTAAAGAGATATAAATGAAAAAAGCAACAAAACAAGATATTGAGATAATAAAACAAGCTTTCATTGAGAAATACAGTGATGCCGTAACTGAACTTAATTATAAAAATGATTATGAGTTATTAATTGCTATAATATTATCAGCTCAATGTACTGATAAAAGAGTAAATATTATCACACCAGCTTTATTTGAAAAATACCCAAGTGTTAAAGAATTGGCTCTTGCCCAACTTGAAGATGTAAAAAGTTTATTAAACACTTGTTCTTTTTTTAATAATAAATCAAAGAATATTATCAAAATGGCTCAAAGTGTTTTGATGAATTATGATGGACAAATTCCCCACAACCAAAAAGAACTTATGAAACTAGCAGGTGTTGGAAACAAAACAGCAAATGTTTTTATGATTGAGTTTGAGGGTGCAAATCTTATGGCTGTTGATACTCATGTATTTAGAGTTTCTCATCGATTGGGACTCAGTGATGGAAAAAATGTTGAAATTACAGAAGCTGATTTGGTTAAAAAACTAAAAGGTCATGATTTACATATTTTTCATCAAGCAATGGTTTTATTTGGAAGATATATTTGTAAAGCGGTGAAACCTGAATGTGATAACTGTTTATTCCCACAGGTTTGCAAAACTAAAGTTTCTTTTAAACCTGCGTAAATATATTGTAAGAAGAGTTCTTTTATACTATTTTTTTAGGCATTCTTCTTTTAAATCTTCGAAATTTTTAAATATAAAATTATCTTCTATTTTATCTATTTCAATATTTGTAGCCACACACAAAAACTCTTGATTCTCTTTTTTTATAATATAAGTAAATTTATAAATAAATTTATCTTTTGAGCTTACAACTTTGTTATTTAAAAGTTCTGCACTTAAGCTTTCAATAATTAAATTTTTTTCTTTTTCATATTTTTCTTTAAATAAATTTGGAAAAAATTCTTCTTGTTTTTTTTCGTATAATATATAAGTAATACTAGATATTATGATAACTAATAAAAGGAGTATAAGCTCTCTTTTCTCAAATTGATTATTTACTCTATAAATTATCAAAGTAATAGCGATAATTAAAGCAGCAATAGCAATTATTATTTGCATTTTATTCCTTTTTGTTTATTTTTATTATATCCTAGCTTAACAAAAAGCTTTTGGTATAAAGCTTTGAAAGTAGGGGAATTATGGAATTGTCTGAGGAAAAATACGATATTGTGATTATTGGCGGTGGTTGTGTTGGAAGTGGGATAGCTTTGGATGCAACACTTCGAGGTTATAATGTGATTTTACTTGAAAAAAATGATTTTGCAAGTGGGGCAAGTTCTAAAAGTTCTAAGTTAATTCATGGTGGTGTTAGATACCTTGAAAAAGCTATAAAAGAATTTGATATAACTCAATACAATTTGGTAAAAGAGGGCATAAAAGAAAGAGCAACTTTTCTAAAAAATGCTCCATATTTCTCGAAAAAAATAAAAATCAATATTCCAATATTTTCATATTTAAATCTTATTTATACATATTTTGGAATTTTAATTTATAAATTGATTGCAAGAAAAAAAAGTTTAGGCAAAAACTCTTTTATGAATAAAATTGTTAGTATTTTATGTTTTCCAAATATAAAACAAGAAAAATTAAAAGGTTGTATTTCTTTTTATGATGGAAGTTTTTTAGACTCAAGAATGATAATATCACTTCTACAAACAGCTTCTAAAAATGCAGCAATAATAAAAAATTATTGTGAGGTAATTGAATTCTTATACGATAAAAATAATAAAATTAAAGGTGTTAAATATTTTGATAAAACTCAAAATAAAACTTATGAAATAAATGCAAAAATTGTTGTAAATGCAACTGGTGCAAATGTAGATAATTTGAGATTAAAAGATGATAAATCATCAAATGAAATTTTAGCTTTAAGTAGTGGAATTCATATTGTAATTTCAAAGGAATTTTTGCCTTTTGAGGAAGGAATATTAGTTCCAAATACAAGAGATGGAAGAGTTATTTTTATTTTGCCTTATTTAAATCATTGTTTAATTGGAACAACTGATAATAAAACTATTTATGAAGAAAATCAAAAAGTAAAAGATGAAGAAATTGAATATTTATTAAAAGAAGTAAACGACTATTTTGAAAAACACTTAACAAAAGAAGATATTTTATCTTCATGGAGTGGAATTAGACCACTTGTAAAAAATGAGAAAAAAAACGCAACACAACAGATGTTACGGGAACATATTATTCTAAAATCAAAAAATAATTTAGTTTCAATAGCTGGTGGAAAATGGACAACTTATAGAAAAATGTCTGAAGATTTAGTAGATTTTCTTATTAAAAATAAAGATTTAGAAAAACAAAAAAAATGTGAAACAAGAAATTATAAATTAGCTGGAAATGAAGCAACTATTGAAGAATTTGATAAATTTATGAGTTTTTATCCTATATTAAAAATGACAAAAGAATCTCTAAAAACTTTGTATGGAACTTCTTGTATTCGAGTTTTAAATTTGGCAAATGAAACAGATAATTTTGAATTAATAAATCCAAAATTACCATATCTAAAAGCTGAAATAGAATATGGCATAAAAGAAGAATTTGTAGAAAAACCAATAGATTTTTTAGCAAGAAGAATAGGGCTTTGTTTTTTAGATAAAAAAATGGCACTTGAGTGTGTTGATGTTGTATGTGATGAAATGGGAAAAATTCTTTTCTGGGATGAAAAAAGAGTTGAAGATGAGAAAATTGAGTGCAAAGAGTATATAAATAATTATTTCTAACAGATAATTAACAAAAAATTAACAGCTCTTAGTAATACTTTCATAAATTTATTAATTTAAGGCAAATTTATGAGAAAATTTATCTCTTTATCACTTATAACAACTGCTATTTTGTTAAATGCAAGTGAAGTTGAAACTTTAGAAACAATTAGTGTAGTTGAAACTGCAAACTCAACAATAGTAAAAGATGTTAGTTCTGAAGAACTGAAAAGTGCTGATTTATCTGAAGCTTTAAGTAAAAATGTTCCATCTATTTCAATAGTAAGAAGAAGTGGAATTGCAAATGATATTATTTTAAGAGGACAAAAAAAAGATAATATTAATATTCTTCTTGATGATGCAAAAATCTATGGAGCTTGTCCAAATAGAATGGATCCAGCAACTTCTCATGTTTTATCAAATAATGTACAAAGTGTAAAAATAATTGAAGGTCCTTATGATGTAGAAAATTTTGGAACATTAAGTGGACTTGTAAAAGTAGAGACAAAAGAACCAACAAAAGATGTTCATGGGGAAATTAACTTAAACGCTGGAAGTTACGGTTATAGAAAAGCTAGTGCAACGGTAAGTGGTGGAACTGACAGAGTTAAATTATTAGTTTCAACTTCAACTGAAAGAAGTGATCAGTACAAAGATGGAGATGGAAATAATTTTAGCGAACAACAAATAGTAAAAGGTGTCCCATATACAAATCAATATTCGAATACAAAACAAAAAGCATATGAGAAAAAAACACTTTTAACTAAAGGTCAATTTAACATCGATGATGATTCAGAAATAAAACTATCTTATACCGCAAATAGAAGTGATAATATTCTTTATCCAACTGGTTCAATGGATGCTGATTATGATGATTCAAATATCTACACAGTTGGATATACAGCTAGAAATTTAGGGAATTTATCAAAACAGCTAGATTTAGATTATTATTACTCAGATGTTGACCATCCAATGAGCACAACATTAAGAAATAGAAAAACATCTGCAACTTCTATGATGACAATGGCTCCAATGGTAAGTCGTTTAAAAACATCTATGTGGGGTGGGAAAATAAAAAATAGTATAGATGTTGCAGATTCAATTGTTACAGTTGGGTTAGATACAAGTATTAGAAATTGGAGAGCTGTTGATACTGCAACTCCAAGTATTCCATCAACAGATACAAATAATAAAGCAATTTTTACAAAAGTTGAAAAATCATTTGGTAAATTAGATTTAGAGCTTGGAACTAGATATGATTATACGAATATTGAAACAACAAAAGCAGCAACTGATGATAAAAAATATGTTGGATTAAACGCAAATATTTTTGCTATATATAATGTAGATGAGAACATGAAATATTTTGCAGGAGTTGGAAAATCTTCAAGAGTTCCTGATGCTAGAGAACTTTATAATACAACAGCTGGTAATTCTAATTTAGAAGATACAAAAAATTATGAAGCTGATTTAGGATTTGATAAAACTATAGGAACATTTAATATTAAACCAAAATTATTCTATTCGGTGTTAAAAGATTATATTTATAATTCAACAGTTACTCCTACAACAACAAAATTTGAAAATATTGATGCAAAAATATATGGTTTAGATATTTCAGGATTCTATTTCATGACAGATAATTTATCTTTAGATTATGGAGTTGCATTTCAAAGAGGTCAAAAAGATGGTGATTATTCAGACAAAGATTTAGCAGAAATTCCACCATTAAAAGGAAATTTAGCATTAAATTATGAAATGTATAAATCAAAATATACAGCAGAAGTTATAGCCGTTGATAAATGGAATAGTTATGATAGTTCAGCAAAAGAGCAAGAGTTATCTGGTTATTCACTATTTAACTTAAAATATACAAATCAATTGCATAAAAATATAGGATTAACCCTTGGGATGGATAATGTATTTGATAAAGTATATAATTCGACAAATACTTATCAAGATGTTTCATATGTTACCGTTGCTTCAGAAAGAGTACTATTCAATGACCCAGGAAGATACGGATATGTAAATTTAAAATATAGCTTTTAAAAGCTATATTTTTCTATATTTTAATCAAATTCCATTCGTACCTGTGTTTGTCCAGTTGTCCCAAATTCATAATCTATTTGTGTTGCAATTGCTTTAAAATCAACACCTTGAACTACTTTTAAACCTTTTAAAATCTCTTTTTTCCCACTTATTAATTCTTTTGATTTTATTCCATGAGAAATAGATAAACTAGCTTCCACAAATGCTGATAATTTATCACATTGTTTAAGTGCTAATCCATCAATAGCATTGTATTTATTTGAATTATATTTTGAAATATCTTCTACTATTTGAATCTTATCTTCATAGATTTTATCTTGAAATTCTTCTTTAATTCCATCATAAAGACCTAAAATATAAGAAAATTCATCATGTAAAATTTCTGGAATATTAGGCAAAATATCATCTTGGATTTTCTCAATTTCATATTCAGCAATAATATCTGATAACTCATCAACACAATATTTTACAGGTGTGATAATATCTCGAGTAAGAGCTTCTGGTAAATCATGAAAAAGTGCTGTAAAAAAGTTGTTTTGTAATCTTTTATCACAAGCATTTACTTCAAGTGAAAAGAAATATCCAAAAATTGCAACTGTCAACATATGTCCTAAAACTGATGTTTCTGGAACTCTTGGAGTTTGCGCCCATCTTTTTTGAAATCTCAATCTTCCACTTAAATCAATAATTTTCCCAAGTTTTTTATTTAATGCAATTTTTCGAACTCCAATTAATTCATAATAATCTTCAAGTTCTTCATCAACACTTTTTTTAACATCTTCAATATCATTTAAAAATTGACTTGTTTGATAAACAATAGAAAATTCCCATTTCGTTGCTAAATATGAAGCGGCTTTGAGAACAAATCTCTCTTTTTTATACATTTCAGGATTACTTAAATATTCTTCGAATTTTTGTAAAAAATTACCATTATCTATATCTTTTATAGAGGGAGTCAGTTTTGAAATAACCCAAGCATTAATCTCTTTTGATTTTTTTTGCAAAGCTTTTCTAAAAACATCAGGTCTAATATCAGTTACAACAACCCGTCTTAAAAACTCAAAAATTCCAGCTTCAATTAAATGAGTATAGTTTATATCTGTTTCAAGCTTTGCTATAAAATATGCAATTATAAATTTATGTGCTTGCTTATCAAGTTCAACTAATTCGACCATTCGAGGATAATCATTCCATCTTTGAATTGAAGCTGAAGTGAAAATATAATCTATAATTGTTGGATTTATCAATTTTTAACCTTATTTATCTTTTTTTGAATCATCAAAAAACATCATTTTTTTACCAAGTAACATTAGTCCAACAACAACAAACATCATTAAATATACTTGCCAATCACTCATAATTAACTCCTACAACTTCCAATTTTTCCTAAAGCGTTGATTTTTTCAACTCTTCCTGAATGTCTTCCGCCTTCAAATTCTGTTTTGTCCCATGATTTAATAATTGCTTCAATCATTCCATGACCAGAAACTCGCTCACCTAAACAAATAATATTTGCATCATTGTGTTTTCTAGCCATTCTTGCGCTATATTCATTGTGACAAAGTGCTGCTCTAATACCATCAAATTTATTTGCAGCCATACTC
>Ga0172378_10001099_pt1 | contig 24662 bp, 18 predicted proteins | sample GrowelOW332metaG_FD_119755 | JGI IMG/M metagenome (GOLD analysis project Ga0172378, IMG submission 119755) | Groundwater microbial communities from an aquifer near a municipal landfill in Southern Ontario, Canada - Pumphouse #3_1 metaG | ecosystem: Environmental > Aquatic > Deep subsurface >... | reverse complement strand
GCCTCGTAGTAATGCACCGATATTATCGCCTGCATGACCTTCGTCGAGTAATTTACGGAACATTTCTACGCCGGTTACGGTTGTTTTCTTGGAATCTTTGATCCCAACAATTTCAATTTCGTCCCCTACATGAACTGTACCACGTTCTACTCTACCAGTTGCTACTGTGCCTCGTCCTGTAATAGAGAAGACATCTTCTACTGGCATCAAGAATGGTTTGTCAACATCACGTTCTGGTTCTGGAATATAGGCATCTACTTCGTCCATTAATTCAACGATTTTATCGCCCCATTCACTGTCTGGATCTTCTAATGCTTTTAGTGCTGATCCTACAACAATTGGTGTATCATCGCCTGGGAAATCGTATTCGTCTAGAAGTTCTCTCACTTCCATTTCTACTAATTCGATTAGTTCTTCATCATCAACCATATCTGCTTTGTTTAAGAAGACTACGATATAAGGAACGCCTACCTGACGTGCAAGTAGAATATGTTCTCTTGTTTGTGGCATTGGGCCATCTGCTGCTGATACAACTAGAATAGCGCCATCCATCTGTGCTGCCCCTGTGATCATGTTCTTAACATAATCGGCATGGCCTGGGCAATCCACATGGGCATAATGTCTATTTGCTGTTTCGTATTCTACATGGGCTGTTGAAATAGTGATCCCACGTTCTCTTTCTTCAGGTGCTTTATCGATGTTTTCAAATGCGACTGCGTCACCTGTTCCGTTTCTTTTATTTAATACGGTTGTAATTGCTGCTGTTAATGTTGTTTTACCATGATCGACATGTCCAATCGTTCCAATATTAACATGGGGTTTGCTTCGGTTAAATTTTTCCTTTGCCATTTTTCTCTCCTTATATATAAACAATCTTTTTTTTATTATACATCAGCTTTTCTATGGTTTCAAGTATTTTTCACTAAATCTTAAGGAGATTAATGAAGAATCTTTGCCATTGCTTTTTATCAATAGGATCTCATTGATTTATTCTTTATTTTATCATTATTGAGCTTTCCATTGGTCGTTTTCAAACTGCCTCCAGCAGATAAAAACAAACTTAAAAATGTCAGCTTTCTATCCCTTACAGAAAGAAGAATTGATTTGTATTTTTTAATCAAAACGACTAAGCTATAACGGCTTTGTTAGATGGTCCGCTTTCATATTGCTTAGATGCGTATTTAAGATTTTCTTTTTAGTAAAAAAATCTTTTTCATTTTTTTACATGCTTATGTTTTTTTCAATTGGTTTGACTTTATTTTCAAAACAGCGTATAATAAGCTTATTCTTATAAAGGAGTTTAATATGGCATTAGAAAAAAATTATAATATTGTGAAAGGGGCTTTTTTTATCATCTTAGCTGCTTTCTTTTTTGCATTAATGAATCTTTTTGTAGCATTATCAGGAGATCTTCCTTCTGTTCAAAAAAGTTTTTTTAGAAATTGTGTCGCTGTTGTTGTGGCTTTAGGCCTTGTTTTAAAAAGTAAAGAATCAAATTCCATCACGAAAGGGAGTCTTAAAGATCTTATTTTGCGCTCAAGTTTTGGAACGATTGGTATTCTTTGCAATTTTTACGCCGTTGACCATTTGGTTCTCGCCGATGCTTCGATGCTTAATAAAATGGCACCCTTTTTTGCCGTCATTTTTAGTTACATATTCCTTCGTGAAAAAATTACGCTTCGACAATTTTTAACAATTGTTGTCGCCTTTATTGGTGCTTTATTTATTGTTAAACCTTCCATGCATTCGCTAAGTTTTCTACCGGCTTTCATTGGTCTTTGTGGTGGGATTGCGGCTGGTGCTGCTTATACAATGGTTCGTAAACTTGGCACTCAAAATATTCAAGGCCCTTTTGTTGTTCTATTCTTTTCTGCTTTTTCTTGTATTGTAACCGGACCCTTTTTATTATTTGATTACCATCCCATGAGCTCTAGTCAACTACTGGCTTTATTAGGCGCTGGCCTCTGTGCTTCTTTTGCACAATTTGCAGTAACTACCGCCTATTTTAGCGCGCCGGCTAAAGAGATTTCTGTTTTTGACTATTCACAGGTTTTATTTTCAGCCCTTTTAGGCTTTTTCATTTTTAATCAGATTCCTGACCTCTTTAGTCTTATTGGTTATCTGATTATTATTGGTGTTGCCTTTTATATGTTTTTTCAAAATAGAAAAGTAGCTCTTCTTTAGTCTTTTAAATTTGTCTTTGCATTTATTTAAATTGGGTTACTTTTTACTTAAAAATGTCTGAACTTTTTTCTTTAAAATTTGACATTTAATTGCAAACGCACTATAATATAGGCAACAAAACAAATAAGTTTTGTAACTCCCTAAAGGGGAAATATTATAGGAGGTATTTAAGATGTTACCAAGTATTTTTAGAAATTCCTTTTTTGACAATTTGTTAGATTCACCATTTGACCGTGCTTTGGATCCACCACTATTTTCTCAACTTATGAAAACAGACGTTAAAGAAACTGAAAGCACTTATGAAATTGACATCGATATGCCTGGCTTTAAAAAAGAAGACATTCAAATCCAATTAGATCATGGTACCTTGAAAATTAATGCAAAAAATATTGTCGAAAATGAAGAAAAAGACGAAAAGAAAAACTACATTCGTAGAGAACGTTATTCTGGATCTTGTTCAAGAAGTTTCTATGTTGGCGATCAAATTAAGCAAGAAGACATTAAGGCAAAATTGAAAGATGGTATTTTAAATCTTTCTATTCCTAAAATTGACCAAGCCGAAATTGAATCCGCTAAAGCTATTCAGATTGAATAATGGCAAACAAAAAAGCTGTCACAATGACAGCTTTTTTATTGTTTGGCATTCTTTATCCTAATGGATATGCTTCTGTGAGTGCTTTGACGATTGCTTTTGCTTTGGCAACTGCAGATTCGCCTTCTTTAATTAACATTGCAATAGCTTCTGCAATTTTATCCATATCTTTTGTATTCATACCTCTTGTCGTTACAGCTGCTGTTCCAATTCGAACACCACTTGTAATGAAAGGTTTCTGTGGGTCATTTGGTACGGTATTTTTATTAGCCGTTAACCCTGCCTTTTCCATAAGGACTTCCACATCTTTACCCGTTTGTCCATCTGCTCTTAAATCAATTAAAATCAAATGATTATCTGTTCCACCAGAAACCATATCAACGCCACGGTTTGATAATCCTTCCGCTAACGCTTGACAATTGTCAATAATTCCTTGTTGGTACACTTTAAAACTTGGTTCTAGTGCTTCTTTAAAACAAACCGCTTTTGCTGCAATAATGTGCATTAAAGGTCCACCTTGAACACCTGGGAAAACCGCCCGGTTGATTTTATATTCTTCCGCAAATTCTTTGCTTGATAAAATTAATCCACCACGTGGTCCACGTAAGGTTTTGTGTGTTGTGGTTGTCACAACATCGGCATATGGAATAGGGCTAGGATGAAGGCCAACTGCCACTAAACCAGCAATATGTGCCATATCTACCCAAAGAAGTGCACCGCAAGCATCTGCAATTTCTCTGAATTTTTTAAAATCAATGGTTCTTGCATAAGCAGATGCGCCTGCAACAATCATTTTTGGCTTAGTTTTCATTGCAATTTTCATGACTTCGTCGTAATCAATGACCCCTTCATCGTTAACGCCATAAGGCACGATATTAAAATATAAACCTGAAAAATTAAGGGGATGACCATGTGTTAGATGTCCACCATGATCAAGATTCATGCCCATTAATGTATCACCTGGTTTTAAAACAGCTACTTGTACCGCCATGTTCGCTTGTGCCCCTGAATGTGGCTGAACATTTGCATAAGTACAGTTAAACAACTCTTTTGCCCGTTCAATTGCTAATGTTTCTGCAACATCAACATTTTCACAACCCCCATAATAGCGTTTACCTGGATAGCCTTCTGCATACTTATTGGTAAATATAGACCCCATTGTAGATACCACTGCTGGACTTGCCCAATTCTCTGACGCAATCAGTTCGATACTATTATTCTGACGAGTATACTCGTTTTGAATAGCTTGCGCAATTTGCGGATCAACCTTTTCTATATCTTCTAATGTGTACATCTTTCCTCCCAAAAATCATTTATTTTGAAACCATTGTACCCAATTTACATGTAAATGTAAAGTGCTTTCACTTTAATTATTTTTTTAACAAGTTTTTTGCTTGATGTATCTGTTTTCAATTCGCTTTCCTTAAATTATTCAAAGATTGACTTTTTAATCTCTTCATGATAGGATTACCTTATTAAAAATATATTTGATCTGGAGGTCTTAATGGTTCATTCTCTTATTTCTTTTATTAAAAACAGTCCCAGTCCTTTTCACTGTGTTGCAAATATGTCTGATGTTTTATTATCTAAAGGATTTATTCCTCTAAGTGAAACAGAACCTTTTCATTGTCAGCCTGGAAAAAAATATTTTATTCTGCGCAATCAATCTGCATTGTGTGCTTTTACAATCCCACAAAATAAACCATCGGGGTTTTCGATTATTTCTGCCCATACAGATTCTCCCTGTTTTAAAATCAAAGAAAATCCTGAAATTTCAAATGACTATACAACATTAAACGTTGAAAAATATGGAGGCATGTTAGCATCCACCTGGTTCGATCGCCCACTTTCGATTGCTGGTCGCGTTATTTGTAAAAGTCCTACTGGCCCAATTGCGCATTTAGTCGATTTTGATCGCGATCTTGTCAGTATTGTCAATCTTGCCATTCACCAAAATAGAATGGCCAATCAAGGACAGACACTCAAAACGCAAAAGGATCTCTTGCCCTTATTAGGATTACAAAAGCCCAAATTAACGCAGCTTCTTTCAGACGAATGTGCGATTATAGAAAATGACATCCTCAGTTATGATTTGTTTTTATACAATCGGATGGTTGGATCCATTTGGGGCGCTCATCATGAATTCTTTTCTGCCCCTAAAATTGATGATTTACAATGTGCTTTTACAGCTTTAAAAAGTCTTGTTGAAACGGAAAATTCTCAACGGATTAACCTTTGTGTTTTTTTTGATAATGAAGAAGTTGGGAGCAGTAGCCGTCAAGGGGCTCTAAGTGATTTTTTAGAAAATACGCTTCAGCGCATTGCCCTCTCTTTAAAATGGCCCCAAGAAGATTATTACACAGCCCTTGCACGTAGTTTTATGCTTTCTGCCGATAATGGACATGCCCTTCATCCGAATTATCCAGAAGTCAGTAATCCTCAAAATTATCCCATTCTAAATCACGGTCTTTTGATTAAATATGCCGCAAATCAGAAATATTCTACAGATGCATGGTCCTCTGCTGTTTTTAAAACAATTCTTGATGAAGCTTTCATTCCTTATCAAGCGTTTATGAACCATTCTGATTATCCTGGAGGGTCAACCTTAGGCAATTTATCCAATCAACATATTTCTATTCCCACTGTTGATATGGGGACCGCTCAGCTGGCCATGCATTCTGCTTATGAAACAGCTGGTGTCGAAGATGCTGCCCTTTTATATCGTGGAATGCGTGCTTTTTTCGAACACACAGCCTTTCCAACGCTTTAAAAAAAGACCCCCTTAAAGACATTGAAGCCTCTAAGGGGGTCTTTTTTATTGATTTATAGTGCCTGCATCAATTTTTAACATGCATTTTTTGGCAGAACCATTTTTTCTCTTAAGGTGCTTGCCATTTCACTGCCCTTTATGTATTTAACAATGGCTAAAGCAAAGTCTAATGCCACACCAACACCCCGTCCTGTAATGATAAAATCATCAACGACAACGGTTTGATTGCTGATTGTCGCGCCTTTTAATGTTTCTTCAACACCAGGATAGCATGTTGCTTTTCGTCCTTCTAAAAGCCCTAAGTTTCCCAATATTTTAGGCGCTGCACAAATGGCCGCAATCATTTTTTTCTTTGCATAGAAATCACGCAATAACATTTCTAAAGGCAAAAATTGTTGAAGGTTTTCTGTCCCTGGCATTCCACCTGGCAAAACTAATCCATCTGCATCATTGAAATTAATTTCATGAAACAAGGCGTCCATTGTAATAGTGATGCCATGTGCACCTGTCACTGTTTTTTTTCCCGTGATCGATACCATCTGAATCGTTATTCCTGCTCTTCTTAAGGTATCCACAACACTTAATGCTTCTACTTCTTCAAAGCCTTCTGCGAAAAAAATAAAAATTTGTTTCATTTTTAATCTCCTTTTTTAATCTTTTCTTATTATAACTTTTAAAACTTAAGTCGCTATTAATTTTTCTAATCCCTTTAAGAAGGGTTAACGGCCATCGCTTGACGCCCTTGAATCTCTGAATTACTTACTATAAACCTTCCATAAAACATCTTGAGCCTTTTCAATTGGTATGAATCCAGCTCTTTTTTAATTTAACTTAAGCTTTACAGCTTTTTTTCAAAACCATATTGCTTTAAAAAATAATACTAGTAATCTTATAAAAAAACTGATATGATAGATTAAGATTATATGAAAGGACAATTTTAAATGCAAAACAAACCTTTAAAACACACTGAATCATTTACGGATAACCCTAACTACAAAGATTTTGAAGATAAATTTATTACTAAAGTAGAGGAGGTTTCCGGTGACCCTTTTAGCGAATCAACACCCAGACACCAGTATGAAGCGCTTGCTGAACTGGTGATGGAAGCCGCTACTAAAAAATGGGCTGAACATAATGCTAAGCTCAACAAAATGGAAGATAGACAGGTTTATTTCTTTTCTATTGAATTTTTAATTGGCCGACTTTTAAAAAATTATATTAATGATCTTGATTGGAATGATCAAGTTGAAAAAACCTTAACCCATTTAAATTTAGATTACACAGCTATTCAATCTTGTGAAAATGACCCTGCTTTGGGTAACGGTGGTCTAGGCCGTTTGATGGCTTGTTTTCTCAATTCTTCTGCCGCATTAGGTTTTCCCGCACATGGAAACGGTATTCGCTATAAATATGGTCTTTTTGAACAAAAAATCGTCAATCATGAACAGGTAGAAGTGGCTGACGTCTGGCTTAGAGATGGCTATCCTTTTGAAGTAGCTAAACCTGAAAAGGCCGTTGTGGTCAAATATTATGGGCATGTCCGTTCGATTGAAGAAAACGGAAAATTGCATTTTATCCATGAAGATTATGAACCCGTTCTGGCTGTTCCCTATGATATTCCAGTGCTTGGCTATCGCAACGACGTTGTTAATTCTTTACGTCTCTGGAGTGCTTCTCCCGTGGAAGATTTTGATTTAACAACCTTTAATCAAGGCCATTTTATAAAAGCCATGCAGCGAAAATCAGAAGCTGAATCAATTAGTCAAATCTTATATCCAAGTGATCATGGTTTCGAAGGCAAACTTTTAAGGCTTAAGCAAGAATATTTTTTTGTTGCTGCTGGACTAAAACGTATTATTCGACGCTATAAGCACCAACATCAAGGCTCTTTAGAAGGTTTTTCCAATAAAATGTGTATTCATATTAATGATACTCATCCTGCCCTATGTATTCCTGAATTTATGCGTCTTTTAATGGATGAAGAAGGCTATGAGTGGGAAGAAGCTTGGGCAATGACCGTTCCAACAATGAGCTTTACCAATCACACTGTTTTGCCAGAAGCGCTTGAAACCTGGCCCATTACAATGATGGAAACCCTTTTACCACGTATTTATCAAATTATTGATGAAATTAATCGGCGTTTTATCAATGAAATGAACTGGGAGTATCCAGAAGAACAAGCCCGCAATTACCATATTTCAATTCTTAAGGAAGGCAATGTGCACATGGCCCATCTTGCTATTATTGGCTCACATTCCATTAACGGCGTTGCCGAATTGCATAGTAAAATTTTACGCGAAGAAACATTTAAAGATTTTTATGCGATTTATCCCGATCGCTTTACTTCTGTTACAAATGGGGTTACCCAGCGCCGTTTTCAGCTCTCTGCTAATCGTCCATTAAAAACTTCTATTGAAAAAGCCATTGGGAACACCTGGGAAACACCTGGTCAAATGGAAAACCTTAAGGCCCTTTTACCCTTTGCTGAAGATGCCGCTTTCCGTCAAGAATTACAGCACGTAAAGCGCCTAAATAAAGAAGCACTTGCCGCTTATATTCACGATACTCAAAAAATCCTAATTAATCCTGATTCAATTTTTGATATTCAGGTCAAGCGCATTCATGAATATAAACGACAGCTCTTAAATATTCTTCATGTTATGTTTGTTTATAATCAATTACGCGCTCATCCTCATACCGATATTGTGCCTAAAACCTATTTCTTTGCTGGAAAAGCTGCGCCTTCTTATTATTATGCCAAAGAAGTTATTCGCTTAATCAATACCGTTGCTGAAAAAATCAATAATGATCCAGCGGTTAAAGATCTGCTTAAAGTTGTTTTTATTCCTAACTTTAATGTTTCTAAAGCAGAAATCATTTATCCGGCAGCTGAACTTTCCGAACAAATTTCAACCGCTGGTAAAGAAGCCTCTGGTACTGGCAATATGAAATTTATGATGAATGGTGCGCTAACTTTAGGAACCCTTGATGGGGCTAATATTGAAATTGCAGAAGCTGTTGGAAAAGACAATATTTTTACTTTTGGTTTAACGGCTGAGCAAGTCTTTCAATATAATGCGAATCATACCTATCGTTCTCTCGATGTTTTTGAAAAAGATCCACGCCTCCAAGAAGTCATCAATCAATTAGTCAATGGCTTTTATGATGCAAATAGCTTTCAAGCAATCTATGATTCTTTACTCTTGCACGGCGATGCTTATTTTGTTTTAGCTGATTTTGATGCCTATTGTAATATTCAAGCCACCGCTTCTTCTGTTTATCAAAACCAAGATGATTGGTTGAAAAAATCAATTATCAACATTGCACATTCGGGTATGTTTTCTGCTGATCGCTCGATTGTTGATTATCAAAAACGTGTTTGGAAAATTAAATAAAAAAAACGCCATATGGCGTTTTTTTATTGCTTGATCACGTTGGTCCTTTATTACTTTTGCCTTTTTTGATATTTTTAGATCACTTCATTAAAAACAGTGACTCGGTTTTTTCCTTTTCTTTTTGAATAGTAAAGGGCTGAATCCGCTTCTTTATATAAAATCTCGAAAGAATCGCCATGTTTTGGAAATAAAGCCACCCCAATCGAAACACTTACCTGAAAGTTTTCATCAAATATTTGTATTTTTTTGACCGCTTCACAAATTTGCGTCCCTCTTTTTTTAACAAGTTCTAAGCACGTTTGTTCATCTATATTTTTTAAATTTCCCATATAAATAGCCATTTCATCGCCACCTATTCGGGCAACCACATCATTTTGTCTGAAAATCTTTCCTAAAATATCCGCAATGGCTTCTAAAACTTTGTCCCCATTATCATGTCCCCATGTATCATTAACCTGTTTAAATTCATCAACATCTAAAAGAAACAAGGCGCCTCTTTCATCTACTTCTTGTGTTGCTTTTTCAATATGTTCTTCAAAAGCTCTTCGATTGTAAAGTCCTGTTAAGCCATCTCTTTCTGCTTGATATTCCATTTTGATGGCTTCTCTTTTCTGTTCATTAATATCTTTACCATACATAAAAAAAATAATATGTTCATCTATTGGATTTTTCCATAAAAGAATGGTCATTTGCATCCAATGGTAATCATGCATTTTAGGTAATCGTACCCGTATATCAAAGTTAAAATAGTTTTTTTTTCCTTTATTGAATCTCGTAATATATCTTTGAAAATTAACCGCTTCTGCAAATTTCTGATGATCTTCCGGCATAACAAAGCCTATTGTATAATAATTTAAAATTCTTTTTATTGTAAAATTTGTATTAAAAAACCAATTGTTAATAACGGTAAGATTGGTTTCCATGATTTTTTCTGAGATTAAGTCCAATTCAATGTAAAATTCCGCCGTTTCAATAATGGCTTTTTTAAAATTATACGTTTGTTCTAATTCATAGGATTCCACTGTTTCTTGTGTCTTATCCTGAATCATCCAAATTAACGTATCTTCGACTTTTTTAACATGATATTCATAATATTTTCTCGGATCATCTGGTTTTTGGCTATAGCAACAAATGATTTCTGAAAGCTCAAAAGCATCCTGTTTCAAATGTTGAATCATTTTTTCGAGTTGCACCTGCCCTTCTAATGTAACCTTTTTCTCTTGAAGGATTGTTTTCACGATCTCGTTTGTCCTTTGACTTAAAATTGAAATCGGCTGGCGAATAATTCTGATTTTACCCATTCCTAAAATGATATTCTGCAATTCTTGACTATTCATCTTTTATTGACCCTTACTGTTAAATTTAAGCTTACTTTTTTATTCCCTGTTTTTTGACTGCAGTCTTCTTTTACTTTTTATTTTGAAGTATTTTTATGGAATGACACCGTCATCAACTGCCCGAAATCTTATTTGCAATCATTTTTCCTTTAAAGTAGCGATATTTATTATATCTTATCTTTAATAATAAATCAATCCTTATTATTAAAATATTGTATTATATTTTTTTCTCTATTGCACTTTATAAACATTATTTTTAATGCGAAGTTCTTTGCGATAAACACGTTGGAATTTTCGACCACATTCTTCAATAATCATATCTTCAAATACAGAGTGTCCGTTACTATAAACCATAATCTCAACATAGTCTTCTTGGATATAACATTTCAAATCTTTTACATACGAATCCATACTGCGATCTAGATACTCCGCAATTTGTAAAAATAAACTCAATTTGTCAATCAGGATTTCATCCTCTTTGGATAATAAATTTAAATAGCAATCATCTACTTTTATTTTTTTATTTGTACGGTGATTTAAAGCAATAAAAGCGGCAATCAACAATTCTTTATGACTGATCCCTTCAACCCCAGAATTTAACATCAAATAAAAACTGTGTTCATGATGATCTCGATAACCAACAATAATGCCAATATCATGCAACATGGTTGCTGTTCTTAACATCTTACGTGTATCGAGGGTTAATTGATGAAGTGGAGCAAGCTCATAATACAATTTTTGAACTAAAAGATACATATGTCGGCCATGCTCTAAATTACCATCATAATGCCTTAATATCTTTAAAAGAGATCTCTCTAAAATATCATTAATCAGGTGGCCTGGATAATAGCCTAAGAAATCAAAGGCCATCCCATCTCGAAGCCCTGCTTCTGAAATAATCAGCTTATCAGACTCAATAGTTTCCATCGCTACTTGCAAAGCAAAACTAGCCCCAACAAAAATGTCCGCACGTCCTTTAGAAAGACCCTTAATATTTAACCGGCCCTCTAAATCTTCAGCGGCACTTTTTTTGCAGATTTTCTTTACTTCATCTTGTGTCATTTGATAGTTATGAGCAATGGCCAGTGGGTAATCAACTAATCGTCGGTGCATCCGTCCTAAATTTCGAATAGTTCCACCAACCCCAATAATGGGAAGGCCCTTGGCTTCTTCTAAAAAATCAATCTCTGCATAGGCTTTTTCCAGAAAGTGCTTGAGTGCATTAAGATCTTTGTCAGACACTTTATCGCCAAGATTGAATTTTTCTTTTAAATCAATTGATCCAAAAGACAAACTGACTTGATTGATTTTTTCTCGTTCTTTAATGAGCACAAATTCTGCGGAACCGCCTCCAATATCAATTAATAACGCATCTCGAATATCAAGCGTATTAATCGCTCCAAGATAATCGAGTTCCGCTTCTCGCTCTCCAGAAATAATTTGAATATCTATACCCGATGCTTCTTTAACCCGTTGAACAAAAATTTTCCCATTTTCAGCTTTTCGAACGGCAGCCGTTGCTACACAAATAATTTCATCAATCGCGTAACTTTTTGCCATTTCAGCATACATCCTAAGGGTTTCAACCCCATAAACCATGCGTTCTTCTTGAAGCATCCCTGTTTCTGATAGATTTTCACAAAGGCGAACATTCACTTTGACATCATCAATAATATAAAAAAATTGATCTTCTCGGACACTGCCAACAACTAAATGTACACTATTTGAACCAATATCAATAATGCCAATTCTTTTTTCCATTTTTTCTCCAATTATTTCGATAATTCTGCACGTCTTATTTCATTATATTCTATCAACGCTTTTTTGCAAAAATATTTTTGACATTCGAGCAATTCTTTTCCTCGTTTATCAATCCGTATATATTCGCCTGTTGACGTCATCACTCTGGATTTAATCGTATCTTTCCAAGTTGTAAAAAGAATCGTTTTAACTTCTTCTTTGATTTCTCGATCTTCAATTGGAAATAACACTTCAATTCGGCGATTAAGATTTCTCTGCATCCAATCAGCACTTGATAAGGACAAGTTTTCAGCACCATTGTTATAAAAATAGTAGATGCGGCTATGTTCTAGAAAAGTACCGACAACACTATGAACTTCAATATTGTCACTAACCCCTTCAACCCCAGGATATAGAGAACACATGCCACGAACAATCAACTTGATTTTAACGCCAGCTTGAGAAGCTTTATAAAGTCTTTCCACAATCCCATCATCGATCAATGCATTCATCTTAGCAATAATTTGGCCTCTGCCGCCATTTTCAACATTTTGGATTTCTTGATCAATACTGCGATAAAAAGCTTCCCGCAAGGTTTTTGGGGCAACTTCTAATTTATTCCAAAGATCATAATGACTATAACCAGAGAGTACATTGAAAAGGGTGGATACATCTGAAGCATATCCTTCTTTACAGGTAAACATCCCAATATCTGTATATAAACCCGCCGTTACATCATTATAATTGCCCGTTGCTAAATGCACATAACGCCGAATCCCTTCATCCTCTTCTCGAACCACTAAAATCATTTTACAATGAATTTTAAGCCCTGGCAAACCATAAATAACGTGGCAACCTGCATGTTCTAATTTTTTAGCCCACACAATGTTGTTGGCCTCATCAAAGCGTGCTTTTAATTCGACCAACACACTCACTTGTTTACCATTTTCAGCTGCTTTAATTAATTCCTCAATAATGGGTGAATCGCCTGAAACACGATATAAGGTTTGTTTAATCGCTAAAACTTTTTCATCACTGGCTGCGCTTCGAACAAAATCAACCACTGTTTGAAAGGATTGATAAGGATGATGCAAAAGTCGGTCCTTTTCTCGAATAACCTTGAAAATATCTTTTTGATGATAAAAATCTTTCGAGATTAAAGGCTTCCAAGCTTCTTCTCGTAATTCTGATAATTCTGAACGGGTAAAGAATTTTGAAAAACACGTTAAATCTAACGGACCATTGATTTCATAAACTTGATGCTCGTCAATATCTAAATTTTCCATTAAAAGTTTACGGGTCTTTTTACTCATATCACTGCTAATTTCAAAGCGAATGCATGCACCAAATTTACGTTGACTTAAAGATTTCTCAATCTCTATGAGTAAATCTTCTGCTTCATCTTCATCAATTGCTAAATCGCCATTTCTGGTGATTCTAAATGAACTTATTTTTTGAACTTCATATCCCGTAAACAGCTCTTCTAAATAGGGAATAATAATATCATCAATAAAAATATAGTTAAAGCATTCACTGCCTTCTGGCTTTGGTAAGGCAAGAATACGTTTAAGAACCGATGGGATTTCAAGAATGGCTAAAGATTCCGGTTCTGTTTTTTTCCTTTTTTGTTTATGACTCGGTGTCTTATCTTCTAATTGGATACATAAATAAACATGTTTATTTTTAACAAGTGGAAAAGGTCTAGAACTATCGATGGCTTGAGGCGTCAAAACTGGATAAATGGTTTCTCTAAAATAATCTTTACAATACTCCCGTTCCTCTTCATTTAAATCTTCGATCGTTTTAAAAAAAACATTTTTTTGTGCTAATTCTGGAATCAGTGATTTATTTAGGCAATTGTATTGTCGTCTCATCATCTCGTGCGTAATCCGATTGATGGTTTTAAGTAATTCTTTTGGTGTTCTCCCATCTAACCCTTTTTTCCCGTAACCGACGTTGACCTGATCCATCAAACCCGCAATACGAACCATGACGTATTCATCTAAATTTGAAGCCGTAATCGACAAAAATTTAAACCGATCCATAATTTTATTTGTTTTGTCATAGGCTTCTTCCAAACAGCGGTAATTAAAATCTAACCAACTCCGCTCACGGTTAATATACAGTTTTTCATTCATTCGTATTCCTCCTATTTATAATACTGAGCTGCGCTTGATTTTAAGCACTGGTTTCAACCCAAAGACTTGTTCAATGGCTTCGCCGAGTAACTCAAAATAATAAGCTTCCAATTGAATATTATCACCTGAATAGGCATTTACAATAAAGAGATTCTTTTCTATGCGGCAGCTGATCTTATTAATTTTTTGTCGATGACTTTTATCTAAAGCAGTTGCTAATTTAAGAATGGCAATCAGATAGGCAACCGATAATTCATCATCATCTGCTAGACCATAACTGTCTAATGTTGATAAATCAAATTTAATCAGATTATTCCGAACGCCATCAGCAATAATCCCGACGATTGTGCGTTCTGTTTCTGTTAACCCAATCAACCCTTCATGATCAACAATAATTTTATTGCAAGGAATGACGGAATGATTGCCAATATAACGACCAATATCAATTAATTGTGTGGCATATTGTAAAAGAAATTTTTCTCGCTTTGATAAACTATAAGCCTTTTTTAATCCATTATAAATTTTAAGTGCATATTTTTCAACGGCCTTGATATGTTCGACATCGACACGGTATTTCTGTGCCACTTTTTGCACACAGGTATAAGCGGAATCTTCGATCCATACATCTAATTTTTTTTCTTTGACCTTATTGAATTTAAATTCAAGCGCTGCCAAAGCTAAATCCATTTGTACCATATAAATATATTCAAGATTTAAAACTTCTAAAAATTTTTTACAAATCATTAATGTATGTCTTAACGTATCGGCATCACTTCCAGAAATCTGTGGATATTTTTTTTGCACCTGATTAGTGCTTAAATCAATCAAATGATCCAATAAGGTATTTAATTGCTCTTTTGAAATCTTAAAAACACCGGCTCTTTTTTCGCCTTTTGCAAGTTGACTAATGATTTTCGCATCGTGTGTGGAGACCAATAAAAATTTATTTTGTATTTTGTTAGCCACGTGAAGTGTTCTTTCAATATTTAAATCAATAAAATCTGATAAAAGATGATCCACATATTGTGTCCGACTTTCAATTGTTTCAACCATTTCTTTGATTTTTAAATAGCCAATTTCTTCTGTCTTAAAATAATTAATCAAGCCTTCTCTGACTAAGGCCGTTGAAATATGCGAATTGGCAATTGTCATGAGGACGCCATTTTGTTCAAGAATATCTGTTCTTAACACTTCGTCACAACTGAAAAGTGCATGCTTAAAAATCATTTCGGTTTCTTCACCATGTTCTAACATGCGAACCGTATATCCTCCGGTCTGCATTCTGATCTGCTCGAGAATAAACCGTTTATTTTTTGCTTCTCTTAAAGCGGCTGTCCCAAAGATTTCAATCTCTTCAATCCCATAACACTCGGCAACACTAATAAAATCATTGAGTATTTTACATAAACGTGCAACAGCACCAAAACTGATTTCACCATTGCCAAAACTTTGTCTACCTAAATTCGTTGACTGGGTAATTCTATCTAAAATATTGATGCTCCCTTTACTGCCCCGTTGACCAGCAATAAACGTACATCGATTCGATCCAATATAAATGTCTGCAAATCGTTTGATCACTGTGAGTACCTCTTTCTCTTTTGTTCCTTTAATTATACCATAAGACCTTAAAAAAACGCTTATTAATCTTTAAAAGTTGTTCTTATTAACCTCTATTTAATAAAAAAAAGCGTTTTTATACTTAATCGTATAAAAAACGCTAAACCTTTTTAATGCATTTTATGAAAATATTTTTTTCGTTTCTGCCAATTTTTCGGCAAGATCAATTTGACTTAATCGCACATAGGCTCCATCTGAAACCTCGGCCATAAAAAATTGAAAATGTATTCCAAATTCTTTAAAATAAGCTTGTTTTAAAGTCACAATAAACGCTTCTAATTTTTCCGTTTTGACAATATTGACCGTTGAACCACCAAATCCACCACCCGTCATTCGAGCACCAATAACCCCTTCAAACTCCCAGGCCATTTGTGTTAAAAAATCGAGTTCTTTACACGAAACTTCAAAATTATTTTTCAAAGAACAATGCGATGCTTGCATTAACCTTCCAAACTTTGTTAAATCGCCGTCTTCTAAGGCTTTTGCGGCATCCAGTGTTCTTTTATTTTCATAAACAACATGTTCTGCACGTTTTTTATCCGTATCATTTTGGATATATTTTTTATATTTTTCAAACTCAGATACACTTAAATCGCAAAGTTGATGAATAGAAACCTTCTTTTGTAAATCTTCCAGCGCTTTTTCACATTCTTTTCTACGATGATTGTACGCTTCTTTTTTTTGGGAGTGATTCACACACGTATTAATAATCACAATTTTTGATTCTTCCAAACTTAGAGGAATTCGTTTAAAAGACAAATCTTTTGTATTTAACAACATGGCATAATTTCTGCGGCTTCGTGCAACCGTAAACTGGTCCATAATGCCACACTTTTTACCAATGTAACGATGTTCCGCTTCTTGGCATAATAAAGCCATTTCTTTCATCGTTAAATCATCCAGCCAATACAAATCTTTGACCACTAAAGCAGACAGTATTTCTAAGGATGCTGATGAGCCAACCCCTGCTCCAATCGGTAAATCACCATAAACTAACATATTAATACCACTTGGAATGTCATAACCATGGTCAATCATATTTTTCATTACCCCTAAAGGATAACTTGTCCATAATGCTTTAGAAAAATCGTCTATATTTGATAATTCTATTTCAATGACCCCTTCAGATTCATAATTCATAGAATACAATTTTATTTTTTGATCTGTTCTACGGGATGCAACGGCATACGTTCCAATGGATAAACCACAGGGTAGTACATAACCTCCATTATAATCTGTATATTCACCAATTAAATTGACCCGTCCTGGTGCAAAATATAATTTTGAATCTGTCGCAATACCAAATTTTTCTCCAAATTTGCGTAGAAGCTTAATTTCTTGCATCTTTTTCTCCCTTTCTCTATAATCAAATGAGAGTAATCTTCTTTATTTCTCAGTATACCTTAAGACAAAAAAAAAAGCAATACGATAACAATTATTTCTATTTATCTTTATTTTGAAAAGGTGTATACTGTATAATATAGAAGGAGATTATGTTGATTGATTATTTAAAAAGGAGAGATTATGCAAAATTTTACAAAAACTGAGTTGCTAAAAAATCAAGATTATTTGGAATTGCTTTCCAACAATTTTCCAAACATTACGGATGCAGTCAGTGAAGTTGTTAATTTAAAAGCCATCTTAAATTTACCAAAAGGCACAGAACATTTCTTAACGGATATTCATGGTGAAAATGAGGCCTTTAACCATGTTATTCAGAACGCTTCTGGCGCTATACGTCGAAAAGTCTTTGATGAACTCGGCAAAATTGTTCGGTTAGAAGACTTAGAAGAATTAACCACCTTAATTTATTATCCACGCGAAAAACTAGATCTCATTAAGAGAACAGAAAAAGATAAATATTTGGATAATTGGTATGAATTAACCATTTATCGACTCGTTCGCATTGCCCGCTCAACGGCCTCTAAGTATACCCGATCTAAAGTTCGTAAAACTTTACCAAAAGATTTCGCTTATATTATGGAAGAACTTTTTCAAGAAGATCAACATCGTTTTAATAAAAAAGAATATTATGAACAAATTATTAAAAGCATTGTTGAATATAATCGTGCCGAACATTTTATTATTGAATTGTGTGGTGTTATCAAACGCCTGATTACGGATCATTTACACATTATCGGTGATATTTTTGATCGTGGTCCAGGTCCTGATGATGTTATGGATAAACTCATGGCACACCATTCTTTAGATATCCAATGGGGGAATCATGATATCTTATGGATGGGTGCTGCTGCTGGTAATCCGGCTTGTGTCTGCAATGTGATTCGAATTGCTTTACGCTATAGTAATACCGATGTCCTGGAAAATGGCTACGGTATCAATCTTTTACAATTAGCTGTTTTTGCTAACCGTGTTTATGGGGATGACCCTTGTAATCAATTCAAGCCAAAAGTCAGTCAAGATTTACTAGATAGTAATCCAAATACAGATCTTGTCACTCGGATGCATAAAGCGATTGCTATTATTCAATTTAAAATTGAAGATCAAATCATTACAGCCAATCCTGAGTATGCTATGGAAGATCGTCAATTACTCCGCAACCTCGATTTAAAAAATAAAACCGTTATTGTAGAGGGTGAAACCTATGCACTCAATGATACAAATTTTCCAACCGTTGACCCTGAAAAACCTTGGGAATTAACAGAAGAAGAACAATTTGTACTTGATCGCTTAGTTTTTGCTTTTAAACACTCTGTCCGTTTGCAACGCCATATTCGCTTCATGTATTCCACTGGCAGTATGTATCTGACCTATAATGGCAATTTATTGTTTCATGCCTGCCTAATTTTGGATCAAGATGGTCATTTTAAAAAAATCCGCTATAAGGGACATGATTATGCTGGTAAAGCCCTGATGGATAAATATGATCAATTAGCGCGTGAAGCCTATTTCCGCCGCAAAGATGAAGCGAATCGAACCAATTTTCTTTGGTATCTCTGGTGCCATAAAGATTCGCCCCTTTTTGGAAAATCTAAAATGGCAACCTTTGAACGTTATTTTATTGATGATAAAAAACCGCACAAAGAACATTATATGCCTTATTATCTTTTAATGGATAGCCCCGATTATCCAGATCTTGCTGATCAGATTTTAGAAGAGTTTGGTTTGGATCCAAAAGATGGCCATATTGTTAATGGTCATATGCCTGTCAAATTAAAGGCTGGGGAAAGCCCTATTCGTTCTGGTGGCAAACAATTAGTCATTGATGGCGGCTTTGCCAAAGCTTACCAAAACCAAACAGGGATTGCTGGCTATACACTCACCTATAATAGTTATGGATTAACTTTAATCAGCCATAAGCCGTTTGAATCGGTTGAAAAAGCCATTGAAGAAGGGCTTGATATTCAATCGACCAAACAAATCATTGAAACTGTCACTATTCGAAAACGGGTCAAAGATACCGATATTGGCAAACAAATCAAGCGACAAGTGCATGTGCTTGAAATGTTAATTGCTTCGTACCAAAAAGGCTTCATTAAAGAAAAATTCATGGGATAACTAAAAAAGCCTGCAAATTGCAGGCTTTTTTTTAGTTATTTAATTGTTTTCTGCATCCATACACTCTTAAGTTGTTTCCTGAATGCCAACCACTTGTTTTGTTGGATCATAGGTAAATTCCTGGCCTTGTTGAGCCGGTGTATAACTTGTTTCTTTAAGATAGTCTGTCTCATAAAGCTCTGTAATGAGGTTATTAAAATTTTCAGCTGTAGCCTCTCCTGTCTCAGATTTGACAACTTCAGCAATCGTTTCTTCATTTGCCAGGTACAATTCGACGGCTGTTTCAACCCCTGTGATGGTTGCCTTATCCGCTTTTTCTTCAGCTTTCCCTTGGACTTTAATAACTCTTGGCACCGCTATGGCCGCTAATATCCCTAAAATAGCGACCACAATAATTAATTCTGGTAAAGTAAATCCATCAGTTTTGCCTTTTTTTAAAAAATACATTTGCTTTCCCCCTAAATATAATTTATTAAAATAAATAAAATCATTAATGCTTTACGCGTTATTTTTTTATTTACTCTAATGCGATTGTTTCTTTCATTTTATCATTTTTATTTTTCCATTGCAAGCGTTTTTTTGAAATCATCTGCATTTTTTTCTCTACAAAAAAAAGCGCTTGTTGATTGTATACATAAGCACTTTTTTCATATCCTTAAATGTACTTCATCTCTGCCCAAAGGCCGCTTTCTTTTATAGATCAACACATTTCTTGAACGATTTCTTTAATCACACGATAAAATGCTGTACAAGCTTCTTCAATCCTGTCTTCTTCTAGGGCGTTATAACCAAACATAAATAAATTTTCTGGCGCCTTTTTTTGATCTATCCAATATCCTTTTGTTGAATAGATTTTTAAGCCTTTTTCCGCCATCTTTTCAATAAAGGTTTCTTGATTTTTACAGCCATTAACGGTAATTAAAATATGTGACCCTGCTGGTACCGGAAAAAGTGTGACCTCTTTTCTGAGGTTTTGCATCATCAATTTAGAAAAAACACCACATTTTTTGCGATTTAAAAACGCCATTTTCCGAACATGTCGTTCTAAATGCCCGTCTTTAATGAAATTGGCTAATGCTACTTGATTGTAGGTTGGTAAAGCAGAATGATAATATCTATATTTTTCTTCATAGATTTGGAGTAAATCGTGTGGCAGAACAAAATAGGCACACCGCAAAGAAGGGGAAAGTACTTTTGATAAAGTACTTACATAAATAACGCTTTGATTTTGGTCGAGGGATTGGATTGACGGCAACGGTTCTTTTCCATATAGAAATTCATTGTCGTAATCATTTTCGATAATATAGGCATCTTTTTTTTCGGCTAAGTCTAAAATTTTCAACCGATGCGTCAGAGATGTCGTTGTGCCTGTTGGAAATTGATGGGATGGGGTAAGATATAAAACATCAAAATCGGAAGCTTCTAAAATATCTAAATCAAGCCCTGCATCATTCATTGGGATCCCTTTAATGGTATTGCCTTTATTTAAAAAAACTTGACGCATGCCATTAAATCCAGGATCTTCAAAGGCTACTATATTTTTTTCATTTGGTAAAATTGTACTAATAATATCGACAGCATATTGTGTTCCTGCGCAAATAATAATTTGTTCAAGATCACATTTAACGCCTCTACTGCCATTAATATAGGCGCAAAGACTTTTTCGTAATGCAAGATTTCCTTTATTGCATTCATAGGCAATTTTCCCATCACTCGCCTCATCTAACATTGCTTCTTGCATATATTTTCGCCATTTTGTCCACGGAAAACAATCCGATTTAATGGCTTCAAAATTGAAATCATATTTAAATGAAACTTTCTTTTGTTGACTTTTCTTTTTTTTGCCAGTTTTTTCTGAAAATTTTTCAGTCGGTATGGTTTCGATATCTTCCACATAATAACCGCTCCCTGGAATTGAAGAAATATACCCTTCTGAAAGGAGCTGTTGGTAAGCCCGATTAACCGTATTATTACTCACATTTAGCTCTTCTGCTAAAATTCTTATGGGTTTTAATGTGCTATTTTTTTTCATTTCCCCACAAACAATCTTTTGTCGCAAATTTTCAAAAATTTGGTCATATAAAGGTTGTGCACTATTTCTTTTAAGAAAAATCATAAAAACCTCTCATTTTTTTAATCGATCAGCCTTAAACCTAGCGTATCTAGTATGTAAAACAATCTTGATTTTCAAATAAGTCTTTTATTAAATCGATGCTTTAAAACGCACCATAGCTTTTTGCTTCATTAATCATTATTTTAGCATAATGATCTCCAATATCTGTTGGATAATCATAGCCCGTTGCTAAAATATACCCTGTACCCTTTTTATAGGCATCTATTTGCTGTCTACATTCTTCAATGACTTTTGCTTCATTCCCCTTTGAAAATAAAAATGGATCTATATGCCCCATAAGGGTTACTTGATTTTCATACTTGCTCTGTGCTTCTTCTAAAGTTGAACACCCTTTTGGTAAAGATAAAAATGCAATGACATCAGGATCTCCCATTTTGATCAAATGATCAAAACGACAATTTTCCATCGTTGACTGCAAAAATATTTTTCCACCGGCTGCTCGTATTTTTTGACAGATTTTTTGAATGTAAATCCCTTCAAATTTTTCCCATAACTTGCCAGACATAAATATCCCCGAAGCATACAAAGCATTAATCATAATGCCGTGACAGCCTTTGTCAATAAGTGCTACCGCAAAATCAGCCAGTGTATCACTAATATTTTCAAGTGCAAAATGAACGGCTTCTGGGTGTTTTAAAATATCGTTAAACAAGTCACCAAGACCTCTTAAAGTTCCTAAAATAGCAAGAGGGGCCATCATGTACCCTAAAATAAATTTTTCTTTTCCTTTTGCTTCACATAAATATTCAGCAAGTTTTAAATTGTTTGACATTCTTTTGGTTTGATTCAAATCTAATTTTTGAATTAAATAATAATCCTCAAGATTTTGAATGCGTGCTTCTCCTTGTGCTTCAGGAGGCTTTTCGATGGGGTATGTCATTTTTAATCCCCAATCTGCTGCCTCTAGGGATAAATCCATTTGTGTACTGATGATATCTAAATCCAGTACTTCTGTCATTTTCAATATAGATTCTGCACACTTCTTTGGATCCAATGCCCATTCTTTAAAATTATATCCACCATAAGTTCTCGATATCTGATTAACAAAGGGATATACGGGTATATGATCAATCGGTTTTCGATTGATTGTATTCATAACACGTTCTAAAGCATTCATTTTTGTTTTCCTTCCATTTTTATTCTACCAAAGCAAAATCCTACTTCATTTTTAAACAAATACCATCTAGAAAGACATTGCTTTTAGAATACCGATGGATGCCTGTCTGTTTTTCACGATGCATGAGCAAGCGTTCTAGTCCAATCCCTACGCCAACCCAAGTACAATTGATTTTCCAGGCTGGATCTAAGGGATGCGGCCCCATAGAAGTTGAGGCCAATTCTAATCCTGCATGACTTACAATATCAAGCCCTTTTCCATAAACAACAGATGATTCTTCTTCAAATTGATAATCTTGAATACCGGCTGTTGCCATCATGAGTTCTCCAAACGTTTTTAAATGCTCAAGTCTTTCTTCCTCTGGCAGGCCCCATTCTACTAAATTTAGCATGGTAAATTCTTTTAAGTGTGACTTTCCTTCGGATTCTTTTCTAAAACAAGAGCCAATTTCAAAAATCCGCAGAGGTGTTTTTTGACTATTCATAATCTTCTGCGATACCTCATATAAATTAGGGGCTAGCATCGGTCGCATACATGTTTTCTTATTAAGCCAAAAAACCTGTTCGTATAAATCGCTCCCTTGATCGATGGTCATTTTTTCAAGGGCTTTCGCCGAAATAAGAATCGGTGTTGTCACTTGGGTAAAGCCTTCTTGACATAATCGATTGGCTAAATCTTCTTGTAATTGACACAATTCAGATTTGTGTTTGTTTTCCAGTAAATTTTTAAGTGCACGCTTATTTTTTTTTACCGCAATCTTTTCAAATTTTTGATAGGCCCTTGCTTGCGTCGTTTTCTCTTCAAAAACTTGGTTAATAATTTTTTCATCGGCGCCTAACTCATTGAGCCTGTTTTTTTGCGTTTCTGTAAAAGTGATCTTCATTTTCGTGACCTCCCTACACTATTTGTAAATATCGTTTCTGAATATTTTTTAATTTTCCAGGCTGGAACGTGACATTTTTGACAGGGTTCTACACACCAACGATTTCTTAACCATCTTGAGCTACGACTGTTTTTTGAATCATAGACTTCAAAAGTTTCTCCGCAATGGGTTGTGACAATAATCATCTCTCCCTTTTTTATAACGCTTTTGACGCCATGCAACACCCCTTTTCTTGATGGCCATAATTTGACCGTATCAATCAGATGATACAAACTTTGGTTTTTATTCATGTATCTGGTTTTTTTCCTTGTTATAACCACCTTTTTATTTTCAGCCATTTTTATTCCCCTAACTGCTTGATACAATCAAAATACATTGTCATGACGCCAAGTTCTAAAGGATTATGAATAACTGTTGCTTTTTTCTGCGCTTTTTCTGTCACCGCACACGGCATACCAGGGGCTGCAATAATGGTATCTGAATGCACATCTTTTTCCGTAATAAACCCACCGGCTGTGCTTGCATCAAGAATATAGGTAAAGTCTTGGCAAGGAGCTGGTGCTTTACAATATTGTGCATTTTGAATACATGCCGCCTTTTTAATGGCTTTATTTAAGTCTAGATCGCAAAGAATTGGAATGCATTGCTGCTTGGATAAATACTGAGCAGCAGCCGTACCTACCGGGCCTGCCCCAATAATTAAGATGCGTTGATCTTTCGGATTGATCCCTTTTTTTACCATTGCTTCAATTAATGCTTCTGCAAATCCTGTTCCTGTTGCCCATCCATTATCAGACGCCACGCTACTGCCAATCCCAAATGCCGAACAAACATTATCATCGGCCATAAAAGCAATCTCACAATCTGATTGATACGCTTCTTGAAGCCCAGCAACATCTGTCTTTTCCATCACCTTTGTTTCAATCCCACAATAACTGATAATGGCTTCTTCTGCTTTTGTAAACCCTGAAATAACACCCAAACCTGATGTTATGGTCACAAATGCCGTCTTTTTATTGATAACCGTATTTGAAAGAGCAACGGCTCTTTTGGCGGTTTCTTCCATTGTATAGCCTGTTTGTTCTTTAAAGCGTGCATCATACTGCTCTAGTCTTTGTTTAATTGGATCAATATCGGATACTAATAATCTTGACATCTTTTATACCTTACCCTTCTACTAAACACCAGTTTTTAATTCCTGTTTCTACTTGCATACATTCAATAAATTGATTGAAT
>Ga0172378_10001098_pt1 | contig 24667 bp, 17 predicted proteins | sample GrowelOW332metaG_FD_119755 | JGI IMG/M metagenome (GOLD analysis project Ga0172378, IMG submission 119755) | Groundwater microbial communities from an aquifer near a municipal landfill in Southern Ontario, Canada - Pumphouse #3_1 metaG | ecosystem: Environmental > Aquatic > Deep subsurface >... | reverse complement strand
GCTGCAATTTTCATGGTGCAAAGGTACAATTATTATAAAAGATATATCTTAAAACCAATCTTTTTATCTAGTCTTTGTGCATATTAAATATTATTTTCTATCTTTGCCTCAAATTATTATTAATTTAAATAATACCATGAAACCACATGTTTATAGTTTAATATTAGGGTTTGTTTTTACCCTGTTTTGCATTTCTCTTAATGCACAAGATTATCATTATATACCTTTAGTAAAACCTGGTCTTCAATTATGGACTTGTGAACATGGACATTGGGGATATAATTATTATGAATTTGAGAAGTTTGCTCTTACAGATGAAGATACAGTAATAGAAAATGAAACCTATAAGAAACTCTATAGATTCACTGATATTGAATTTGATAGTACAATAGCCGAGTGTATTGGAGGAATGAGAGAAAATACACAAAGACAAGTATTCTTTAGAGGTAGTTTGATTGAAGGAGAAGAAATAAATAAGATGTTGTATGACTTTTCTCTTTCAGTTGGAGATACATTTTACTACTCTGATTATTCTTTCCAAACTTTTGAAGTTACAAATATTGATACTGTTAATTATAATGGAATAGAAAGAAGAGAATTTACAATACAAACTTTTGGACAGATCGCTGCAATATGGATTGAAGGTATAGGTGATTTTGAAGGTTTATTGATTTCCCCGCGATTTGCAGTATTTGATAATTGGCGTAATACTCGCTGTTATATTCATAATGGAGATTTGCTGTATTCTAATTTTCTTTATGGTGCTAACGACTGTATAACACCATTATTAGGAATAAATGATGTTTCGTTAGTTAATAATTCAATAACTATTTATCCTAATCCAACAAATAGCGATCTTAATATTAAATCTGAGACTATTATTAATTCAATAGAGATTTTCAATTCACTTGGGCATAGGGTTTATCAGGAGTATATTAATTCTAAGGAAAAATTGATTGATATTTCTTCTCTTAGTAATGGAGTGTATCTAATTAGATTTAATACTGATAATGGATATATTAAGAAAAAGTTTATCAAAAATTAGTGTGTAAAACTTAAAGAAAGCAGAGTCAATTGGCTCTGCTTTCTTTAATATTAGAGCGATATAGCTTATCTAAAAATTTCTCTTTTCTTTTCTTTTTGCAATTGAAGTTATTTATCTTTGCAAAACATTCTTTCAATAAAATATATACCAAAAACTATGGGAAATTTCACACATCTACATGTTCACACTCAGTATTCTATTTTAGACGGAGCTGCTAGCATTAAAGGTTTAATGAAGAAAGCAAAGGAATTAGGGATGGAGGCCTTAGCTATTACTGACCATGGGAATATGTTTGGAGTTTTGGAGTTTTTTGATGTTGCAAAAAAGGAAGGGATTAAACCTTTGCTAGGGATTGAGGCCTATGTTGCAAGGGTTGATAGGTTTGTTAAAGACCCAACAAAAATGAGTGGGGATCATCTAATTTTAATAGCTAAAAACTATAAAGGCTATCAAAATCTTATTAAACTAAGTTCTCTTTCCTATGACAAAGATGCTTTCTATAGGAGTCCAAGAATTGATAAAGAGCTTTTATTTCAATATTCTGAGGGGTTGATTTGCTCTACGGCTTGTTTGGGAGGGGTTATTCCTCAGCTAATTTTGTCAAATAATATTTCAGAAGCTGAAAAAATTGCTTTGGAATACAAGACTATTTTTGGGGAAGATTATTATTTTGAGATGCAAAACCATGGCTTAGAAGAACAAGAATTAGTTAATAATCATTTAGTTGAGATTGGCAGCAAGCTCGGTATTAAACTTATTGCAACTAATGATGTTCACTTTATAAATGCTAGCGATTTTGATGCTCATAAAATTTTAATTTGTTTAAACACTGGCAAAACAATTAGCGATTCGACAAAACTAATGTACAGTGGGAATGAGTATTTGAAGAGCCAAGAAGAAATGGAAGGTCTATTTATTGATGCTCCTGAAGCAATAACAAATACCCAAGAAATTGTTGATAAGGTTGAACTATATGATCTCCACTGCGATCCTCTATTACCTATTTTTGAAATTCCTGCTAGCTTTGGCTCATTGGAGGATTATAAGAAGGAGTATCCGATAGAAAAAATTCAAGAAGAGTTCTCGTTGGAGGATATTGAGAAAAAGGGGGGCTATGAAAATATTATTAGAACGAAATTTGATAATGCCTATCTTCATTACCTAACTTATGAAGGGGTAAAGAAACGATATGGAGAAGATATTTCCGATGAACTGAGACAAAGAATTGAATTTGAGCTTTCAACAATTGCTTTTATGGGCTTCCCCGGTTATTTCCTAATTGTACAAGACTTTATCAATTATGCACAAGATAAATTGGATGTTATTGTAGGGCCTGGAAGAGGTTCGGCTGCTGGTTCTGTAGTCGCTTATTGCTTAGGAATAACAGCTATTGACCCTATTAAATATGGACTTCTTTTTGAAAGATTCTTAAATCCTGATAGGATTTCATTGCCTGACGTTGATGTTGACTTCGATGATGATGGCAGAGCAAGGGTTTTGGAATATGTTCAAGAAAAATATGGAGTTGATCATGTAGCTCAAATAATTACCTTTGGCACAATGGCTGCTAAAAGTGCAATTAGAGATGTTGCAAGAGTTTTAGAACTTCCACTAAGCGAATCTGATAGATTGGCAAAACTTGTTCCTGAAAAACCAGGCATAACTCTTGACCAAGCCTATAAGGATGTGCCTGAATTAAAAATCGCCCTTGAAAATGGCTCTAATTTAGTTAAGGAAACCCTAAAGTTTGCTAAGGAATTGGAAGGCTCTGTTAGAAATACAGGAACTCATGCTTGCGGAGTAATTATTGGACCTGATGATCTATCGAAATATGTTCCCCTTTCCTCATCAAAGGATTCCAATATGATGATTACCCAATTTGAAGGGAAAACGATTGAATCGATTGGTATGATTAAGATGGACTTCTTGGGACTAAAGACTCTTTCAATTATAAAAGACGCTTGTATTAATATCCAAAAGGGTCATAAGATTCATATTAATCCAAGAGATATTCCACTTGATGATAAGCTAACATTTGAACTTTTTCAAAAGGGTGATTCGATTGGAACCTTCCAATTTGAAAGCGATGGTATGCGACAACATATGCAAAACTTAAAACCAGATAGGTTTGAGGATTTAATAGCAATGAATGCCCTTTATAGGCCAGGTCCTATGCAGTATATCCCAAATTATATTGCTCGTAAGCATAAAAGAGAGCCCGTTGTGTATGAAATTCCTGAGATAATGGAAAAGTATTTGGGTGAAACCTATGGAATTACTGTCTATCAAGAACAGGTGATGCAACTTTCTCAAGCCATTGCAGGTTTTACAAAAGGACAAGCCGACAAACTTCGTAAGGCTATGGGTAAAAAACAAATCTCTGTTATGAATGAATTGAAAGAAAAATTCATTGCTGGGAGCAAGGAAAAAAACCTAGATGTTGATTTGGTGGAAAAAATCTGGCAAGATTGGGAGAAATTTGCTGAATATGCTTTTAATAAATCCCATTCAACTTGCTATGCTTATATTGCATATCAAACTGCATGGCTAAAGGCTCATTACACTGCTGAGTATATGGCATCTGTTCTTACTCATAATCTAAATGATATTAAAAAAATTACCTATTATATTGAAGAAACTCAAAGACAAAAAACACCAGTTCTTGGACCTGATGTAAATGAATCTGACCTTAACTTCACTGTAAACAAAAAAGGAGAAATTCGTTTTGGATTAGCCGCAATTAAAAGTGTTGGGGAGAAGGCTGCCCATGAAATAATGACCGAGAGAGAGACTAACGGCCCATTTACAAGCCCTTTCGACTTTATTGAAAGGGTTAATCTGAAAACAATAAACAAACGCTGCATTGAAGCCTTAACAAGTTCTGGTGCTTTCGATTCCTTTACAAATATTCATAGAGCACAGTATTTTCAAAAATTCAAAACTGCTAATAATGAAGAAACCTTTATTGAAAGGTTAATAAAATATGGTAATAGATATAGAGAAAAAGAAAATTCATCTCAAGTATCTATGTTTGGAGGTGAAGAAGAAGGAGAACTATACGAGCCAGAAATTCCAGGATGTGAGCCTTGGACAACTATTGAACAACTAAAAAATGAAAAAGATTCAATTGGCTTCTATTTATCTGGGCATCCGTTAGACAAATATGCTTTAGAGAAAAAATTATTTGCAAATACAGAGCTTAATGAATTGTCGGATGACTTAGCTCCATTTGAAGATAAAACTCTATATTTGATAGGCTCCTTAAATAATTGCGAGAGAAAACAAACTAAAACAGGGAAAGAATTTGGGAAATTTGTATTTGAAGACCAAACATCAAGTAGGGAGATTGCATTATTTGGTAAAGACCATATTAACTTCAATAAATATTTGATTGAAGGCCTATTTGTACTTATTAAAGCTACTGTTAAGAAAAAAGGATGGGGAGATGAGGCTTCAAAGAATAATTTAGAATTTAAAATTCTTCAAATAGAAGACCTAGATGATGTTTTAGATAAATATGGAAAAGGAATAAAACTTATTATACCTATTGAAAACATAAATAAGAGTTTTGTTGATAGGATAACGAAGGCAGCAAAGAAATCAAAAGGTAAATTGGATTTATGCTTCTTCGTTAAAGACATTACTGAAGATTTAGAAGTAACACTAAAGGCGAGGAAAAACCTAATTTCAATTCATAAATTCTTAGACGAGATTAAAGATATGATTGAAGATAAGACTATTTTTTCATACGAAATTGAAAAAATTAGTATTTAGATAAGAAAAAAAATTACAACTTCATTAATGAACAAGTATATCGACTTTGAGAAAATAAAAACCTTGGCCTTAGAAGCTGGTTTTCAAAACTGTGGTGCAGTAAAAGCAAAAGAATACAACATTTCCTTTCTTTCTGAATGGTTAAATAAGGGTTATAATGCTGAAATGCAGTATTTAGAAAGAAATATCGATAAAAGGAAAAACCCCTCTCTTCTACTTGATAATAGTCAGTCAATAATTAGTTTTATTATTTCATATAATACACAAGTATTTGCAAACTTGACAATTAACGAAGATAATAAATCAAATAAGAACTTGAAGTTTGCAACTTATAGTCATTTTGAAGACTACCATAAGATAATAAAACAGGCTCTCTACAAGATAATTAACTGTATCCAAGAAACTTATCCAGACTTCAAAGGCATTGTTTTTGTTGATTCATCTCCTTTTTCAGAGAAAATGATAGCAAAAGAAGCTGGCTTAGGTTTTATAGGAAAAAATTCATTACTTATTAATAAGGAATTCGGTAGTCAAATACTTATTGGAGAAATAATAACAAACTATTTTACAGACTATAACACTTTCATAGAGGAGGATTTATGTGGAGATTGCAAGCTTTGTATAGAAGCTTGTCCTAATAAAGCAATCAATAAAGATAAGACACTAAATGCTAATCTTTGCTCTTCTTATCAGAATATGACTAAGAAAGGAAATATAGATAAGCAAATAAAACTAAATTCCTATATCTATGGTTGCGATATTTGTTTAAATGCATGTCCCTGGAATAATACACCAAAGGTATTTGACTCTAAGATTCTTGGTTTAAATACTAGTATGCAGGAACTTATTCAATCAATTAATAACAACAATATTGATAAGTCTTTGTTTAATAAGGCCAAGAAAAAAGGAGCTATTGAAAATATTAAGTTCCAAAAGCTTCTTTCAAATATCCAAAAAGCAAATGAAGAATTTATCTTTTAGTTCCTAACTTTGTTTTAAAAATCAAGGAGAAAAGGAGCTATTGAAAACATTATGTTCCAAGAGCTCCTTTCAAAATATTAAAAAGCAAACGAAAAATTTATTTAGAAGGAAATCAAATAAGGTAATCTTGCTTGAACACCTTTCATATCTGATATATCTTTTAGCTGTATAAATAATGAATAAGGTTGTCCTAATTCTTTAGCAAATAGCTTCATCTCAATATCACTACCTATTGCTTCCATTATTTGTTCTGGCAAGCCTTTGGTTTTTGGCAATGCAATAATTGAATAATCCTTAAGTTTAGCTTCATTAGATGCTATCTCAATTGCTTTGTATAGACCACCAAACTCATCAACTAAACCAATTTCTTTTGCATCTTTTCCAACCCAAACTCTTCCTTTTGCAATACTATCAACATATGTTTCACTTAGATTTCTTCCTGTTGCGACTCTATTAACAAAGTTTTTATAGAAAGCATCAATACTTTTTTGCATAATCATTCTTGTGTCGATTGACATTGGAGCAATACCTGAAACAAATATTGAATTTTTATGGGTTTGAACCGTATCAAATCCAATACCAATACTCTTCTTTAATGCTCTTCCAAAACTTGGTATCATTCCAAATACACCTATAGAGCCAGTTAAAGTTATTGGGTTAGCTACAATCTTAGTTGCCCCACAAGCCATTTCATAACCTGCTGAAGCTGCCATATCTCCCATTGATACTATTACTGGTTTTACTTTCTTAGCTGCAAATATCTCATTAGTCATTTGTTCCGAAGCAATAGCATCTCCCCCTCCAGAATTTATTCGTAAAACAATAGCTTTAACTCTTTTATTTTTAACAGCTTTCCTTATTTCCTTAATAATTGTTTCACTGCCTATTGATAAGTCTCCACCCTTTCCTTGACCTACATCTCCATAAGCATAAATTACTGCAATTTGATCCTTAGATTTGCTAGGCATAATGTCTACAATTGAACTTCTATATCTATTATATTGAAGTAAATTAAGATTCTTCATCTTCAAATCAGCCTTAATCTTTTCTTGTAAGTCCGTTCTAAAAGTTAAATTATCAACATATTTATTCTTTAAAGCATCTTCTGCAATAAAAGTTTCAAGATTAGATACATTATGATTTAAAGTTTTAATATCAATTTTCCTAGAACTAGCTATATTATTACCAATATAATCCCAAATAGAACCAAGATAAGCTTTAACCTGAGTTCTATTAGCCTCACTCATCTTATTATTAATAAACATCTCCCCTGCACTCTTATAGTCGTTATTGGCAGGACGAAGAAGTTCAACATCGATATTAAACTTATCCAACATATCTTTTAGAAACATTACTTGTCCACCAAGACCTGTTAATTGGACATGTCCAACAGGATTAAGCGAAATTTCATCAGCTACTGTAGCAAGATAATAAGCATTTTGTGTATAAGAATCGCTAAAGGCATAAATCTTTTTCCTTGAAGTTTTAAAGTCTACAAGGGCTTCTCGCATTTCCTCAACAGTAGCCCAGCCATTAACTTGAAGAAACGATAAATCTAACATTATAGCCTTAATCTTATCATCTTTCTTCGCTTTTCTAATAACAGAAATAAACTCCGTCAATCCAATTGAAGAATTAGAGTTAATATCAGAAGAACCCATTGATAATAGGGCTGTAAAATCGTTAACTTCTCTATCATAAATTGGTTTATCTAATTTTATAACCAATATAGAGTCTTCTTTAATCTCAGGTGTTGCACTCGTTGAAGAGGCAATCATTGACGTTCCTATAACAAAGAAAATTAGAACCAATAATATGGTTGAAAGAAATACTCCTAGACAAGAAGCAAACATAAATTTAAAAAACTGCTTCATAATTTTAATGTATTAAATTATTATTTATTTTACACCTTAACAATATTCTTATTGATCAGGTATTATTTATTATTCTATTATCTCAGCCAACTTAATCTGACTCTCTTCAAGTACAATCGAAAGATCTACTCCTAAACTATCAACTCTTACTGCAAAATTATTTTTATTTCCTCTCTTAATAACTCCTATTAAACCTGCAAAAGGCCCTTCAACTATCCTTACCCTATCTCCTTGATTTGGTCTAATATTATTTTCAAGTTCAATTTCAATCTCTTTCTCTTGAATTAATCTCATTGAATCAATTTGATTATCAGGAATTGAACAAGGCTTATTATTAAACCAAATAAACTTAACGCATCCATTAATCTTAACAATATCCCACATATCCACTTCCCTAATTCGAGTAAAAACATAGGAAGGGATTAATGGCATTTCTACCATTGCCTTCCTATCTTTCCATTGCCTTAAACATTTCTTTAATGGCAAATAAACCTCGTAATTACTTCTCAATAACTCCTTCTCGACAACCTTTTCTTTTCTTGGTTGAACATATAGGGCAAACCATTTTTTCATAATCAATAATTCAATTTATGATTGTGTTCCATATGAAACATCCTTCGCAAATACTTGGATATAAATAGTATTATTAGAATATCGAATCAATTAATCCCTCGTCAGTAATATTTGGTATAGTTATTTTTAAGTTAGGTTCAGTCTCCATAGCTCTTTTAATTGCAAATATAGCTCCTTCGTTTCTAGCCCAAGATCTTCTTGAAAGTCCATTATTAACATCCCAGAAAAGCATATTCTTTAACCTTCTTTCCGCATCGTCAGAGCCATCAATCACCAATCCAAAGCCACCATTAATAACTTCTCCCCAGCCTACTCCTCCTCCATTATGGATAGACACCCAGGTTGCTCCCCTAAAACCATCTCCAATACAGTTTTGAATAGCCATATCTGCTGTAAAAGATGAACCATCATAAATATTTGATGTTTCTCTAAAAGGACTATCTGTTCCAGAAACATCATGATGATCTCTTCCTAGAACAATAGGAGCTGTTATTCTGCCTTCCTTTATTGCTTGATTGAAAGCAGAAGCAATTTTTGTTCTTCCCTCACAGTCGGCATATAAAATTCTTGCCTTAGAACCAACAACTAATTTATTTGCCTTTGCTCCTTTAATCCAAGTTATATTATCCCTCATTTGTTGAGATATCTCCTTAGGAGAAGTCTTAGACATTTTTTCAAGAACCTCCATAGCAATTTGGTCAGATAGATCTAAATCCTCTATTTTCCCTGAAGTACAAACCCAACGAAAAGGTCCAAAACCGTAATCGAAACACATAGGTCCCATAATATCTTGAACATAGGAATTATATCTAAATCCACCATCCTCTTTCATAACATCAGCTCCTGCTCTTGAACTTTCAAGCAGAAAAGCATTACCATAATCGAAGAAATACATACCTCTTTCGCTTAGGGTATTAATAGCAATTATTTGTCTTCTAAGAGATTCATGTACCTTTTCTTTAAATAGTTCAGGCTGATTTGTCATCATATTATTAGCATCTTCAAGACTAAGACCAACAGGATAATAACCTCCAGCCCAAGGATTATGAAGTGATGTTTGATCGGAACCAATATCAACCTTTATATTATTCTTTGCTGCATATTCCCATAAATCAACGATATTCCCTTGATATGCGAATGATACAACTTCTTTATTTTTTCTAGCCTCTTGGACCCTTGTCCAAAGTTCTTCTAAATTTTCATAAACATGATCGACCCAGCCTTGAGAATAACGAGTATGAATAGCCTTAGGATTAATTTCTGCAGTTATTGAAACACAACCAGCAATATTACCTGCCTTTGGTTGAGCACCTGACATTCCTCCAAGTCCTGAGGTAATAAAAAGCTTGCCACCAAGTCCATCATTTCCAATCTTTCTTCCTGCATTCAAGACAGTTATAGTAGTTCCATGAACAATACCTTGAGGCCCAATATACATATAAGAACCTGCCGTCATCTGTCCATACTGAGAAACACCTAATGCATTAAATTTCTCCCAATCATCTGGTTTTGAATAATTAGGTATAACCATACCATTTGTTACAACAACTCTTGGCGCATCCTTATGACTTGGGTATAAGCCCATTGGATGTCCTGAGTACATTGCAAGAGTTTGTTCTTCATTCATTTCAGCTAAATACTTCATAACAAGACGATACTGTGCCCAATTTTGAAAAACGGCACCATTACCACCATATGTAATAAGCTCGTGAGGGTGTTGTGCAACAGCAGGATCAAGATTATTTTGAATCATAAGCATAATTGCTGCAGCTTGTTTACATTTGGCTGGATATTCATCAATAGGCCTTGCATACATTTCATAATCAGGACGAAACCTATGCATATATATTCTTCCATAAATTTCAAGTTCTTCAGCAAATTCTTTTGCCAATTCTTTATGAAACTTATTATCAAAATACCTTAAAGCATTCTTTAATGCCAATTTCTTTTCTCTTATATTAAGAATATCTTTTCTCTTAGGGGCATGATTTACTGATAAATCATATTCTCTCTTAATAGGAAGATAATCAGGGATACCTTCCACAACAGCTTGTCTAAAATCCATATAATGTTATTTTTAATTATCAATTATCAAAAATATGAGCTACAAAAGTACAAAATAAATACTAAAAAAAGAAAGACAAAATAATATAGTATAATTTTATAACATAGCAACCTTCATTATAAACACTATAATAACTTATATTCAATACAAGAAGAAAATAGATATTTATAATTAGTTTTAAGAATTAGATAGTGAGTTAATGGATTTAGATGGTCTCTTTTTGAGTACGAAATGGCATTCCGTCGTCATGGAATGCCATTTCAACGCGACAGAATGCCATTTCAATTCAACAGAATGGCATTTGAGTATGATTAAGAGACTATCTAAATTCAAAAACTCACCATGTAAATCCAAAAACTCGTTCTATAAATTCAAAAAGAGAAGGAAAAACTTATCCAAATAGGCAAAAAATAAACTTAATATAATTAAATTAAGACTTAATAAGCTGATAATAAGGAATATAAAAATAAAAAGGAAACTTTATTCCTTGATATTTTACCTCTCCAAGTATTAGTTCTTCTATTTAAAAGATATTGCAAAAATAATTATAAAAATATCTCATTAATTAATGACAAAATAATTATAATACTAAGTACTTTTAAAAGAAGTATCTACTTTATAAGAGTAAGAGGATGAAAAATAAAAGTATAAGAGAAGACAATGTTCTTTAGCATATCTTAGAAAATAATAGTTCACGTGAAACATGCTATCTATTGTAAGTGTTTATGAAGTCTTTAAGGATATTACACAAGTCAAGATGTTTTGTGAAAGATAGGTCTTTTCCATTATCATAGATTGTGTGGTATTCATTGTATTCACAACCGAAGGTAAAAATGAAAAAGGCTGGTACTCCTTTTTGAACAAATGGACAGTGATCAGAATTGCACGACTCCCCTCCTACTCTTATTTCCTTGAAGTATCGTTTATCATTATTTATGGTTTGAATTTGAATAGAAGCATTTATTTCTTTTTTCCCATTAATTAAAACAATTCCACCTGATCCTGTTCCACACATATCCATATTAAATAAGAATTTTACTTTAGAAAGATCTATCAATGGGTTTTCTGCTGCATACTTAGAACCTAAAAGTCCTATTTCTTCTCCTGTTGTGAATATAAATGCTATTGAATAGTCGGCAGGATTTTGAGCATAGTATTTTGCCAAATCAAGCAATACAGATACTCCTGATGCATTATCATTTGCTCCTGGAAAATAACAGTCTTTTCCTACTTTTCCTAAATGGTCATAATGGGCGGTAAATACATAAAGGCTGTCTTTATATTTTGTTCCTTCAACCATTGCCCATATATTTTGTGATGTATATTTCTCATCAAGAAATGACCCAATATTTAGTTCTAAATAATCTATCTTATTACTTAATTCTTCCCCTTTTAGTTGTAGAACAGGAAAATGTATTTGATTTTTACCTATCGCATATTGTATCTTATCATATCCTTGGATAATAACAAGCTTTGGTGTTACATAGCTTTTCTCTAAATCTCTTATAAAAGCGTATATTTTAGATAAGTTAGTGGTCTTTTGATTAAATAATATTACTTTAGATGAATAGTCTGCTAACTCTTTTTTATAGTCTTTCTCTTTATTTATAACTAACAACTTTTCTTTCTCAAGAGTAATTTTTTTTGTTGGTGAAGAACCTAAAACTAAAAAATCTTCTCCTACTTTTTTAATACTATCTTTATTGTGAAGCTTTAATTCAAGAGTATGGATATTATTGATTGTTAAATCAAATTCTTGTTTTCCCTCTTTTCCTAAAAGCTTAACTCTACTATTTTGAAGTTCTCTTACTATAAAATTTGCTGCTTTCTTATCTCCATTTTCAGAGTATCCCCTTCCTGCAAAGTCTTTTGAAGAAAGAGAGTCAAGACAATAATGTGAATATTTATACGATTGAGCATTTAATAAATTTGCAAACAAAATCATTAGAATTACTAGTTTTATTTTCATTGTTTTAAATTGTTTATTATTATTATTGGTTATTATTTATTCTCTTTATAAGGTTAATTTCATCTATTTGATTGAATTAAAACTCTTTCATTTTTCCAACTCTTCATCCAAATACTATCTTCAATTATCATATTATCTATAGAAATACTTCTTTTCTCATTATTTTTATATATTTTTCTTGCCGTTCCTTTAATTATTTCTTTCTCAATTTCATTAATAAGAGTTTTATCATCAACAATACCTAATTTCAAAAATAGATATATTCCCACTTCATTATTAAATTTATCCATTTCTTGGCCCACTTCATCATATCCAGAATCAGGATTTTTATAAAATACTTTTTCATTATAACTCTCATAAATATTTCCTATCCTTCTTGCTTTCTCTATTCCTATTTCTAAAGAAAGTTTATACATTAAAAAAATATGACGAAAAGCATCAATTTGTCCGCCTTGGGGATCGGAATCTAGAAAATTTTCACTTTGTTTATTAACTAAAATTGAATTTACCTGCATCGCAATTTTTATTACAATTAGAGAAGTAATTGGTTTAGTAATAATAAAAAATTTATCTTTTGAGTTAATTTCTAAAAATATCTTTTTAAAATCTTGAGAATATAAATTTTCAAAATATAGAATACATAAAAATACAAATACAATCTTTTTCGCCATAAATATTAACATGTTTTAACTAATATAGGTAACCTAGTACTAAGAACAATCTAAATTCTTCACTCAAAATGTTAAAATAAGGATTATATTTTTATAGTTAGAAAGAGATTTGTATTTAATATCATATACTTATGTATAAATTAAATGTTAAAATATAAGATTTCTATTTCATGGAATTTTGGTTCAATTTCTCAGCAATTTTAATAGTAAGAAACTTTATTAAATAATTCCAAGTTTTTTTGAAAGATCAAGCATTTTTACAATTGGTTTTTTTGCAGATTCCATTAAATCTTCATCAAGAATAATTTCATATTTTTCCTCTTCCAGGGATTCTAATACTTTATCAATCGTATTTAATTTCATAAACCTACAATCATTACAAGCGCAGCTCTCGTCTTGAGTTACAATAATGAAGTCTTTATATGGATTATCTTTTTTTAGCTGGTGAACAATCCCAGATTCAGTTGCAACGAGAAATTTAGTACTAGAATGAGTCTTAACATAATTAATCATAGCTGATGTTGAACCAACAAAATCTGCTATTTGAAGAACAGCATCATTACACTCAGGATGTGCAATAAGTAAATAATCTGAATTTTTTTTCTTTTGTTTAAGAACATATTCTGCTGTTAATAATTCATGTACCTCACATGTTCCTTGCCAAAGAAGCATATTTCTACCAGTTATTCTATTTATATAACCACCTAAGTTTCTATCAGGAGCAAATATTATTTTTTGTTCTTTTGGTAATGAGTTAACTATTTGTAAAGCATTTCCTGATGTACAAATAATATCAGATAATGTCTTTATATTTGCACTACAGTTTATATATGAAATAACAATATGATCTGGATTTTGCTCTTTGAATTTTTGAAAGTCTTCCTTAGGACAAGAGTCTGCAAGTGAACAACCTGCATCCATATCTGGAATAATAACTTTTGTTTTGGGATTAAGTATTTTAGCTGTTTCACCCATAAAATGAACTCCACAAAATAAAATAAGTTCAGATTCAATATTTTTAGCTTTTTCTGCTAAATTTAAACTGTCACCAATAAAATCTGCAATATCTTGAATTTCTGGTATTTGATAATAATGCGCAAGTATTATAGCATTTTTTTCTCTTTTTAACTTTTTTATTCTATCTATTTTATCTTGTGTTCTCATTTTCTTTTCTAGTTATATAATTATATTTTCTTTTTATATTAATATTATTATGATATATAGCCCTGTTAGTATGGTTGAAAAGTTAGTATTATAAAGTTTGTTTTTCTTAAATATCTTAATTTCTCAACAAGTTATTAATAGAATATAAATATATAAACAATTAAATACTAATCTATTAATATTGTTATTAACAAAAGAGTGTATATTAGACTTTGTTCAAAATTAAATATTATTATTACCTAATTTTTAGTTCAAAACCTTATTAATACAATCTTAATAACTCTTCAATTTATCAACAAAATTATGTGTTATTCATATGATAAACAAATTTTGAACAAAAAATCTATAGTTATCAACATCTAATGTGTTAATCTTTTTGTCTTTTGAAATTAAATTACTTGCAAAATAATGACTACTTTTGCTTTTAATTAGGAAGCTTTATTATCAAATGAATAAACAAAAACGTTATTTATTAACTTAAAAATAGTTATCAACATACAATGAATAATTCAAAAATTATCCCTATAGCATCAGATCATGCTGGTTATGAATTAAAAGAATTCTTAATCAAAGAGCTTAGTATTCAAGGATATAACATAAAAGATTATGGTACTTTTACAACTGATAGTTGTGATTATCCTGATTTTATACACCCTTTAGCAAAAGATATTAATGATGGTCTTTATGAAAGAGCATTAATTATGTGTGGAAGTGGAAATGGAGTTCAAATGACTGCAAATAAATATTTAAAAGTTAGATGTGCTCTTTGTTGGAATGAGGAATTAGCTTCTTTGTCTCGTCAACATAATAATGCAAATATTTGTGCTCTTCCTGCAAGATTTATTTCTCTTGAAGATGGTCTTAGAATATCTTTAAAATATTTGAAAACTGATTATGAAGGAGGAAGACATCAAAGAAGAGTTGATAAAATTTCTATTCTTTTAAAGTAAATCTCTTAAAATGAAAACCAACGAGTATAAATTTTTTATTTCAGATTGTAAGATAGCTATTGAAAAAATTAAATCTATTGATATTTCTTACAGTATTGAAGATATTTCTCTAAGAAATTTTAAAAGCTATAATAACGCTAAGAAGCAAACTTCTAATTTAAGGCAAAAAAATATTAATCATATTGATGAATTATTAGTTTTGTTTGATAAAAAATTTATTGAAAATGGTTTAGAAACTAATTGGGCAATAGATTATAATAGTCTTATTGAAGATATTTTAAAAATATTTAGTGAACATAAAATCAAAGAAGTAAATATTTTTGAAAGTAGATTCATTAAAGAACTAGGAATAATTAAGAAATTAAAGGAAGAAGACTTTAATATTAATCCTCAATCTTTAAAATGTGTAATTTTTGAGCCAAAATATGCTATTGCTCAAACAGGAAGTGTTTTTTTAGACTTTGAATCTGCTTTAGAAATGGAATTAGTTATGGAAGCTGAATTTAAAATATTTATTCTTCCATTTAATAATATTCTAAAAAATATAGATGATATTGAATTATTATCTCAACTTTACTCTATTAATAAAAACAAAGCAGATTATCTTTCTTTAACCACAATCTATACCCCAAAAATAAATAAAGAAACAAATTTAGAATTGTTTATTGTTGACAATGGAAGAACTAGTCTTCTTGAATTAAAAGAGCATAGAAAGGCTTTAACTTGTATTGATTGCGATGCGTGTAAAAAAGTTTGTCCAGTATATGCTTTGATAGGGGAAGAGCCATATAATAATGTTTTTACTGGACCAATTGCAAACGTTGTATTACCATTTTTAGAGACAGCTGATGGATGTAAACATTTAAGTTTTAATTGTGTTCTTTGTGGAAACTGCGATAAGGTATGTCCGATGAATATACCTATAACTGATCTAATTATTGCTAATAGGAATATTTTTTTTGAGAATAGGAATATGGATTTTAGCGATAGATATAAGGTGAAAATACTAAAAGATCACTTAGTAAATAGAAAAAAAATAAATAAAAAGGCTTGGATGAAAGAGATTCTTCTTAAATTTTTAATAAAGAGAAATATTTCAATTTCAAGACCATTTCCTAAGTTTGCTAAAGAAACATTCTCTCAAATAAAATCAAATAAATGAACTCAATAATTGATATTAATTCAATAGATAAAATTTTAGAACAGGAGAGACATAGAGTTAATAAAATAGAGGTAGCAATTCAATGTTTGAAATGTCTAGATTTAACCTCGCTGTCTTCAACAGACAATAAGGAGTCTATCAAAAAGTTGATTGAAAACTCGACCATTTATGAATTAAATGGAATTAAAGTTGCTGGGATATGTGTTTATCCTAATTTCTTAAGTATTTTAAATGAAAGTAATTTAGATAAACAAATTAAGAAAGTTGTTGTTGCAGGTTATTTCCCCTCCGGACAAAACCCAATAGAACTCAAGTTAAGTGAGATTAAATTTGCAATTGATAATGGTGCTGATGAAGTTGATATAGTATTAAATAGAGGCTTGTTTTTGGAAAGGAAATTTGATATTGTTTCACACGAAACATTGAAATCAAAAGAAATATGTGGTGATAAAATATTGAAAGTTATTCTAGAAATAGGGGAGTTAGGTTCCTTTGAAAATATATATAAAGCAAGTATTATTTCTCTTGATGCTGGAGCTGATTTTATTAAAACATCAACAGGAAAAATTACAACAGGTGCTGATATTTATTCATTTGCAATAATGATAAAATCAATTATTGACTATAAAAATAAAACAGGTGTTTTAAAATCAATTAAGGTAGCAGGAGGTATTTCTACCTTTGAACAAGCCTTAGATTATTATATTCTTTTTTCTTATTTTTTAGGTAAAGAAAATTTAAATTCGAAATATTTTAGAATAGGAGGGAGTAGATTAAAGGAAAACTTAGTTAAGTTTATTATAAATCAAACCTAAATTCTCATTTTGTTTTGTATAATTATTAAATGAATTCTCTTATAAGGTTTTTCAATTATAAATTAAAAAACAATTTACTGTCTATGATTATTCTTTTTATATTTAATTCTTTTTTAGTTTCCCCAATAATAAAAGTTTAATTATTACAATTATTTACAATCATTATTAAATAAAATATTAACTTTGTAGCTTAATTATAATTAATATAATGTTAATAGTATATATATGAAGCAATTAAAAAATAGATTTACAAAATACACAGAGCCTCAGAAAGTAAAAGAATTAGGTATTTATCCTTATTTTCGTACTATTTGTAGTGACCAAGATACTGAAGTATTGATGGACGGGAGAAAGGTTTTAATGTTTGGATCTAACAGCTATCTTGGTCTTACAAACCATCCTAAAATTATTGAAGCAGGAATTGAAGCTTTAAGAAAATATGGCTCAGGATGTGCGGGTTCTCCATTCTTAAATGGAACATTAGATATCCATATTGAATTAGAAGAGAAATTAGCTACCTTTGTAGGTAAAGAAAAAGCAATTGTTTTTTCAACTGGTTTTCACTCCAATATTGGAGTTATTCCAACTATAATGGGTAGGGGAGACCATTTAATTTTAGATGAATTAGATCACGCTTCAATTATTGAAGGAAGAAGGATATCATATGCTAAAAATTATAAATTCAAGCATAATGATATGAATTCATTGGAAGAGGTTCTTAAAAAAATACCTTATAATGAGATTAAAATGATTGCTGTTGACGGAGTTTATTCGATGGAAGGTGATATAGCAAATTTGCCAGGAATTAAGAAATTGGCTGAACAATATAACGCTGATATTTATGTTGATGAAGCTCATAGTTTAGGAGTGTTCGGAAAAGGAGGAAAAGGTATTTGTAACCATTTTGGAATAACTGATGATGTTGATTTAATTATGGGAACCTTTAGTAAGAGTTTAGCTGCAATTGGCGGTTTTATTGCTACAGATAAAGAAACTATTAATTATCTAAAACATAATTCAAGAACATATATTTTCTCAGCTTCAATTGCACCATCAGCAACTGCATGCGTAATTGCTGCATTAGATGTTATAACGCAAGAGCCTGAAAGAATTGATCATTTATGGGATATAACAAATTATTCACTTAATGCATTTAGAACTTTAGGTTTTGAGATAGGTAAAACACAATCTCCTATTATACCTCTTTATATTAGAGATACTGAAAAAACATTTATGATTACTAGGGAACTCTACGATGATGGGATATTTGTAAATCCTGTTATCCCACCAGCATGTAGTCCTGATTCAACTCTAATACGGTTTTCTTTAATGGCAACTCATACTCATTCACAAGTTGATATTGCAATAGATAAGCTAACTAAAGTATTTAAAAAGTATGAAGTTATTAAATAACAAATAACATATCTATAAATGGATAATTTAATAAGAATAGAAGAAGTTAAGGATAAAAAAGGCTTTAATAAGTTTTTAAAATTTCCCTACAAACTATTTAAAGACGATAAGATGTGGGTTCCTTCATTAATTATGGATGAGAGAATTACATTCAATAAAAAGAAAAATCCAGCATTGGAGTTTTGTGAATATAAGATGTTTTTAGCTTATAGGAGTGAAGAGGTGGTTGGAAGAATAGTAGGAATACTAAATATTAAAGCTAATGAAATATGGAATCAAAAAAGAATGCGTTTTGGATGGTTCGATTATATTAACGATTTACAGGTTGCGGATTCTCTTTTAAAAGCTGTTGAAAATTGGGCAAAAGAGAGGAATATGGATGAGGTTGTAGGTCCTATGGGCTTTACTGATATGGACAAGGAAGGAATGATGGTTGAAGGATTCGACGTTAATTGTCCAATTGCTTGTTATTATAACCCTTCTTATTATCCACCATTAATTGATAAATTAGGTTATATTAAGGAAGTTGATTGGGTTCAATATGAAATAAAAGCCAATCAACCAGTTCCTGAAAAGCTAAGTAAGATAAATAATCTTATAAAAACAAAATATAATTTAAAGATTGTTGATGGCTTATCGAAAAAGGAAATAGTTAAATTATATGGTAAAAAGATATTCCATGTAGTTAATAAATCATTTGCTGAACTTTTTGGTTATGTTCCTCTTAATGATAATCAAATTGACTTCTATATAGGTCAATATTTTAGTTTTATAGAGCCAAAATTAGTCTGTTTTATTGTTGATGATAAAGATGATGTAGTTGCTTTTGGTGTTTCTATGCCTTCTCTTTCTAATGCTTTAAGAAAGAGTAAAGGGAGGTTGTTTCCTTTTGGATGGTATCATCTCTTAAAAGCCCTAAAAGATTATAGCTATATTGATTTATATATTAATGGAGTTGATCCCGATTGGCAAAATAAAGGAGTTCATTCCCTATATTATGTTGAAATGAATCGACGTTATATAGAGTTAGGAGCAGAGATGGCAATTGCAAATCCACAGCTTGAAACAAATCAAGCGTCTCAAATTTGGGAAAAATATGATAGTAGAATTGCAATTCGTCGCAGAGCATATATAAAACAAATCTAATACAATATGCAAAAAATTTTAGTTACAGGAGCAAGTGGTTTTATTGGGAGTAGTTTAGTTGATAGGCTACTTCAAGAGGGCTATGATGTGGTTGCTGGAATTAGAAAAACAAGTAGTAGAGAATATCTTCAAGATAAAAGAATTAAGTTTATTGATCTTCCTTATAATAGACCTAAGGAGTTATCGGATATCCTTAAAGATGAAAATTTCTCAACCATATTTCATCTTGCAGGTATTACAAAAGCAAAAAAGCAATTAGATTTTGAAAGAATTAACTTCGAATACACAAAATCTCTAATAGATTCAATTAAAGGATTAGAAACAAAGCTAATTTTCTTTAGTAGTTTTGCGGCTTGTGGAGAAGGGGAGGAGATTAATTTTTCTCCAAAAAAGGTTACCGACCCCAACACTCCCAACACTGGATATGGAAAAGCTAAACTTAAGGCAGAGGAATATTTAAAAGATAATTTTGAAAATTATATTATTCTTAGACCAACTGGAGTTTATGGTGCACGTGAAACAGATTACTTTGTTTACTTCCAAACTATTAATAATCACCTGGAACCATACCTTGGCTACGTTCCACAACGTCTGACTTTTGTTCATATTGATGATTTAGTTGAAGTATGCTTGTTATCAATGAAATCTAAAATAAAAGGAAAAATCTATTTTGTAAGTGATGGAAATGTATACTTTGATACAGAATTTGCCAAAATAACAAAAGAAGTTTTAGGAAAAAGGACTATAAAGCTAAAATTCCCGTTATTTATTGTATCATGGATAAGTTCATTTATGGAGTTTTTGGGCAAGATAATGAATAGAACATTTACCCTAAATAAAGATAAATACAATATACTAAAAGCAAGGAATTGGAATTGTGACATCGACAACCTAAAAGAAGATTTAGGTTTTGAGCCACAAACAGACTTAAGAAAAGGAGTTGAAAAGACAATTAAATGGTATAAGGACGAAAAGAAGTTAAAATAGATATAAGATTGAATGAAGGAGTATAAAAGTGAAGACTAATGAAATAATAATATCGAAGTTAGATAAATTTATAAGAAAATATTATAAAAACAAACTAATTAAAGGGATCTTATATTCAGCATCTCTTCTTTTTAGTTTTTTTCTTATACTAAACACACTCGAATACTTCAACTACCATTCCATAATAATACGCTCTATACTTTTCTATTTTTTTCTATTGATAGCAATAATAATAATTTATTTATTTATAATAATACCCTTTTTTAAGATATTTAGAGTAACAAAAACAATATCTTATAAAGAAGCTGCAGAAATAATAGGTAAGCATTTTCCTGAAGTTTCTGACAAACTTATTAATCTTCTACAGCTCCAAGAGCTCACATCTAAAATTGATTCACAGTTATTAGAAGCCAGCATTGGTCAGAAAACAAAAGAACTAAGCCCTATTCCTTTCCTAGGAGCAGTAGATTTATCTAAGAATAGAAAATTCATTAAATGGGTTTCAATACCCCTAGGTATAATAATACTAAGCCTAATTTTCTTCCCTAGTTTTATTAAGGAACCAACTTATAGATATATTAACCACGAAAAATATTTTGAAGCTCCAGCTCCCTTTTCATATAAATTGATGAATAAGAGCTTAGAAGCTCTACAAAATGAAGATATAACAATAAGAGTAATGATAGAAGGTGATATGCTTGTTGATATGGTTAACATTATTGTCAATAAACAAGTCTTTCAAATGAGAAAAGAGAAGAAAGATATCTTCTCTTACACTATCAAACAAATACAAAACACAAGTACTTTTCATTTTGAGGCTACAAATGTGATAAGTAAAGATTATAAAATTGTAGTTTTTCCAAAACCAATTCTCTTAGACCTTCAAGCTATAATAACTTTCCCTTCCTACACAAAGATAAAAGAAGAATCCTATACAAATATCAACAATTTTTCTATTCCAAAGGGAAGTATAGTTCAGTGGAAAGCAGTAACGAGAGATACTAAGAAATTTATATTTAATTATAATGGAAAGCATGATGTTTTCACTCCAACAAAGGAAGGAAGATTATCTTTTTCCAAAACAATATTAAGTGATTTAAGCTACCAAATCCTTACCAAGAACAACTTTACAACATATACAGATTCCCTCCAATTCTCAATATCTGTTATTCCTGACCTTAGTCCTCAGATAGCTGTAATAGAGCAAAGGGATAGCTTAATTGGAGAAAGAGTATATTTTAGAGGGCAAATCAAAGATGATTATGGCTTTTCTAAATTAGAATTTCATATTGAGAAATATAGAAAGGGAGAGAATTCAAAAACAATAACCAAGGTACAAGTTCCATTTTCAAAAATTGACAATACACAAGAGTTTTATTTCTATTACGACCTTTCATCACAAGATCTTAATTCAGGAGATAGGGTAGTTTATTATTTTGAAGTATGGGATAATGATGGAATTGACGGAGTTAAATCAACCCGTTCAACAAGTTTTTCTATTGAATTGCCAACAATGGAAGAGATTGAAGCAAAGCAAGAAAAAACAAGTAGTGATATCAAAAAGGAAACTGATCAATCTATTGATGAATTGAAGAAAATTCAAGAAGAAATCAAACAATTGAATAAGAAAATGCTTGACAAGAAAGAGTTAGACTGGCAAGACAAAAAACAAATTCAAGAGCTAAAAGAAAAACAAGAGAAAATTAAATCTAAATTAGAAGAGATAAGCAAGAAAATTAAGCAAAACAATAATTTAGATAAGAAATACAAAAAACAATCCGAAGAAATTCTAAAGAAACAACAAGAACTCGAAAAACTATTCCAAGAAGTAGCAAAAGATATGTTTGATGAAATCAATAAGATGATTAAGGATAACATTAAGAAAGATGACCTCAAAGACGCTTTAGATAAGATTAAAATGAATAATGAGGACTTAGAAAAACAATTGGATAGAAATCTTGAAATGTTTAAGCGATTGGAAGTAGAGAAGAAGCTACAAGAAACCATAGATAAACTAAGAGAAACAGCTCAAGAACAGAAAAAATTATCACAAGAGACTAAAAAGAACCCAAAAGACAATAAAGAATTACAAGAAAAACAAGATGAGTTAAATAAATCATTTGAAAAGATAAAGCAAGAAATTAAAGATGTTGAGAAAAAAGCCTTAGGACTAGAGGATCCACAAGACATTAAAAGAGATAAGGAAAAAGAAGATTCCATTAGTCAAGAGCAAACAAAGGCAAAGGAACAAATGGAGGATAAAAAGAATAAAGAAGCTTCTAAGAGTCAAAAATCTGCAGCAGATAAGATGGAAGAGATGGCATCATCCTTAGAAGACCAGCAGGAAGAAAATGAGGAAGAACAATTGGCAGAAGATATACAAGAAGTAAGACAAATTCTTAAAAACCTTGTTAAGATATCCATTAGTCAAGAGGCAATAATGCAAAAGGTAAGACTAACTTCAGTAACAGACCCTTCCTACCAAGGGCTAATAAATACCCAAAACAAAATCAAGAATGATATGAAGATGATTGCCGATAGTTTGTTTGCAATGAGTAAGAGGCAACCACAAATCAGTCATGCAATAAATAAGGAGCTTAGCTCAATAGATAATCAAATAAGTAATTCCTTAAACAAGCTCCTACAATATAATCAAAGTATATACGGCTCATTCAAAAACACCCAATCCACAACTTCCCAACAATATGCAATGACTTCAATGAATAATCTGGCATTAATGTTGGCAGAAAGCCTAAATAATATGCAGCAAAATATGCAGGCTAATTCAAGCAAAAAACCCAATTCAAAAGGTAACCCAAAGAGCCAATGCAATAAACCAGGCAAAGCAGGGAAGAAGAACCCAAAGAATATGCGAGAGCTACAAGATGCATTAAATAAAGAAATGCAAAGGCTAAAAAAAGAATTAGAGGGCAAGGAGAAAGGTAATTCAGGGAAACCAAAGATAGGAGAAAACGCACAAATCAATGAAGAGCTGGCTCGAATGGCAGCACAGCAAGAGATGATAAGGAAGATGATGCAGGAATATTCTGATGAATTAAAAGCAGAAGGAGGACAATCTACTGGAGAATTAGATAATTTAATGCATCAAATGGAACAAACTGAAACGGATATCGTAAACAAAATTATCAATCAGCAGACCATAAATCGTCAAAATAATATTCTAACAAGAATGTTAGAACACGAGAAAGCTCAAAAGATGAAAGAACAAGAGCAGAAAAGAGAATCTACTGAAGGAAAGGATGTATTTGAAAAAACTAACAATCAGTTTATTGAATTTAATAAACTTAAAAATAGAGAGTTGGAACTATTCAGACAAATCCCTCCAATATTTTCTCCATATTATAAGGAGAAAGTATCTGATTTTTTTATAAATTTGAAAGTTGAAACAAAAGAATAAACTCTATGAGACAAAACTACGATACTATAGAATTAAATGCAGATAGAAGCCAAAGAATAAAAGCTCAAGCTTTAGTAGAGGAGATATGCGATAGATTTAATTTGCATAACTATTTTGGTATACTTTCTGTTGTTGTGGATGAAGCTATGGATATTATTTATAATAATACAGAACTTAGTACTGAATTTAAGTCCGATTTTATCTTCGAACAATGCGTTAATGGAGTATGTTTTACCTTTAAAGCAAATGAGGAAGTTTTTACAGCAGTTTCTGAATTAATAGAAATGCTGACCAACGAATACAATATTCTAGATGAGGGAAAAACCTTAGAGCTTATATTTTATGTAAATGGAATAGATGAAGCCGATCTTAAAGCTCGTCAAAACCATTTCAAGGTATTTTTCAAAAGCAAAGCCTTAAATACAGAAGCCCCCACCGATTTTCACAAAAAAGAAATATAATAAATAAAACTAAACAAGGGCTTAATCAAATTAAGTCCTTGTTTAGTTTTATTTATTCCTTATCATTGTTGTCCGATAAAAAAAACCGATACTATCCCAAAAAGACTTAACCTTTTTGAAAAAAGACTTGATATAGATTAAGACCGTTGTAAAATCCAACGCACTCTTTAAATAAGTTTTTATGTATCTTTGAGGACAG
>Ga0172378_10001097_pt1 | contig 24677 bp, 15 predicted proteins | sample GrowelOW332metaG_FD_119755 | JGI IMG/M metagenome (GOLD analysis project Ga0172378, IMG submission 119755) | Groundwater microbial communities from an aquifer near a municipal landfill in Southern Ontario, Canada - Pumphouse #3_1 metaG | ecosystem: Environmental > Aquatic > Deep subsurface >... | reverse complement strand
TTTTCAGACTCCTTGTAGTCTCCGAACAATGCCTTGCCTATATCCTCTGAGAAATTATTGTCAAAGAAATTTATCTTGTTCCAGTCAAGCTTTGATTCTGTGGGTGCAATCCAGTATTGGTCTGAAAGGCTTAGATAGAAGCTTTTTATTGCAAGCTCGTTTGTGTCCTTTACTTTCAATGTGTTCAATGCCGATGCAAGGTTTATTCTAGACGCAGGAATATTTCTTTCTGCCATCCATCTTACAATTTTATCATATAAAGGATAGTTGTCTTTGCCATTTGGGGTTTTTGCTTTTTCAAGAAGAAAGGGATGTATATGCTCTTTGTTTTCTATACTGACAATTTCATCAACATAGCCTTGCTCGGTAAGGCTGAATGTTATTGTGGGTAAACTTTTGTGATACATTGTGTATTTCATATATCTTCCTTAAATTACATTTTAATTTGATTTTATCATCACATTTAAAATAAAACAATAATACATATAAAAAGTAAAATAAGATTATTATTATCTATTGATACTATTTATACTTTCATGCTATACTCTCCTCAACAGGCAACCCCCTTCGCCTGACATTTTTATGAACCTCCCTTGAACGAAGTTTTTTCGTCTAGATGGAGTTCGTATGTCATGCGGAGAAAACTATGGGTATGCAAACCTACTTTTCCGATGGTGATGCTCCTGCAACACCTTTCAACATCGGATTGCAAAAAAACTCTCAAAAAACAAAAGACAGGCATGGAATCGACCAGGAAACAATGGGCATGGCCGACACCATTCAGGGATTGTCGCAAAAGAACGCACGGATGTGGCAGATAATAGCCTTGGTCTCTTTGTCTGCGTTCTTCATCTCGCTTGGAATATGCTTCTATGCTGTAACCCTTCCAAAGACTGTGCCTGTCATAGTCACTGTTGACACTCAGGGGCAGGCGACCTATGTGGGTGAAGTTGACCGCTCATACTGGGGCAGGGACAAGATTCCAGAAACCGCAAAGACTTATCAAATCAAGCGTCTGATAGCGAACATGTACACATGGGTTATTGACCGCAATGCTCAAAATTCCTACATCAGCGAATGCGGAAAAATATGCCAGGGCAGCGCTGTTGATTTGCTTAACAGCTTCTTCCTTACAAACAACCCGTTTGACTGGATTGGTGTCAAGACACAGAGTGTTGTGATGGAGGAGCCCCTTCGCCAGACAGACAAGACCTATGTCATCTATTACAACGTCCTCACCTTGAAGGGAGGAAAGCCTGAGTCTAATAAAAGGTATTCCGCTTTGGTTACTCTTGAATTCTATCAGGGGATACCTGCCGACAATCCGCTTGGAATATTCATCACTTCCTTTGACATTAAGGAAGTCTTGAAGTGATTGTAATTTAAGTTGGTATATATAGATAAATACTGACTAAAAATACTAATAGCTATGGAGAAAATATTTATGAAGAGAATGGTTTTTTTATTTGCTTTTGCAATTGCTCTTGTGTCATGCAGGTCTGTTGATTTCAATCAGCTTGGGACAGAGGCGGCAAAAGACGAGAAGGAGTACTCAAGCTATAAGGATGAGCTTGATGGCAACTACAATGAGATGCAGGACTATCTTGTGCAGGAGAAGTTGAAGGAAGTAGACGTGCCAAAGACAATCGTCTATGTGGATCGTCCCATTTACTATCCTGCAGAGGAGGAAAGCGACAGGCCGAAGCTGAATGGCAAGGATGCCGCCATGGAGTCAACAAAGCAGGCGCTCCAGCAGCCGCATAAGTTCACAAACGGCTTGATGTACTACGACTTTGACGATGACTTCACCTATGAAATTTATTGCCAGCCATACCGTGTTACTGACATAAGCCTTGAGCCTGGCGAGCAGGTTATTGAGATGCCTTTCCTTTCTGAGGAGAAGGTGTGGGAGGTTGGAGCCGGTGTAAGCCAGAAGAACGGCGTTGACACCCAGCACTTCTTTATCAAGCCTGCGTATTCAGGCCTTGTCACTTCCTTAATTCTTATCACAGACAAGCGTGTCTACCACATGCTTCTAAAGAGCTTCAAGGACTGCTACATGACACAGGTGAGATGGGAATATCCGAACACAATGCCTTTCACTGTCAAGACTGATGCCATGACGGAGAACATAAACAGGCTGAAGAAGGAGACAGTGGGCGTTGACCCAGCTTTCCTTTCCTTTGACTACAAGATGTCCTACTCGGTTTTCAAGAAACCTTACTGGCTGCCTACACGTGTCTATGACGATGGAAAAAAAACATACATAACAATGGACGAGACAGTCCTGCACATGACAAGCCCTGTCCTCTTCAACAACAAGAACGAGAGGATCAACTACTCGGTAAGCAAGAACCTCATAGTAATCAATGAGCTTATTGAGAAGGTCACGCTCCGTGTTGGAAAAGAGAAGGTGACTGTTACTAAGCAGAAGTACAAGGCGTCCAAGGATGTGAAAGTTCCAAAGGATGCGGACACGGACGAGGTGACGCTTGAGGACGAGAACGCACTTACAGATAAAAAGAAGAAGCCTTCATACATCGACAGCATCAACTCTAAGAACACAAAGGAGACAATGCTTCATTCCTCTGACTTGATAATTGAAAAGAACGAGACGGAAGCCACTTCCGCAGCCCAGCAGAATAACCAGCAGGTCAAGGAGTAGCTTATGTCCATATTCAAGAGAAAAAGCCAGCAGGAGAAGTCTGAGCATGAGGAAAAGCTCAAGGAGGAGATGTGCGATAAATTCAAGGACGAGAAAGACTTTATTGACAATCTTCCAAAGGAGCGCAGGGAGCAGCTAAGACTTTTTAAAATAATATTCCCGATTTTCTTTGTTGTTTTTTTTATAAGCGTTTTTTTCGGATTCTACTCTGGGCTGATTATACAGATTCTTTCCGTAGAGGCCGCAATTGCCCTTGTGTCTCTTGCCCTCTATAAATTCAATCCGTTCAAGGCTGTCTACCCAAACTGCTTCCTTATGCCTGTTTTTGCCTTCCTTATATGCCTAGTAGTGGCTGTGACAGGATGGTTTGGCATAGGCAAGACATACCGTGAGTGGGGCAATGAGAAGGAAAGCCATGCGGACTTGGTTTCATCTGACGCAGAGGACTTGGATTCAGGCGGGTTCTCATCCTCTTCTGATTTTTCAGACATAGAGGAGGCTGAATGATGCTTGATGAAAACAAAGATGAGCCGGCAGATGAATTCAATCCTGATGGCGCTGTGGAAAATGAAGGCCGGCAGCAGGAACATGACGCTGGACATATCGACAGCCTTTACAGCGACGCTTTTGCCGACGAGGAGAATCCTTATTCCTCCAAGATGGCTGCCTCTGATGAGCATGACGCTGAAAAAAATTTGAATGAGAAACAGCCTCCAAAGCCTGCGGCTCCGCAAGAAAAAGAAAAAGATGAAGAAGGCTCTATTGATCCGCCTGATTTCATGTCTGACGACGCTGACAGCAAAGGGCAGGGCAGGGCGTCCTCGGAGAAAGCTGCGGAGGAAAAGCCAGCAAACACAACGGCGGATGAAAAGAAGCAGGATATTAAATATGACGGTAAAAAAATTTCAGCTCAGGCTGCGGACAGCATTCCCCATAGCAAGCCAAAGCAGCTCAACAAGAGGTTCCTCCTTGCGGGAATAATAATTCTTTTTGGAGGAGTGTTCCTTGTGACATTCCTTATGCCTTCAAAAGGCCAGAAGAAAAAGAAGGAGGAGAAGCCTGTAGCTGTTGAAAACAAGCTTGGCAACTACGAGGCCTATGCCCAGAAGAGGCCGGAGGAAGAAACGTCTCCAACGGACACAGGCAGTAATTCAGCCGAGGCGGAGAAGAAGGAAGATGTTGAGGAGGTCAAGATTCCTCCAGTCGTGCCTCCGAGCAATGAAAGCACAAGGCAGCCATACACCCAGAGCACAACATCATATTCAGGAGGCTCCTCTAATAAAGTTGAAATTCCTGACACAAGGAATGACAGGCTGCAGGGAAAATCAATCTCTGGAATAAAAGGCCTGACATCCACGCAGAAAAAATACCAGACAGACTATGACGACACTGTTGCAAAGAACACGTCGTCATCCGCCTCTTCAAGCGGCTATTCGCTTCCTTCAAAAGACGAGTATATGAAGAACGTCATGTCAGCATACTCATCCGCCTATGGCAATGCGACAAGCCAGAACAATGGCTACTCTGTTCAAAACGATCAGGAAGGGAAAAGCTCCTTCTACAACAACGGCAGGGACTCTCAAAGCGCAGGAACAGGCACATGGCTTGGACTTAACACAATATGGCAGGGGACTATCTTCGAGGCTACTTTGACAAGCGAGCTGAACACGGATCTCCCCGGAGAGATAACTGCGAGAACTGCAAAGAACATTTATTCATCGCAGGACGGCCGCTACCTTTTGATCCCTCAAAATTCAATTCTCTATGGAACCTACAACTCAAGCATAAGCTACTCGCAGAGCAGGGTGCAGGTTGTATGGAACAAGCTGGTTCGTCCAGACGGATATGCAATTGACTTAGGCTCCATGAATGCGACTGACGCTAAGGGAGCGAGCGGTGTAGGCGGATTCGTCAACGACCATCCTCTTGCCTATCTGAAGGCCATTGGACTTATGTCTGTGTTCTCAATAATGAACACGGAATTTGCCACTGCCAATTCTGACACTGACAACGAATATGTTCAGAACGTTATAGCCAACAGCCAGCAGGTCACAAACGATATATCAGACAAACTTATCGACAGGGCCTTGAACGTGCAGCCAACAATCAAAGTAAAGGCCGGAACAAAAATCAACATAGTAGCTAACCAAACTCTCAGTATTCCGCCATGTGAGCAGATTCCTGTCACACAGCAGTACAGACGGCAGTGATTTCATGCGTATGCGTGAAGATATTTTCTCAAGGAAGGTTTTGTCATGGAAAACAAAAACAAAATGGACGGCGTAAAGCCAGCGGACGGCATCGGGCAGTGGCCTGATGGAGCTAAGAAAGAAGAGGGTGAAAAGAAGCAGCTGCATTTCAACAAATCCATATTCATTGGAGCAATTGTGCTTGTCTGCTTCGGCTTTGTCCTCTTCTTCTGTTTATAAACTAAAAAAGGAGTTCCTATGAAAAAACTCAGCAACATTATTTTAATGGCCATGCTTGCTCTTGTGCTTGCAGGCTGCAACCTCCTCACAATGTTCAACGACACTGTGTCCGATATAACGGACTCTGACCATACAAAGGACATAACTGCCTTGTCATTTGACTGCACAACAAAGTCAGTCAATGTAGGGGAAAGTGAATACATAAAGCTGTCCATCTCTCCTGAAAAATACCAGAACAAATGCTCTGTCGCATGGGATTTTGACAGCTCTATGATAAAAATCCAGGCTGACAATTACGGAGTTGTTGTTTCGGGAGTTGCGGCGGGCGGAACCTACATCAAGGCCACTTGCAATGGGATAGTTGCCACATGCCTTCTGTCTGTTATCGCCACTGGCGATGACGCCGCAGAAAATCCATACATCTATTCCAACTATTCTGTTGTTGAGCTTCAGCCAGGGAACTCCATCACAGTAAGCTCTTCTCTTTATGGAGGAAGTGTCTCCGATATGGAGAACTTTGAATGGTCTATAAAGGACAGCTCCATAGCTGATATAACCTTCTCAAGGAACAACTGTGTTGTCACAGCGAACAAGTCAGGCTCCACCCAGCTCGTGTGCCACCATCCAAATGCGGCTTATGACTACACCTTTGTGGTCTATGTCTACACCGACCTTCTCACAGAGCCGTATATTACGACTGACTACAATGTCCTTACTGTAAACAAGAACAAGGATTCCTCAAGGACAGTTTCTGTCGATCTTATAAATCCTCTTTCTTCCACCTATGCGAACGGATTCTCCTGGAGCTACGCAGACGAGGGCAGCAGGTCTGTCATTGAGCTGAATGCCAATCTAAACTCCGCTGAGATTGTCCCTTTGAGCAACGGAATCGCCAAAATAGTAGTGAGCCATGAGAATGCTAAATACGACCTCACCATTATTGTCCGTGTCAATACTATTGTTGACAACACATACATAAGTGTCTCGACATCTTCCCTTGTCATAACTGGCAGCGAATCCGCATATACGGTCACAGCCTCTGTCGAGAACTATTCTGGATATGCCGACCCTGACGGTTTCAAGTGGACTGTCCCTGACGGAGCCTCCGAGTGCATGGACTATTCTTCGAGCGGCAACACTTTCCGCATTGTGGGCAAGAAGAACGGTGTCTTCAAGGTCAATGTCTCTCATGAGCTTTCGGCTTACAGCAGGAATGTTCTTGTAATCTTGGAGGAGCAGGCTGGAAGCGCAATTGATTCCTCCATGTATATAACGACAGACGAGAACTATGTCCAGACAAAGGTTGGCGCTGACACTACAGCTCTGAATGTACGTCTTGTAGGCGGCGAGGCTGGAGACGAGAACAACTTTGTCTGGTTTATTGACAAGGGTTTGAACAACGGAATCGCAACTGTTGAATATGTGACAGGGGAGGTCAAGGACTCCTCCTCAAGAAGCGCAACCACTAGCGGCACAAGCGCTGCTGGGGAGCTGCGCATAACCCCAATCTCGGCAGGAAATCTTGATATAACAATAACCCATCCTAAGAGCCTCTACGACTGCAAAGTCACAGTCAAGGTCTACTCTGAGTATGCGCTGCTGGAGGAGCCTGTTTACATAAAGGCGGACAGCGTTGTGAAGATTGTCAATGGAAAGGATTGCACCGTGACCGCCTCTATGACCAAGGACGGCTCTGATGTCACTTCCTCTTATTCAGACGGGATGGCGTGGGCTAGCTCAGACAGCTCAACAGTCTCCGTCTCTGCCACTGGAAACACTGCGGTTCTCTCTGCTGTTGGAGCCGGAAGCTCACAGACATATGTAACTGTAAGCCACAAGGATGCCTATGCGGACAAGAAGATACTCGTCCTTGCCGCCGACACTGAGGCCGCCCTTGAGACCATGAAGTGCATCTATTCTGATGTCTCATATCTACGCCTTGCCTCCGGTGAGGAAAAAACCATGTCGCTTTCCTCCTATGGTTTGGATGCCACTGACATCATCTCATGGACTTCATCTGACTCATCAGTGTGCATCGTGAACGCCGACTCCTCTTCCACAAACCATTCATCTGCTGTTGTTTCAGGAGTGTCTTCGGGTGTTTCTAAAATCACAGCGTCATTGAGCGGGGCCAGTCCTGTCTCTTTCGAGGTGACTGTTGTTCCCAAAGGTGAAAGCTCTTCTGTCATACAGGAGCCGTCTTACCTCACTACAAATATGAACGCCGTCGTAATAGAAAAGGCGGAGGGAACAGCCAACCTTTCTGTCACTGGTGTGAATATATCCTCCTCTGACATGGCTCTGTACACCACATGGTCTATGGCTGATGTCGCAGCTGTGGAGAACGAGCCTGTGTTCGCAATTGCTGGAACAGGCGGAGATGTTCTTTTGACAGCGAACAAGGCTGGCAAGTCTGTGATAACTGTCGCCAACGACAAGTCAAGCAATGCTCTGTCAATCAACGCAAAGTGCGGAGAGCTTTACGAATGGACTGACGGCTACACTGTCTATATTACAACGAACGAGGATGTTGTAAGTGTTGTCAAGGATGACACTTATACAATTGGCTGCTCCCTTGTGAACACTACATCTACAGGCTCTTTCAGCTGGGAGGTTACACAGGGAAAGGATTTGATTGATATAACAGGCCTTTCATCTGGAACATGCAGCATAACAGCTCTTGCGGCGGGACAGGCGGTAATCACTGTCACAAACAGCCTGTGCGAGCAGGGCGTGACGAAGGAGATTCTTGTGAACATCGCAAACTCCGAGGAGGAGCTGCATGGTTACATGTATCTTACAACGTCGCAGAATGTCATATCTGTTGGAGAAGGCTCGAACGCAACTGTTTCTGTTGAAATAGCAAACTCCGACTCAAACATCATCAATGGCTACACATGGAGAAGCTCAAACACTGCTGTGGCGACCGTAACAGGCTCAGGCTCGATCGGGGTTGTCTATGGCATAGGCTGCGGCAGCGCAAAAATAATTGTAGAGAACAGCGAATGCGACTATCCGCTTGAGATGATTGTGAATGTGGTTGACCCTATCGCCGCCTCCCTTGACCCATACATTGCATGCAACAATATTGTCACGTGCACGGTTGGAGACGATGCGGCTACAATAGCCGCTGAGCTTGTCGGAGGCACTGATGCCGATGTCTCTGGATTCACATGGAGCATTGTTGACAGCTCAATAGCGACTTTGTACGCAAGCAATGACTCTGCCCAGGTCAAGGCTGTCTCCGAGGGCGTGACACAGATAATAATTTCACATCAAAAAGCCTCTGTTGACAGGACTGTCCTTGTTATTTGCGAGGCGGCGGTGAAGACGAACTGCTATATAACAGTCACCGAATCAATAATAAAGATGTCGCCTTCTGACAGCGAGAAGACAGTCACCGCAACGCTTGTCAACGGCTCTTCTGACGATGTGTACAACTTCAAATGGTGGGCTGACAATTACGACATAATAAATATGAACTACACAGGGGAATCCTGCGTAATCAAGCCAATAAGCTCAGGCTCTGTAACTGTGCATGTGTCGCATCCAAAGGCCGCAAGCACAAAGGACATCATTCTCTATATAAGCAACTACACCGACTTTGCCTTTGAGACATCAAGCACAACATTGACAACTGGCACTGACACTTTCCTCAATATGGAGGTTCCTGCCACGGGTGTTGACTGCGAGATAGCCTACAGCTCGACAAATAATTCTGTCTGCACAGCTACAGGGAACACATCTGTCTGCTCCCTTCATCCTGGCGTAGTTCCGTCAGGCTCAGATACAGCCACATGCACTATCAAAGCTGTCCTTCAGACTAAGGCAGGCGTTGAGCAGGCTGCGGCAGAGCTTTTGGTTGTTGTTAAGAAGAAGGACGAGACAAAGCCTTACATAGCTTTCAATGGCTCGACAATAATCACCATGAACAAGGATGAGAAGCGAAACCTCACTGCGTATCTATATGGCAGCAATATTGTTGATACAACATATTCAGGCCTTAAATGGAAAGTTGCCAACAGCAATGGAACAGTGGCCGACTTCACATCTTCAAAGGACTACGGCTCTCAAGTTCAGATAAGGGCTGTGAATTCTGGATCAACCACAATTACAATAACACACAGCGAGGCTTCTTCGCCTTTGACTTTGTATGTCGTTGTCACTGGTGTTGACGACCCGACTGTTGCGTTGAACTACACTGAGCTTCCTCTTTACATAGGCGAGGACACTGCCACAATCACAGCCACTGTGACAAATGACACAGGGGAGGACTTGGACTGGTCTGTGGTCAATGATTCTGATTCATCCGCAGAGCAGGATTTCTTCACTTTCACCTCTAATGGAAACAAGGCCTCTGTATATGCGAAGAAGGCGGGGACTGCCACTGTATACTGTAAAATTCCTTCCACCGGCTACACCACAAGCTGCAAGGTCAAGATTCTTGAGCCTGAAAGCATACAGCTGTTTGTTTATGACGACGACTCCCTTTCTGATGCCTCAAGGACAAAATACTATGTGTCCACCCTTCGCCTCTATCCTGGCGAGACAAAGCTTCTTCATTATGAGACAGTCCCTTCCTCAGAGCAAATAAAAAGCTGGGTCACAACCGACTCCTCGTATTATACGACCTCTGACAAAGGCTATGCCTCAAGCTACACGGATCCAACAACCAAGGCTGTTTATTCTTATCCATCTGGCGTTGGCACAGTTGTTCTTACAGGCAAGACATCCACAGGCTCGTCGCTTCTGACAGTGACCACAACATCTCACTCTACAGATTCTGTCACAATAGCCAACGGATACGACTACCTCTTCTCCGTGGACAAGACAATGATTTCGTCAACTCCTGACAAGGTTAATGCCGATTCCACTCTGCTCAGCGTTAACTACGAGGTGCGCCCTGCGTGTGCGAAAATATATGTGACTGTCAACGAGTCGTCCACGGAGGCTGGATGCCATGTGGGGCTTGCCTCTTCTTCCTTTGATTCCTATGACAGCTCCCAGAGGCAGTGGACTATCTCAACCCATAGCTCCGACGAGGAGACAGCATCCTCTGGAATTGCAAAAGGAACGATTGTGTTCACTGTTGACGGAGAGAGCAACTGCACTGTCAATCTAAGGGCAGTGAATGAGAACGTCGTCACATCGGGGACATCTACTGCCACTGCCGAGGAGATAAATTCCCATAACATAAAGCTGCAGGTGTGCTATTCAAAGCATACATTCTCCACAGCCATAGTGAAGAAGGTTCCTTACTTCAATTTCAACATCTACTCAAATGTCCTGTTAACCTCATACTCTAAGTACGACTCCGCCACGAACACAATATTCCTAGGGGATGGAGAGTACCTTAACGGCACAGTGACCTGCAATGAGAAGTACAGCAACGTCCTTGTCAAAGGTGTCTCATTTTTCGCAGCTTCGACTTCCAAGACTGACGGGAATGGCTACACGCAGTCCAAGCGCTGCGAAGCGTCCTGCCTGAGCATTGGCTACAACACAGCCTCGTGGAGCCTTTTTCACAGCATGGACTATGGAAGCGTCAGGTACTACACAGGCTCTTACTGGAAAAAAAATTCGACATTCTACAATCTCAGCGGCTCCAGCGAGGCTGCAACGGAGAATTTGAACGAGACCGTCAAGGAGAAGCCTTATGTGGGCTACCTGAAGGTAACGTACTACAACTATTCGTCAAATTCCGATTCCTACTACAACATTCCTGTCTACGTCGAGGTGCGCAACTGCCCTTGCTGCAGTACAACAGGCTATTATTACAAAGCAAATTAAACTGATTTTCTCAACCTGGCTGACAGCCGCCTTTTAGCGGCTGCCGGTCGGGGTGATTTTTTTTAGGAGCAATTTATGAGAACAATTAAAAGAATTCTTTTCGTCTTTTTATCTATGTTTCTATCAGTCCTTTCCTCATGCCATTTCTGGGCAAGCCTTACAGATGACCTTGACCCCCATGTGACGCTCTCTTTTGACAAGACAAGCTCAACCGTGGCGATAGGCGGAATGGATTATATTCAGCTTGAGCTGTCTGATTCGCAGAGCTCAAGCACTGTCACATGGTCGTATGACGACTCTGTTGTTTTTGCAAAGACAGATAATTATGGCGCTGTCGTGACCGGCCTTTCATCTGGCTCTTCGACCATAAAGGCGACATGCAACGGCTCCTCCGCCACATGCCTTGTCACTGTCACAACTGAAAGCTACGCTGCTACAATTGCAAATCCCTATGTCTACGCTTCTGTTGACTATGTGGATGTCAAGCCTTCTGACAAGATAAGGGTTTCAGCGGCTCTTTTCGGAGGAACATCGGCGGACACGTCAGGCTTCACATGGTCTGTGGACAAGCCGTCAATCGCATCCATTGCCTACGAGGGGAACTACTGCTGGATTTCAGGTGTCAGCTCAGGCATTGCTCGTGTTCAAGTTCGGCATAACAAGTCTGCGTATCCTTATTCAATAATCGTCAACTGCTCATCCGACGGCACTTCTGTTTCTTATATAACAACAAGCAGCAATATTGTCACCATAAACCTCAGTGAGAAATCTGATTCTGACTTCTCAGTCTCATTGAAGAACTGCTCGTCCTCTGACTATGCCAGCGGATTCACATACTCTGTGGTGGACTCTCTTGGAAATGAAATTTCAGACCCTCCTGTTTCAATAGCCGACGCAGGTTTGGGAATATGCTCCTTGACCGCATCGAAGGCCGGCGTGTGCTATGTGCGCTGCAAGCATCCGCTTGCGTCCTATGACCTCGATGTCCTTGTTCGTGTTGTTGAGGATGCCGAGACAGCCTATATTGAGCCTTCGTCATCTATTGTGACTGTTTCAGGCGGATCGAGCGAGACTGTGAATCTTGAGCTGCTCAATTACAAGGGCGATGTTGACAGCAGCCTGTTCTCATGGAGCTTTTCTGAAAATGCCGCTGACTATATCTCCTATGAGGTTTTCAACGGCTCTTCAAATTCCACAGGCGATTCCATAAGAATTTCCGGTGTAAAGACAGGCTCTGTTAAAATAACTGTCTCATATCCCAATGTCGAGTCAAGGAGCATAATTGTCCTTGTCCGTGACATTGAAAGCGAGGCATCAAGCGCCTCCACATACATCACAACAGACCAGAATTTTATGGTTCTTGAGCCAGGCGGAAGCGCTGCGCAGATAAACGTTGTTCTAAAAAACTGCGAGGCTGGAGACATTTCAAATCTTGGATGGAGCATAACAAACTGCCCCTCCGACGGCTCGTCTTCCAATGTGATAGAGTGGAGCGGTGGAGACGGGACATCCACTTCTTCTATTGGCAGCTCAAGGGCGGCCTCCTTGGACTATAGCGAGTCGGCTTATTGTGTTGTGACTCCTCTTAATCCCGGCAAGGCGTATATTGATGTTTCACATCCAAAGTCCATCTACACAACACGCATATCAATCGTGGTGAAGGCAAGCGCAGCGGCTGACTCGTTGTCCAGCCATTTAAGTCCTACAGGCTCTCCTTTGATTTACATAGCCAATGGAGGCTCGGCCACTGCAAAAATATCGTTTAGCGGAGACGGAGCTTCCGATGATGTCGCATGGGCTTCAGGAGATGGAGCGGCTTTCAGTATTTCAGGAAGCGGCGCAGAATGCTCAATCACGGCTCCTGCAAGCGGGGCGGGTCTTTCAAAGTCCACGCTCACCGCAAGCCACAAGTACTCTCTTTATCCTGTCTGCTTCACTGTTGTTTGCTATGACACGGAGGAGGAGCTTTCAAGCCTTTCCCTTTCGGCGATTTATTCTGAGAAGACCTATGACTCCGTTGATATTGGCAGCACAATCTATCTTTCTGTTTCCTACTCCTCAACCGACCAGTCTTCAAGCCCAGACATATCATGGGCCTGCACATCGGGCAAGGACTCGATTGTTGGTGTTGCCAGCGGCTCCTCTTCTTCTGAGCTTGCTGTCACTGGACTTGCGGCGGGCGACGCTGTTATAGAGGCGTCTTGCGCAGGCTGCCAGCCTGTTGATTTTGTTGTCCATGTTTCCACTCCTGATGTCATTGACGAGAATGAGCCTTGCTATCTAACGACATCCGACAACGTTGTCTACTTTAGCGCTGTCAATGAGGCGCATGATGTCAATGTCACTTTGTACAATATTGCGGCTGCCGGTGCGGACGGGCTTGTATGGGCTTGCTCAGACACCTCTGCTTTTGAGGTTGCGTCTAATGGAGCCTCTGCGACAATCACTTCTCTGTCTGTGGACTCTGCAGCCACTTTGACTGTCACGCACCCGCTGTCATCTAATTCACTTGTTATTTATTTGAAATCTGGAAGCGAGTATGAGTATGTGAACAAAGACTCCTGCTATATTTCCACGGACTCCGACACCCTCAAGCTGTACGCAGGCCAGAACGAAGTCTCGCTTGTTGCCACATTGAACCATACTGCGGAGAATGACGCAGAGGCCGTTTCAAAGGGCTTCACATTCTCAAGCGACGACACTTCCATTGCGGAGGTTTCGTATGTCCAGAACACAAACCTATGCTATGTGAAGCCTGTGGCGAGCGGAACCGCAAAAATCACTGTGCACCATGACGACGCAGACTTTGACAAGGAGGTTATTGTTGTTGTCAACAAGGCCGAGAACAGCGACGACATCCCGTATATCTCAACAGAAAGCAATGTCATCACTATTGTGCAGGGTGAATTCACTCCTGCCTCTGTCAATCTTGTGAACAGCGACCTGATAGGCAATTCCTATTGGACATGGACTTCCACCAATACTTCAATAGCCGATGTTGTTGCTAACAACGGCACAACCGCCATGCTGAGCGGCAATTCTGCGGGCACTGCGGAAATCACGGTGAAGCACAGCGGCTGCCTCTATCCAATAAGCCTTATTGTTATTGTCCTTGACTCCTCCGTTATAACCTCAAGGCCTTATATATCCGTCAGCGACAATATCTTGACATTGCAGAAGGGCGGCTCAAAGACAATAACCGCCGAGATGATAGGCGGATCGTCTGATTCCGACACCATGTACTTCAACTGGGCTGGAAGCTCAAGCTCCCTGATATTGATAAACGGAACGAACAATTCCTGCTATGTGCGTGGCGTGTCAACAGGCATGGCCTATGTCACCTGCAAGAACTCAAGATACCCTGACAGCTACTCAAAGACAATCCTTGTCATTGTGGAGGACAGCCAGAAGGATGGCGTATACATCAGTCCGTCGAATAAAATCATAAAGCTGTCTCCCGACAGCACAGGCCTTACGACTGTCTCGGCAACGCTTGTGAACGGAGGCGAGACTGACGGCGAGGACTTCATCTGGTGGGCTGACGACTACAAGCTGATCAGCATAACGCCTGTGGCCGAGCAGTGCAGCATAACTCCTACAGGCAGGACTGGCACAACATACATTCATATAAAGCATGAGAAGGCTGCTGCTGTCTGCGACATTCTTGTCATGGTCAGCGACTATGATGAATTTGCGTTCAGCAGTGCGTCGGCGACATTGACAGCTGGCACTTTGAACTTCTATCCGCTCCAGGTTCCTGCTGTGGAGGAGGATTACGATATTGTGTACTCTTCATCAAACACCGATGTCTGCATAGTTGATGGCTCAAACTCCGTTGCGTTCGTGTGCGGGCAGGGCTATGGCACTGCGAGCCTCACGGCGACAATGAAGGCCACTGACGGCACGGAGATGGCCGTCGCCGAGATGCTTGTGACTGTCTCTGTTGCTGATGTTTCAAAGCCTGTTGTCTCGTTGGGGCAGGACATAATAACTATGGAGGCGGGAACCTCACGGACGTTCTCTGCATCCATATCTGGCGAGGGCCTTGATGACAACGCCGCATACACTTTGAAGTGGACAAGGAGCGCAGGAAAGGGCATCTCCATTCTTGACGAGTCTGCGGACTTGTCTGCGTATGGCTCGGAGTGCTATATAACGGCGAATCTTGGCGGCGAGTATGTGCTTACTGTTACACACCCTTCTTCCGGCGCATCTGCGTCAATGTATGTGATTGTCGAGGAGAAGGGAGAGGTCTCGATGGAGCTGGACTCATACTACGAGGAGGTCTACATGGACGACGGCTCCTTCTCGTTGACAGCGACACTTTCAAACGCATCGGATTCCGACTACGGCAACATAGCATGGTCTGCAATTAAAGTTGGCGGGTCAAATATTGTCTCTGTGAGCAAGACCAATGGCAGCAAATGCACTGTCACACCCAAGGCGATAGGCCAGACTTCTGTCATCGCAAAGCTTCCTGACGGGACTATGGCCAAGTGCGTGGTTGTGGTCAAGGCTGCAGTGCAGATAACATTGAGCACTGGCGCAGTCCATGTGATACCTGGCTACACGGAGTATGTCCCATACACCACGACACCTTCAAACCTCACGCTTACGCCTGTTGTGCAGTTCTCAGACTATTCATCCTCCACCGAGTACTTCAGTGTCGAGAACGACTCTGCCAACAAGAGGCTCGTTGTGAAGGGCCTTGTTGACTATCCAAGCGGAGCCGCTGGAACTGTTACTATAATAATGGTTGGCGCATCATCTTCCAATGCTCCTAAGCTCACGGTCTATGTGAAGTACGACATAGAGCTTAGCCTGCTTGACATGTCCGGCAACAACCTGACCAAGGTCTCGAATTCCGCCCCTGACACTGCGAACGTGAAGTCCTTCAAGGTCATGTACTATCCTGTCGATACGGAGATTACTGTTGACTGCGGAGGAGCGGCAGACGTGGAGGACGGCCCCCTTGTAAGCGTCGGCACAAAGTCTGTTTCCACTGTTCTGGACAACGGAGTTGAGAAGGGTCTTATGACAGTCACCCTGGTGCCGCATTCAGAAGGCGAGCGCACTGTGGTTGTCAAGGCGCAGCTTCCTTCCGACAGCTCAGGCGCATATGCGAAGAAGGCTGAATTCTACTATTCGGCATATTACTCAAGCTATTCAATTGTGGCGAACTTCGACAGCACGCCTGCGGGCTCCTTCACTAATTACAGCAACGGTGTGCTGACGCTTTACGATGGTGAGGAGTCTGTGTTCTATGTCAAGATTGCGAACGAGAATGCGGCTGGAAGCATAGACTACGGCGGCATAACGCTCGAGAACAACACAGGCAAGAAAGAGTTCGGTCTGACAACAGACAGTAATCTGTTAAACTATACAGATTCAGATCTTTCAGCAAGAAAAAAAATAAAAGTTAATTTATTTGGAAGCACAGTTGCTGATGAATATACAGATGTTACATCCTTGTACTCGAACGTCCCGCTCCTTTATCTTGCGCAGGACAGCACTGTGGGCTCAACCGAGAAGTACTTCCGGTTCAAGCACTGCTTCGACTACTACAAGGAGGTGAAGAGCGAGGGCGTGTACGACGGCAGCTGCCTTGCCAACAACGATGCGGACTACTACCTGGTCACAAAGGATCTTGTTTGTTATAATGGCGGAGTAATATACTATTCTATAAAAAAACCTTCTATACCTAATGGTAATATGCTGGGAAGTTTCAACGCATACACTATGCAGCAACATACAACTAAGGATAGCGGAAATATTTTTGTGAGCGACGCAAAAGTTTTGTATGATAAATTTTATTTCAATTTGCTTCCTTATGGGACATCTTTGAAAGAAATTTATACTGCTTGCACAAGTGAAAACGGCTATGCTTATCAAGTGTTCTCAGGATTGAATGGCATCAATGTTTACTCCTATACTTCATACGAAGGAATGTCTGGCTCAATTGTTCTCAATCCTTCCAGTTGTTCTAATAATATAGGATATATCACAAGCAGCCCATACGTTATCTCGAAAAACGAACTCTCTAACAACCCGATATTGAATATGAAACTCAATTCATTTAGGCAGTATTCAATAGAAAATAAAATTGTTGATTCTCATCAAGTTCTAGTCACCGGAGACCACGTGCCTTCTGATACTTATACAACAGTTTATTCCTACGATTGGATTAATACAGGAGCCTATTCATATATTCCAGCGCTTTCATACAATATTGGAGATAATAAGTTCCTATGGATTACAACAACAGAGGGCGCAGATAATACTTTGTTTTTTAATACACCGATGCAAAATAATTACATTACTCCTACTGTGTCTAAGGATTTTTCTGATAGAATAGCATCATCTGTGAACTCCAAGTCAAGCTACCTTAAGATACCAATCACAAGGGGCGACGGCACAACTGAGTACAAGACAATAGTTGTCAAGTTCAACAGGAAGTGGTGCAAGGCTTACACTAATGATGATTGGACTACTGAATCTGTTACTTATCCAAATGGAACAAGTTACACCCACTATGTTCTAAAGTAAGGTTTCAATACATGGCTGGCATAATCGCCGTGCCATGTATTTTTGCCTGTATTTTGATTTTACTATTGACTTTTTCAAGTTGTGAAGTTACATTTGCTATATAATAATTTTTTAAGGAGAAATTTTCTATGAAAAAGATTGCTTCAATTTTGATAGCCTCAATGATGATTGCTGTCCTTGCGGGCTGCCCGCAGCCGGATTCAGGCGAAGAGGGCGGAGGTGGTACAACTTTAAGAGGGAACGAGACAGAAGTCGCCATATACAAGTCCATGCTTGGCACGTATGTTATAGATGACTATTTCAATACAAACGATTTAAGTTTTTCAAAAATAATTCTTGCAGAAAATTCTATTTCATTAGGTGATTCAGTCTACAATTTTATTCCTGAAAATGATGTAATAGGAGAAGGTAATTGTCCTAAAGATTTTGATATTACAAAACCTAGTTTTTATACAAAGGATTATAGTTTTTTTCTCTTAATAAATAATAAGTACTATCAATTACAGTTTGCTCTTAATAATCCAGACATGACAAGTAATGAAAAAATAATAAAATGCTCCGATGAAAGGAATTTTAATCCTTATGACTTCTGTTTTGTTGATATTATGTCAGAATATGCTGATGATGGTTATTTTGAGAAATCATCTTCATCCGGCAGCGGCGGCTCTCAATCCATAACACTCTCTGGAACCTATGTCATAGGAGAGGCGCATAAGAGCGGAAACCTTGTGTTCTCTGACGGCTCATGGAGCCTCACAAGCGGAACCGCAACTGGCACATACTCTTTGTCAGGCACAACTCTTACTGTGAACTATTCAGTTAATGGCACTAATACCACTGCGGACTTCACCGTTTCCGAGTCTGCCGGGACAATAACCCTTACAGAAGCCAGCGGCTCGTATACAGCTGTTCTTGGCGGCTTTGGCGTGAGCGACCAGACGGCCCTCTCAAACGGAGCTATAACCCTCACTCTCTCTGAATAGTATTCCGCAAGAGCGAATAAAAAAGCCGCATCATAAAACGATGCGACTTTTTTTTATTGAACTATGAATAATTCTTGAGTGATTATTTTTTTGATTTAAACAAGTTTTTCACCTAGAGCTTTTCCATGAGCCTGTTAAAAAGAATCTTATCTTTTTCATTTACAAGCTCCTCTGGAAAGATGAACCAGTAGTCGGGGTTTATGAATTTTCTGAAAGTCCTTATGAATGAATCTGTTGGCAGCGACTTGTGCTGCTTCTCACCGTCTTTTTTTGCATACAGCATGACATTTTGCATAATAACTATGTCAACATTGTAGAATGACGCAGCGGCATCGTATGAGCCTCTGTCGTTCTTTAGTTTTCTTAGCAGTATATGGCCGCAGCTGTCTCTTGTCCTGAGCGCCTCTGCTGGATAGCCCTTGCTTTTGAATTCAACAGGCTTTGAAAGCTTCTCAGCCACCTTTGTATACCATTTTGCCGGCTGTATCGCTTCCCTCATATAATACACATAAATATTCCCTATTTTCTGTGTAACACCCCTCATGTATTTTGTGAGGTACCAAACATTGAATCTGTTGTCCGAGCATAGCTCCACATATTTGCCGAACTTCTTTTCATTCATAGCCTTCTTCAGGTCTTTCACAGCGTATGTGTCGTCATCAGAGAAAGAATATCTATTCTCGCTTAGCAGAAAATCGTCTATGTCAGTCATGCTCAAAGTCTATATTTTCTGTTTTTTTTTGTCAAGTGAAAGTTTCATTAGATAGTTGCTGGCTGCCATTACTTTTTGATGAGCCTATAGGTCTATTTTTCTTGCAAGGCTTTTGGCTGATGAAACTATCGACGATATTTTCTCACTAACAGCCTCAAATACATTGTGAAGCACTGGAAGAAATTTTGAGAGCAATACAACAGCAATAAACGCCACAAGAATCCATGTGATTATCCTGCAGGCCTTGTAGAACATCCTTATCATATATCTTTTTCTTCCTGTAAATGTATAAACTTGCTTAGACGCTCCTTGTACTCTACAGGGCTGTCGTCAAATTTCACAGAGACAATAGACAGCATGCTTTTATGATTGACGTTTTCAATAGAGCAGTCCTTTATTGTTGCCATTATAGGAATCTGTTCTATCGGGCTAACAAAGTCCAGGCAGATGCAGGCCTTCATCCCCTTTGAGCAGCTGTTGGCGTAAGTAGTTAACTTAGCCCCTGAGAACGACAGGTTGTTGATAACGCACGGGAATTCCCCTATGCCGGCGAAGTATGCCTTTTGCTCTATTGCCCTAAATCCAATAACCGCAGCTTTTTTCTCGTCGGCGCCTATGTCGTATCTTTTCTCCTTCCTTCTGTTCCATTCATTCTGCTTCTGCTCCATGCCCTTCAGCTCCTGAAAGAATGCGAAGGACATTGCGCTCTCTTTTTCCTTCTTGCCCTTTATTGCAAGTTCGTATGTGTACCTGTATATTCCAGTGCAGCTGCAGGACGCTATTGTGAAGGAAATGTAAATAAACGTGCCTCTGTATTTTATTTTCAGCACGGCGTCCCCGTCCTGGTTCGCAAGGTCTGTGGCGACAATCCAGGAGTTTCCTTTGATTTCCTGCACTGCGCAAAGCCTGCAATCCTTTTTGCATAGGATGTATGTTGCCTCTATGCCTAGTGCGTTAAATATGTTTCTTGATGTCTTCACCAAGCCTCCTCCTTTCCTTTATGTATCTTTCAGTGAAGCATTCCGCAACCCTTGAGGCCGGGCTTTTCTTCCCTGCTTTTTGCACGCTGCTGTCAATTATTGATGATATTCTTATCCAGTACCTCACTCCCCATGTGTAGACTTCATCGCCATATTTTTTCTCAAGCCGCCAGCATAGAAATTTGAGAAGGTCTATTTTTCTTCCCCTTGCCTCATAAAGAACCCTGACCTTCTGCTTCACGAGAGGAATGTTCCCTTCTAGTGCTGGTGTCTCAAGGTCTGGCTCGGAGCATTCGCAGAAGATATAGGCCCTCCTGTGCTTGCTGTATGAATAGAAGGCCACTGCCGTGCCCTGGATGCGCAGGAGAGTTCCAAGCCCCATCTCTGTGTATTTTCCAATCACTCTTCCGTTTATAAAAAGAGAGTATGCTTCCTTGTCCTCTGGAATCTTTATTGTCACCGGCATAATTGAATTATATAATAAAATAGTATAAATAGATAGCTACTAGCAGAAAAAACTATTATGTGCTATGCTGTGTCTAGAATAGTTTATTCTTCTTTAACGTTAATTGTGGAGCTATTTGGAAAGAAATGGCTCAATTAGCTCCAAAGGAGCTTGCGATGCTTGAAAGCAAAAAAAATCCGAAATCTGTTTTCGGTGATTTTGAGAAAAAAATAATAGATAAACCTCAAAAGCCGCTTATGCCGGAGATAAGCCTTATAACAACTGGTGGAAGCTCTCCGTCAGACAAGGCAGGCTTCTCCGCCCTCTACGGGCATGTGTTCCGTATGTCATTGGAAAATGGTAAATCGCCTTTTCTTCCTGATGCAAACAATATCATAGATTTCTATCCAGCTTACAATATTAGGCGGAACCAAATGATAGATGGAGTTTCCCAGATAATCCTGAAGGAGAAGCAGAGCGAGCTGGGATTCCCTTCTGCGGCGTTCGTGTCGGCCAGAAGCGTTTCAAAGGCGCAGAAGGCGGGGATTGACTGCGCTGTTAAAAAAAACGAGACCGGTGTTGACATACCAGTCTCATCCTCGGAAGAGGGAACTGAAATCATCAGATGGTTCAATATCGGCCAAATTCAAAATCCAGAGAATCTAATCAACTACTTCAACAAAAAAATAGAGATTGACAGAATGCAACGTCAGACTTATTTGAACAGGAACCGTCCTGGCTCTTTTGCTGTGAAACCTTCATTGCCATTTAACCGTCCAAAGAATGAGATTCGTGTTTTCAATGGCAACAATCGTTCTCCTGCCGAATATATTGCGCAGGTGCTTTCTGCATCGATGAATGGAATAAGGCTTGAGGTTGACAAGGCTACCGCTGACAAATTTGTAAAGGACACATCCAGCCTTTTAACCGCAGACTATGCGCCAGGAAGAATGAATAAATTCGCACTCTTCGATTTGGCGAAGAAGGTTACCGCATACGAGAAGCTTTATTCAACGGCGATCATTGCGGAACGGAAGCAGCATCGTGGCCAGCCTTATGAAAGGGAAAGATGAAGAATTTTATTTAGACTAGGTAAGAATAGATAGTATCTGGTAATAAAAACTATAACGGAGGTCGTATGGACAGCGATATTAAAACTTATTCTCTTGGAGTTATGTCATCGGACATTTATGAGAACATAACCAGTCTCGCTATTGCGAATGTGAAGCAAGGGACTCTTCCCTACGTGAAGAGCCTTCCTCTTCCACAGGACATGAACATTGTGAACGGCAGGCATCTTGGCGATATAAACAAAATCCAGCTTGAGCTAAAGGCCGCTAAAATTGGCGCCAAGTCCTTGAAATGGATTTATGGCGCTGACGCAGAGCTTCTCCAGCTTGAGCTGAAGGACACTGACCCTGTTGAATTTCAAGCCGCCTCTCAGCAGGTCTCGAAAGGTAATTTTGATTGCGAGCCAGTGGTTGTCCTTGCGAACACAAGGCGAAATATATCAAAAAGCACCCTGAATATATCACACGAGTCTGATATTGCGGCGGAAGGGATGCAGATGGATGCCCAGTGCGTCTATCTCCTTGACCAGTTCACTGACAAATCTATTCAAAAGGCTTTGAAACCTCAGAATATTGAGAAGAGGCTTGAGATGTATGGAGACCCTCTTGTGAAACGGCAGGTGAAGGCAATTTCCCAGAACATGATTACATATATGAATGAGTACGACTCAGGCTTAAGGGAGCAAGGCCATAGAAAATTGATGAGGGACAATATAGTAAGCAATTTAACTACTGCAAACAAAGACGGGTCGGTTAACAAGGCAAATAAGGAGATGTCTGAAGTTTATAAAGGATTAAAGGATCAATTCGATGACAGCCAGAAAACTGTGTTCAAGGCTTTGAACAAATATTACACGAAGCAGAACACAGGCCTTGATATTAAAAGGATAGAGACAGACAAGGAGGTTGAGGATTCTGTTTTGAAGCTTGCGTCCTTAAACAACTTCAAGCTAGCGGAGACGCTCTCCGAGGCCTATTTCTTTACTGACCGCTCCACTCATTACGGCTTTTCCTTTGATAGGGTTTATACAGAGTCTGAGCAGGTTGCCAAGGATAAAGTTCTTGCTCCGCAGGCGGCAAGATTCATGCCAAAGGAGAAAGAGGTTCAGAGGCTTATGGATCAGAAGGAAAGGGAGAAGCTCCGTGAACGGGAAAGGGAGTTCAAGCCAAGAAGCATGGAACGGGAAAGGGGTAGGTTTTAATGGAAGCGTTCATTTCTTATGACAAGTACATCGTCAAGGAGACACTGAGCAGCGGCGTTGGAGTGCCTGTGTCTTTTGACGAGGAGATTGCGAAAAGGGAGAGCTGCAGGAGAAGGAATGTTGAGAGCTACAACCAATGGATGCTTATAAACATTCCAGACAAATCGCTTTTCCTTGACACTGAGAAAAGCATGAAGTACCAGACTTCAGAGGTTTTTCAATGCCTTAAAAGCAGGGATTTTATCATGACGTTGTTTCTATCCGAGGCAAGAAGGCTTTATGTAAGCATGGACAGCAAATTGTCCAATGATGAAGACAAGGGCGATGAGGCGAAGAGGCTGTTTGCCGATTTCAGCGAGGAAAAATTCAACAATGTTATTTCCTTACCGTCTGGCCTGGACTTAATCAATTTTATAAATGAAAGATGCCGCTCTCATGACCTTGCCAAGTCTTCGGCTCTTCTTTATGCAGCCGGTATAAAAGGCACGCTTTACAACGATGAAAAAGGGCAGCGGCTGCTGATGTTCAATGCGGCGGAGGATATAGAGCCTATTGAAACAAGAAAGGAGGCGCTTCCTGATTCTAAATTGATTCTCTAATTTTATGTGAATAATGTTGAAAAAAAATAACCAAAAGGATGGATAAATCTATGACAAGAGAAGATGAAGCTAATAATCAAAATATTACAAAGGAAGAGCTGGACAACGCAAGGCTTGTGTTGCCGCAGGAGCAGTACAACTACCTGCTCAACCAGGCGCAGGGCGAGGAGAAGTCATATTTCATTTCGGCTCTGAAGGATATTTCAAAGGCTGTTGTGAACGCACCAAAGCCGTACTCCACAGATGGAAGCGAGCAGCACCCGCTCGTGATCCACTACTTTAGCGGCGGAACAGACATCTATGTTTGTGAAATCGACAAGGACGAAGAATCTTACTTTGGCTATACAATCCTCAACGGGGACTTTGAAAACGCAGAGTGGGGCTACGGCTCTCTTGATGAGGTTAGGCATATAAGCTCAATGGATCTTGACCTGGACATAAATCCTGAGATGACAATAGAAAGAAAGCTATACCACGACTATCCAGAGCATTATCCAGAGTATGAAAAGCTAAGTGAAGAAAAAAATATTTCAAAGGAGCTTCAGAATAATATCGCCGGTGTTGTGGAAAGCATAAATACAAGCTCAGACGGCAAGAATATCAATTGCCAGGAAGAAGACATTGTTAAGATTTTTAATCAACTGGACAATGACAAGGATTTGCAGGAATCCGCAAGTAACAACACTCTGCAGGACTTTGGAAACTCCATTTCAGACATCTTGAAGGACATTCTTGTGGAAGGCTACCAGTCAAACAAGGATTTATATAAAACCATTCTTAATAGCGACGAAATAATGCAGAATTTAAGCAATATCTTACGTGATGAAATTTACAGCAAATATAATGAGAAGGAGAAGCAAATTCCTTCTGCTTCCAACTACAGCTTCTTTGTGAAGTCCACTGCTGAATTCGAGCAGTTCGCCACATTCAAGGCCGTGAACAATCTTTCCGCACAGAAAGCGGTTGAGCTTTTCCAGACAAAGAAAACAGGCACAGCGGGAATCGGCATCAACATTCCAAATGACTTCATCTTTGACGACAAGAATGGCGATGGAATCACAGTCGCAGTCCCAGACGAAGACGGCAAGGTGGACTTCAAGATTTTTGGCGACACTTTCATTGACCAGCTTAATGAAAACAACACACATTCAGAGAATGTGATTGACGCATACAAGGAGCTGTATTATCAGCTTTTCACGCAGGGTGTCGATGTCGCTAAGCCGGACTTTCTTTTTGAGAAGGAGGCGGAGCTTAAA
>Ga0172378_10001096_pt1 | contig 24685 bp, 20 predicted proteins | sample GrowelOW332metaG_FD_119755 | JGI IMG/M metagenome (GOLD analysis project Ga0172378, IMG submission 119755) | Groundwater microbial communities from an aquifer near a municipal landfill in Southern Ontario, Canada - Pumphouse #3_1 metaG | ecosystem: Environmental > Aquatic > Deep subsurface >... | reverse complement strand
TCAATACGGCCTTCAGAGTAAAGGCAAGTATTCTGAATACAAACCCCAGAACAACTCCAATAATGAGAATTGCAAGTAATAAAAAAAACACAAAAACCTCTTTATTAATTACTATATTACAAATTCACTGAATTACCAACCCCGGCGCAAGCGGAGGCCACTGAAAAAGTGACACTCTTCAGCCTCCAGTCGATTGTTACGTTTCCATCCGTTTCTTCCCAATCGTTCGCTCCGTACCCTTCATTTCCCGTCAACGGGTGTACCCCCGTTCCAGTCTATGTTACTCAGTGCCGCCTTCTGCCTCTTTTCAGTCAGAAAAATGAGTAAACCAGGAACTGCTATTTTTTTGTAAATATGCCGGTCTGTCCGCCGGAGATAATTTTAAGTTCGGTACCATCACTGCTTATACTGTAACTGGATGTACCGTTGATACCTTGCAGCATAAACGGCATCGTACCTGCCAGAGAATAAATCATCCCCTTTTCTTTATCTGCATAATAATAATAATTCATACTCTGTTCGCTTAATCCATTGGTGATATAAATTTTTTCTGTTCCGTCGGCCGTAAAGGTGAATTGTTGTGTTGTATTCGACACTGTGTAAATCCAAGTTCCGGTAAGTTCCGTATCTTCCGAAAAACCTGCAACGCGTTCCTTGGAGGCAGACTGTGCAATAATGGTCCCCGTACTGTCCGGAAGTTTAAAACCCGTTCCGTTATACTCCACTGAATTTATATAACTGTTGCCGTATCCGCCCGAGAGATATATGTCCGTATCCGTTCCTGACGCAGAGGCATACCACGTTCCCTGTATATCAAGGTCGAATACGTAGTAATGGTACGTTCCGTCCTTACCGAGGTACAGGGACCAGGCATCCTTTTTATCGTAATCCGCAGAGCCGTCGTAATTATAGTAATACCCTCCGAACGTATCGTAATCGAGCTTTTTCACATCCGGCAATTGTGTAATAAGTTTGGATTCATCGTCGAGCAGGTAAAAAGAACTACCGTCACTGCTCCATTTCCCGCTCACGGAAACACTGGTATCGTCTGTGGACGTCAGGGTACAGGTATTATCAGACGTATTGAGTAAAAGCAGGCTGTTCATAGTAAGATACGTTCCTCCGGCGGTTCCTCCTGCAGTCTTCATTTCCGACGGCCTTGAACAGGTAATACCATTGAAGGTAAGAACAGCAGTATCTGATGTATATGTATACGAATAAGAATGATCACTATCCACTGTAATTTTTGTACCGGTAACAGTAAGCTTCATAAGTGCATTTCTTTCAACAGATTCATCGTACATAACTCCAGTGCCTGAGGCCGGATCAAGGTTCATAAAACACTTACCGCCGGAAACATTCGTGTAAAGCCACCAGCCTTTTATACCTGTTTCCGGCTTTGACCACTGCGCATACAGCGTAAGTGCACTCTCGATTTTTGTATCAACCGAAATTTCTGTCATACCTTCTTCGTCGCTGCACCAGCAGGAAAATACGTACCCGTCCCGGGTCGGTTTTGCGATATACATATCAATAGAAGCAACAGTACGTCCCGGCATTACCTTCACTGTCTTTGCTGTAGTAGACGAGTCCAGGAATTTCCCACCATTAGGATATATGGTCACTGGAAACAGCTTAACCATTTTGAAATAAAATTTCCTCGATTCGTTCAGCGTATACGTATCGGCAGCACTATGGGTGTATCCGCTGTCTGTAAAAATATCAGCAACACCATAGTCAGGGTCTGTTGCAGAATATATTGATATCTGAGTCATATAATATGTTTCCAAATCCACAGAAGCACCCTTTTTAGCGGTAAGAGGAGGACATACCCATCCGCTCTCCCCTGTATCGAATGTAATTGTGCAGAGCCAGCAGGCATATAACGTAGTATCTTCCGAAACTGTATCGCTGCTGAAATTCCATTTTGTCGTACACGACTTTTCTTTGTACCAGCCTCCGAACGTGCATCCGGTACAAGAAGGAGCGGAAGGTTCCGTAACTGCAGAATTCGGAGAAATTTCTGTAACAGAAGCAGGAAGCCCCGTTACGCTGTCCGTATTATTTGCGTTAAAAGTAACCGTATACGACACACCTTCCGTAACCCATCCGGCAAAGAGCGTTATTGAAGATGTTACCGTATCGCTGGCAAAATCCCACTTTGTGGAACAGGCATTCTCTTTGTACCAGCCGTTGAACGTGTACCCGCTCCGTACAGGGACTGCTGAAGGTGCCGTTATTTTTGCCCCTTCAGCCGCAGTCAGTGCAGAAGATAATGAAGTTACCGTATCTGTTCCCGCGTTCGCATCGAACGTAACAGTATATGTCTTTCCGGCCGCCTCCCACCCTGCAAAGAGCGTTATTGAAGATGTTACCGTATCGCTGGCAAAATCCCACTTTGTGGAACAGGCATTCTCTTTGTACCAGCCGTTGAACGTGTACCCGTTCCGTACAGGGACTGCTGAAGGTGCCGTTATTTTTACCCCCGATTCAATACCCGTCAGCGCGGAAGGTAATGAAGTTACCGTATCCGTTCCCGCGTTTGCATTGAACGTAACAGTATACGTTTCCGGATTCTTATCGTTATTGCTCAACAGGTTGCACCCGGAAAAACACAGTACAGCTGCAAATAAGGAAACTGTACTGAACAGAGAAATTAAATATCTTTTCATAAATACTCCTGATAAACTTACTCATATGCGTGATATTTTACATCTTTATTTCAACAACAACACTATGTTATATCAACATTATTTAAAGTTCAAGATTTTTTCTAAATTAAAATTTGTATTTTATGATTTTAAATACGATTGAAAAAAAATATCAGAATATATTGTCTTATTATTGATAATACAAAAAAACAGGCTTTCAGGATACGGTGCGTTTTACAGCAAAATTCGTTTCTTTCATAACTTTTTCAAATACATGGAACAAAAACGCATGTCCGTCTTTGTTTAAATGAATACCATCATTACATATAAGTTTCTGATAATTGTGTTCCGCAAGAAACGCACTCCTGATATCGAGTAGAAAACAATTCATCTTAAGAGCAAGATTTGCAGCTGCCTCAGAATACATTTCCTGCCAGCGGTAAAGGAATCCTTCATCACCAAGAAAATTCCGTATAACAGTTCCGTTACGGTGTTCTGAAATCGTTTTAAAATACCGGTCCGGGACAAGAGGCGGTAAAGTCATTATCACCGGTTTAATACCGCTTTTAAACAAAAGTTCAATCATATCCTTCATGTATGCAACATAGGCAGCAAGAGGCGTATGAGGACTATGATCTTTTTCCGGTTCCCTGCAAAGTTCATCCCAGTCATAGTCACAGTCGTTTCCGCCGAACTCTACAATACCTATATCACTCTTAAAGCCTTTCGATACGTCATGCTGCATAATGGAAACACCTTTCGTAACCGTACAGCCAAAATAAGAATGATTGACGATCTCAACAGCATACTCACTGGCTGTAAGTCTGAGTGCATTTTCCGGGAGAATATCATATTTTCTGCCTGCGCCGGCTTTCCCTTCAACAATGCCTTTCATAATTGAGTCACCCCATACAGCGATTTTCTTACTAATGTATTCCATACTTTATCAGACACAGCCATCAGATACCGGGTTGCATAAATTCTTACAGCGCCAGACCATTTTGCATTATAAACAGATCCCGTATTTCTACTTTGTTTATTCCCTGACGGCACTGTTCACAAAACTGTTTCTGCTTGTTTTTATGACTAAAGTACACTTTACTTTAGTCATAAAATGGAGGCAGAATATGTATATTCCAAGGGCAATAGAATCACACATAGTACAGTTGAGCCAAGATTATCCCGTTGTTATGGTTTGTGGTCCCCGTCAGGTTGGAAAAACTACCATGCTTCAGCATCTTTCAGACAGAGAAACAACAAAACGAACGTATGTTTCTCTCGATGATACGGATGCCAGATATCTTGCAAAAACCGATCCGAAACTGTTTTTCCAGACATATCCACTTCCCGTTCTTATCGATGAGATTCAATATGCACCGGAACTCTTTCCGTATATAAAACTGCTTGCCGATACGAAGAAAACTGCCGGCGGTATATGGCTCACCGGCTCACAGAAATATCACATGATACGGGGAGTGGGCGAATCACTTGCAGGACGAGTTGCAGTTGCCGATATGTACGGACTTTCTTCCGCGGAATTGTACCGTACGCCGCTGCATACGTTTTCCGTTGATTTGCCCGAACTGCTCGGACGGGAACAGAGCGGTAAGTATCCGCATATTGACGTTCATACTGCCTATACCCTTATGTATCATGGAAGTCTCCCCAAAACAGCGTCGGGAGAAATTACCGACATCCCCACATATTATGCGAACTATGTGCGCACATATGTCGAACGCGATATACGGGAACTTGCCGGAATCACGAACACGCTTTCGTTCAGCAGGTTTCTTTCGTTTCTTGCCGCACGGTGTTCACAGCAGCTCAATTATGCGGAATGTGCGCGCGACGCCGAAATTTCGGAGCCGACTGCTAAAAGCTGGGTAAACGTACTTATTTCTCTCGGCATTATTTTTCTGGTACAGCCTTATTATTCAAACGCACTGAAACGTATTACAAAAACACCCAAACTGTATTTTCATGACTGCGGGCTTATCGCGTGGTTATGCAGGTGGCTTTCCCCTGAAACACTGGAAGCAGGGGCCATGAACGGTGCATTTATGGAAAATTTCGTCGTTTCCGAAATATGGAAATCATATGCAAACAATCTGCGTGAACCGCCGGTATGGTACTACCGCGACAAGGAAAGACACGAAATAAATTTGCTCATTGAAGAAAACGGAAAACTGCATCCGGTCGAAATAAAGAAAGCAGCTTCCCCATCACGTGATATGACTGCATCGTTCGGTATACTTGATAAACTTGCACTTCCCCGCGGAAACGGAGCAATCGTGTGTCTTGCCGACAAGCCTGTTCCTCTTGACCGGGAAAATGCTGTTATACCTCTCGGGTTGTTGTGAACGGATAAATATATGGATATATATAACCGTGCATCCCAGGTGAGCATCCTCGTTGCTTTGCCGTCCACGCTCCAGCTTTTTGTGTTTACTGTCGTGCCGTTTGTCTTTGTTTCGGCTGTTTCATGTCCTGCCTTGTCATAGACTTTTTCCGTGACGGTTCCATTCGGATCCGCTACTTTTACAGCCAGTCCGCGCCTGTCGTATGCATAGCTCCAGTTCTGTCCCGCGTTGTTCTCTTCTGCGGTCACCTGGCTCCATGCGTTGTACGTCCGCTTCCATGTCTGGTCTCGCCGCAGAACTGCCATGCAGTTCTGCTTCCCGTGTTTTGCAGCCTGCGTCTGCAAAACACGCCCTGCTGATTTCAGGTTTCTTCCGGGCACTTTACTCACTTCGGGCAAAGCCCTCATACCGCCTACCGGCGGTACTCCGGAGCTCCAATCCCTGACGCGGTTTTCATTTCAAGACTTCACCTTTTGGCGAAGATGAATTACTCAATTCTTTGCTTACGGCTCTGTCATATAGGGATTGTGCCTTTCGTTCACATCTAGTGTTATGTAATAAACAGCAAATTGAAATTCTTTGTTAATAAGTCCTTCCCATTTTATTTCTATTGGAAATGAAAAGTTCCCCATATCTTTTTCAAACGATACTGATGAACGACGCCCTTTATGAGTTCCACACTTTTTATACCCGTTTTCCTTAAAAAAAGGTTTCATTTTTGAATTTCTGCTCTAGTAAAATCAGAATCAGTTCCTTCCCCTGAAAGAATTTCAAACCATGCATGATTATCATCACCAAAAAGGCAAAAATCATCAAGCAGAATCTGGAAGAAAAGATATGCCACACTGTCAAAACAGGTCTGCGTTACGAAATGTATTGACAAACACGTATAGCACGTATTATATTCCATGTATGAAAGACAAAGACCTGTTGAAACTGCTGATTCAAAACGGCTGGACTGAAAAACGTGTACACGGCAGCCACCATATTCTTGAAAAGAACGGACAGGTCGAAACAGTTCCAGTTCACGGAAAGGATGTTCCGGCAGGACTGCTGAACGCAATTCTAAAACGTACAGGCTTGAAATAAGGAGGTGCAAATGAAATATACCTATCCCGCAGTTTTTCATAAAGAAGATGGTGCTCTCTGGTGTGAATTTCCTGATCTTCCCGGATGCCAGACATTCGGTGATACCATTACGGAAACTATGGAAAATGCACAGGAAGCACTTGCAGGATATCTGCTCACTCTGATAGACGAGAAAAAAGATTTTGCCCGTCCGTCCGATATAACCCAGATTAAGACCGACAAAGACTCATTCACCAGTCTGGTGATATGTACTATACCGGAAAAGGTCAAATCTGTAAAAAAAACGCTTACCATACCTGCATGGCTGAATGCAAGGGCAGAAGCAGCCGGCATAAATTACAGCCAGCTGCTGCAGGAAGCCATAAAGCAGAATATAGGTATTGCATAACCGAACAAAACAACTGCCGTGAGTAGTAACAAAAAAGGCCGCAGCCGCTTCCGACATGGGTATCAAGAATTCTCCATCCCGACTGTGCAAAATTGACAAGCGTCCAGGTATATAGCGGAGATGTCTTCCCCATCCGCACTGTAATATACTTCCACCAGCTGTGCAGGCGTCCCGCTCACGGTCGAATTGTCTATCGGTTTGTATGCGTTATCGCGTTCGTCGTACGTGCAGTGCGCCGCAGAACTGCTGAGCAGTTCTGCTTTCCGAGTTTTGCAGTCTTCGTCTGCAAAACTCGACTTGTTGTTTTTTTACACTCTCCACCTGCAGTCCGCGTATATCGTAAGTATAAGACGCTATCGCTTTTTGTCCGTCAGTCCCGTCTGTGCTTACATTGGTCCTCTTATCCTCTGCCGTAAACGTAAGAATTAAATCATCCCCAGGATATGCTTTCTCCGCACTCTCCGGCCGTATCCCCAGCCATACTTTTTTCCCGGACGCTGTGACGATGTTCCCGTTTATGTCTGTAATAAGTTCAGGCATCGTTCCTTCCGTCACCTCAAAATCATACTGTCTTTTTTTATCACTGTCCTCGTGCGGATTGTACAGCTTCCCGCTGCTCTCTGCCGTATTGTCTTCTTCCAGCAGTGCTATATCAAAGCTCTCTGCCTTATTGTTGTAGATGTTTCCTTCTGCTGTTTTGGTACTGTCAGCCGCAATACTGCTCCGCAGTCTTGCTTCCCGGGTTTTGCTTCGCAAACCCCGCATGTCTGCATGAAAAAATATAGTAATCCACTCTGCGCCGCCGCAACTGACTGCAGGATGGCGCTGATTCGTACTTACCAATCAGTCTGTCGAATTATATTCTTGAGCAGGGAGAATATAGTTCTCTCCGGTTTGTCTTCTCTTCCCCGTTACCAGTCTGCAACATTCGGCCACGGTGGTGGATTCCCGTTCGGTCCATCGTACAGATTGTGCACGAACGCTCCGAAAAACCAGCCTTCCGTTCCGTCAAGCAGGCGTACTTTATACCACACGTTCTTCTGTCCGCCGATCGTCTCTTCCGCCGTTCCCTTTTCAAGGATTCGGAAGCCTGTCTTTACTGGATATATGCCAAGGCTTTCCGTTGCTGTTGACGGTCCTTTACGAAGGCGTACCTTATCATCGTTCAGGCGTCCGAAATATTTTAAGTAATTACGTACTACCACTAGTTCGGCTGGCTTCGATGGATCAGGACCGTAAACATTATATTTAATTCCATCGCCACTTTTACCCGCCCCGACAGGGATGAACGAAGGTGGGAGTAGAAAATAAATCTCCCCCCAGGGGCCGACTCCATAATTATACTGGTACCACTCATTCTCTACAGCCTTCCGCCAGGGTAAATCTATAACTACCTCAACATTACCTCTGGTATCCGAAATTATAAACTGTCCGGGAGAATTCAAGCGTCCGCCGCCACTCCATAAAATATGTCCTGAAATTAAACGACCCCTATATTCGTATTCATATTTTCCATAAGTTGGTTTTTTGGCAGCAGACCAGAGTATTCCGTTTCGGTACAATAAGCCGTCTTCCCCTATGCTGAACCCTCCTTGCTGTGTCGGTAGCCATTTCTTTAGCATATTCTCCGGTATTACATCATATTCCATAGAAGGAGTATCTGTATTAAAGGTTACTGCGATACCATCACCACTACCCTCTGCATAAAGAATTGCACCAAAAGGCGCTGCATAAATAGAAGTCTGATCATAATACCTGTTAATTATTTTATAATATGAATAGTAATATATTAATTTATCAGTAATCAACAGCTGACAACCTGTAGGAGTCAAAATCATTCCTTTCTGCGAAGAAAATTGTCTGTTCGTTATCTCATCAAGAGGCAAGGATGGTGGCGTACTTCTTTCTATTAATTTTCCATTTTCAAAAACAAGAACGGTATTTTTTTTATAACTTGGGAAAAAATATAATTTTCCTTCTTTTGAGACCGCAGGACCATATGGTATTTCATCGTATTCATCATTCAATCGGTATATAATTTTTCCATTGCCATCGCCGATAGGGATTTGCCCAAGTAATTCTTTGTTTGCAGATATAATTTCCTGTGAAAATATTCTACCTGATACAATACATGCAAAAAAAATAAATACAATTTTTTTCATTTTAATCTCCTTATTGCCCATGAATCACAATGCAGATCAAGAGAGCCTTTCATAAAACTTATTCCTGGATAGATTTCTCTTGAACTCACCAAATGATTATTATTATAATCCCCTATACTCAACACTTTTATCACAGTCTTTATCTTATTATTATACTCTGCCTCTACCAGAATTATCTGATTCATTAACTCTGAAGCGGACAATTCGGATGCATTCGGCGGTACATACGCTACTATTGCTATATGTGCGGGAATTGTATCTTTATTCGTATCCTGTACATTCACTGCGACTTTATATTTTACCCATATATCTCCGGGAACCACTTTTTTTAGTTCAATTAAGTTTTCTGCTGTAGCAGCATCTGTACGATTCTTATTAATAATATTCCATGAGTTTATAGTATATATACCTGTTGCCCGTACAAAATTTCTTTTTTCATCATTTTTTCCATATCCATCCTGTACCGTATTATAATCTGTATTTCCCGTTTCCATTATTCCTCTGGGTAAACTCCACCATGAGTATTTTCTCCCTTTATATGATGCCGCTCGCTGTGAAAAGCCTACACAATCTGTTCCTGCTTCAAACGTATACTTCCAGTTCCATGTACTGGCCGTATCAGAGGGAAGTCCGTCCTCATCAGATGTAGTTGAAAATCCAAGATGCCTCGCTCCGTAATATAATCCCAGACTGGGTATAAACGCCTGTCCTGCTGTCGTTCCTCTCTTGTATTTATTCCATCTATTTTTAGGACTTTTTGTGTCGTCCCACGATGACGTACCCGATGCTATTTTTACATCTCCTGATGTATCATATGCTGATGCCAACAATGATTTTTGTTTTTCCATCTTCCACACAAAATCAAACGGACTGTCCATGCTTCCCGCATCACCTTTACTGTCATCTGGTTTTTCTTCCGGATGATCAGGATAACTGTATGCTACCGTTTTTCCAATTACATTTCCTGCTGTCGGATTTGTTTCATTACCTGCCGGTATTGTCCTCAGCGGAGTAAACTCTGGAAACGTCACTACCTGTCCCCCATTGCCAGCTGCAAGTCCGCTCAGACTGTTTGCCGTCTGGCTCCCGTCATACTTCCTGTTCCATTCATTGTACCCCCATGCAGCACTCCACGACTTGGGCCGTGCATCTTCCTGCTCTACCCCAGCTGCCGGCGGTACATTCCACGGGTGCGCATCGTTCCAGTCTATATCTCCCAGTGCCGATTCTTTTTTGTATATGTACAGATTTGCCCGCCACAGCAGTTTCTTGTCGTATACCGCTATGTAATCACTGGCCTTCGCCTGAATAGTGAGCTCCCGGCCTTTCCCTTTCTTATCCTCTGCCGTAAACGTAAGAATTAAATCATCCCCAGGATATTCTTTCTCCGCACTCTCCGGTCGTATCCCCAGCCATACCTTTTTCCCGGACGCTGTGACGATGTTTCCGTTTATGTCTGTAATAAGTTCAGGCATCGTTCCTTCCGTTACCTCAAAATCATACTGTCTTTTTTTATTACTGTTCTCGTGCGGATTGTACAGCTTCCCGCTGCTCTCTGCCGTATTGTCTTCTTCCAGCAGTGCTATATCAAAACTCTCTGCCTTATTGTTGTAGATATTCCCTTCTGCTGTTTTGGTACTGTCAGCCGCAATACTGCTCCGCAGTCTTGCTTCCCGTGAATTACAGCCGGCACACGCCGCCTGTAATTCACGAACACGGGTATTTTTTACACTGCAATATGCTCAGTTCTGTTTATTTTCCCATGCACTTTTCGCATCTTTATCCCATGTATTTTCGATCTTGTACAGAATATGTTTATTTACCTTTGTATTGTATCTGAGTATATAGATATCTCCGCTTGGATAGACCGCGGTACTTTCATATATTTCATCAACAGTTACAGGAAACTGAATCCTACTCGCCAGTAATAACTTATATCCATCACTAATACCTAACGAACGGGGCGACCATTCATATCTGTATTTTCCTACAACAGGTGTAAAATTTGGACCAATATATTTTCCATTCTTGAAGATTCTTCCTTTCTCATCTCTTGTCAAACCGTGTAAATCAACACCACTGTCCGCTTCAAACAGTTTTACGGTCTCTTCCGGATCTCTGTAGTTTTTTCTGTTCTCTGCTTCATCCATTTCCGGATGCAGTATACTGTGCATCTTATAACTGTCATCTATAAAAAATAAGACATCGCTGTCTTCATCATAATACGCACTTGTTAATCCTATTCTTGGCAGTCCCATATCAAAAAAATTTACAGAAAATATCATTCTTCCATCTCGTGACAGCAAATATAAACGGGCTGTTAAATCATTAAAAAGAATTTTCTCATTTTGATACGTTACTATAAAAGGACTCTCTTTCAAACTCGTCTGTATTTCATTTCTGACTTTATAATCCTTATCATAGAATATCATCCGGCCTGAATCATCCTGAAAGACTATCAGATTTCCTTTTTCATCATACATAATGTAATTGCCGGTAAAATCATCCTGCGCAGCTATTTCGTTCTGTTTACGTAGATAAAAATATCCCTGTGCATTTTTATTTTCGAACTCTGCTACTTTTATTAACGGATAGATGTTCCCCTCATTCTCATTCTGGGCAAAACAATACGCTCCCGCACATAGCATTATGCATAACAAATATGTCTTCTTCATTTTTCCCTTCTTACTATCCATTCTTTACCCCATTTTGAAAGTTTTGCTGCGGTTCTCTCATTTACAACTCCATATACACTGTCACCATCATGATAAACACTTTCAAAAAGTGTGATATCAGAGCTCACATACCTTCCGTCAGGGCCGCTTGCTGCCTGTATCCCGCTCACTATCATTATGTGTTGTGAATTGTTAGTATAGTACACAACATCTCCTGGCACCAGATATTTAAACTCATCATATACAGTAATCGTGTCCGTCAGATTATCTGTAGTCAACGTATTATCAATATCTTTTCCGACATAATTGCAAATCACTGAAGAGCAGTCATTGCTGTAAAATCTTGACATTGCTGTAACCGGTATATCTGAATCTGCTGACGTCCAGTATATTGGTTTCTTCCGGTAATCATTTGTCTCTGCTCCGCTTCCTATCGCTTTATATGGCGATTTCTTCCACGCATGGCTCCGCTGGACAAATCCAAGACAGTCCGTTCCTGCCGTTATTTTTCCTATCAGTTTTGATGGATAAGTATATCCGCTCATAAGAGAATCACTCAGTCCCGGTATGTATGGATACAGTTCTTTTCCGTCTAACGTTACACTCTCTCCGCTCCCTGTCGGTATAGTATGTATTACACCCGTCATAAACGATGGAACAAATCCCGTACCGCCGCCGCCGGTATTATCAGCTCCGGCCGTTACATACGGGCTTACGTTACTCCCGTAGTCTTTTCCAAATACCTGTTTTTGGTAACTTTTCAGGCTTGCCAAATCTTTGTTCCATCTCTTTGCTGTATTCGTCCTCAACCGGTCATACTCATCTTTCGCTACCGAAAGCTTTGCTATTCCATCTGCAGCTTCTCCCATATACGCACTGTATGCCCCTACTGTTAAAAAAAGTGTTGTATTCGCAGGCCATTTATATATTGGTTTGCTGAATTTTTTTCCATCTGATGTATACCACTGGTTCAGAAGTTCTTCCTGCTCTTTTATCTTTTCCTTATATGAAAATGGATCATCCCACCCCTGATGATCATATGATACAGATTTCCTGATTATATGGTCTGCATTTTTGCTCCCATAATGCCATTTTGTTGACGGTAGCGAAATTATCTGCCCTCCTGCCTGTCCCGTGTAACCAGCCTCAGGTATATTCCACTCGTTTGCTCCGTACCCTTCTTCTCCTGTCCACGGATGTGCATCATTCCAGTCTATGTTACCTAACGCCGTCTCGGGTTTGTCCATATACAGATTCGCCCTCCATAACAGCTTCTTGTCGTACACTGCTATGTAATCGCTGTCCTGTACTCTGAAATCATTCTCGGATAACACTGTTCCTCTGCTGTTTTTACTTTTCACTTTGAATATAAGCAGCAGATCATCCCCTGCATATGCATCATCTGCTTTATCCGGCCGTATTCCAAGCCGTACATCTCCCCCTGCTGCTGTTACCAGCACCCCGCTTCTCTTTTTGCTGAACGGCTGGCCTCCCGTATATTTATATCGGTATCGTTCTACTGTCTTCCCATTTTCTACAACCGTCGTCTTACTTCCGTCTGAAAGTGTTCCGTTCGACAAAATTTTTGCACTGTCTCCCTGATCAAGCACTACAGCCGTAAAACCTGTTCCTGTATTGTTATATATATTTCCCTGAGCCGCTTTATCTGAATTATATTCACGGTCATATGCTCCGGCTAGTGTTACTTCATATTCAGCATCTTCTGACGACAGAAGTTTCATTCCGCCACGGTTCTTCATAGTAACCTTTATATCTCCCAGTACTAAGTACTCTCCGGTATTTGGTATCCAGCGCCAGTTTCCGCCGCCATGCTGGTTCGCCTCCCGCATACTCCCTATGCTGAACTCTGCACTTACTGGTGTTCGCCGCAATCCTGCTCCGCAGGCTTGCTTCCCGGGTTTCGCTTCGCAAAACCCGCCCACACCCTGCTGCACGAGAAAATAAGAAACCACCCTGCGCCGCCGGAACTGACTGCAGGATGGTGCTGATTCGTATTTACCAATCAGTCTGTTTGTTTACAGGAAAACTCTTAAAACTCGACGGCACCTCTAAAAAGTCACCGAAAGTGAATTTTTAGAGGTTCTCTGTAATCTACTTTGCAACCTTTTCTGCTTTCTGTACCATCGTAAGCAGTGCTTTCCTGTTCTCCGGAAGAGATGCTTCTATATCTCCCGTTGTATTCGTTCCATCCGCTGTATACCATACTTCATCGTTAAAGTACTTTGCCAAATCATCGCTCTTGAACGTATATCCGTACAGGGCAAATATCGTATTACGAAGCAGTCGCAGATCGCTTCTGCTCATTTTGCCAAGTGTTTCCTTCACGTACTTTCCGTAGCTGTCGTCCGTATACCCGTTTATTGCCATCGAATATAAGTCCGGTTCTCCCCATGTACGCCTGATACGGAATACTTCCGTATACGAGTCTCCCGCTACGTAGTAATAGATGTTCCCCCCGAAGCCGACATACCAGGAATGGGAACCCTCTCCATTAGTCAGGATTTCACTTGACTCTGCTAAATTCTTTTTTATAATCTGTTTTCCATCGGTATTAATACATACTAAATCATAATGTATATAACCATATTTCTCTTTTATTTCCATCCATAAGTGACATTGATATGCATTCCCCTGTTCATCATATTGAATCTGATCGTTACTCGGGAACGTCTGTCCCTTGGGCGTCCAAAATTTATCAAGTTCTTCCGGTGTCGAATAATACGTCTGCCCCCATACAAGTACATTATTTTCCCTGAATGCCTCTCCTAACCCCAGTTCTTCCGCACGCTTTTCACTCTCCGCATATTTCTCAGGATACTGCTTCTTCAGAAAATCCATCGCATCTGCACTGTTATATATCGTTCCGTCTGTATCCACCGCTCCCGGGCCCTCGTAATACACCATGTACCCCCCCTTCCCGTCTTTTACTATAAACGAAATTCCAGGGCCTGCTTCTATAATATTATAAGGTAATGTAACCTTATTATTCTTAGTAATCCGTAAATTGCCACTATAGCCTATCATATAATCCTGCAGCCGAATAAAATTTACCATCCATGTAGACTCATATGGTCGCTTCTCTTTTCCTTCAAACTTACCAGCTTTGTATTCATATACGGTATATGCTGTTTCACTGTTATTCTCTATTTCATATTCTTGTTTTACTTCATCCACAAAAAAAGCATTCGGACTATCAGGGCCTCCTGCTATTCCCTCTTTATATCGTAGCCCTTCTATATTCCCCTCTTTCTCAACTTCTACTCCAGAGACTGATGTCATACTAAATAATAATAATAAATAAATTGCTATTTCTTGTCTTTTCATTTGTATCTCCGCAGTCTGTAATTCAATTTTTTTGTCGTTCCTAAATCGTCCCACGTACCACACTGGACATCCCATTCTTTTTCCTGATTTTTTCCTCCCTGCGTCGAATGTATGACATCGACATCTGCGTAGTTGTCTATATATGGATTCCCTTCGGCATCTTCCTTTCCTTCTTCATAGGTAAGGTCCTGGATGATTACCACATGATCCCCTGAAATTACCAGTAAATCCCCCGGTACCGCACAGGATAGAATTGACTGAAGGTTTGCATCATTTTTCAAATCCCATGGAATGGGAATTTCATTTCCATTCGAATTTGTTTGCATATCTTCATAAAACGCTTTTCCGTATGTATTACAAAAATCACCAGTACTCAGTTTTGTATTTCCTATCCCGTACGGATTGCCTTTGTAGTCTGCTACCTCTGTCGCAAATCCTGAACAGTCTATTCCGCTTGTATAATCTGTCTGGTCAGGATGATAACTGCCGCTGAACGGGCTGTTTGCATTACCACTGATACTTGCGTAGTTTATATTATTAATGTTATTTGTATTGCCTGCAGAGGTGCCGTTAAAAGCCATAAACGTTGAAAATCCCGGTACTGTTATAAGGCTTGTCGATACATACTGATGCTGCAAAACTCCTGCCGCTGCTGTTCCATACTTGTAGTAATTATAATTTACGGAGACACCGTCTTTTGTTGTCTGACCAACCTCTATCTTTCGCTGCCCGAATAAATAATTATGCCAGCTCGTGCCCGGTGCCGTTGTCTGTCCTTCCACCCAGTTCAGCTGGGAGTATGTTGTATCTGTATTTCTCTTTACCTCTATAGCGTTGCTCTGTGCTGTAAGTTTGCTGTTAAAATCCGATACACTGTCCCAGCACCCCCACCCGTACGCTACTGTTTTATCCACCTGCTCATTGTCATTCCATCTTGTCCATGACAAAATTGTTCCCTGTCCACCTTTGTTATCTCCTGTCGAGTTATCTGTCCCAAGCCAGTCGTTAGCTCCGTATCCTTCTTCTCCTGTCCACGGGTGTGCATTGTTCCAATCCATGTTACCCAGTGCCGCCTCCTGCTTCTTTATATAGGAGTTTGCCCGCCACAGCAGTTTCTTGTCGTATACCGCTATGTAATCACTGGCCTTCGCCTGAATGGTGAGCTTCGGGCCTTTCCCTTTCTTATCCTCTGCCGTAAACGTAAGAATTAAATCATCCCCAGGATATGCTTTCTCCGCACTCTCCGGTCGTATCCCTATCGCTGCCTCTTTTCCGTCCGGTGTACATAATCTCCCTGCTGCGCTTATATGCATCACTGGATCCGTTCCTGCCGTAAGACTGAAGCTGTATAGTTTTTTGTCGCTGCCGTCCGGTTCCGTACTGCTCATCTTTCCTTTGGGCGTTACTGTATAGCTTGTTTCAAGAAACGCCACTTCAAACGATGACGCCTTATTGTTATCTATATTTCCAGGACTGGCTGGTGCTGTACTTTCTCCTGTGGTTGTATCTGCCTTTACGATTCTGTCATATGCTCCAGCCAGCTTTATGTTGTACGAACTTCCTGTCACAGGTTTCAGTTTCATCCCGCTGCGGTTTTTCAGCTGGACATTCAGCCTTCTCAGTACTAAATATTCCCCCGTATTTGGTATCCAGCGCCAGTTTCCGCCGCCATGCTGGTTCGCCTCCCGCATACTCCCTATGCTGAACTCTGCACTTACTGGTGTTCTGTCAAGTATGTCCCAGCTTTCTGCCTGGGTATATGTACCTGTGCTGGCCGTCTTTTGCATAAGTCTTCTGCACCGTATCTTATTCACGTCCTTTCCAAATTCACTCAGTGTACTCGTTTCTACATAGCGGCGACCGCTCCTCAGCCACACGACTTTTATCTTGTCCGTACTTCCGGTACCGTCTGCTACTGTCACTATTCCGGTGTTTTCCATTATCCCGTCACTTTCTGCTACAAGCTCGGTTAATATATCTCCTCTGCGTACCTTGCTCAGTTCCGGTACATATTCCGTCAGTTCTTCAAGGGAATCTTTATCCGTAAGCAGTTTTTCGAATGCGGGACTTCCCGTTACTCCGCTTAGTCCGCATTGTTCTATGCAGTCAGCTATAAACGCTCTTCCGCCGGCCGTTTTATCATACTTCTTCCGGTTCCATCCTTTTAGGCTGCTTATTTCTGCCGCTTTATCGGCAAGGTTCCCGCTGGTCGTCTCTCCGATCGCCCCATAGGCCTTTGGATTATATTGTGTATCGCTGTTGTGCAGCCGGTCTGCATAGATGTTCCGGTTGTTTTCATATGCTTTCTCAACATACTGACGCTTACGTTCGACGTCATAGCAAAGTTCGGCTATGAATTCGCAGCAACGCTCAATGCCCAGATCACTGACAATACTGCAAATGTATTTACAGACACAACGCTTACGGGGCTTTCCGGACAGGATATAAAATTTCAGAACACAGATACCTACCGGTACATTGAATATGAAGCCACCGAATCGTCAAGTACTACTACAAAAACGGGCGTAACACAGCAGATTACATCAGGTCTTATAGTCAGTCTGAACGGCTGGGTTTCCGGTGACAATATGATTACGATGACGGTAAATGCGACAGTTTCAAAACAGAACAGCGACACATCTTCATCAAGTTCATTTTCTTCCGTAACGACATTACCTTCGACGTCGGAGCGTGTCGTCAATACCCAGGTCCGGACACCATCCGGAGAACCCGTCATAATAAGCGGACTTATAAAGGATGATACAACGCTTACGGAACAGAAGGTTCCCGTTCTTGGAAGTATTCCTCTTCTTGGTTACTTTTTCAAGCATACCGCAAAATCAAAAGAAAAAACTGAAATAGTCATATATATCGTACCTCATCTTATTCAGAAGACAAAAGAAAACGGCAACGATACGCTCCGGCTCGAACGTTATTATAATTCTTTTGTTGCAAAAAAACAATGACAGCAGAATCATTTTTATCATTAGAAACATTCGCCCATATTCCGGAAGACACACAACAATATTCTGCAGAATTTATAGAAGCAAACGGAGCCATTGTTCTTGCTGTTTCGGAAACGACAATTACGGTAGGTATAACAGAAAAAACACCTCAGGATATCATTGCAACGATTTCATCTTTTCATTCCCTGCCTGTTACCTTTGTTAAGATACAGCAGATGGAACTTTCATCCTGGCTCGGCAGGAAATTCGGGGAAAACACAAAAGACAACATAAAATCTGAAAATAAAAAAACACAAAGCAATGCGGATACAATGCTTCTTGACAAGCTTGCAAATGACGCTCCGACCGTAAACCTTGTAAATTCAATCTGCATTGACGCAATTCGAAGCGGTGCTTCCGACATACATATTGAAGCAGGAAGCGCTCATGCCCGCGTCCGTTACCGCATCGACGGTATTCTGCAGACTGTACGTACGATTGAATCGGAACGGTTCGCGGCGGTTTCTTCCCGCATCAAAATAATGGCAAATCTTAATATTCTGGAAAAACGACTTCCTCAGGACGGACGTATAACGGTGACAGTGGGAAAAGAAACAGTGGACCTCTGCGTCTCGATAATTCCGATTGCATACGGAGAGTCAATCGTTATGCGTATTCTGGGAAAGTCGTCAGCTCCGCAGAATCTGAGCAGTCTCGGATTCTCAGAAAAACAGCTTGTAAAAATCCGTTCCATGCTGGCGATACCTCACGGCCTCATACTTGTTACCGGTCCTACGGGAAGCGGAAAAACGACTACGCTCAACGCGATGCTCAGAGAACTTGTGTCTGATGAAATAAAAATCATATCAATCGAAGATCCTGTAGAATTTCTTGTCGACGGGGTTGACCAGATACAAATCAACGATCAGATAAATCTGGGTTTTGATACAATACTCAGACGTGTGCTGCGTCAGGATCCGAACGTTATTATGGTAGGTGAAATACGCGACAAGGCGACTGCGGAACTGTCCGTCCGCGCAGCGCTTACCGGACATCTTGTTCTTTCCACACTGCACACGAACGACGCTGTTTCCGTCATTCCCCGTCTTATAAACATGGGGATAGAACCGTATCTTATTGCATCGGTTTTAAAAGGGGCCATAGCGCAGCGGCTTGTACGGAAAAGTACTGAAGACGGTACGCAATTTAAAGGACGCATAGTTATTTCCGAAACGTTCATATGGAAAATATAATTCTTAACGGAGCATCAGAAGAAAAACTGTCTGCTTATCTGACAAAACAGGGAATGGTCTTCCTTGAAGAAGATGCAAGAAATAAAATATGTGCAGGACTTACGACAAAAGATGAAGCAGAGCGGGAAATACAATTTGCGGAGGAATAAGTACGACGTATACCTATAAATGTACTGTCGCCGACAGCAGCGGTAAAATAAAAAAACTGTACCGCTCAGGTACTGATAAAAATGAAATCATAAATACATTCTCCAGTACCCGTTATATACCCGTAAAAACAGAACAGCTCCCGCAGAAAACTGCATATCATTCTTCAAAGAAAAAAAATAAAACAGTACTCGAATTTACACAGATGTATGAATATAATTTTTGACGCTCAATTTTTCATTTGCATGGGTATGCTGCTGCTGGCCCTTGTGATTACAATTATAGTTCCCATATTTTCATTATACGGAACTATATTGTAACGGACAGCCGCCGTATTTTCACGTTTATCTGGTCCACTCTGCAAACTCATCATCCGTTGCAAGAACGAAATGAGTTCCATTTACCAGATGTCCGGTTCCCTTATTGTAGTCAATGCCGCTTGAAGCATAATCATACGTTAATATGGTACGGTTCTTTTCCACTACCGGATTCGGACGGGGAATGGCGGACATCAGGCTTTTTGTATACGGATGAACGGGTTTGGAAAATATTTCTTCTGTCGTACCGGTTTCAAGCAGATGTCCCAGGTGTAACACGCCGATCCTGCTGCTTATGTATTTTACCATCGACAGGTCATGTGCTATAAAAAGGTACGCTGTATTTGTTTCCTTCTGAATATCTTTCATAAGATTTACTACCTGCGCCTGAATGGATACGTCCAGCGCACTGATGCATTCGTCGGCAATTATAAGACGGGGGTTCATAATGAGCGCACGGGCAATTCCGACACGCTGCCGCTGTCCGCCTGAAAACTGATGCGGATACCGGTCTATATGTTCCGGCGCAAGTCCTACTTTTGCAAGCATTTTCTGTATTTTTTCCTCACGCTCTGCACGGGAACGATACAGATGGTGAATATCAAGTCCTTCACCGATTATTTCGCCGACCTTCTTGCGCGGATTAAGACTTGCCATCGGGTCCTGAAAAATCATCTGCATATTCGTGCGGAGAAACGAATGCTCATTTTTTGTAAGTTTACCCGATATGTTGTTTCCCGCAAACATAATGTTTCCGGCTGTAGGTTCGTACAGTCTGATGATGCTCCGCCCTATTGTACTTTTTCCGGATCCGGACTCGCCTACCAGTCCGTACGTTTCTCCGGGGAATAATTCAAAAGAAACACCGTCTACCGCTTTTACGGTATACTGATTTGTGATTTTAAAATATTGTTTAAGATTCTCTACTTTAAGGAGAGGCTCATTCTGCTGCATATTTTTCAGCCTCCTTTTTCATTGATGCAATACGGTTTTTAAGTTCCGCCGGCATATCTACTTTTGGGGCACGCGGATCAAGCAGCCATGTGGCCGCATAATGCGTATCAGTTATTTTAAATACCGGCGGCGGAAGCCTGTCGTCTATATTCAGCGCATATATGTTGCGCGGCGAAAACGCATCTCCTTTTACCGCATGAAGGAGATTCGGCGGTGACCCGGGAATCGTATACAGCCGGGCGTCTGCCGTATCAAGGTCGGGCATTGCAGAAAGCAGCCCCCACGTATACGGATGGCGCGGATCAAAAAATATTTCATCTGCCGTTCCGCGTTCGACGATTTTTCCGGCATACATCACGTTTATGTAATCGGCAACTTTTGCGACGACTCCTAAATTGTGGGTAATAAATACGACGGACAGTTTCCGCTCTTTCTGGATTTTCTTTATCAGATCAAGAATTCGTGCCTGAATCGTTACGTCAAGGGCTGTCGTCGGTTCGTCGCAGATAAGCAGATCGGGATCGCATGCGAGCGCAATGGCGATGACAATACGCTGGCGCATACCGCCCGAAAGCTGGTGCGGATAATTCTTCATCCGTTTTTCCGCATCCACAATGCCGACTTCTTCAAGAAGTCTGAGCGAACGTTTGTACGCTTCTTCTTTTGGCGTGTGGTAGTGCCACATCATGCCTTCCATTATCTGCTTTCCGATGTTCATTGTCGGATCAAGACTTGTCATAGGATCCTGAAACACCATTGCGATACGCCGGCCGTTAATATTCCGCCGCACATCGGGAACTTTCATGGTAAGAATATCACAGTTTACCGCCGTACCATCGTCAAGGTGATAGGTAAAATCAATAGAACCGCTGTTTACGACTGCATTCTTTGCAAGGATTCCCATGACCGCCTTTGTCGTTACGGATTTGCCGGATCCGGATTCTCCGACTATGGCAACCGTTTCACCGCGTTTTAATTCAAGATTTACACCGCGTATTGCATTAACAATACCGGCGGCCGTTTTAAACGAAATGGAAAGATTATTAACTTTCAGCACAGTTTCTTTATCATTCATCATATAATCCTTATTAAAAAGTACGAACGATTCATTCGTTTCTACATATCCTTCATTTTCGGGTCAAGTGCTTCCCGTAATCCGTCCGCCAGCATATTAAAGCACAGCATAAGCAGTGCAAGGATGAGTATCGGCGGTACAATCTGATACGAATGAGTCGTAAAACTGTTGAACGCATCGCTGATCAGAGAACCGAGGCTGCACTGCGGAACAGGAATTCCCAGTCCGACGAATGACAGAAACGCCTCCGTAAATATTGCAGTCGGAATGCTGAACATAGTCTGGGTAATTATCTGGCCGATTATATTCGGAAGAATTTCGTGGAAAATAATGCTGAAGCTGGATGCACCGAGCGTACGCGAAGCAAGGACGTATTCGCGTTCCTTTAAATTGAGCATCTCTGCCCTGGCTATACGGCTCATACCTATCCATTCGGTAATCATAAGTGCAAAAATTATCGTTGCTATTCCCGGTTTAAGCACAAGCATAAGCAGCGTAACAATAACAAGCCGCGGAATTCCGTTAACAATTTCCGCAAACCTCTGCATAGCGCTGTCAACCGGACCGCCGAAATAGCCTGAAATAAGGCCGTAACTTAATCCGATTATCACGTCTATTAAAACGGCAACAACGGCAATATACAGCGACACTCTTGTTCCCATCCAGGTACGGGTCCATAAGTCACGGCCAAGGACATCCGATCCGAACCAGTAATAAACTCCGGTATCTCCGTTTTTTTTGTATCCGTTAATAATTTTTGACCCGGTAGTCATATTCAGTTTTTCGTTCCCGTTGAATACGGGCATATCGTCAAAACCGGGAATACGCGGCGCATAATTTTTCTGTGAAAGATTTTGGGTGGAATAGGTATATTCCGTCATTTTTGGTCCGGCAAACGCAAAAAGGACGATTAATAAGATTACCGCAAGCGAAACCACGGCGCCTTTATTCGCCAGAAAACGTGCCCGGACTTCTTTCCAGTATCCCATACTTGCAAAATTGGAATCTATCTTTGTCTGTTCGCCGTTTCCGCGCAGAACGAAGTCGTCTTTAAAAAATCCGTCGGGCGCGTCTTTCACATTTTCCACTACGTCACTCATTGACTGCCTCCGAAAGACGAATACGGGGATCGATAACACCGTACAGAATATCAACAACGAGCATTATGCCTATATACATTGCGCTGTAAATAAAACTCAGCGAAATAACAACGTTATAATCGTTCGATGTGATCGCCGTCACCAGAAGTGAACCTACTCCCGGTATGGCGAATATTTTTTCTACGACAAGTGAACCTGTCATAAGGTCTACAATAAGCGGAGCAAGAACAGTAATAATGGGAATGAGCGTGTTGCGGAGTGCATGGCGCCATATAAGTCTGAATCCGTACACACCTTTACTTTCGGCTAATTCCATATATTCGCTGCTGAGTGATTCCAGCATTTCCGTACGTGTAAAACGGGCAATTGATGCAAGCGTAAACATACACAGCGAAATGCTCGGAAGCATTGAAGAATAAAAAGCATGCGACGTTGAATAGAGCATCGGGAACCACCTGAGTTTAAAACCGAACTGGTAACTCAATGCAAGCGCAAAGACGTAACTCGGGATAGACACGCCGATTACGGAGATTATTGTCGCAAGTGTATCCCAGACAGTATTGTGCCAGACTGCTGCAATAATTCCCAGAATAAGTCCTATAAGGGCACCGATAAATACTGCCTGAAAACCTACTTTTATGCTCACAGGCAGACGCAGGGCGATAAGCTGAGAAATAGGCGTATTCTTACTGATATTGTAACTTACGCCGAAATCGCCGCGGAACATATTGCCGACATACTTGAAAAACTGTACATACACCGGTTTATCAAGACCGTATTTTGTATAAAGGACTGCGCGCTGATCGTCCGAAAGTTTTTCGTCATTAAACGGAGAACCGGGCATAAGCTGCAGAAGTATAAAGAGCACCAGCGTTATTGCCAGCAGTGTGAATAAAGATATAATAATTCGTTTCAGTATATATTTTTGCAAAATAGTAATCCGAAAATTAAGCTGCCGGAACGGTAAAAATACCGTTCCGGTCATTAAACAATAAAAACTGCGTTTTTATTGTTTAATCGTATCCTTGAAAACACGGTTAAGAGCAACCGGATGGAATTCAATGCCTGAAACATTCGATTTGATAAGTGTCGCATTTGCCTGCTGGTACAGCGGGTAAATAACCGCATCATCCATCATAATTTTTTCCGCCTGTTTCATCGCAGTCCAGCGTTCGTCCGGTTTCTGGCTGAACTCACCTGTCGTACATTTTTCCAGAAGATCGTCGTACGCTTTATTCGACCACAGACCGTAGTTGTTGGAATTGTTTGTTACCCACATACCAAGATATGTCATCGGATCTGCATAATCAGGTCCCCAGCGGGTAAGTCCTATCTGGAACGTTCCGTCCTGCATATCCTTAACTCGCTGTTTTTTCGGTTCTACGCGGAGATTCAGTGTAAATCCGGGCAGCGTGCTCTCAATTTCTTCTTTGATAACAGCTGCAACGTTCTGCTGAATAGTCGTATCGTCGACAATCATTTCAAACGTAAACGTATCTTTCCCGAGCTCGGTCTTAGCTTTATTGTAATAATCTACTGCCTTTGCTTTGTCAAACGCACACACATTGCTGAATTCTGTCTGATTCGGCGTAAAATCCTCGCCTTTCGAATTATAGGCGAATTCATTTGGTACTGAAGAGAACGAAGCAGTTGAACCGTCTTTTACAACGTCATTCACGATCGTTTCACGGTCAAGTGCATAAGTCATTGCCATGCGCAGATTCCGGTTTGCAAGTTCAGGAACTTTCTGAATCATTGGAACGATGTACCATAGATAGCCTGCCCCGACGCTCTTATATTCAGGATCATCTTTTATCTGATCAACCTGATCTCCTGCAAGATGAATTGTATCAAAATCACCATTCTTATAGCTGAGCAGAGCCTGCTGGCTGTCTTTTATAACCTGATAGTTAAGACCCGCAAGCTTTACGCGTGAAGCATCATAATACTTCTCATTTTTAACAAGTTTAAAGCTGACTGCAGCCGGCTGATAGTCGGTAAGAATAAACGCACCGTTGCTGAGTGTCGTTGCTGCACTCGTTGCATAAGAATCACCGCATTTCTCATAAAATGCTTTATTTACCGGATAGAATGTCGGAAAATAAAGAATCTGATCAAAATACGATACAGGTACTTCAAGCTGAACCTCAAAGGTCTTCGCATCAACAGCTTTTACACCGAGCTGATCTACACTCATTTTTCCGGCTTCAACAGCAGCTGCATT